>JACCDN010449138.1_pt1 | contig 17811 bp, 18 predicted proteins | sample 7441691 | NCBI WGS metagenome assembly JACCDN01 (sample SAMN15323439, study PRJNA562643) | freshwater metagenome | isolation source: river surface water | place: USA:Blue River Watershed | collected 2017-08-16
CTAGTCGTCCCTTCTGCTCATCCTCGTAGTAACACAATGCTGGGAATGGGGGGGGATGATCATGTGACACAAGGTGTGGCTGTATCTCCCGTTCGTGAAAAACCTACTATTGTTGCAAATTGGGAAACTGAAGATGGTGTCCATCGTGAATTTGCAAAAAGCATTAGCCAAGCTTTAATAAATTTGGGAATAGATGAACTTACAGCTTATTGGATTGGAGGTGGAAAGCCTGTTCCCTCTGATCGTCGAGATCCAATAGTGGCTTTATTGAAAAAAGGAAATGTAGATCCAGGAACAATCAGCAATTTTGAAAAAACTGGTTGTATTTCTACTGTTCCCACAATTGTTCCACCTAAACTTAGAGTAAGATCTGGTACTAAAGAAATTAACGCTTCACCTGTGGTTGCTCCTTTAGCTGGACCTCAAGTTGATGCTGCTGAACCGGTAGAAATTGATGATGCTTATGCTCAGGATCCAGGTTATCGGGCTGCACTTGGTAGTGTAGACCGTGACCGAGATACTGATCCTCTTATAAAGGCAGGTCAATGGAAAACTCGGGCTTTGATTGCTGGCATTGTTCTTGCTGGTCTGGGCGCCCTTGGTTATGGTGTTACTAAAATTAGTGACAACTTAACTCATTCAGTTAGTGGGCCACGACGATAGGCTTTGGTTTCTTTAATTTCGCCATAACTTTTGAGCCAAAGCCTGATACGCTTTGGCTTTTTCAGTATCTTTGAGATCGATTTCGATAGCGCGCCAGACGGCTTTGCCATGACGCATTTGTAGTTTTGATTCTATTTCCAATTGATCGGAGATGTCATGGGCGGCACGGAGAATAGTGTTGGAGCCGATTTCACTTTCATAAGGATCTGCGACTAAGCAGGCCCTTTTCAATGCTGCTGTCCACATAATCGCTTTCATGAGACTACTTTTGTTTTCAAATGGTTCAAATTCTTTGGACAATAAGTATTGGAGCAAAGCTGGGGACTGGTAGAGAGCGTGTTTGATAATTTCAGCCAGGCCCAGCGTGACTTCATGATCTAGATTGTCATCTAAAAATCGTGGATCGATAATGATATGGTTGGGTTCATAATAACTGCGATAGAAGTGTCGTTCGTATTGAGCGTCTTTGACACGATGGATACGTACTTTGCCACCGATACTGGTATCGGACATGCTTAGAGCGGTAGTCGGGATATAGGTGGCGTCACATTCCCATTGTTCTGCAATATAACCTACAGCATAGAGGAGTGAGCCTCCACCCATTGCTGTGATATGTGATCCTCTGAGCGAGTGGATGTGTTGCAAAGATGAGTTTAGGCTCTTTATTTCTTCAAATTCAATTTCATTTGCCTTTAAGGTGATGAGAGCAGCATTTTTATTGATGAGCTTTTTTATCCAGGGTTCTTGCGAGATTTTGTGATCGATAAAAATAAGACTGCTATGGGCAAAATCCCTAGCAGTCAGTTTGCGACAAATGAGTGAATAGCTACTTAGCTTCGAGGCTCGCGGATGAAAATGCGGTACTGGGTAAATGATTTTTTGATGAGCTGCTTGAGCGCTCGAAAGATTTTGGTACTTCTGATCGACTTTAGCTGTCTCCGTTGCTATTTTCCCCAATAAATTTGGTGGCATTGAAGCTCGGTTTACCATTTCTGAGTATAGCGTGGTTTTTGATAAAGACAATTTTCTCCTTAGAGCCATTAGCAAATCGGCTTTGTTTTAATTGTTAATATGTCTTAATAGTTTTTTGAGGCCTGAGGTTTGAATCCTGAGGCCTGTAGCTAGCCCTTCTCTTTAGACCAATTTACAATCTTTGAGCTTTGCTCTTTGCTCTCTGATCTGATTATAGTGTTACTCACCTTGGCAAATATATACCTCTCGATTATTCTTTGGGTGTATTTATGCTCACCATATGAAAATTCCTTTTTTGAATAAGTTGGTTATGGCTGGATTCCCTAGTCCTGCTGCGGATTATCTTGAAAAACCTATTAATCTTCATCAGTATTTGATTACTAATGAGCCGGCTACTTTTATGGCAAGGGTGGCCGGGGAGTCAATGAAAGGAGTGGGGATATTCGCAGGGGATATTGTGGTGATTGATCGTTCTCTAACACCCATTTCTGGCCAGGTCATTGTGGCTATTCTAGATGGGGGATTAGTGGTGAAACAGTGGATTGTAGAAGGCGAAAAGAAGTTTCTGCGTTCCGCAAATACTGATTATCCTGATGTGGCAATTACTGAGAGTACTGACTTTTTAGTCTGGGGAGTGGTGTCGGCTGTTGTGCGCAAGCTATGAAAAATCAGATAGTCGCCTTAGTTGACTGCAACAATTTCTATGCTTCGTGTGAAAAAGTTTTTGATCCCACTATTCTTTATACACCTCTAGTAATTCTTTCCAACAATGATGGTTGTGTGATCTCTCGTAGTGCTGAAGCAAAAAAAATGGGTATACCCATGGGCGCTCCTTACTTCAAAATCGTAGAGAGCTTGCAACAATCTCGTGTGGCTGTGCGTTCATCTAATTATCCTCTCTATGGCGATATGTCAGAAAGGGTGATGCAGGTATTGGAACGGTTTTCGCCAGATGTAGAGCGGTATTCTATCGATGAAGCGTTTGTGGGACTGGATCATGTGCCTATCAATGAACTAATTGCATATGGTTGTGAAATCAAAAAAATAGTGCAGCAATGGACAGGTATTCCTGTGTCGGTCGGTATTGCGAGAACGAAGACTCTCGCGAAGATTGCTAACCATGTGGCAAAAAAACAAGATCAGTATCGAGGTTGTTGCAGTTTCATTGATTGGAGTACTGATGAGCTTGATCAATTTTTACAAAAATTACCGGTGAAAGAGGTCTGGGGGATTGGCTATAGTCTTGCCAAGCTTTTGGAGAAAAATGATATTTTTTCTGCTTATGATTTGAAAAAAATGCTACCATCGCGTGCTCGTCAATTGGTTTCTGTATTGGGTGAACGAATAGTGTGGGAACTCAATGATATCTCATGTTTAGCTTTGGATGTGATGTGGAAACCACGTAAGGGGATTATGTACACACGTGGTTTTGGTCGGGACATTGTTTCATTGGTTGAAATGGAAGAGGCGATTGCTACCTATACTTTGCGTGCATGGCAAAAGTTAGCCAGACAGTCATCGCAGATTAGTGGCCTGAGTGTGGCCATTCGTAGTAATCGTTTTAGTGAGAAAAATGTTTATCGATCTTTTAGCAAAAGTGTTTCTTTTCCAGCTACAGGGGATATTCGTTTGCTCACTAAGTATGCTTTGTCAGCAATGCGTGCGGTGTTTCAACCACAAGTGGCGTATCACAAAGCAGGAGTGTTTTTTTATGGTATTGAATCTACTACTGATACGCAGTTGTCATTTTTTGATGAGCCGGAACAGGTGAAGCAAAAATATGACAAGCTTAATCAAGCCCTGACAAATATTAATCAAAAATTTGGCACAGAGAAGCTGCACTTTGCTATTCAAGGCAGTAAGCAGGCATGGAATATGCGTCAGGAATACAAATCGAGAAGCTTTACAACCAAGATTGATGAACTAATGACTGTGCATTGTTGATTGGTAATTTTAACATCTAAACTAATCACGAGAACTCTTGGACTTAATGAAACCAGATCCTTCGAGGCCGCTATGCTGTGCTCAGGATGAATTAGCAAGCAAATCAAGTCTAAGGGGTTGGATCTCATAATTCATCCTGAGCGTAGTCGAAGGATCTGGTCGACAATTAGTTTGTTATTCATGATCCGTTTTATCTACAAAGTGCGGAGCAAAGGATGTTATATATGCTTGATGGCCTAATGCTACTAGCTGATCTTTCACTGCCAACATTGCTTCCGTGTACTGCATGCTACCAATCACTCCTATCCGCATAAAATAGTACTTAAGTGTAAATAACTTAACTCAGATTAGCTAGAATTTAAACTCGGTTTTGTTATAGTAACATCTCGTTTTATTTTGATATGGAAAATCCCCCTAGTGCAGTGATTATCGGTAGTTTTAGAAAAGATTTAGCTGAGATTGGTGCAGTTGCTGAAGCTATGAGAGATCAGGGAGTCGTTGTTCTTTCGCCTCGTAGTCAGGAGGTGATAGATCCACGTAGAGAATTTGTTGTTTTGCGTAGTGATTGTCCAACTAAGTCTCCTAGAACATTACAGCGAGATGTTTTAGCCAAAATACCGAGAGCTAGTCTGGTTTATTTGGTCAATCCTACTGGATATGTGGGGATGAGTGCCGCTGCAGAAGTGGCATTTTCAGCATTAGTACAAACTCGTGTTCTTCTCTATCGATCTGTTAACAGTTTTGGAACCGAAGTGCCGAATGTTCTGCGTGATTTATTTGCCAATATCCCGAGTGCTCAAGAGATCAGTTCGCGTAGTTTGGCTGATCAACTGGCTTTGGCACGGACACACCAGTGGAACCTTGATGAAGACGTTAGATCTGCTGTGCGACTGGTGCTGCAAAGCTGGATGCAATCTCTATCTGATCAGGTGCAAGGTTAAACCTTGTATATATTGTTTACTAATTCTTCATCACTTGGGGATTTGTCATTGGCATAAAAACGGTCACCAGTGAGATCCATGTAAAGATTCAGTCCAGTGGCTACGGTGCCATACATACCTGCCCAACCGCTAGAGGCATTGCACCAGAAAAAGTTTGGGAATGGGGTTTTTGCTTTTAGTCGAGTACCCGATACTTGTTCAGGCGTCATATTTGATCCATAGGCATTACCGACTGGAGCTAGCACGAAGTCTTCATTGGTAGTCGATGTTCCAATACTTTGTACTACAATATGCTTGCGTAGATTGGGAATATATTTTTCTTCTACTATCTGTAGCATGCGGTCGGCAACTTTAAGCTTGAGCTTAGTATATTCAGCATAGCTTTTGTCCTTTGCATCTTTGAATGGTTGATATTCAGTATAAGCGGCAATTTCTAGAATCTGATGTTTGGGGCTTGGTGTGGTGCCTCCCTCTGGAGTATGCAGTGTGGGAGTAGATAAAAATATCCAAGGCTTAGTAAAGTTTACTTGAGCCATCTCTCGCCACATTTGATTCATGTCCCATTGTTCTAAATGCCAAATATTGAAAGAGCCGAAACCATAATCGCGAAGATCAATATCTTTCAAACCTAAATAAATCATCACTCCGGCTTGAGAATATTCATAGTCTAGTTTCTTTTGCTCTGCTTTAGGAAAGTATTGTTTGCCAATGAGCTCCGACATTTTTTTGGGATCTGCATTACAAATAAAATTCTTGGCAGTAAATGTCTTACCATTAGAGGTTTCTACGCTGGTGATTTTGCCTTCGGCTACATTGATTTTGCTGACGGGAGTTTCGTAGTAAATATGACAACCTGGATGATCAGTAATGAATTGAGCTAAGCGGCGAATGTAATATTTGAAATGTTTGGTAGGGTAGTAAGCTCCAGTATTGTAACCACCAAAAAGTCCGAGATAACAAAATAGTGATAATTTTTCAGGGGGTAGCATAAAGTCTCCAGCATTGGCACAAAGTACCGCTTGAGCTTCTTTGCTGAGGCCTGTTTCATTATAGAGGTCTTGGAGAGTGGCTAGTCGATATTTGAGTATATAAGGAAATTTATACGCTTTTAAATAATCTTTCCATGTCAATTGACGATCGGGGAAATACCGGAATTCTTCACGGAGTTTTTTGATGACGTGAATGAATTTTTCCATCGGTTCCTGTTGATCAGGGTAGGCTGCTACTACATTAGCAATCAGCTTGTCCCAGCCATAAGGAATTTTTACGCGTTTGCCATCAGGCATAGCCATATGGTCATAACCATCTTTTTCAAATAGTTCAAAAGTAATGTCTTTTTCTAAGCCAATACGTTTCAAAAATTCATAAATTTTCCCTCCCGGTGCACAGCCCCAAATGTAATGTACCTGTGCGCAAAACTCATAGTCACCCATCTTGAACGTGTGACAATAGCCACCAGGTACGTCATGGGCTTCCAACATACATACTTTATGACCAGCATTGGCCAGCAGAGCTCCAGCAGTGAGGGCGGAGCTACCAGTACCAATAATTACATAATCGTATTGATGATTCTGAGCATACACTTGATCCTGCTTAGCGTGTTGTTCCGGAGTAAGCTCACCAGTACTGGATTTTTTGGCCATAAAAATAGAGGAGGGGAAATCGGTTAGATAATAATATGATTACTTCGAATTGCCAATTGAGAATTGCGAATGGCGAATTTTAATGCAGAGAGCAGAATGCACAATTATGCTCAGGGGTGTCTAATCGATCCACCACACAAGCGTAATGGAGTGCAACTTTCCACTTTCAACTCTCAACTTTCAATTTCAGTATCATTTGGTTCGCAGTCCTTTGTCCACCTCTCAATGATCCTTCAGTCCACAGTGAATTCATGTAGTCGCCACAGAGATAGATAGTATTTTCCCCCTGGTGATTATCTAAAAAGTCTTTAACAGCTGTTAGATAACCGGCATAAAATTTGGGCATTGCTTCTGGCCATCTTTGTATATCGTGATTTTGGAGTTGATTGGGATGATTGAACCATGGACAGACCTTGAGCAACTCGTCTTTTACATGGGTATATATTTCTTCGTCACTTAATTGCATGATGCTTTTGGCAAAATCTTCATGTAGCCAGGTGCAGAGTAGTGCTTCGTCATTTTGAGTAGTTTCTTCACCTTTAATTGCTTCATTTACATATCCAGATATTTTGTTGCTTTCTACAAATGGTACCCACACTATGGCTATTTGAGGAAGCAGTTGGCGAGGGACTCTAAAAGCGATACTAATTGACGAAGCGTATTTGGCTTTTTGAAAAAGTGCTGATTGAGCTGGGGTGGGATTTTTGATGATTTTTTGACTGACTGATGCTGTAGTAGCTAATACAGCCAAATCAAACTTTTCTCCATCGACTAGGCAATGATCACGGTTGTCTTGTATATGGTTGATGGAGTGATTCAGTTTAACCTCTAGTCGTTTGGCAAAAGCATTTGGTAGAGCTTGCATGCCACCTTTGGTGCGATGGAGTTCCCAGTTGTCGCCTTTATTTTTTAATGAGTGGATAATGGCAAAAACAGCTGCTTTGCTGATTTGGTCAGCTCGATGAAATTGGTAGGTAGTACTGAAACTATCGACTAAATAATCAGCAACTTTTTGGCCGCAAGTCCTTTTCATGTATGTATAAGCATTTTCATTGTCATATTCAGTGAAGTTGCTGAGGTTGAAAAAGTCTTCATTGACTTTGGGAGTGCGAAAATATTGTAAAGCCAGTCGTAAGTTGCCCCAAAAGCCCGATGCTTGTTCTTGAGATACTACTTTCTTGTTTTGGACAATCCCGTATCCGCGGAAGCGCATTTTTTCCCAAGTAATATCAAATTCAGCACAGTATTTTTTCATTTCAAAATACCATTCACAGAGATGGTCAGCTCCAATATCGAATATATAATTGTTGGTGGTGCGTGATGCCATGCGCCCGCCCACTTGATTGCCCTTTTCATAAACAATTACTTCGTGGCCTGCTTTTTGTAATTCATAGGCACAGGTCAAACCAGCAATACCAGCACCAATGACTGCAATCTTTTTGCGAGGGGAAGGCATAATTTTCAGATAATTTCGCTGAAATAATATCCTGGTGATCTAGGAAAAGCTAGCTGTTGATCGAAGCTCCTATTGATTGAGCCAATGACATTGGCCGATGTAGATAAATAGTAGATCAAGAGTAAAATCAAATGTTGGCTTATGCTAAGATCGCTGAGATCAACTGCTATCTATGTATTATCTTTATATTTTAGAGTGTTCAGACTTATCTCTTTATACTGGGATCACGGTTGATTTGGATAGGCGAGTATTGGAACATAATACAGCAAAAACAGGAGCTAAATACACAAAAGCTCGTCGACCAGTACGCTTGGTTTATTCGAAGAAGTTTCGCAATCGATCCTTGGCATCCAAAGCAGAGATGAAAATAAAAAAACTATCACGCCAGCAGAAACTGGAATTAGTGGCTCGATTTGCCGTTAAGCAGTGTTGAAAATAATAGTTAATTTTAGCTTAACCAGCTCATTGAATATTACTTTGATACCTTCGGTATTTTTGAACCATTGTCCTCGGCTATACATTTTCGCAGTAGGACAATTTACTCGATAGATTCGCACGTCGTCTTCAGTATGCTTTTGAAATATTCCATAGCCGCGGCGTTGGGAATAAGGAGAGTTTACTAATATCCAAGTCCCGATTGCTATATTGGCGGCTTTTAATTGATTCAGTGATGCGCCTACATTGTCAGGAAGCGTAATGGAACTAGTCTCGAGTATGATGTCATTTGCGGGTATCCCATTTTGGATAGCGATATCTCGATACTTTTCTGCTTCAGAAATTGATTGTTGATTATAGAATGGGTTGCCTCCGCTTAACATGATTCGAGGAGCAAGTCCTTTGTTGTAAAGCTCAATTGCTTTTTCAATCCTTGCTGGTGTTTTAGCGCCAAAAACAAAAATCAGATCACTGCTTTGTGGTGTATCTTCTTCAGCTAGATAATCATAAGTGCGATCAAATACTGGGAGATGCTGTGAAGTCGCTAGTATTTTGGTTACTAGTTGATTACCAATGCTATTTATTTGAGTAATGATATCTTGATGAGCAAGCTGTTCCCAGGTCCAATTGCCAGTGAAGTAATCAGTTGGTAGGTGAAAGGTGTCGAGTAGATCAATTGCCACTTGCATGTCCACAAAGTGAGTATTCGCTTTGCTTTTTGGAACAGTTCTTGTTTGTTCCTTCTCAATGATCTTTTTTAGTTCCCTGACAGAAGGGAGGCTCGTGAAATGGGTGCGCATCATAGCTATGAGTTATTCTCAAGATAACAAAATTACCAATCTTTTCAATTTGATTGGATTCCCTAAATACTCATTTTTATCACTTACCTAAGTCTTAGTCTTCGATCATGCCAAATAATCCTGCTTCAAAAGGAGAAGGTGTAAGGTAAGACGGAGATTGAGACGAAGACGATTCCGTATGCGGAATCGTGGCAGGGCCAGGGGGAATCGAACCCCCGTTGTCAGGATGAAAACCTGATGTCCTAACCACTAGACGATGGCCCCAGATCAATTTCTGGCGAGCAGACTATAATCAAGCACCTTGTTCTTGTAAAGCCACGGTTTGTTTAATTCTCAATTGATGCCAACTGATGTCGAATGGAAAAGGTAATAGATAAAAAGGTAGCTGGGGTAACTTTTACCTTTTCATTAATCATTTTTATTTGTTTTTAAACCTACTATCCATAGATGCTGCTTCGACGTAAATACAAAGTGCTTGAGTGATAGGCATTCGTCTCATACTATGCCTTTGTATAACGTCTTATTTATGGAAAAGATCTTTAGTAGTTTGTTTGTCTTAAGTGTAGTTCTGTCAGCTCCTGTCGCTTTAGCTGATTCTCTTGTTGCACCTACTATTCCCGATGGGATGGTTTCTGATCAGATTGAGCAACAAATTACAGAAATCTATGCTTTAGTAAACAAAGCGCCAATTACTTGTACTACCGATTGTCCTAGTTGGGAGCAAACTGAGACTGATCTCAAAAATGCTAAAAGCCAAACTGAACATTTGTTAGACACACTTGATGGGCAAGCAAAAGTGATGGTTCCTGAATTGACCAATTTAGCTATTAATAAGAGTGCATTTGAGGGGCTTGTTCTCGAAGCTAACGGTAAATCTCGTACTGCTTGTCCTAGTACAGGCGCTTTAGTTTATCATTTTGAAAGCCTTACTTACTGTTTCGATCGGGCTAGTGATGTAGATAGTTTACTCACTGGACTAGCAAATTATGGTCAAAATAAGCCTTCTCGCACACCTACTAAGGCTTTCTTGGTGACACTCAATATTCTCACTGATCTCTCTAATCTCTCTCGTCAAATCAATACCAATCTCCAATCTGTCACTCAAGCTAAAGTGTCTTGTGCTAATAATGTTTTAGATCTTCGTTGTGAGACTAATAGGTTGAAACAACCACGAATTAATACACATGAAAGTGGAACTTTGCTTTTTCAAGATGTACAAGATCACTGGGCCCGCCAGTATATTCAAACGCTCTTTGCTAAGGGGGTAATCAAAGGTCGTACTGCTACTACCTTTGCTCCAGATCTCTCTGTAACTCGTGCTGAGTTGCTCAAAATGGTAATTCTCGCTACTGGTAGAGATGTTACTTTGTTTGCTGATCGAGATATTGGATTCTCAGATGTGACTAAGAGCCATGATTTGTCTGTGTACATCACCTATGCGCGTTTACAAGGATGGGTGAATGGTCAAGGGGGGAAGTTCTATCCTGATCGACCAGTAAGTAGCTTTGAAGCAATCAAAATTGTTTTCAATGGTTTTGGTGTGTCATTAGGCAGCGCTGAACATTCTACCCTGCCTGGAGTGGCAGATGGTGAACAGGCGAAATACATTGAGACTGCACGTATTCGCAATCTCACAACTTCACCTGATATGCCTCAATTCAAACCAAACGAACCAATAACTCGAGCAAATATTGCCCGCATTATTGCGTCTTTATTGGCAGACTAAAATAAGATCTGAGCGGTTAATTCCTCTTTCCTCGGTCCTTTCTTCTTTATTTCAAGAGAGTGTTTGATGAGGAAAGGAGAAAGGAATTAGGAACGCGACGAGCCTCGTATTAACGATGACTCGTTACCATTCTTGCTAAAGAAGCTTCACTGATTTGTTTGAGATAATTGAGCGCCTTAGTAGGATGTTCACCTACGGTTGTTTCATCAGAAAGCATAAGGCCGCTAGCACCTTGGCGAATGGCTAGAGCTATGTCATTAATCTCGGCTCTCGTTGGCATCGGATTTTTGACCATAGAGAAGAGCATTTGGGTGGCAACAATTACAGGTTTTTGTTGTTTTCGGCCAGCATTGATAATTCGTTCTTGATTGTCTGGTAATTCGACTAATTCCGCTTCTAATGCCAAGTCACCACGAGCTACCATGAGCATGTCACTATGAGTGGTGATTTCATCGATATTGTCCACAGCTGCTTGGGTTTCAATCTTACTCATGAGCAAGACCTTTTTGTCATGTTGGTTTAAATATTCTTTTACAGTAATAATTGGTTTACTGTCTTGAATAAAAGATAATGCTACCAGGTCAATTGGTTTATCTAATACAAAAGCTAAATCTTTCCAGTCTTTTTCGGTGATGGCTTCGGATTTTAGATGAGCATTGGTGTGCAAATGCATTTTGTTTTTCACTTCGAAGTTGCCTTCGCATTGCAGTATTACTTTCTCTCCTGTTCTTTCTATAATTCTCGCAGTGCCATAGCCTTCACCAAAAATAAGCTTACTTTCAACAGGTAATTGATCTAGTACATCTAGGGTGAGACGATAATCAGCTGGGTCTTTGCTGAATGTGAGCAAATCACCATTCTTGATAGCTACAGTGGCCTCTGCAGGAGTGAGTATTCGTAGAGAAGGGCCAGAAATATCCGCTAAAATTTTGATATGAGGATATTGAGCCTTGAGCATGACAATGTCTCGGAAGAGCTCGGTATACCATTCATGTGTGCCGTGAGAGAAGTTGAGACGTAAAATAGTAGCGCCTTGTTCTATCAATTGCATGAGGGTTGATAGGGGACGAGAAGCTGGACCAACCGTGATAACGTATTCAATCATATATTTTTATATTCATCTTATACTATCAGTTTCTGATACTATTGTCATAGTATTAACCTTGCTTAGTAAGTACAACGATGTTTTCTATATGATAGGTATGGGGAAACATATCTACGGGTTGGATATGCTCGATATCATATCCTGCTGCCACTAAAAGCTTCACATCACGAGCTTGGGTAGTGGGGTTGCAGGATATATAGACAAGCTTCTTGAGTGGCATGGTAATAATTTCAGCAATAGCATCAGGGAGCAAACCTGCACGGGGAGGATCTACAATTGCTATTGTGGGTGTGAGTTTGAGTTGATTGAGTACTTGGCCGGCATCACCTACATGAAATTGAGTATTGAGGCAGTTGTTTTTAGTAGCATTTTCTTGGGCACTTTTGATTGCATCGGGGACATTATCTATACCAATGACTTGTTTAGCCTGACGACTAGCAAATAACCCCAATGTGCCCGTACCACAATAAAGATCTAGTACGATATCTTGGTTGGTGATGTTGGCAAAGCGGAGAGCGTTTTGGTACAGCAATACAGCTTGGCGAGGATTGGGCTGAAAAAAGGCTTCGGGATAAATATCGAAGTGTAAGCTTTGCCAAGGTTCTTCGAGCGCCAATTCTTCAGCGATAAAGGCATCTCCCCATAAATGGGTACTTGTACGGGTGGTAGGTTTGCCTTTTTCACTAATGGTTTGAGTGTGTAATGCACTTTTAATAGTAGCAATGTCTGTAGTTTTTTCTCGCAAACTATCGATATTAGTTAAAGTACCTTTTCTGGAGATGATATGGATCATGAATTCCTCTTTTTGGTTGTGACGAATTACTACATTGGTTAATAAACCTTGATCGCTCCGTGGTTCGTAAATAGAAATATTGTTTTCTTGTACCCAAGCCAGGATCGCTTTCACTAAGAGTGCGTAACTGGGGTGGGGGAGGAAGCATGTTTGTAAATCAATGACATCATAGTGATAGCCTTTGGGATGCAGACCAAGAAGGTTGTGTTTGTTGGCATCAATAGCAAAGCTAAACTCCATTTTATTGCGGTAATACCAAGGTTCTGGGCAGCCAATAATCGGAGAGATGGGGAAGTCTTTGATCCCTCCCAAATGCTCTAAACTTTCAGTGACGATGTGTTGTTTATAAAAAAGCTGATCTTCATAGGAAAGAAACTGCCATGTACAGCCTCCACATGTGCCAAAGTGAGGGCATTTCGCCGCTATTCGTTTTGCTGATGGTTTGAGTATCTCTACTATTTTGCCCTCAGCAAAGTTATTCTTTTTCTTAGTAATACGAATGCTCACTTCATCTCCTGGTACTGATTCAGGTATAAATATTTTAAGACCTTCATATTCAGCAATTCCCAAGCCACCGAATGCCAGTTTTTGGATTGAGCAAGTGATTATTTGGTGTTTCTTGAGAGACATGGGGTTTAAATTCAGAATTGAAGAGTGAAGGCTAAGATTAAGATGTGTAGGTGTTGTCTGATCGGCGTTCGACGGTGAGGATTGTAATGGAATTGGTGGTTTTGTGAATGATGATTCTCAACTTTCCTTTACGAATTCTAAAGATATTCTCTCGATTGACCAGCTTTTTTATGTCGAGATTTTCTAAATTGCCGGTTTTAATTTGGGTTAACAAAGCTTTCAGGGCTGCGCGTTCTTTTTCGGATAGTTTATTAAGCAGTTTTTCTATCTTATCCATAATTACAGTCTCTTTAGCAACTCATCAATTTCAACTCCGCCCTTTTTTATTACCGTAAAATCTATAACTGTTTCCCATTGTTCTTCGATCGGAGTTAATTGAAAAATTGGTTTGTTTTTTTTCATTACTATGAAGCTTTCGCCATGCTTAATAGCAGTTTCATATTTTAGTAAATTCTCTCGAAGCATACGGAGTCCAATCACTTTTTTCATAGTATCAATGTTAATCATATGATTAACATTATTCTAACAAACTCGAGAATGAAATAAAAGTAAAGCAGGGAAGTTGATTCTCGAGTGGGATTCAGCTATAAATCCATTTCGAATTATTCGATCATGACTCAAGCTGAAAGTTTAAAAGAGGTATTAGTAATAGATGATGATGTTTCATTTCGGTTCCTGATTAGAGAGCTACTGGGTGAGGTGATCCATGTCGTGGATGAATCGACAAATTTTGATCAGGCTATGGCCGCTATTAAGCGAGTTCCTAATAATACCGGGGTAATTTGTGATCTTAAATTAACTTTTAATGGTGAAGAAGGTCTTATAATCTTGGAAGAAGCAGTTCGTTTGGGGCTTCGTGATTTGATTTTGTTTACAACTATACCTGGAGCCGTATCTCAGGAGTGGCAGAAGCGATTTCCCAATGTGGATATCGTAGAAAAAGGTAATAATGGCTTACTGATTGCTGCAGTTAATAAATGGTCTGGTGTGTAGCGGTATTTAGTAAGTGGTATACCGCTACTTGTTTGGCAAACTGAGCTCAATAAGTAGGTATACGGTATACCCACTTTTCATTTTGGATGTTATCCATTAGATTAGTTGCGGTCGCGGGGTGTGGCGCAGTTGGCTAGCGCGCTTGCATGGGGTGCAAGAGGTCGGAAGTTCAAGTCTTCTCACCCCGACCACGATCGCGAAAAGCGATCGTCTTCTACTTCGTCTAATCTCATCTTTTCTTAAGACAGCTTATTTAGCGCGATCGAAGAATAAGCATAACTTATAAGAGCTCTATTTGTTTTTACTTACAATGCTGCTTAGCTTCGCTATCGCTGGCTCTAAGTCTTTTTCATTGTTCTCTATCTCATAATAATTATCTAATCCTCGTTGTTTTAGTTGTTTGCACAGTTCTTGCCATTGGTTATCAGATTTTTGTACTTGTTCTTCAATCTGGCGTAGAGACAAGTTGTGACGGGTGCGTTTGCCTGATTGGATATCTTGTTCTTGGCGATTCTTGATGGTTGTGGGCTCAGTACGAATGAGGATGAATTGGTCGAAGAGCTCGTAGAACCATGGTCGGAGCACGTCATCGTCGTAGATCAAAGTGCCATCTAGTTGTGGTTTGATTACGCATAAATGATGGAGAATGATGCCGTCTTTGCCGCTGTTTTTGAACTCACGAAGAATGTCTACGAATTTGGTGTCGTAAAGAGCATTTACTATTGGTTCGTTGATCTCAAGCGTGCGATAGTATTCGAAGGGGATTGGGAAATCGGCGGTGATCTCTACTGGTAAACCAAATGCTTTCATCAGTGCTCGGGATGCTGATATTAAAGCGATATGAGGATGAGTTTTTTGGACAGCATTTGCTAGTGTATCTTTGCCTACACCATTGACGCCAAAAATAATTGTTAGGGCCATACTCAAAAATGATTCTGTGGGATATTGGCATAAGATTGGCTAAAAGCAGCGCTGATGTCTATAGTGGTGCCACTTAAGATTGTGATCATGTCTAAGTCTTCAAGTGCTAGTACATCAGCTCAGTATAGCTCTTTGCAATTAGTCAGGGATATTTGGGCATTAATGGATGGCCTCAAAGGTAAATTTCTTTTTGGTACTTTATTGCGATTGATTAGCGATCTGGCTATTCTTTTTCCTCAATTCGCTATTGCTTTGGTAATTGAGTTCTTTATTAACTACAAAACAGGAGATGATCCCTCATTTTTGTTTTGGATTATGGGTGGTTTTGCGCTTTCAATTTTAGTGAGGGCAAGTGGTCAGTTTCTGGGAAAATTCCATGGCTATCAAGTAGCTGAGTCGATTGGTATTAAGCTAACGTTGAAATCTGTGCAGCATTTGTTTTTGCTGGATATGGCTTGGCATGAGAAAGAGAATGCTGGCAATAAGGTAAAGCGTATTCAGAATGCTAGTGAGGCAGTAAATAAGATTACTCGATTGTGGTTTGATTGTATTATAGAAATTTGTGTGAATATTATTGGGATCAATTTAATTATTGCTAGCTTTGATCGCACGGTTTTAGTTCTCTTGCTAACCTTCTTATTAATTTACTTTGTACTTTCACGATTTTTAACTAAAAAAGCAGCTTTGGCATCGTATGCTGTTAATGCTCAAGAAGAGAATGTTAGTGGGCTATTGTTTGAAGCTACTAACAATATTAGGACATTGAAGGTAATGACTATGGGGGAAACTTTGATGACTATGATTAGATCGGCTACCAGCCTGCTTTACCAAAAAATTCAGCGCAAAATCTTTGCTTACCAGTCCCGTAACAGTATTTTGGGTGTTTGGGGGGGCATGGCTAAGGCGGGGATTTTGACAGTAATCATTATTGGAGTACTGCGAGGACAATATAGTGTTGCGTTTTTGGTACTATTTAATAGTTATTTCTCCAATATCAGAGAGTCAATTGATGAGTTCGCTAGTATCACGCAAGACTTTATCAGTGGGCGATTTAGCATGATGCGGCTCAAAGTTGTCTTGGATCAACCTATTACTATTGATAGTGAAGTGAATAAAGTAGCTTTTCCAAATAATTGGCAAGAAATTGCTTTTAAAAAAGTTTCGTTTGCTTATGGAAGTAACAAAGTGCTTAAGAATATATCCTTTACTGTTAAGCGTGGGGAGAAAGTCGGTATTGTTGGTTTGTCTGGGGCGGGGAAGTCTACAATCTTAAAGCTGCTGCTTAAAGAACGGGAGGAGTTTTCTGGCGATATTTTGTTTGATGGCCTTTCAATTAAAGATATTAGTAAAAATGCGTACTTTCAAAATGTCTCCGTTGTCCTTCAAGATACTGAGGTCTTTAATTTCTCTTTGAGGGATAATATTACTATTACCAATGCCAGTAAGAAAAAGAACGCAAAATTGTTCAAACAATCTTTAGAAATTGCGCATATTACAGATTTGGTGCAAAAGTTACCTCAGGGATTAGATACGGTAATTGGTGAAAAAGGAGTAAAACTTTCTGGGGGGGAGCGTCAGCGTTTAGGTATTGCTAGAGCGATATTTAAACAACCCCAGATTTTACTTTTAGACGAAGCTACTTCCCATTTGGATTTGGAATCCGAAGAAAAGATTCGGGATTCTTTGCATCAATTCTTTGAAAATGTAACGGCGATTGTGATTGCTCATAGATTAAGCACTATCAGAGAAATGGATAAGATCTTGGTTATTGAAGATGGGAAATTAATCGAGTCGGGCAGTTTTGCTCAACTCTATAAAAAGCAAGGTAGGTTCTTTATGCTTTGGCAAAAACAGGGAGTGTGATGTTGACTTTTTGTGCCTGTGTGATTAAATGCTGCTTTTCAATTTAAAGAAATGATGAAAGCAGGTGGTTGTGAAGAGACTCTATCTTATGCTGTTGTTCAATATACACTTGATCCTCGAATGGGGGGGGGCGCAATTTATGCTGATCGCAAGCTGATACATTCTGTCATAAAAAAAGATGATCTAAATCCTGGGCGAGATTGTGTAGAAACTGTTTTAGAATTTGATGGTGTCCATCATGCACGAGTGAATGCTTTTTGGAGTCGCTGGAGTAGAAGCTTTTTACATAGTTCTGATGTAGTTCTAGCTATATCGCCTGTAATTGATAGTGTAATTGGCTTGGGTGATAGCATTAGGATTATCGACGCAATTAAATTTATTAGTCCTATGACTGGCCAGTTGAATGTGTATGCAGCCAAGGTGGAAGAGGCTGAAGGAGTAGAGAATTTGTTGTGTGCCAGCTCTGGGAAGCCTGCATTTACTTTGATAGCCCATACTAGAAAGGGCCAAAAGATAGTATTAGTTGGCTACTCAACCACTGACCCAGTTGATAAAACACGGTACTGCCCTAATGATCCATTATTAACTGTAGCTCAGGGGGTTGGAAATACTCATTATATGGAATTGGGACTAGGTAAAGTCCAGTTTTCTATTCCTTTAGTTGAGGAAAGATTCACCTATGAGCAAGGTACTAGTAGTATGTTTCCTGCTTATTTGGCGATGGATGTAGTAATGTATATTCGGCAACTGCTAGAAGCTTATGGAGCTATAGGTAACTTCGGATCAGTATTAGCTGCTAGTTTCGAAAACTTTCAGGTACCACCATTAAGTTTTTTTGAGAGAAATGACGGAATTTTGACTATGGTTTTTGATGCTAACAGAGTTCGCGAAAAAAAAGGTCATCATATCTTACCAATTGAATTTGA
>JACCDN010076660.1_pt1 | contig 17804 bp, 17 predicted proteins | sample 7441691 | NCBI WGS metagenome assembly JACCDN01 (sample SAMN15323439, study PRJNA562643) | freshwater metagenome | isolation source: river surface water | place: USA:Blue River Watershed | collected 2017-08-16
AGCTGGATAATCTAGACCAAGATATGGTTGGGTGCTTGAACCAACGATACTGTTGATACTAAGGCCAGTGATAGAAGAGTTAGTAAAGTTGACTGATCCATTTTGGACAGAGAGATTAGTTGAGGTGATAGAGGTGCCAGAAGCAGTGGTAAATACCAACGAACCATCTATCGTTGTGGTGGCTAAGATTGTATCAGTAGTGATTGTAATTGCTCCATTAACAAACCGTACTAATGGCGTCCCCGTAACTGACAAGGAACTAGAATAAAATGCAAAATAATTGGCGCTAGAAGTGTTTACCCCGCCCGCAGCTCCCGCTCCACCCTCATCTACCAAACACATAAACTTACCAGTTGAGGCATTATAATTCAAAGTCTGACCTTCCCCACTACAGTCAATCATTCCATTTTGGAAGAAACCGCCAACGATAGTTGAAGTTTGAAAAGTAGAGGTAGCAGTGATATTTAACGTAACAGCGGATAAATTGGTAGAGGTAGCATTAACAAAAATAGCATTTGTAGAAGTAATGGCTGTGCCAGAAGCTGTAGTAAATGTCAGGCCAGAAGTTAACAAAGACCCAGACAAGACTAAATTGCCACTAGAATTAAGAACTGGAATTTGATTAGCCACCGGAGCCTGACTAGCTTCAAACCCACCTACCGTACTAGCGTTAATTGCATAGCCGGAAGCAGTAATTCTTTGTCTTGGACTCAAAGTTTCAAAACTAGCGCTCGCACAAGAGTTTGCTACTTGAGCAGCCACCTCAACATTTAAATAAACAGAGTCGTTATCCTGGAAATTAAAATCTAAAACATCACTTCCAGCAGAAGTATCCCCTATCCCAAAGTTAAATACCCCGCTTTTTACTGAGACAGTGGTAGTTGCAGGATCTACTGCTGGCCAAACTTTTACACCCGCGCCAACAGTTGAGGTAGAGTAAAAAGAAAATTTAAAACAATAATTCGTTCCGGAACTTCCACCCAATAAATTTCCACTTGAGTCTAAAAGTCTACCTTGGTAATTTATTATTTTTGGAACACCAACGACCGCATCAGAAAAATTTGGCTTAAACAATAGAGAAAACGCAAAAAATAATACGAAAAATAATATCTTTCGCGAATTTTTTGATCCGGATTTCTTCTGTTGCCTCCTTAAGGGCATACCGATTAATTTATGAATGAATTATAGCACAAAAACACACTTCTTAAAATAAGAAAACCCCTGTGGATAAATAAAAAAACGATTTTTTTAAAAAATTTTTTGCACTAATTATTTTTAACAAAAAAAATTAACTATTTTCTAAAAATGAGATAACGAGTATAATGAAATTTATTATGTCTATCACTAAATCAATCGCCAAAAATACAACTGTCCAAATTTTAGGCAAAAGCATCAGTACTGCTCTTGGTCTTGTGGCAGTCGGGGTCATGACTCGCACTTTGGGTATCGAACAATTCGGCTGGTACGTCACAGCCACTGGTTTTTTGCAATTTATTGGTATATTTAGCGATTTTGGCTTTACCGCCATCACTGCCAAAATGCTTTCTGAGCCTGATTTTGATAAAACCAAGCTCCTCAACAACCTTTTTACCTGGCGATTTCTGACGGCTCTCGTCTTTCAAGGACTGGCACCTTTTATTATTTTGTTATTCCCCTACCCTGCGCCTATCAAAATGGCGGTGGCCATCATGGCTTTATCGTTTTTTGCAATTTCGGTCAATCAAATTTTCATTGGCTACTACCAATCCAAACTAAAAATGATAGTCCAAATGACTGGCGAAGTGCTAGGCAGAATCGTTTTAGTAATTGGTTTAATTTTAGTTAGCACTAAAAATTATGGCTTCTTACCGATGATGGGAATTATCACTCTTGCTTCGGTTATTTATACTTTTTATCTTTGGTATAAAAGTGAAGGAGTAAAATTTACAATCGACAAAACTATCTCCAAATCAATCTTTCAAAAAATCTGGCCAACCGCAGTTACGGTTATCTTTAACGCTTTTTATCTACAAGGTGACCGAGTAATTTTACCGCTCTACACAGCCCAAAAAGACGTCGCTCTCTATGGCGCGGCTTATCGTATCCTAGATGTAGTCACCCAAAGCGCTTGGATGATTATGGGCATTATGATGCCTCTAGTTGCTTTTGCTTGGTCTAGAAATCTGATGGAAGAATTTAAGAAAAAATACCAAATGAGCCTTGACTTAGTGGCTCTGTTTTTAGTGCCAATGATGGCGGGCATTGTCACTCTCGCTACCCCGATAATAATTTTAATTGGTGGCGATGACTTCAAAAGTTTGGATAACCCAGGCCGTATTTTACAATTCCTCTCAATTGCTATTTTTGGCATTGCCTTTGGTAATATTTTTGGCTATATGGCCCTAGCTATAGAACGACAGCGCCAAGCCATGTGGATTTATTTTTCCGATGCAGTACTGACCACTATCGCCTATTTTATTCTTATTCCGAAATACGGCATCAATGGGGCAGCTATTGCAGCTATTTTTTCCGAGTTATATGCTGGTTTTGGCTTAATGTTTTTGGCAAATCACTATGCAAAATTCGTACCTAACTTCAAAAATCTAGCCAAAATTATTTTTGCTAGCGCTGTTATGGCTCTGGTCATTTACCAGATCCAGCCAATTACCCAGAACCCTTCTCTAAACATTATCCTGTCAATCTTAATGGGAACAGCTATCTACGGCATCCTAGTTATTGCCTTAAAAATTGTTTCCAAGCAAACCTTGGCCGAAATCTTGAAACGTGACAAAACTGTGTTATAATAAAGACTAGCAATGCTAATATATTGCGAACGATATATAATCGAAAAAATTACATTATACAGCTCTACACCATATAATAAAATAAACAAAAAACAATTAACAGCTAACGGGCTGGTTGTCAATTGCTGTTTCTTAGTTGTTAATTATTAATTATTTTTATATGAATTTTTCCCGTTTTAAAAACCTTACATTTTTTTCTGCCCTGCTTTTGATTTCAGGTGTTTTTATTTACATCCTACGTCCATTCTTATACCCAATTCTCTGGGCCGCTATCATTGCCGGCATGTTTTATCCAATGTATACCAAAATAAAATCAAAAATAAATAATGCAAATCTTAGCTCTCTCGTTACAATCCTACTAATATTTATTATAATAATTATTCCTGTTACCTTACTCAGCGGTTTGATTGTTAAAGAATCGGTTGATATTTATACATCACTTACCAATAATCAAAGTTCAATTGTAAACACAAGCAAAAATGTAATCAACTGGATTCAAAATAATCCAATTACAGATAAACTAAACCTAGATGAACAAGCTGTCACAAACAAATTAGTCGAGATAGCCAAAACCGTAACAGATTTTATCCTAGTTGGAGCCAAAAACCTGACTCAAAATTCTCTCACATTCCTCATCATGTTTATCATAATGTTTTATACTCTTTTCTTTTTCCTCAAAGATGGAGAAAAAATCCTAAAAAGATTGGCCCACCTTTCTCCTCTTGGAGAAAAACATGAAATCATGATGTATGAAAGATTTACTTCTACCACCCGAGCCGTACTAAAAGGAAGTCTAATAGTAGGCGGGGTTCAGGGATTACTCTCTGGATTACTTTTTTATTTTACAGGCATTGAAGGAGCTCTTATCTGGGGAATAATTACAATGCTCTTCGCAGTTATCCCAGGATTTGGTTCATACGTTATCTGGTTGCCAGCAGCTCTAATTATGTTTGTTTTAGGAAATAATATAGAAGGACTAGTAATATTAATCGTTGGTACCATTGTGATTTCTCAAATAGACAACCTAATCAGACCTGTTTTGGTGGGAAAAGACACTCAAATGCATCCCTTACTAATCCTATTTTCTACTTTAGGGGGGCTGATTCTATTTGGCATATCTGGATTCATTATCGGACCAGTTGTAGCAGCGCTTTTTCTTTCCTTGTGGGAAATGTACGAACAGCATTATCAGCAAGATTTAAATAATGACACAGACGAAGATTAGAATATTTATTAAAATTAAAAAGTATATAGGGACTGAAGCCCATATATACTCATTCATTCGCCCCGCTGAGCGAGGTCTAAACTCATTTCGTATATGAACTTATTTTCTACCGAAGGCAAAGAAATTATGCGCGCACAAGCTGTGATTTCAGGCAAAGAAATTACCGGCAACGCCGTCTTTATCGAATATCAATTCGGCACTCAAACTCTAGTCAAAATTGTTTTGAATATGGAAGGCAACCCAACCAATATCAAACCAGGCCAACACGCTGTCCATATTCATGAAAAAGGCACCTGCGAAGGTGAATTCAAATGCGCGGGTGGACATTTTGACCCAGGACCAGCGGGTAATCCTGACCCAGATGTCAATCACCCATTTCATGCCGGTGACTTGCCAAATATTATCATAGATGAAAATGGAAAAGGTGTTCTTGAAGCCATCACCACTCGTGTGACTTTGTCTGATGGACCACTTTGTATCTTGAGCGGTGAAGGTAGCGCCCTGATGATTCACGCCAACCAAGATCCATACCAAGGCGGAGAGCATATGTCAGGTGTCAGTGGCGGACCACGCATTGCTTGTGGGATTATAAAAGGAGAATAAAATTTAATAAAATAGTAAACCTAAAAAACCAAAAACCACCTAAGTAGGTGGTTTTTGCTTGTTGCGGGACCCGGACTTGAACCGGGAACCTCGTGGTTATGAGCCACGCGAGCTGCCATTGCTCTATCCCGCTATTTTATGAGAAAGCGTTGGAGCAGGTGAGCGGAATCGAACCGCCATTTCATCCTTGGCAAGGACGTATAATAACCATTATATGACACCTGCAGCGAGATCCCGCTAAACGGGACGAGAAAGGCGTTATATACCTGTAGTATATGACACCTGCAGATATAAGGCCTTATAGTTGAATACACAATATACTACCATCTTTATTATAATTTTGTCAAACTAGGGGGCACCAAAAAACCCTCGAAATAATTTGGAGGGTTTCTGTTTGAACTGTTTAGTGCGCAATGTTAGAACCATACTCATTATAAATTTATCTAATTAACCACATTATATAAATCTTCTTAAGAAGCAGCCTTTAATGATCGCAAAGTGACAATGATTCCGCCAAGTAGCTGAGTAAAACCAACAATAAATCCAATGCTAATTAGGATTCTAAAGGCAGTGTTTGGATCCTGTATTGCGCCAGAAATTAATTCTCCGGAGTGCCTGCTCGGATAAATGAGGGCAACTACAGGAAGAAAAAGAATAGCAACTGTAAAACTAATCCATAAAAATATTCCGCCAACCCAACCTCTAAGGCCTAAAGGCAATAATGTTGTATAGGAACCAGCTATCTGCAAAACGGCAAGAGTAAGTAAAAAAATATATGCAAAGGTTCCTTGAACAAGTTTTACCATGACCTCAGAATGAATACTAAATGCAATAATTAAAAGAACTGTCCACGGTATCCCGCATGTCATCATGCCAATAAAAAAATTTACCAAGCTTTTCTTTATTGCTGGTTTGATATACGTAATTAGTTCCTTTAAGGAAAAAAGTCCTGAATTTTGATTTTCCATATTTTTTTAAATCATTCGTATATTTCCTCTATAAGCCTGGACACAGGATGATACACGACTACTAATTCAGTCCCCACAGGGATAAATAACAAATGTTCAGGGAAAACAACATCGTACCCCGCTATCACCGTACGTGGATGCAAATTTTTACCATTAATTCTAAATTTCATACCAGAAACCTTTCCAAAAGACCATTTTTTTACATTTTCTAAATTACCTTGTACTACAGATAGCCCTCGTATTTTATCTACAACATCACTCAAACATTTGTATATAAAAAAAGAAACAACAATTATCGAACTGATAAATACTACTAGTACGCCTACGAGCAACCATTCGGGCTTTTTAAGATTAATAAGGCCAATAAAAAAATTCGAAATGGTATACCCTGACGGCTTGAGTTGTAAAAAAAGCTTAAGAACAAAAAGGTCAACTAAAATACCAAAAATTACTATTACATATCCTAATAAATTTTTTATACCTGAATAATTATATGAAAAATCTTTATAGATCCTCCTCCGGTTAAGGCGACTATCAGCTATGTTAGTTGTAGTCATGTTACAAAAAATTTAGAAAATTAATATATTAAGGTTATCATGAGTTTATTAAAAAATCCAGTTCAACACGACATTATAAGTAAAAAAATAAGGCCCTGGTTCAGCCTTATTTTTATCTGAGCTGGCTAGTACACGATGTTAGAACTAATACTATAGCAAGTCAGTTATAACTGACTTTACTTTTCATCGGCAACCATTCGAAATTTATTAAGAATTCTTTTATCGACATCAGGCAGCATAGCTTTTAATTCCCTATCAAATAGCTCAATTACTTCTTTGTGTAACTGCCTTTGCGTTTCTTCATGACCCGGGCCCTTAATTTCCCTACTATCATATGTTTTTCTAAGACAATGGGTTAACGCTTTCATTTCTTCTCCCCGAAAAATATCTCCCACAGCTGTAACAATTCTGTGTAATTGTTTAACGGCCTCGCAATTTCTCTCGTCTCTAAAAAAAGAATTAAGTGTAGTAACGGGGTCACCTACCAAAACAATTGTAGAGTTTCTGCTGTCCTCAACGTATTGGTTTAATATCTTTAGAACGCGCTCAACAATTTCTCCCCATAGCGCCTGAAGACGATCAGGTCCAATAGTTCGAACCTGAACGTGCTCACCAAATTTATCCACAGTACCATGCATAGCCACAGCTACTCCTCCGCTCCGATGCATTGCTGACATCACGTCACCCACTCTTTTTACCTGGCTATCCGCCAATACTGAATCTTTAAATTCTTGCCAATCATTTGATGGATCCTTGACTACAGCCTCAGTAGTAAGTACGGACATGGCAGTACCATATTGTGGTTGAATCGCATTCCCCTCAATAAAGGCACTGACCCAACTGTCATGAGCTAGAGGGATATGGTTACTAAAATCTACTCCACTCACTTCTGCACCTCGGGGTCTATCTGACATATATTAAATTCCTTAATTAATAATTGATCACCAAACCTTAGATTTTTCATCTAGACACTTTTTAAGTGCAAATCTAGTCTAACTAAAATTTATAACTTTGTCTATTGGTTCTAATCCCCTTTTGGGGATACTAAAAACACCGCTATATTAGCAGTGTTTTTTCAGCGAGCTGTTTGGTGTACGATGTTAGAACTAACTTACTCCACTAATTTTGCTGACTGAAGAATATCCTCAATAACTTGAGTGCTACTTTCACACGGCAAAAGAAATCCATAATTAAATTTTTTACCTATTATAATCAATTGAGCATCAACCCTAACTTTTTGGTCGCAGAAATTATTTTCTGGCTTATTTTCTGTCTGATATGTTATAACAGTTAAACCATTTATTTCTTTACGAACAATATCTTTATATTTAACCATAGTAGCTGTTTTCAGATTATTTATTATGCTTTCAGCTGTTTGTTGGTGGGAAGAGTACATTTCAAAATCACGTCCTAGCCCACAATGTCCTTCACCAAAACCTCCCCTGATATTACCAAACTGGAGCGATGGAGTATCCTCTCCGGGAATTTCATAGTAAGGGGATATAACATATTGTTCATTTCCCCATTTTTCATTAAAAGGTACCTGCAAAGAAATACCACGTTCTTTACTGCTATACAATACAGTCGCATTTGCTGGTTCAGCATTAAAAGAAGCCTGACAAAGTTCTGGCTTGTCATCATAGTTACCAGGTATTAAAATAATTCTGCCATCACTGGCAGTGGAAAGAGGCTGATTTGGCTTGCGAGCACTCGGAACACATCCAGACCCCAATAAAATAACGAGGAGGACAGGTAAAAACAATTTGATTTTCATATTTTTAATTATTTATAACTTACTTTATAATAATCTTTATACAAACTTTTGTCTATTAGTTCTACTTACGGTTACCAGTACAAAAAACAAGGCCTTGGTTCAGCCTTGTTTTTATCTGAGCTGCTTGGTGCAAGAGGTTAGAACTAAATCACCTTTTTCATTAATTTAAATAGGCTACACCTTTAAGTATATCCAAAAATGAATTGTAATTAGACCGTTCAAACTGCGCAATCATTTCAGCAACCTCAGGTGTGGCCACTAATTTTTCATCTAAAACAAAACCTGGATACGCGCAATTGCTGGTTAGATTCATAACAACGTGAGCTATACCATCACTTGTTAACACATGCCCTATAAAAAATCTTTTACTTTCACTTTCATGTCTTTCAATAAGGATTTCTTTATTATTTATTACTGTATAAATTCCATATTGTTTTATCTCTTCCGACACCCCTCCATTTGAGGAGAAACTAGTAAAATAATCTTTAAGGTTTGTATAATTTTTTGTAGAGGCATCCACAGTAACATAAAAATTCGGATAGGCACAAAATTCATTAAGAATATCAGGATTTTTTTCTGCTTGTGCCAATGTTTTTTTATCATCTTTAATAGCTACGGTTGCCCCTAGCCCAGAGCCATTCTTTTCTAATTTTACTTCAAAATTTTTATCTATAATAGGCGGGTAGGCAAATCTAACTTTTGTTCCAGTAATTGTTGCCGTTTGCCAAGTTTTAACTTTAGTAAAATCGTTTGGGAAATCTACACCAACTGACGTATCTTTATTTTCTGTACCCTGAGAACACCCGGCTCCCAGTAATAATACTACAAAAATAAGCGATATAATTTTTTTCATAATATTAATTAGATATTTAACAAAAGTAGTATACAGCAATTAAGCATAATCCGCCATAAGTTCTACTTCCCTTTTGGTTATACCAAAAACACCGCCATTTAAGCGGTGTTTTTATCTGAGCTGTTTGGTGTGTGATGTTAAAACCGCCCGCCTTTACGCTCCAAAATTAAATGACGCGACGAACTCGTGGAAAAGATTCCCTTTTATATCTATTAGGCTTTCTTCAGAAATTCTGTAAACGGCTTTGTTAAAATGAACTAACGCCGCATACTGACCATTTTTATCTACAAATTGCTTGCCCAACAAATTACCAAACTTTTGATCAGATGTTTCTACGCCTATTTTTTTAAGACGTTGTGACTCTGTCTCTATGTATTTGTCTGGCGTAACAGACACTAACTCATCTATGCCCTCACAGATACTTTTAGGGCAAGTCAAAAGCATGGTATCTTCAACAATTTTAAATACTACTTGATTGTTAAATTCTAATAACGTAACTCGACCATAATCTGTATCATGACCACTAACAGCAAATTCAGGCGGTCGCAAAAAAGAAACGTCCTGAGAAAAATTTGCCCCATTTGAACGGTCTGTACGTACCCAAAGACCTGTATCTGTAGTAATCTTTTCTATCTGCTCTACTGTAGCTGAGTTTGTATGTAAAATTTGAAAATTCGGTTGTGGAGAATTCTGAACACACCCTGCCCCCATTATTAGTATTACAGAAAGCAAAAAAATGATTTTTTTCATAAGGCTTAGATAATTAACAAGTATAGTATATAGCAGTTAAGATTAATTTACAAACAACTACACTCCCCTTTTGGGTATACCAAAAACACCGCTATTTGAGCAGTGTTTTATATCTGAGCAGATGACGGGAGTCGAACCCGTGTCACCAGTTTGGAAAACTGGGATAATAGCCGTTATATGACATCTGCGAGGAGTGTAGCAAAAAATAAAGTTTACTTTATTTTTTATTACCGACGAGTAGTGTCATATACCGTAGTATATGACATCTGCAGTGAGTGAAATAGACAGTAAAATTTTACTGGATATTTCCGAACAAAGATGTTATATACCCGTTAAGTATATGACATCTGCAACGAGCGGAAATGGTAAAATGTATATCCACCCAAATATTCTACTAGAATTTACAAAAAAGTCAACTGGCCGTATAGTGCCCACACGCTAATTCTTAACCTTATATATATGCCTAAAAACTCTCTGTTTTGGCTATAACTCTAGCTACTTTAGCCCTACTTGGCGCTGGATGCAGTAAAAACATATTCACAGGCTCAAGAAACAACGAGCCTGCTAACCCAGCCGTATCTGTAGATAGTCAGTCACTACCAGAAAACAACCAAGTGACTATCAAAGAAGCATCTATCGACCAAGATGGTTGGGTCGCTATCTACAATAAAGAGAATGAACATATCGGCCAAATAATTGGCTATACTGCCCTACCTACTGGCACTGATAAAAAAATAAAAATCACAGTTGATAAAAATAAAGTGACACCAACTCTAGTGGCGATGCTTCATTATGATCGTGAACCAAAAGGCGCTTTTGAATCCCCTGGCACTGACGGACCGGTAATCAGAGACCAAAAAGTTATTATGCAAGAATTCACCATTACCAATCAAAGTGAAATCAAAAAAGATGCTCCTGCCGAAGAATCTACTAGGCTCGCAAAGAATTTATTATCAATACCAAACAATGGTCCTTCTCCCCTGGCGAAACTAAAACTGTAGAATTTACCGCTGATAAAGTTGGTACCTTTACCTTCAACTGCAATCTCCCTTGTGGCGCTGGTCACAAAGCCATGACTGGAACACTTATCGTAGAATAAATAAAATACAATCGTCATTCCCGCCAAAGCGGGAATCCAAACAATTTGAACGCTGGATCCCCGATCATATCGGGGATGACAACGAACAGACCTGACAGAGATCCTTCACCCCGTGAAGGGTTCAGGATGACAACAAAAAAACACCCAACTAATTCAGTCGGGTGTTTTTAAATTATTTTATTTTAGGCATTGGCTCTGGCGGAATAATCACCGGTTTCGGTATTAACCAAAATTTCTTCGCCTTCTTTGATAAAGATTGGCGCTTGCACATGCAAACCATTGTCCAAGACAATTTCTTTGGTCACATTGCCTGTGGCACTATCTCCACGCACCGCTGGCGGAGCTTCTACTACCTTATATTTTATTTTCTTTGGCAATTCAATACTTACTGGCCTGTCTTCGTACAAACCAACTACTACATCCAAACCTTCTTTGAGATACTTACCTTCATCGCCAACCAAATCACCATTCATTTCTATCTGCTCATAACTTTCCATATTCATGAAGGCGTAATTTTCACCACTCTTATACAAAAATTGCATGGTACGAAAATCTACCTGCACAATATCTACACTTTCACTAGTCTTGTAAGTGACTTCTAAGACCTTGCCGGTGCCAAGACTTTTCATGCGGGCACGTACAAAAGCCGCACCTTTACCAGGGTTAACATGTTGAAATTCTACTACCACAAATAGATCGCCAGCTTGGCGAATAACTACTCCTTTTTTTACATCTGAAGTTGAGGACATATAAAATATAATTAGCTGTTAATTTGATCCTTAGCCGACTGGAAGATCGTTTCATTGAGATCTTTTGCTCGGGTAAACAATAATACCATACGATCCACGCCCAAGGCAATACCCCCCGCTGAGGATATACCACTCTCTAAGGCGCTGATAAAATCAGGATCAACCAACCAAGTTTCTTTGCCCAAAGCCTTTCTTTTAGCCATATCTTCTTCTAATTTCTCTTTTTGTATCTTAGCATCCGTAAGTTCGCCAAAAGCATTGGCCAATTCCAACCCGCCGATATAGAGCTCAAACCGCTCGGCATATCGACTATCGTTTTCACATAGTCTAGAAAGAGAAGTCATCTGCACCGGAAATTCATAAACAAAAACTGGCCTATCAATACCCAACTTTGGCTCAATTTCATTTAAGAAAATTTTATAGAACAAATCTTCATACGCGTCAGCGCTATCTACATTATAGCCTTTGGTTTTTGCCAGCTCCTGCATCTGACTTAGCTCTAGATAATTATCTAGATTAACTCCAATAAGGTTTTGCCACACTTCTTTCATGCTTTGCCTGTCCCAATTTTCTGAAATATTTATTTCTTTATTTTTATAACCGACTGATTCTTGATTTAATTTTTTCCCTACAAACTTAAATAAATTTTCGGTGTCACTCATTATTTCTTGGTATGTTCCTGGCGACCTGTACCACTCTAGCATGATAAATTCAGTATTATGACTACCACCAAAACTTTCAAAGTCTCGAAAACATTTACCGATCTCAAAAACTTTTTCATATCCAACGGCCAATAATTTTTTCAACGCATATTCTGGAGACGTGCGTAGATAAAACTTTTCTGACTTACCGTTTGGATCATGCACCGAAATTGAAATTGGATTAAGATATGGCTCCTGACTTGCCAGTCGTACTGCCACCGGCGTATCAGTTTCTCTAAAATCTTGTGACCAAAAGAATTCTCGAATTGATTTGATAATCTCAACACGAGTATCATAAATATTTTTCAGACGCGGAGTATTTTTTAATTCTGACCAAGTGCTCATAAACTTTAAAAGCCCCTTTCGGGGCTCTTATTTTTGATTAGGCGGTATAAGGCATCAGTGAAGCTTGTCTTGCTCTCTTCACAGCTCCAGCCACTTGACGCTGATGCTTGGCGCAAAGGCCACTACGTCTGCGAGGGGCAATCTTCTTGTAGGAAGATATGAACTTATTGAGAACATTAATATCTTTATAATCTACGACCAACTTGTTGTTTACACAGTAATAACAAGCTCTATCTTTTGGTGCTAATTCTCTAGCTTGGGCATTGGTATGCATAATTTTTTAAAATTTATTAAAATGGAATATCTTCTACTTTTACCTCTTCTTCAATGACTTCTTGTGGACCACTACTAGCTCCTACTGAATCATCGGCGTTAAATGTTCCGCCAGTGCCAGTACCGGTTTTGGAATCAAGCATAATCATATTTTCACCAACGATTTCGGTGCGATATTTCTTGACGCCATCTTGACCGGTCCATTCTCTAGTTTGCAACCTGCCTTCAACATACATTTTAGCTCCTTTGTGTAAATATTGACTGCAAATTTCGGCAAGCTTGCCCCACATTACTACATTATGAAACTCAGTTTGTTTTTGTTTTTGATTGTTTGAGTCTACCCACATACGGTTGGTAGCGAGTCCAAGAGTAGCTACAGCTTTACCGGTAGGAGTGTTTTTTAATTCCGGATCACGAGTCAAACGACCGATAATCATGACTTTGTTTAAATCCATACAATTATACTTTAGGATTTAGAATATAGAATTTAGGATGTTGATTAAACTCCAGGAATTATATTTTCATTTTCCAAAATAGCATTGAGCTTAGCATCAATATCTGCCAAGTCAACTTTAACTTCTTCTTTTTTTTCTTTTGCAGAAACTTTTTCTTTCACAACAACTTCTTTTTCTTTGACTGGAACAACTGGAGCTACTTTTTCTTCTACTACCACTTCTACACCTTCTTCTTTTTCCATCATCGTGGTTAAACCAACTTCATTAGTGCTATAAACGATTTTTTTAGCAGCTGTAGCGTTGGTATTAAAGTTTGTAATCATACTGCGCAACACATCGGCACGCAATCTTAATTTTTCAGAAATAACTTTAACTGCTTCAGGTTCGGCATTAAAAATAAGAGTATAGTAATAGCCATATCTAATCTGTTTGATAGGATAAGCCAATCTTACTTTACCCAAATTATTTAACTCAACATCCTTGCTATTTTGTGCAACGGATTCTTTTATTTCTTGAACTTGCTTGCCAACCTCTTTTTCATCCAAAGTGCCTGGCAAAACTAACAATAATTCGTACTTTTTCATAATCTAAAAAGACTAAATGGAATAATTAAGTTGACTTGAGTGATAAAAATAATGAAAATGACCATCGATCAGATCATCTTATCTCTTTATCGTAATTACCAAAGGTGCGAGTATATTAGCAATAAATGGGCAGGAAGTCAAGGGTTGGGCGCAAATTAAAAACACCACCCATTTCTAGGTAGTGTTTTTTAAAATATTTCCCTGATCGTTCGTGCACTTATCACAATATTTATAATAAATGCACGCAAAACGACCAGGGCGACGACCGGCCGCTACGGTTTGGTTGTGGGAGATGAGACACCTAACTTTTTGTCGATCCAAGCTTGGGCCATTGCCTTCTTTACGCCCCGTTTACACCACTTGTTGTCGCAGACATATTGGGTATGCCCTTCACAGATGAGCCGAACGGTTGCCCAAGATTTACACATTATGATTCCGCTCAGACCCATCTTCTGATAACTGCACAACTGCTCCTTCTGTCCGAGCACTAGTTGGCAGAAATCAAGTGGGGCCCTAACCTTGACCTCAACCTCTTCCTCGATAATGCTCACAACGGAAATCCTCCCACGCCTTTTAGCGCGTCTGTCGATTGATAAGGAAATATTTTTACCATACTTTTGCAAAAGAATCAACGTCCCGTAAATTGTATTACAAACCAAACCAAAATGTGCTATAATTACTAGGGTTGAATCAAATGAATGCTTGCATACATTTGTGAAACCTGACGTAATTTCAAGTTTTACTTATAATTATCCTATAAATCAAAGCCTTACGTCGAAGTCTTAGAATTTTTATGCTTTTACCAAAAACTCTCAAAATTATTTTGAAAAAATACAAGCTTGGTGATGCGACTGCTTGGAAAACTGCCCAAACTCAGGCTGATAAGACTGGCAAAGAGCTAGAAGAAATTTTGATAAATGAAAATATTATCAACGAAAATACCCTTTATGAAAAAGCGGGAGATTATTTACAAGTTCCCTATATCACACTCAAGGGTAAAGAAATAAAAAAAGAAGTCCTCAACCTCATACCTGGGCCAGTGGCTGGCACGCATCAGGTAGTGGCTTTTGATACAGATAAAAACGAAGTCAAACTAGCCATGACCGACCCGACTGATATCCAGACTATTGAATTTTTACGCCGTAAAACCGGCCTAGAACCAAAAGTTTATATCACTTCCCCAGGCGACCTAAAAGAAGCTATGCGTCGCTACCATGCCGAACTTGAGGCAGATCTTAATATTATTCAAGACACTGGCGGCGATAAAGATGACGGTGATTTGAAAAAAGCAGCCGAAGAAATACCGACAATCAATATTGTTAATACAATTTTAGAACATGCGGTCTATGAAGGCGCTTCCGATATTCATATTGAACCAAATGAAAAAGAACTCGCCGTTCGCTACCGTGTAGATGGCATCCTCAAACCTATCATGACTTTACCAAAAAACGTGCAAAACGGTCTGATTGCTAGAGTTAAGATTCTCTCCAACCTCAAGATTGATGAACATATGGTGCCACAAGATGGCCGTTTTAAGATTCAGATTTCTGATGAAAAAATGGCTTTCCGTGTCTCTATTATCCCTGTCTATGATGGTGAAAAAATTGTTTTACGCTTGCTCCATGAAAGTGTTAAACCTCTAACTTTAGATGAACTGGGACTACTAGACAAACCCCGAGCAATCCTAGAAGAAGCAATCAAAAAACCACACGGCATGATACTGGTTACTGGTCCTACTGGTTCGGGAAAAACTACCACTCTGTACTCAGTCCTTGGCATCCTCAACCAGCCAGGCGTAAATATCTCTACCATTGAGGACCCGATTGAGTATCGCATCCAAGGTGTCAACCAAAGCCAAATAAATACCAAGGCAGGATTTACCTTCGCAATGGGTCTGCGCTCTTTCTTGCGTCAAGATCCAAACATTATCATGGTGGGAGAAATCCGCGATCAAGAAACAGCGGAAATCGCTATCCACGCTGCTATGACTGGACACTTGGTACTATCTACTTTGCATACCAACAATGCTCCCACTACCCTGCCTCGTTTGATAGATATGGGCGTGCCTCCGTTTTTGGTTGCCTATACCACCAATATCGTCATGGCTCAACGCTTGGTGCGTAAAATCTGTCAATTCTGCAAAAAAGAATATAAGTTAGATAAAGCTTCTGGCACCGAACTTGGCCACGTCTTTGATGTCAAAAAAATCTCAACTCTGTTCAAAGACAATATCCCAAAAAATTATAAAGACGAAGGCAATGATGTTGAGAAAATTACTTTCTACAAAGGCGAAGGTTGCAATCGTTGTGGACAAACAGGCTATAAAGGCCGTATCGGTATCTATGAAATTATGGAGATGGATGAAGAGTTAATCAAAATGATTAATGCTCACTGCACGGCCGATGATATCAAAAAATATGCCCGTGAAAAAGGTATGATCACCATGCTTGAAGACGGATTAGTAAAAGCCAAAATTGGAACCACTACTATTAGCGAAGTATTAAGAGTCACCAAAGAATAAATATGCCCAAATTTAAAAAAATTAACCAGTCGATGCCAGACGAAGAAAAAATAGTTGAGAAAAAAAACGGTCTGGATAAATGGATTTCTGATCACTTCCAGCATGTACCAATCATGCAAAAAATTCTTTTTATTAGTCATTTGAAAACAATGGTCAAAGCTGGCTTGTCTTTGATTGAAGGCCTGAGAATTCTTAGCGAAGAAATAGAAAACAAAACTCTAAAAGGTGTAATTGTAAAAATAAAAGAAGGTATGGAAAGCGGTCTGCCTCTTAGCGAAATGCTCGGTCGTTATCCAAAAATTTTTCCATCAATTTATGTGAGCATGATTGGCGCCGGTGAAACTGCTGGCCGAATTGAATCTGCCTTGGAACAAGTATCTATCCAGATGAAAAAAAATCACGAACTTACTTCTCGTATCAAGGGCGCTTTGATGTACCCAGCGGTAATTGTGGTGGCTATGATTGGTATTAGTATTGAAGTGGTGGTTTTTATTTTACCAAAATTATTAGTAATGTTTAAAGATTTTAATGCTACCCTACCACTACCTACTCGAATTTTAATTTTTATAACCGAATCTACCCAAAAATACGGTCTATGGATGTTGCTTATTTTGATTATATTAATTATAGCAGCTATTCAACTATTGAAACAATACAAGGTTAGACGGGTCGTACATATGATAAATTTAAAACTGCCGATTCTTGGTACTATTATTAGAAAAATTAACTTAGCGCGGTTTTCGCTTACCCTCTCCTCTCTTCTTGAGAGTACTATCCCTATCATTGACGCTACTCGCATTTCCTCTGAAGTAGTAGGTAATATTGTTTATAAAGAAAGCTTGCTCAGTGTTTCTGAATCACTAAAAAAAGGCGAGCCTCTGTCCGAGATTCTGAGACGCTTTTCAAAAATTTTTCCACCCATTGTGACAGAAATGATAATGGTTGGTGAAAAATCCGGAAAAAGCGAAGGTATGTTAAAAGAGCTGGCCGAATTTTACGGCGGTGAAGTTGATACAACCATGAGAAATTTCACAACTATTATTGAACCGGTAATTATTTTGATAATGGGTCTAGCGGTCGCGGGAATTGCCGTGGCTGTTATTATGCCTATGTATTCTTTGGCGCAAAATATTTAAAACAGTTATGCTTTTACGAAATCCATTTTCCGATGCCTTTGGTCTAAACATCGGAGATCTGTCTATAAAATTAGTCCAACTCGTACCAACGACTTTTTATCAGAGTCGTAGTTTCAAAATCAAAGAATTACGAAGTACTACCCTACCCCCCGGTTTAATTGTTAATGGCGAGATTCAACAACCAGAACCTGTTCGAAAAAAAATATTATACTTACTCGGCAAAGAAGGCGGTGGTTTTCCTTTGATAAAATCACCGTGGGTTGTGGGCAGTTTGCCGGAACCAAAAACTTTTTTAAAATTGATTGATATTGAAAACAATAACGAAGCTCTGAGCTCCGTTGATATTGCCTATCAAGCCAAAAAGCATTTGCCTTATGAGATCGAGGATACCTACTTGGACTGGCAGATAATCAAACCCAATAATGATA
>JACCDN010258931.1_pt1 | contig 17804 bp, 25 predicted proteins | sample 7441691 | NCBI WGS metagenome assembly JACCDN01 (sample SAMN15323439, study PRJNA562643) | freshwater metagenome | isolation source: river surface water | place: USA:Blue River Watershed | collected 2017-08-16
AGAGCTGGAATAGCAAATCCAAAGCGAGATAGATAACCACCGGTTGCCGGGCCCAACATAAACCCGAGTCCAAAAGCAGCGCCGAGTAGTCCCATTCCTTTTGCCCGAGTTTTTTTATCTGTAATGTCAGCCATGTAAGCCTGAGCGATGCTGATATTCCCACCTGTAATACCATCAATGATGCGAGATAAGAATAGGAGTGGGAGAGAGTTGGCGGTAGCTAGGAGTAAGTAACCCAATACCGATCCAATTTGAGAAATGATTAAGATTTTTTTACGTCCATAGCGGTCAGATAATCTCCCGAGTATTGGTCCGGCAATAAACTGGAAGAGGGAATAAGTGGCAGACAAAACACCGATTACAAAGGGGTTTGCAGCATAACTCTCGGCGATATAAGGGAGTAGGGGTAGGATTAAGCCGAAACCCAGCAGGTCTATAAAGACTATTAAGAATATTGTAATTAACTTTGAGTTGTTGTTACTTTGCATACAGTGGGATTATACTCGTAGTATGAGCTGGCAACAGATTTATTTTTGGAGTAAAAAAATTCATAGACTAGCGATGTGGTTTTCGATAGTTTTTGGCGTACCACTAGCTCTTAGTGGAGTAATGATCCATAAACTAATGGAAGGTGAATTTTTCTTGATCCCATTTGACGAGTCAACAGTTAGATTTGTACATAACAAAGTGAGTAACCCATTTGCGCTGACGCTCGCTATTATGATGGTGACAGGATTTTTGATGTGGCTAGTCCCTAAGATAATGAGTGCGAGAGCCAAACGATGAGTAAATCAAATCGGCTACAACAACTCCTACTCCCTAACGGCAAAATTGCGATAGCTGCCTTGGATCACAGAGGATCACTGAAAGAAAATCTACATCCCGAAAACCCTGAAATCACTAGTGATACCGAGATCCTCGAATGGAAGAAGCGGATGATTGCTTTATACAAGGATAGAGTATCAGGACTCTTAGTAGATCCGATTTATGGTGAAAAACTGATTGATACATCACTTACACCTGGTTGGATGATGTCGATGGAGAAGACAGGATATCGTGGGGGCAAAGAAGCGAGAGTGACCGAGATCTTAGACGGATGGAGTGTAAAACAAGCCAAAGAGATGGGAGCGTGTTCGGTAAAACTACTTTTATATTATGATCCTGACAACATAGAGCTAGCAAAAAAACAAAAAGAAATAGCGCTCAAACTCTCAGAGGAGTGTGAGCGTGAAGGGATTGTATTTTTGCTCGAACCTCTTAGTTACCTAGTTGAAGGTAGTCGCGAAGATGAAGTAATAAGGATTGTTCAAGATCTCGCTGACATCCCAGTTGACATCTACAAATCCGAGTATCCAGGGAGCAGGCGAGCCTGCGAGGAGATAAGTCGATTGATCAAAGCACCGTGGGTACTACTCTCAGCGGGGATGGAGTATTCGCAATATAAACAAGCTCTCGAAATTGCATGCCAGAGTGGAGCCTCAGGGTTTGCGGTAGGGCGCGCACTGTGGCAAGAGTTTGGACAGTACGAAGGCGCGGATAGGGAGAAATATTTTATGGAGGTAGCCTCACCCAGAATGGATGAACTACTCTCGATAGTTGATCAATATGGGAAAGCAGTCGAGGTATGAAGTTGAGGAGTGTTGAGACTGTAGATGTCAGAAACAAGCGGGTAGTAGTGCGGGTGGATTGGAATATAACACTAGGTAAAGCTTTGCAGATAGTTGACGATACGAGGATTGTTAGGACGCTACCTACATTAAAACTACTTATAAAAAATGGTGCGAGACAAGTAGTGATACTGAGTCATCTCGGTAAGGCAGAAGAAAAGAAGAGTATAGAGCCTGTAGCGAGATATGCGAGCCAACTCCTAGATGAAGAAATAAGAGTGCATAAGAGTGTTTCCGATTGTAGGTCGGACAAAGAGTCTCGGGTTTTGATGTTAGAAAATGTGAGACTGTGGGAGGGAGAGGATAGTAATGATCCAGAGTTTGGAGAGCAGCTAGCATCACTCGGAGAGATTTATGTCAACGAAGCATTTGGCGAGTGTCATCGAGCTAGTGCGAGCATAGTTGGCATTACAGCGCACTTACCAAGTTACGCTGGTATCTGGTTAATCGAAGAAGTGGAGTCGGTACTAAAAGTACGAGAGAATCCAGAGCATCCATTTGTGGTTGTGATGGGAGGGGCAAAAGTCGAGGACAAACTACCACTACTAAAGTTGCTAGCTGAGCGGGCAGACACCATATTGGTGGGTGGGAAGCTGGCCAATGAGCTACAAGCTGAAGGTATAAAGTTAAAAGGTAAAGCGAATTTAGTATTACCTGTTGAGGGGATCGACATATTGGATATTGGAGAGGAGACGAGAAAAATCTTTGCCGAATTGATCAAAAATGCAAAAACAATTGTATGGAATGGACCAATGGGGAAGGTAGAAGACTCGCAGTATCGAGCGGGTACGCAAGCGATATTTGAAGCTATTGTTTCAAACGATGACGCTTATACTCTGGTCGGGGGTGGAGACACACTAGCTGCGGTTGGGAGAGATGAGCAGATTGCGAGGATTGATCATGTGAGTACAGGGGGTGGGGCGATGCTTTCACTACTGGAAAAAGGACAACTACCTGGTCTGTTGATGCTAGAATCATAAATAATGAAACTACTAGTATTTGATGTCGAGACAAAAAAAGCATTTGATGAAGTAGGTGGTTACTATCCAGAAAAACTAGGGGTTAGCATTATTGGTACCTACTGGAGAGATGAGAATGGCGAGGAATATGTGGGGTATAGGGAGGGAAATTTTTCACCATTTTGGAGGAAGCTCGAAACAGCAGATCTTGTAGTTGGCTTTAATATTATTAGCTTTGATTACGAGACCCTAAAGCCGTATTACACAGGATCATTTAAGCAGTTCCCGAGCTTAGACATAATGCTCGAGATGGAGAAACACTTAGGTCATCGAGTTTCTTTGGATGCGGTTGCCAAGGAGACACTGGGTGAGCAGAAGAATGGTCATGGACTCGATGCGATACGCTACTACCACGATGGTGACTGGGAATCACTAGAAAAATATTGTTTGCAGGATGTAAAAGTGACAAAAGATATTTATGACTACGGGGTCGCTAATAAAGTGTTGAGATTTAAGAATAAATGGAACAACATAGTTGAAGTTCCAGTCATTTTTGACCGAGGTGGTGAAGAAGTTAAAACAGTGCAGACAACGCTTTTTTAAATTAAAGTTCTTGATTTTTAATTAACTTGGATTATGATAGGTATAGTTTCGGCCGATAGGCTGACAAGTATTGGTAGGTAAAGGAGAATTGCATATGTCGTCATTTAGATTTCGTAAAAAAACAGAGTATGGACTAATGATGGTTGCCTTACTCGCAAAAGCGGGTGAGGGGAAACTAGTATCTGTTGCGAGCATGCAAGATTACGGGTTGCCTAGATCATTCCTGGTTAAGATTGCGCGTGATTTGATAAAAGCAAAACTAGTTGTCGCCAAAGAAGGTAGGGGTGGTGGATATAGCCTGACACAGGACCCACAAAAGATTACTCTAAAGCATGTAGTTGAAGCGATAGAGGGACAGGTAGCGACAGCCTCTTGCCTGGTTCATGGAGTAAAGAAATGTCCACTTGAGGGCAAGTGTCCTCACCGCAATTTCATGATCAAACTAACCGAGCATCTAGGCTCTGTGCTTTCTGAGTATAAGCTCAGTGATCTGGGTTGAGTATGAAGAACCTATTAGAGATCTCTGACCTCGCGGGAAGTATTGGTCAAAAAAAAGTTTTAAAGAATATCTCGTTTCAGCTGAAAGCAGGATCGCTACTTGCGATAGTGGGAGCTAATGGGGGCGGCAAAAGCAGTTTGGCACAAATCCTAATGGGTAATCCTGAATACTTAGTTGAGCAGGGTAGCATAACATATGATGGTAGCGACCTAGTAAGTCTTAAAGTTGAGGAGCGAGCAAGTCTCGGATTGTATGTAGCGTGGCAGAACCCCGTAACTATCCCAGGCGTTACTGTTTTTTCACTATGCAAAGCTGCATACGAAGCAAATGGTCATACGATTAAGAAGCTGGTTGAGTTTAAAAAATTATTAGAAGAACTGGCAGTCTCGGTCGGACTGACTGCTGAGCATGTTGCGCGTTTTGTAAACGATGGGTTTAGTGGGGGAGAGAAGAAGAGGTTAGAGCTACTACAGCTATTACTCCTCAAGCCAAAACTAGTAGTCCTCGATGAGATCGACTCCGGACTAGACCAGGACGGTCGTGCATTAATAGTAAAAGTAGCGAGAGAGCTAAGAAATGGTGGCACTGGTTTGATTGTGATTTCCCACTACGATCAGCTAATCAATGAGTTAAAACCAGACAATGTATTGGAGATGGCGAATGGACAACTACAAGCTAGGATTTAAAAGTGAAACTGATAAATATCAATACATTGCACCTCAAGGTTTGTCGAGAGACATAGTAGAAGATATTTCTCGACGAAAAGATGAGCCACAGTGGATGCTCGACTTACGGCTCGCGGCTTTGGATCAGTTTGAGAAAATGACCATACCCACATGGGGAGCAGACTTAAGTGGGATAAAGTGGGATGAAATACATTATTACCTTAAGAGTGTAGAGAAACCTTATCAGAGTTGGGAACAGGTGCCGGATGGGGTTAGGAGAGTATTTGAAGAGATAGGAGTACCAGAAGCGGAGCGCGAGTATCTAGCAGGGGTGGGTGGGCAATATGATAGCGAGGTAATATACCACTCCCTCAAAGCTAGTTTGGCCAAGCTGGGAGTAGTTTTTTTGTCGATGGATGAAGGTTTAAAACAATATCCTGAGATAGTAAGAGAACATTTTGGCAAAACAGTGCCTTATGGAGACAATAAACTTGCGGCACTAAACACAGCTGTGTGGAGCGGTGGTAGTTTTGTTTATATCCCCAAAGGAGTTGTGGTGGACCTCCCACTCCAAGCCTATTTTCGAATTAATGCTGAGAATGCAGGTCAGTTTGAACGAACGCTAATTGTGGCAGAAGAAGGTGCGAGTGTTCACTATGTTGAAGGATGCTCGGCGCCTGCTTATTCTAGCGCCAGCTTGCATGCGGCAGTTGTTGAGGTAGTGGTTAAACCGTCCGCAAAAGTTAGATATACCACAGTGCAGAACTGGTATAAGAACGTCTATAACCTAGTTACTAAGAGAGCGATGGTATCTGAGAGTGCACGGATGGAGTGGGTAGACTGTAACCTAGGGAGCCGAGTAACTATGAAGTATCCGTCTTGTATCTTGGCAGGACCAAATGCACATGGTGAGATGCTCTCGATAGCAGTTGCAGGCTCAGGCCAGCAGCTAGATGCAGGTGCCAAGATGATACATCTAGCACCTAACACGACTAGCAGGATTGTATCAAAGTCGATTAGTCAAAATGGGGGCAGGAGTAGTTACCGTGGTCAGGTTAAGATTACACCTACCGCAACTGGATCTAGGAGTAAGGTGATATGTGATGCGTTGATAATGGATGATATATCTAGGTCTGATACCTATCCCAACAACCAAGTAATGACGGGGGATGCAACGCTCGAACACGAAGCATTTGTATCTAAAATTGGGGCAGAGCAACTATTGTATTTGATGGGAAGAGGACTGAGCGAAGCAGAAGCCCAGACGATGATTATTAGAGGATTTTTGGAGCCTGTCGTATCGGAGTTGCCGCTTGAGTATGCGGTCGAGCTAAATCGGCTGGTTAAGATGCAGATGGAAGGGAGTGTGGGATGAAATCCGTTGTTAAAAAGTTTAACAAACCAGGTCACTGCGAAATAGTAATTCCATTTGATAAAGAAGGGATGGAGCAGGAATGGACGGGAATAGTTGATGCACGAGCACCGGGTGAGTACAGCCTAACCGTTATTGCAGAGCACAGTGTAGCCAAGACTCGAGGGAGGGTCACGATCCGAGCTGTGTGTGGAGAGAACTCGGTAGTTAAGCTCAAAGGAATAATTAGGATCGAAAAAGATGCTCAAGAAACCGATGATTTTTTGGAGCTTAGGGTCCTCACTCTCGGCGCCAAAGCCCGTGCGACTGGTGATCCAGAACTAGAGATAGAAGCTAATAATGTTAAAGCGAGTCATGCAGCTAGTGTGGGACCAGTGGACTCTGATCAGATGCTATATCTAAGGAGTAGAGGACTATCAAAAGACATAGCCGAAGAGCAAATAATCCGGGGATGGTTAGGCGTATAATTGGCTGCATGTTTGATCCAAAAGCTATAAAAAATGACTTTCCGATACTGAGTAGAATCATTAATGGCATGCCTCTCGTATATCTAGACTCGGGGGCAACATCACAAAAGCCCAAAGTGGTACTGGACTCAGAGCGGGATTACTATGAACAACACAACTCTAATGTCCACCGTGGGGCGCACACACTGGGGGATGAAGCGACATCACTCCTCGCTTCATCGAGAGCAAAAGTTGCAGCATTTATTGGAGCTGAGGAGACAGAGACGATATTTGTAAGAAATACAACAGAGGCAGTCAACCTAGTGGCTTACGGTTGGGGACTAAATAATCTGGGTCCTGGGGATACGATTTTGACTACAGAGATGGAACATCATGCCAACTTGGTGCCTTGGCAACAAGTGGCAAAGAGAACTGGGGCAAAGGTACAACTCATCAAGATCACACAGTCAGGAACACTAGACCTAAATGACTATAAACAAAAACTCTCTCTTAAACCCAAGCTAGTGGCACTAGTCCATGTATCTAATGCTCTCGGAACGGTGAATCCAGTTAAAGAAATGACCAAGGCTGCGCACAAAGTCGGAGCACTAGTTCTAATAGATGGCGCGCAGGCTGCGCCTCATATGAAGCTAAATGTTACCGATATCAGCTGTGATTTTTATGCTTTTTCGGGGCATAAAATGCTCGGGCCGATGGGAATAGGTGTCTTGTGGGGCAAGAAAAAATTACTTAAAGTGATGTCACCATTTTTGACTGGTGGCGGGATGATAAACGAAGTGTATCCAGACCACTCAACGTGGGCAGAGCTACCAGAAAAATTTGAAGCGGGCACACCCAATGTAGCGGGTGCAGTCGGTCTCGCTACTGCGATCGACTATCTAAACGGACTGAGGATGGATAAGATCAGAGAGCATGATAAAGCGATGGTTGCTTATGCAATCCAAAAACTTCGAGTGGTAGAGAATGTGAGATTACTCGGTCCACGAGAGAGTGAGATCCGGAGTGGGAGTGTTTCTTTTGAATATAAGGGAGTCCACGCACATGATGTAGCTACAATCCTAGATTCGGAGGGGATAGCTGTTAGATCTGGTCATCACTGTACCATGGTGTTACACAAGGCGCTAGGGATAGTTGCTTCTGTCCGAGCTAGTTTTAATGTTTATACCACTGTCGATGATATAGATGCTTTGGTTCGTGCTCTTAGTAAAGTCAAAAAAGTATTTGGGAAGTAATTATGGATCTGTATAAAGAAGAGGTAATGGACCATTATGAGCACCCACGTAATCAAGGGGAGATTAATCCTTCGGCAGGCTCAGGACAGATTATGGAGGGCAGGGATAGTAATGCTAGTTGTGGGGATATGGTCCAGTTCCAGCTTCGGATAGTCAGCGATTCGGCAGGTCAGCGAATCAGCGAGGTAAAGTGGAAAGGGATCGGGTGTGCCGTTACAACTGCCGCGGCTAGCAAGCTGTCGGAGTGGTTAATTGATAAGAAGGTTGCTGAAATTAAAAAAATGGATGAGGAGCAGTTAATAAAAGAAGCGATAGGTTTTGAAGTTAATCCAGGCAGAATTAAGTGTTTGACTCTACCAGTACGACTAATTGTAAAAGTTATAAGCAAAACATATGTCTGAAGATTTAAAGCCTAATCTTGACAAGTCTTCTCTAGTTTACTCTGGAATTATAGATATGTTTACCACATTTCTGAATGTTGACTTAACAAAAGAATTAAAAGTATTGCGATCTGAGGTACTCCCAGAAATACAGAAAGAAATTAAAAATTTGCCAATAAAAAGTTTCTTACTTTTGCCAATTAGCTCTCTTTTAGATGACCTTACCATTATTACTGCACACGATACTCCAGGAGGAGTCAGTAGGGGTAGATTATTTTTATCTTATGCAAGGTTGATCTTAGACAACTTAAAAAGCTATAAAGATAGACTACGAAATTAATCTATAGGGGAAAAATTGAGGTTGGGTAGGCGATCAAGCGCACTGGGGTCAATAAAATCTTTACGCAGGTATTGGTAGTATGCAGCCACGCCGATCATGGCGGCGTTGTCTGTAATTAGTTTTTTGTTATAGGCATAGTGGATAGGGAGAGCATATTCTTTTGCGAGATTTCTAGTAGTAGTCCTCAGCTCGGTATTACTAACTACTCCACCACCGAGGAGGAGCATCTGTGGGGAGTATAAGTCTATAGCTCTGCGGAGTCTCTTCATTAAATGTTTAAAGACTGCTGACTGAAAACTAGCGGCAAAATCCTGGATAAACTCTTTCGTTAATTCTGGCTTTTCTCGCTCAAGATACTGCCTGGCGGCGGTTTTGAGACCAGAAAAACTAAAGTTGAGGTCGGGACGAGTAGTCATAGGCTCAGGGAGATGGATTTTGGGTGTGCCTGATTTTGCCATCTCGGCAAGGATGGGACCACCTGGGTAACCGAGCAAGAGCATACGGGCGACTTTGTCATAGGCTTCGCCTGCGGCATCATCTAATGTGACGCCCAGGAGTTGATAATCGCCAATAGCTCTCATGAGTACTAGTTCGGTGTGTCCGCCTGAAATGAGAAAGCCTAGAGCTGGATAAAGAGGGGTGGGTAGACCTCTGGTTCCATTTTTGGTCTGGGCATAGCTACTGAGGAGATGACCCTCCATATGATTTACGCCTATTAGGGGAAGGGAGAGTTTTTCTGCGAGTGTTTTGGCGTAAGCAATTCCTTGCTCGAGAGAAGGTGCGAGACCAGGACCACGGGTTACTGCGATCGCGTCTAGCTTGGGATTGCCTGCGCGACGTAGTGCAAGGCTAACAACTTTGGGCAACCACTCCTGATGCAAGCGCTTGGCGATATCAGGGACAGTGCCTCCCCAATCTGCATGATAGCTAGTTTGGGAGGAGACTACGTTGCTGATCACCCTAAGTCCGTTTGTTACGGCGGCACAGGTGTCGTCGAGACTGGTCTCGATAGAGAGAATGGTTGGATCTGACATAGTTGGTATTATACCTGGAATTAACATCCTGTTTTCTATTATTTACTAGTGAGAATCTCGTTTCAGACAAATAATAAGTCGCTCATAGAGAGCTTCGCGGTATTCGCTTTATTATTATTTGTTTGATTACTCGTACTTACACTGCGTAAAAATAAAAAACAGTATGTTAGGATATGTTTATGAGTGATTGTATTTTTTGCCCCACTTCGCTAAAGCTACGAAGGGGCACGGCAAGATCGCGGAGGTGTATGTGAATAAATGTCTTTTCTGTGAAATAGTTGATGGAAACATCCCTTGCTACAAAATATATGAAGATGAGAATTATCTAGCATTTCTAGATATATTTCCTTGCACGGAAGGCCATACCCTGGTTATTCCCAAGAAGCACGTAGACTGGGTATGGGATCACGATAATTTAGGGCAATATTTTGAAGTAGTTGGAAAAATAGCAAGACATCATCGTGAAATAGTAGGTGAGGGTGTGAGAGAGAATATTTTTGGGTGGAATGTGCTACATGCACATATTCATATTAAGCCGAGAGAAAACGATACGATGAAAGCCATGCAATTGGATGACGAATCACTCAAAAAAATTCAAGCTAAGTTCAAGATGTTTTAAGTCCATTCTGGATGAGAAATGGTGTAAGTAATAGAGCGGGTAGAGACATCTTTTTCTTTTATTTCGATGTAAATGATTAAACAGTGATCTTTGTATTCTTTGAGTAGGTCATTCGCTTTGGCTGCCCACTCCATAGAAACGATGTTACCTGGTCTAAGAAGACTAGATAAATGGAGCGTGGATTCTAATTCGCTCGGATCGGGCAAGCGCCAAGTATCGAGATGGTAGAACACTCCCTGATATTTGGGAGTAGTGTATGGATATTCGTGCAATAGAGAATAGGTAGGTGAGGAGACATTGTCCTCGATCCCGAGAGCTAGGGCGATCCCTTTGCTCAGCTGTGTTTTGCCGACCCCTAGCTCACCCTGCAGCGCAAAGATCAAGGGAAACTTGCGGGTAGCGTTTAGGTATTTGGTGGTCAGTATTTTACCTAGCTCTATAGTATCTTCTACGCTAGATGTTAGGTGAGTGGTGGTAGGAGTATTTGGGAGAAAAATCTCGCCTTGGCGCATGATCTCGGGTGCGTTTAGGGTGGTGTCCACAACAGTACTAGTCGGACGCTCCAAGAGTACTCCAGCGTCCAAAAATAGGTCTACCATCTCCTGCTTGGGTTTGGTTGTATATTTTTGCCAGTCTCTGAGCGAGTAAGGCTCTTTTTTGCCGCTAGTGTTTGCGCTAGTTGCAGTAATTGGTTTGCCAAGCTGTCTGATTAGCTCCAGGCAATAAGAGTGATCGGGGATCCTGACACCGAGTGTCTGGCTCGCTGATTCGAGTCTCTCGTCTACAACTCTCTTTGAGTTTGAAATTACCGTGATAGGACCAGGGAGAAACTGGTCATAGAGATTAGCTGCTACTGAGTTGATCGAGACGTAGTGATCGGCCATACTCTTATCTGAGACGGCAATACTAATTTGGCGATGGCGGTCACCCTTGTAGGCCAAGAGCTTGGTGACAGCGGCTGAATTTGCGGTATCGACCGCAATCCCGTAACAAGTCTCGGTCGGGAAGATGACGAGACCACCCTCACCGAGTACTTTGACTGCGAGCGGAATTGAATCGGGCATCGAAGTATTAATTACTTGCATGAGAGTATTTTACCAGGAGGATATTTTTACTCGCTACCTGCCGATTTTGCAGTCCTCACAGCTATCTGGCAATTCCAGAGGAGACGCTCCGGGCTGAAAATCATTCAGGTAGCGAGTACTCATGACTCGCAATAACCACACAGTCTGGGTTACTATATAATCATGTGGAAGAGAGTTACGGCTTTTTTGGTAATACTATTTTTTGTGCTACTGTCTGATGCTGTTTTGTCGGACTGGGTCCCAGGGTATTTGCAGAACACGCTAGGGTCACCACTTGCCATGGGTCTGATGATGGCACTATCATCTGTCGTTGGATTTGTCATGGATCTCATCTTCCCACAGCTACTGCGTAGCAGTGGGGTAAGAAAACTAGCGGGTGGTGCACTACTTGGAGCCTTAATTTTTTTACTCTCGATGTTATCTTCGACATGGTGGAGTTACGTTGTTATTTTGGCGATGGGGATGGCTGCCTGGGGGATCTACTACGAACTAGACTCGTTTATGACACAGCAGTTTGTGGCAGGAGTTGCTCCCACCCATGAGAGATCAAGTGTGTGGGGTGTGGTGGGAGTGGTACGCAATGCTGCCTACTTTTTGGGTCCTATTGTTGGTGGTTATGTAGCTCTTTACGGTGACCGCGCGGTAGTAATGGGAGCGATGGGAGTTTTGATATTTGCTTATCTACTATTTTTGCTTGTCAGACTCCCTAGAGACCACGAGATCAGTCACCATGATAGCTCGATAAATATAGCTGAAGAAGTTGGTCATTGGTACAGACTAGGACTTAGAGTCTGGCCGATCTTACTGACTAGCTTTGTGGTAGGACTGATTGACGCGACATTTTGGACGACTGGAACAGTTCTGACTGACCGATTAGCGCAAGAGAGCAGCTATGGAGGGATGTTCTTGTCGGCTTACATGTTCCCATTCTTGTTTGCCGGCCTACTGGTAGCTCGGTGGGGAGTAGACGTGGGCAAGAAAAAATGGGCTGCTAGGTTTTTGCTGTTGGGAGCTCTGTCTCTAATGACAGTTGGTTTTATCGATTCTGTATTACTGACCCTCGTTGCAGTGGGGGTGGCCGGACTATTTATTGCGATGGCGTTTCCTCTCATTGATTCGGTTTATACAGACTTGGTAGCGAGAGCGAGAAAAGGGAGGAAACATATTATTGGGATGTCATCTGCCACCTTTAGCCTGGCATATGTAATCGGTCCAATTGTTTCTGGTTATGTCACAGGGAGACTGGGTGAAGAGATGACCTTTACGTCGGTTGGTGGAATAGTTGCTATAGTTGCAGTCTATTTGATGTGGGCGACACCAAAAAAATTGAAACTACCACAAGATGAGATACAATCATGGGAATGAAGCTTACAGCAAAATTGAGCGATAGATATTATCTAAGCGAGAACGAACGTTTTTTGTTACTAAAATTTGAATTAATTGAGCCAAACGAAATAATATTTGAAGCAGGTCAATATGTTTCGATTAAGATTAATGATAAAGGCGAGCGGCGTAGCTACTCTATTGCTAGTACTCCAGACAACAAACACGGATTTAGTCTCCTTGCCGAGATCGTGCCGGAGGGACAAGGCAGTACTTATCTAAAGACTCTTTTGCCAGGCGACAGCGTAGAAGTGCTCGGCCCGATGGGAAGATTTATCGTGGATAAGAGTCAAGAGGCGACTACACGGAATAAGTTATTTGTAGCAACAGGATCTGGGATTGTTCCGATCTGGAGCATGATTAATGATTTACTAATTAATAAAAAAGTTACAACCCCTATTAGGTTGCATTGGGGCATGAAGAAAGAAGTCGATCTCTTCTGGATGGATAATCTTGAGAGACTATCAGAAGCACATCCTAATTTTGTTTATGATGTAGTACTCTCGAGAGCAGGCGACGAGTGGGATTTATGTCGAGGACATGTTCAGGATTGTCTCTCGAGAGATTTTGACCTCTCTAGCGGACCAGGACTTGAGGGTTGGGAGGGGTATGTTTGTGGAGCCAAGGAGATAGTATTAGATATTTGCGCCAAACTAGAGGAGCTTAAGATGAAAAATGAAGTTATTTACCACGAAAAATTTACATAATGGATAAAAAAATAATCTGTAAAAATTGTAAAAATGAATTTGTTTGGAGTGCTCAGGAGCAGGATCTCTATACACACAGAGAGCTTCCTCCTCCAGATTATTGTCCTATTTGTCGTGGTATTATAGAAGCTCGGAAAAAAGATAATGCAAGGAGTAAATATGAGCGACGAACCTAAAACAGTTCGAACTGTTGGTAAATACACAATCAAGGTAATCCAGAGTAAGTGTATAGCCGCTGCCTCATGTGTGGCGATATCTCCTGACATTTTTAAACTTAATGAGGCTAATCTAGTAGAAATTATCGAGGGTGGAGTAGATGCAGAAGATAATATGTTACTTGCCGCACAATCATGTCCTACCGGAGCTATAGAAATATACGAAGGTGACCTTAGGGTGTGGCCACCACTAGATTAAGGCGAGAGTAAAAAGTACAAAGTAGAAAGGTATTTGTGTATGAATTTAAAAACAATGCTGACATTTATGGGAGTGACTATAGGGATATTAGTTGGGGTGGGGGCACTACTCTGGCAGTTTGGGAGTGGGACAGCCAAGCCACTAACAGATGTAGCTGGTGAGATGAGACTCAAGCGAGGAGAAGGTAGCGTGGTAGTTGTTGAGTTTAGTGATTTTCAGTGTCCTGCGTGTGCATCTATTCATCAGCCACTCAAGCAGGTACTCTCAAAGTTTGAAGGAAAGGTTACGTTTGTCCATCGTCATTTCCCTCTTACCTCTATCCACAAAAATGCTCTATCAGCATCGCAAGCTGCCGAAGCAGCCCACAATCAAGGAAAGTTCTTTGAGTACGGTGACGTTCTCTTTGCCAAACAGAGCGAATGGGAAGGGCTAGCTAATCCAACAGATGCATATGTAGCATATGCCAAGGATCTAGGGATGGATACGTCTAAATTTGAGTCAGACCTGAAGAGTAGTGAGGTAGCTGATCGGGTGAGTGCAGACATGATTTATGCCAATCGACATGCTCTCTCTGGGACTCCTACATTCTTTGTAAATGGGACCCAAGTAGACTTTACTAACCTGGAGAGTAAGCTAGCTGAGCTCACTCAGTGATATCTTGAGTATCACTTCGTGATATTTTTCATCAGCTTGCTAGGCTTGACACCAGATTACCACCAGGGTATAACCAGAGGTAGGTAACAATATTAATCTGGAAGGGGGTGAATCTACACAATGGCATATTCATACACAAACAGTAAAGGTGACACTTATTATCTCCATGGTAAAAAAGTAACTCTAAAGAATGGTCGTACTCAACAAATCTATTACTTCGCTCGCGACGTTCGTCCAGAGGCTCTCAATGAGGTTCCTGCCGGCTACCAAGTCGTCGAAACCAAAAGAACAGGCATGCCCGTTCTTAAAAAAGCCTAAATGGTACAAAAAGCCAGTGGATACTCTAGCAATAGATTTCACTGGTTTTTTGATGGATTAGAAGTCTTTGATTAGTTTTTGGATATTTTTGATGAATTTGTTTTTTGATTTGCGTGTTTTGTTGAAGAGGGTTCCGCCAAGCATAGGGTAGAGTTTTTTGGCTTGCTGAGCATGAAAATCAGAGCCCAAGAATTCTGCTAACTCCATCTTGGCGATATTTGTGGCCATTTTTAAAGCACCATACTTGCGGAGTCTTCGGAATGAAAAGATGTATTGAGGCTCTCTGACGGATTTTGTTTTGTAGCCAGCTAGATCTAGCTTACTAATCAAACCTTTACCTTCGGCATAATCTGTTGATTCATCAAAACCATCTACACGCGCAAAAGATAGCTTAGATATAATTATCATGGCTTCTAGTAAATACTTGGGTTTAATTGATATAGTCATTTCAAAGAAGAGATTAATAGCATTTGCAATATTGTGGTTGGCTCTAGTAGACACGTCTGGTTGGAAGAATGGTGAAAGGATGTCTACGCCCTCTTTTTCCCATTGATATTTGATTCCCTGCAGAAAGTAAGGGGGTAGGCGATTGTCGGCATCGCTAAAAATCAAGACTTCTGCTTGCGCGTGTTTTGCTCCGAGGTTTCTTTGTGTACAGACATGAGCGCGAGCGGAATTGAGCACATTAATCTTGGGCAGCTTGTCAGCAAAACTATTGGCTAGACTGATAGTTTTATCTTTTGATCCACCGTCGACGATGATAACCTCAAAATCCCGGAAAGACTGCTCACTGAGATCGCCAAGAAGTTTGGGTAGATATTTTTCCTCGTTTAGCGCCGGGATTATGATCGAGAAGAAAGGTTTTGGAGCCATAACTTTAACCTCATGATGTTTTCATCGCTTAATTTGAGTAGACTATCACCTACTCCTAAGACTGGTGTCTGTATTGTATCCCAAAACTGTGACGTTTGAGTCGTATCAAGGTCAAACATCCGCACATCTGGATCTAGATTGAGCTGAGGAGGTATATCTGCCATTAGAGTTTTTTTGAGCATATTAACTCGAGCTTGGTAGACAACCCTATTGATGATTTTAGGTACGAAGGGTGGCAGTGCAGTATCTTTGCTAACCCTAATTACATCTACCAAATTACTTGATTCTTCAAAAGGTGCACCGCAGGCGACTGTTTCGATATGAGGGTATGTGTTTTTGAGATAGGACAACAACCATGTTAGATGAAGCGTGGGTATTGTGGGAGTTTTGTGGTTCGGGTCAAAGTAGGGGGCATAGAGGAAGTCTAGTTTAATCAGATCTACACCCCATTTTTCTACTGCAAGCTTAAGATATTTTTTGGTGTAGGACTTTACCTCAGAGAGATCAAAATTGAGGAGATATCTCTGCGGGATAAGTGATTCCCAGATTGGCATGGTTTTGAGTCCTTGGACTGGTTTGTTTTTGTGTTTTACAAACCAGTCTGGGTGAGACTGGTAGAGATCTGAGCTACTATCTGCTAGAAATGGTGAAAACCAGATTCCAGCCTTAAGTTTGTGTTGGTGAATAGAATCAATCGTGTTTTTGAGATCGGGGAATTTGGTTGGATCTGGCTTGAGCCAGTCGCCACGAGCTGTCCAACCGTCATCTATTAAAATATGGGTAAATGAGAGTTTGTAATCCTTTATGATTGAGAGAGTTTTATTGATTATTGAATCATTAATTTTGGTGTCGTGAGCGTACCACGAGCACCAGTAGATTATTTTAGATTTTAACTTTCTTCGAGACTTTAGATTATGGTGATTGAGGATTGATTTGTGTGGTGAGTAGTCCCAACGTGGAAAACCGTGCCAGGCAGCATAAGGTGGGCTCCAAGATTGCCAGCCAAGAGTTGGTTTCTTCATTACTTAAATACTAGCAATTAAAGCTAAACCTGCAATAGTTGCCAATAAAAGTCGTGAGATAACGATAAATTTGAGTGAGAAACTGGTCCAGCCGATGTAAGGGAGAGCGATGCTAGGCTGATCTGCAAGCCAATCATTAAACACTATTTTCCCAAATATCATATCCCACTGTACTAGGAGTAAGACGATTAAATAGATATATACTTTTGGCCACCCGCCAATAGCGTATGAAGCTGCTATTGGGAAGAATAGGGGGAGTACCACTAGTAGTATTGGCCCGATGTATTGCCACTCAGGCAAGGTGTATATTTTTTGCTTTAACTTGTGCTCATATGGTAGCGACGCGTTAGATCTGAAAACTAACCTATTAAACACGCCGTCTATAGTAGCGAGTGCAATCACGTAGAGAGCAGAGATTACGATGAAGATTAAGTCGTCCATAAACAACATTATATATTGAGATTGCATTGGTTACTCACATGTATAATGCACTGGTGACAACAAAAGAAATTGTAATGGATAAGCTCAGAAGTGTCATGGATCCGGAGTTACATATCAACATAGTAGACTTGGGACTGATATACGAGGTGGAGATTAAGAGTGATGAAGTGAAAGTCATAATGACGCTGACTACACCTGGATGTCCTCTAGCGCCAGTGATCGATAAACTAATCAAAAAGGCACTAGGCGAACTAAAAGCGGACAGTGTGACTGTTGAGCTCGTATGGGAGCCTGCTTGGAGTGTACGGATGATGAGCGAAGAGGGTAAACTACAACTAGGAATGATATGATCCCACTACGTATTTGCGACTTCGCACTCACTGCTGACTTAGCCGTATTGCGAGTCGAATACTTCGAGGGACGAGAGATATGCGAATAGTAGTAGGTAGTAATAATCCAGTAAAAATTGGAGCTGTAGTAGACGCGTTCTCTCAGTACTATCCAGATTGTGTGGTGATCGGGGAAAAGGTATCCTCAGGAATTTCGGAGCAGCCGATGAGCGAAGAAGAGACAGTAAAAGGTGCTACTAATAGAGCCATGGCCGCACTAGAATATGGTGATTTTGGGGTGGGGCTTGAGGGTGGGGTGACTATGATTGACGGAATATTGTTTGAGTGTGCATGGTGCGTGATAGTAGATAAAGAAGGAAAGAAGGGGATCGGGGGAGGACTATATTTTGAACTGCCCAAGAAAGTAGCAAATAAGATAAAGGAGGGAGGCGAGCTTGGGCCGATTATGAATGAGCTAACAGGAGAAGATAATGTAAAAGAGAAGTCGGGAGCGATAGGGATTTTTACTCGGGGCCGATTAGATCGTAAAACTGCTTACGCTCAGCTCGTGACGTCGGCTCTTATTAAGTTTGTGAGTCCAGAGTGGTTTGACTAGGCATTGCTCGCTTAGGTTCGATGTATTTCACTCAAAAAAGACGGCGTTCTGACCTACTGGTCAGCAAATTGATGACATGGGGTGCGATAGCGCGGAGTGATTTTCCGCGATGGCTTATCGCATCC
>JACCDN010468018.1_pt1 | contig 17800 bp, 16 predicted proteins | sample 7441691 | NCBI WGS metagenome assembly JACCDN01 (sample SAMN15323439, study PRJNA562643) | freshwater metagenome | isolation source: river surface water | place: USA:Blue River Watershed | collected 2017-08-16
CGGCAATCGGGTAGGCAAACAGCCAGTCGAATCCCGGGTCGGCGTTCGGAATGCAGACTATCGCACCCGCCAAATGTTCGCGCGCATCACACCCCACCACCGACGCCGTCACCTGTTTATGAGTAATGAAGTTCGGTGCGGTCTCCGGCCATTCGAAAGCCCAGACATCCTCGGGCTTGGCGATCAATGGTGGCAGGGAAATCTTCAGTGTTTCGGCGTAGCGTGCCTTGCCCTGCTCAACGCTGCGCAAGAGCACATCTTTCGGATCGGTTGCCGCAACGTGCAGCTCTTTGAACGCCGCAATATCGCAATAGGCCAGATCCTCGCGGCTGAACCCGTACTGACTGCCGACTTCGGCGATCAGTGCCAGCGCGTCCGACAGGTTACGCGTGAAATGGAACTTCGCCAGTTCGCGCAGTTCGATGCCCGCCTGCATGAAGTCTAACAACCCCACCGGATCGGGTTGCAGACCATGGGCATCTAGCAGCTTCACGATTTCGCGCATCTGCGGCAGAGTCAGCGCGAACGGCTTGACCGGCTCAGGGACTGGAGGCCGCTGGTTCCAGTCAAAATAAAGCTCTGGTGCCTCGTCATAGCGAGGTGAGAGGATGTCATATGTGCCTGGACGCAAGTGGCCGTAACGCGCCAGGAAAGTCGTCTTATCCAGCGACGCACGATCTCGCGCCAGTTGGCCGCTTACCGTTGAGACACCACCGATGAAGGCGTCGTAATCGGCCGGCGAGAACACGCCAACCTCCACCAGCGATTTCAGCATTTGCACGGCCACGAATCCGGCCCGCGCTAGACCGGCAAACGGCAAAGTGCCGTAGCGCTTGGCATCTTCCAGCAACCAATAGATGCGCTCCAGCGGATCGGCACTCGATGCCAGCAATTCTTCACGCCGTACATTGAGCGTATCGATCTTCGCTGCATCGCCGCGCCACAACCCCTCCTTGGGGTGCACGATGCGATTGGTGAGCTTTCTCAAGCTGTCGGCAATCGCCTCGCGCTCGTGCCTCGAGAAGCCGGCCTCCGCCAAGCGCTCCAGTCGCTGGGGCAAATCCAGCGTGTAGCACGAGAAGACAATTTCGAACTCCACCTTGTCGTGCAAGGTTGGCTCGGCCAGCAGGCGGTCTATATAGTGATCGACCAACCGCCCGGCCAGCCCTTCATCCAGATCGGCGGGGATGAACGAATTGAATGACAACCGCACATCAATATAGGGCAGCCCGAAGAAATGCGGCATCAACGGAAAGCTGCGCAGGTTACGGTAGCCGTAGTTATGGCGCTGGTAGGCCCAGATGGCGTCGGTGATCAATTCCCGATATAGCGACAAGGCCAGCGGGTTGGGACGGATGCCGACAATCTCTGCCGGGTTCCAGTCCGGCATCACGCCATAGACGGTACGTCGTCCCATCAGGAAAGGGTGCGGTAGCATCCCACGCGCCACTTTGCGCTGGATGCTCTCCAGGCGAGCCGCCTGAATGGCTTCCGACTCTGGCAAGCCAGACAAGACCAGTGGCCGAGCCTGCAGCATCCACAGTACCTGACCCCCAGCTTCACGCGTCACTGCAAACTCGCAATCCAGTGGCACCTTGCCGAACAAGGTCAATAATTCGTCGAGCAAAGCAACAACTGGTACTAAAGTCGGCGGTGGCGGGACGGCGCTGTTGGCGGCCTGCTGCCACACCCGTCCACCCATGCCGCTGGTGACAGCGGCGGTATCGCTACCCTCCGACCAATTCACTACCCGGTAGGGCGCACAGGTATTGGGATCGTGCGAGAACGCCACGCCGGAGCGCACCACCTGCTTCAGCATCGGCTGGATCAGCACTTCATCGGTGGGCTGCGCTTCGCCATAGGCAGCAATCACTTGCTCCACCGCAGATTCCAGCCCAGTCGCCTCCACATTCGGGATGGACAGAAACGCGCCTGCGTTTGAGGACATTACCCCATCTTCCCGACCACAACTGGAGCGCACAATCCAGGGGCCAGCACCCAGACTGCTGGCAATCCCGGACAGACACACCGAACTATCCGCCTGCCACTGCGCAACCGTAAAGACACGCAACGGGGCAATGCGTGCTGTCTTGAGCACATCTTGCAAGACGGCCAGCGTTCCGGCCTTTGTGGAGAAACTCAGGTTCATTCCCGATTACCGCAGTTGCGCCACCCAAATGTTGGTCGAATAGGGAATCTGGATGCTTGGTGTGCCAAGGCTCTGCAGATAGTTTTCGATGGCAGCGACGACATCGTGGAAGGCCGCTCCAGCTTGTCGCTCCAAGGTGGCGTGCGAGCGCCAGGCTTCGACACACTCTTCGATGGTCTGCTCGTGCATCACACGGGAGTCAAGATGAACGACCGGACCAAACAAGCCACTCGCATCGATGACTGCTGTCTGATCTTCACGACGCGTGCCGTAGCCATACCCCGATACCCGTTCCTTGATAATCGCTTCAATCTGCGCCTGAATCGGGTCTTCCAACTGACGATGGTTCCACATGCAAGCGAACCAGCTACGCGGCTTGAGAATACGGGCGGTTTCCTTGAGTGCGTGCTGACGGTCACAAACGTTGAACGAACTGCCAAAAGTCACCATATCGAACGCTTGTGAGGCTTGGCCAGTGACTTCACCCGTACCTTCATGCCAGCGGACATTACCGAGCTTCTCGGTACGCTTGGTACCGTTAGCGCGCATCGCATCGTTCGGCTCAACCGCCACCACGGCTAGAGCACGTGCAGCAAGCATCAAGGTCAAATGAGCAACACCTGCACCCACATCACAAAACTTGTCGCCCTTTTCTGCACCAGCAATCGACAGCATCGCATCGATAGCGGCATCGGCGTAATCCGGACGCTTCAGGTAGGCATCCGCCAGCGTGGTGTAATCCCATTCAGTTTTCATCTAGGTTCCTTTCATAAAACGATTCAACAAATCTTCAGCCATGACTGCCACAGGGCACTCCGGCTCAAACTCCATCACCAAGTCAGCTGCTTCCGGCTCATCAACTGGCAAATCTAGCCCGGCCACATGGGTCAGTTCGCCGGCATCAAAGCGGCGGTAGATTCCCTTGGGGTCACGACGGCGCAGTTCTTCCACCGGCACCTTGAGGTACACCTCGAAATAGCCCGGCAGGTTGGCGCGGTTCCAGACGTGCACTTCACGGAACAGCGAGATAGTGGAAATCACAACGATCAATCCCTGCGCGGCAATTACACGGCACAAATGGGCGTATTGCATCGCCAGCGCCAAGCGTCCTTCGCGACCGTGGTTTTGTGCATTCGCTGCAACAGCCCCGAACACTTCGCGCAGCTCATCGCCATCGAGCATCACGACGGCCTCACCCGCAGCACGCAGACGGGCAACTACCTCGTGGGCCAATGTCGACTTACCTGCACCGGAGAGACCGGTAATCCAAACCACATTCATTTTATTTAATACGCCTCAAAAAACCATCTGGAGCAACGGTTATAAGGAGTTTGTTTGGTACCGACTCATCGATTTCAAAATCATTAGATTCCGACAAAAATTTACGCACTGCGGTTAAAGGGCTATTACCTCTATCCCAAGGCTTTCCTTCATAGTATCCGGGTGGCGAATGTTCTACAACCGTATCATAAACAATTAGATAGGACCCCTTGGCAACCAAATCAGAATAAGCACGCAATTCAGCAAGAACGTGATCATGGGTATGATTCGAGTCAAGCAGCACCATGACGTTATTAAATCCTTTCGCAGCAACTTTGACCTTGGCAATAGTTTCAGGATCGATACTAGAACCTTGAATCAAACTAATGTAGGAGGACAACGGATGACCCTCAATATTTTGTCTGTTGTGTGGACGTATATCGATATCTATGCCAATTACATGCCTATTAAGTTTCTCATTCCCAACCCTCTGATCAAGCATATCCAAAATCGCCAACATCGACGCACTAAAAATTAGAGAACCACCTCTGGCAACCCCCGCCTCAACAATCAAATCCGGCTTAACCTGATAAATAAGTTCCTGAAGGGCTACAATATCCTGAGGATATTGAATGATTGGTAATCCAAGCCATTGAAAATTATACAAATAGCCAAAATTCCCAGTTTCATGTTGAAAATTATGGGCAATTCTCTTCAAATCCGCCTGATCACCAATCAGCTTAATGCGATCAGAAACTTCAATCTTAAATTTTTCCAGCTCATCCATAACTAACCTTTCAAAATATTAACAAACGCTTCAATTGAGCGCCCCGATCTAAAAATTCTCGGAGGCTCGTAAGAATTGGTTATAATTGCTTTATCTATTAATGAAGCAATTGCTTGAATTTGATCGGTGATAGGGCCAATTTGATTAATTGAATTAAAAGCCTCTATCGCACCTTTCGGATTTTGCGTGTAAAAAATAACCGGTTTTAAAAAGGCAGCCTTAAACATCATTGATGTACCGGATACATCAGTTATCATGACGTCCGCACTTCGATAAGTTTCAAAATAATCCTGACTTTGATCAAATTTGAACTCTGGGCAATTGGCATAGAAGTTCTTCAGCAACTTTATTTTCTCTACAAACCCTCCTCGTCGAAGCGAAACGGGGTGCGGTCTGAAAATAACTCGGTAGCCCAAGTCAAGTAAACAACTGATCATAGGCTCAATATTTGGCAACATGCTAACATCGGAATATACATCATCAGACGCATAGCTAGGTGCCACAAGTACCCTAATAATGGATGCTTTAGGGTGACTAGGGTGACTAGGCTGACCGCCATCCACATTAAGCCGTTTGCATATAACATCAAATTTTGGATAGCCAGCTTCGTGTAGGGTTTTGTGATAACCAAGGACTTCGAAGCGCGACCTCAGTTCTTCAAACTGCTGGGCAGTAGCGCACAAGAAATCAGTATAATCGTCCATTCCTCCCTCTGGAAAACCACTTAAACCGGCTACAGAGTGGAAGTAGAAAAATCGTTTTCTTGCTTTGCTGAAATAATAATGTTTTGTTGCAGTTGAGGAAAGAAATAATCTGGATTTGATGAATGGTAGAGCTCTGTGCGAATCATAATAAATATCAAAATCAGAATATTTTTTTATTTCCTCATTATAACTTTCTTCCCTTCCCTTTTGCCACTCCGGAAATATTACAACCCTTAATCCTTTGCTCTTCAATTGCGACAAAACATCCGATATATTATCTATATAAGCGGGCATCCATGCGGTCACTACAATTAAGCTAGACGACTCCTTATTTAGAGACCAAAGTCTTGGTCCGCACGTTATAAAAGTGAATATAGAGCAAACTGCCTCGGTAGCACGATTATAGCCAAATGCTGCTTCTATTTTTTTGCAAATTGTCCAGACCAGATCATTCATCACTGAAAATCTCCAGTTAGACCGAGTATGGAGTCCACGACTCTTGATATATCACTGTGTGTCATATCGTGATAACTAGGTAAATTAATGGCTCTGTCCGGAATTGACCATGCATGGGGGTTAGAAGCCAATGGCTCGAACATCGGCAAACTGGATAGTGGCCAAAAGAATACCCGCGCATCGGCATTTTCGGCGGCGAAGGCGGCTTGCAGTTTTTCGCGGGTGATACCAGTTTCCGGTGCAAAAACCAACGTTGGCATCCATGCGCCGTTTAACGTCCCCTTCGGTTCCGGGTTAATGCTGATGCCAGTTAGCTGAGCTAACTGCTCCCGATAGTCGGCCATGATTTCGCGCTTTCTGCTTGTCAGCTCATCGATGCGTTCCATCTGAGCGCAACCAATGGCAGCTTGTAAATTTGACATCTTGTATTTAAATCCAACAAGATCTGGCCAGAACTGTTTGGTCTGTCCACGGGCCCTGCCGTGGTTGCTGAGTGTAAGTACACGCTCGAAAAGGTCGGCATCGCTAGTTACAAACATACCGCCTTCACCTGTGGTGAGCGTTTTGGTACCGTGGAACGAAAAAGATCCAAACTTGCCCATGGAGCCAGCACGCCTTCCATGATACACAGACCCGATAGCTTCAGCGGCATCTTCGATGATGGGTATACCGTACTTTTCGCCAATGGCCAACAGTCGATCCATGTCGCACAGGTTGCCGTAAAGATGAACAGCAACGATGGCCTTTGTGTTGGGGGTGATAGCTGCCTCCGCTTTCTCAGGATCGATGCACCAAGAGTCCGGCAATATATCCACGAAAACTGGCTTCGCACCAAGATTCACAATGGGCGATGCGGTTGCAATCCAATTGGTATCGGCCATGATGACTTCATCACCAGGCCCGATACCCAAAGCGGCCATACCCATGTGCAAGGCGCCCGTACAACTGGACGTAGCAATGGCATATTGCACACTAAGGTGCTGCTTGAACAGCTCTTCAAATCGATTGATGTATTCGTAGCATTTCTCACCCCACCCGTTTGCTGCTGCATCAGTGGCGTAGCGAACTTCAAGCTCCGTGATCGACGGCTTGGTGTAAAAGATACGTGATTTCATAGAATCGCCAGCCCCGGTACAGCTGTCACAAAACTAACGCCTTTTATTTTGAGTGCTGCGTTTTGTTGCACAACCTCTGGGGCAATGTTCCATGGCAGAACCAACACGTAATCAAATGTCCTGTTCAACATCTCACTTGGGTGCAAGATGGGTATGTGGCTCCCTGGCATGAACTTGTCTTGTTTGGCTTGGGCTGCATCGCACACAAATTCAACCAAGTCAGGTTTAACACCAGCATAGTTCAACAAGGTGTTGCCCTTGGCTGCCGCGCCATAGGCCACCACTTTTTTGCCTACTCGCTTTTGCTCGATCAAGAAACTCAACAAGTCGTCTTTGATCTTGTCTGCGCGGGGTTGGAATTTCAAGTATGTATCCAGGTCTTGTAGTCCATGCTGGAGCTCTGCTTGCAACACGCTGGTAACAGCAGTCTGCGTTGGGCGCGAGTCTTCTTGGTGACAACCGTAAACACGCAAGCTCCCGCCATGGGTGGGCAGCTCTTCCACATTCCAGACTCGCAGTCCTGCTTGAGCGAAAATCCGACTGACAGTCTGCAAGGACAGGTACGAGAAATGCTCGTGGTACACCGTATCGAACTGGGCCTGCTCAATCAGGCGCATCAAATGCGGAAATTCGATTGTGATGGTGCCGCCCGTCTTGAGCGCAGCTTTCAAACCACGCGTGAAGTCGTTGATGTCGGGCAAGTGGGCGTACACGTTGTTGCCCGCAATCAAATCGGCCTGTTGGTCATTGGTCGTCAGCTGCTGCCCCAATGCTTCCCCAAAGAACTCCCGCAGCACAGGAATGCCCAGCTGCTCAGCCGCTGCGGCCGTGCTGTCGGTGGGTTCTATGCCAAGGCAAGGAATGCCAGCGGCCACAAAATTTTTCAGCAAATACCCATCGTTGGAGGCCACCTCGATGACCAAGCTCTGAGCATTGAGCCCCAACTCATGGATCATTTTTTCTGCGTACCGTTTGGCGTGAGCCAGCCAGCCCGATGAGGTGCTGGAAAAGTAAGCATATTCGGGACTGAACAATTCGTCGGCCTGCGCGTAGTCTTCAGTCTGCACCAACCAACACTGGTCACACACCTTGATCTTGAGTGGGTAGTATTTTTCTGGTTTGGACAGATCAGCTTGGGTCAGGTAAGCGTTGGAGGGCGGGGCAAAGCCCAAATCTAAGAACGTATGCGTCAGTGGCGCTCCACAATGTCGGCACTTCATAAAACAATTCCTCTAAAGCTGCTGTCTATATAGGCGTGACTGGAATCACGCGCAGAGATGTCGGTCAAGGGTAAAGGCCAAGCAATGCCCAACTCAGGATCGTCATGGCGTACGCCGCCCTCAAACTCGGGCTTGTAAAGAGCGGTGTGCAAATACAGCAATTCGCTGCCTTCCTCCAAAACCTGAAAGCCGTGGGCGACCCCCTCAGGGATCACCATCATGTGTGCGTTTTGCGGCGAAAGTTCTTGGGCATACCAGCGTTTGTAGCTGGTCGATTCAGGACGCAAATCGACCGCGACATCCCAAACCTTACCCCTCAAACACCGCACCAGTTTCATCTCCGCATGCGGGGCATGCTGAAAGTGCAAGCCCCGAATTGCCCCCACGGCTGCGGTGCATGAATGGTTGATTTGCACAATTTTTCTTCCCCCAATGACTGACGATAGCTCTTGTTCACAAAACAATCTTGCAAAAGCACCCCGATCGTCTTTGAAAGCCTTGCTTTCAGCCACCACTAGGTCGGCGATGGGTGTTGGGTGAATGATCATGCTGACACCCACCTGACTTGTGCTTCTTGCGCGGCTTCAACATATTGGGCCAATTGCTGCATGCTGATGGTTGTTTGGCTGCTCTGAAAGGTACGGTACCAATCTGCGGTTTTTTCCAAGGTGGTGTCGAGGTTCCACACTGGTTGCCAGCCGAGCTGAGTATGGGCTTTGGCACTGTCCAGATACAGCAAGTTGGCCTCATGGGGTTGCGGCGTCGCCGTCTGGTGCCATTGCATTTCGGGCCAATGGGTTTGCAACCGGTTCAACACATCTGCCACTGTGCGGTTTCCGCTACGCTCTGGACCAAAATTCCAAGCACCATCAAAATTTTTAGCCCCTTCGATCAGCTTTTGCCCCAAGACCAAATAACCACTTAGGGATTCCAATACGTGCTGCCAAGGTCGCGTAGCGTTAGGTGATCTAATTTCAAGCGATTGCCGAGTAGCAATTGCACGGACCAAATCAGGTATCAAACGGTCTTCAGACCAATCACCCCCACCGATTACATTGCCTGCCCTAGCCGTGACCAATAACGGCGCACCCTCGGTATGGAAAAAAGCACGGCGGTAACTCGCTGCCACCAATTCAGAACCCGCTTTGGACGCGCTGTAGGGATCGTGTCCACCCAAACGATCGGTCTCTCGGTAGCCCCATGCCCACTCTTGGTTTTCGTAACACTTATCTGTGGTTATAGCCAATACGGCCCGAACGCTACCGGTCTGGCGACAAGCTTCCAACACGTTGGCTGTGCCCATGACGTTGGTCGACCAAGTCTCAAGCGGGTCGCGGTATGAACGCCGCACCAAGGGTTGGGCAGCCAAATGGAAAACCATTTCTGGCTGAGTTGTTTTGAAAACGCTGGCGACCTCGCTTGCTTGGCGAATGTCCAGCTCATGGTGCTGAACGGTCGATTCAAGACCCAACAAATTCCAATGATTCGGCTGTGTTTCTGGCGCCAACGAGATGCCCACCACCTCTGCACCCAATTGATTGAGCCACAGGCTCAGCCAACTTCCCTTGAAACCGGTATGGCCGGTCACAAGAACGCGCTTGCCACGATAAATATCAGCGAACTGCTTCATTCCCACGTTTTCCAGGGTGCTTTGCCAGCAGACCACAACTCTTCCAGGTGATTTTTGTCGCGCAAGGTGTCCATGGGCTGCCAGAAACCTCGGTGTTCAAAAGATTGCAGCTGTCCGTTTCGGGCAATGGTCTCAAGCGGGCCGCCCTCCCAAGAAGTTTGATCACCATCAATAAAGTCGATCACCTTTGGGCTCAAGACGAAGAAACCACCGTTGATCCAAGCGCCATCACCTGGAGGTTTTTCTTGAAAACCTCGAACACTGGAACCTACTCGCAACAGTGCGCCATAGCGGCCTGGGGGTTGCACCGCCGTCACGGTGGCCAGGTTGCCATGTTGTTTGTGAAAGGCAATTTGCTTCGCCACATCTACATCAGCAACACCATCGCCATAAGTGAAGCAGAAGGCCTGATCATCACGCAAATAGTTCGCGACTCGCTTCAAACGACCACCAGTAAGCGTTTCATCACCCGTGTCCACCAAGGTCACACGCCAAGGTTCTGCCTTTTTTTGGTGGACTTCCATTTGGTTACTTGTCATGTCAAATGTGACATCCGACATATGCAAAAAGTAATTGGCGAAATACTCTTTGATCACGTAGCCCTTGTAGCCACAGCAAATGATGAAGTCATTGACACCATGTGAAGAATAAATCTTCATGATGTGCCAAAGAATCGGGCGGCCACCGATTTCGATCATCGGCTTGGGTTTGAGGTGGGTTTCCTCGGAAATTCTTGTTCCGAGTCCCCCAGCTAGGATGACTGCTTTCATTAAAAGATTCTGAATTAATTTACGCTAATAAAATTAGATACTACGTTTTGAAATAATGAAGATACCAGTTAACAAAAGATACAACGCCCTCATTGACTGTCGTAGCAGGCTTATACCCTGTAGCTTTTTCTAGCTCGCTAGAATCGGCAAAGGTGTCGGGCACGTCGCCCGCCTGCAGGGGGAGCAGGTCTTTGATGGCTTTTTTGCCGAGCGCAACCTCGATGGCCTCTATATAAGCGCTGAGCTTAACGGGGTTGTTGTTGCCGATGTTGAAAATGCGAAATGGCGCATTACTGGTAGCAGGGTCAGGGTGCTTGCTGTCCCACGCTGGGTTAGGCTGGGCAATTTGGTCGCTAGAGCGGATGACGCCTTCGACAATGTCGGCCACATAGGTAAAGTCGCGCGTATGGTTACCGTGATTGAAAACGGGTATGGGCTTGCCCTCTGTCGTGTTCTTGGTGAACTTAAACAGCGCCATGTCTGGCCGGCCCCAGGGGCCATACACTGTGAAAAATCGCAGGCCGGTGGTGGGCAAGCCAAACAAATGGCTGTAGCTGTGAGCCATCATCTCATTGGCTTTTTTGGTGGCGGCATAAAACTGCAGCGGGTGGTTGGCGCCTTGGTGCTCGCTAAACGGCATGTCCGTGTTGGCCCCATACACGCTGCTGGTGCTGGCATAGGTCAGGTGCGGTGCGCGCGCATGGCGGCAAGCCTCCAGCACATTGGTAAACGCCAAAATGTTGCTTTCTACATAGCTGTGCGGGTTTTCTAGCGAATAGCGCACACCAGCCTGCGCAGCCAGGTGGATCACACGGTCAAAATCGTGATCTTTAAAGCACTGGTTGACTAGGGCTTGGTCGGCCAAGTTGCCCCTGATGAATTTGTAGGCGCTGCCGGTTTGTGCGGCGGTTTGCTCAAGAATCTTAAGCCGGTCTTCTTTGATGTTGACGTCATAATAGTCGTTAACGCTATCAAAGCCCACGACTTCGTCGCCCCGCTCTAGGAGTTGTTTGGCCGTATGAAAGCCAATAAAGCCAGCATTGCCAGTAACGAGGATTTTCATAAAAGATTTAACAACGTGGGTAAATTAAAATTCAATTGCAAAGCCGCAATTGTTAATGATTATGTATTCTGACCCACTCCTGTGGTATCAAATCACGTGTATTTGTGAGTGAAGCAAACCAGCACTCTGGTGCTATTACTATTTTTTCCTTAGAAAAATTTAACCACGCGCCCCACCAGCTAAATGTACTATTTGCAATTATGTAATGACGACATTGGGCCATAAGATGGATATCAATTTCTGGGGATGTGTCATTACCCGTTACGAACACCGCATCATCTCCAAGCTTCAAATTTTCTTGAGCCCAAGCCATGTCGTTTGAAAAAACAAAGAAACGAGGGTTTACCAATCGCTCACGTATGTAGTTTATTGATGCCTCGTAATAGGCTATTGAACAGACACCGTGAAACTTAAGCGTATTCAAATTGGTAACGTAATCTCCACGGCGTACATGAATCATCACACTATCACAATCACGTGCAAGCTTTGCGTAATTTGCATTCTGCTGTGACAACGGTGCCACAGGAACAAACTCGCGGCGTATCGATTCAGCTGTACCTGCGAAGTAGCGTTGTGACTGAAAGTATCCATCGATCAAAGTGCCATCGGGGATCGACTCCCATGCAGAGTCATATTCAAATTGGATTTCATTGAACCAGCGTGTATGAATGCCGATCCTTCTTAGCAAGCGCGACCCTCGACGAATCCACGACGGCCAGCGTGAAAGCTGTGCCGAATTTGCAACCTGCTTAGTGATCGCAAACCTACAAAGGCCGTAGCTATGAAGCGTGTAGTGTTCGAAATCGCGCGTGTCTAGTAGTAGTTCCGTACCGAGGCGCTCGGCAAGTGCTCGTCCAGCAGCATACTGGAACATCTGGTTTCCAAGACCACCAATCAGCCTAACTGCGATCATGAATCCGCCCAGGTAACATTTGAGCAAAAGAACAGGCAGAAAATTTGTGGCATGAATTATCCATAGTTGCTATACCAACTCCAATGCGCAGATCAAACTGTTTCGAACAACAACCAATTCGATGCCAATTTACGAGGGTACATGGAGCTCTTTCTTGTACAGTGCGGTAACGATAGCTGAAACCGATAACCCAATTCGGTTGTATAGGATGACAATACGAAAATGATATAGCCAATTCATATAAAGTGCCGTCATGCGGAGCATTGAGTCCGTAACGAATAGACTCTAGACCACCTGCTTGATATCCCTGCCACTTAGTAATAAGGTGATTCTCATATCGTGCTCAAAGCGCTTATGGCTTCGGCGATAGGATAATGGTGATTGCCGATGAACAACCCGTTGGCGTCGATGTGGTCGGCGTTAGCAAGGTCGCCGAAGATGTCGGCGTCAAAATACTTCATGACCTCGTTACGCGCAAAGTTTCCAGCGACGATAGGCCTGCATTCAAACCCAAGCGTGTTGAGTTTCGACAGTAGTTGTGGGCGCGTCATGGCCGAGCCTGGCCTGATGACAAGACTAAAGCCGAACCAACTGCTTTGACCGATCTCGCGCTGGATAAGGATGTCAGGATGATTGCCCATCGCGCCTTGGAGCAGTGCACCGTTCTTGCGGCGCTCGGCAATAAGCATTGGTAGTTTCTTTACCTGCTCAACACCCAAGGCACCAGACAACTCAAGGGGCCGGAGATTGTAGCCAGGTAGCACGAACCGGAAAGATTCTTTAAAAGGATCGTCGCTTTTCTCGCCGCAAACGTGGTTGAACTTGGGCAGATTTCGTGTCCAGCCGTGGGCACGCAACGAGAGCATGATCTGGTAGAGCTCTTCGTCATCGGTAACAGTAAGACCACCCTCCATGGTAGAAATATGGTGCGAAAAGAAGGAGCTGAATGACCCCATCACACCAAAGGTGCCTGCCTTCTTCCCGTTCAGCTCGGCACCCAACGACTCGCAGTTGTCTTCGATCACGCTGATGTCACGCGAGCCGATCATCGATTTGATGCAGTTAAAGTCGTTCGGGTTGCCAAGTAGGTTGACCACCATAATCAGACGAGTGCGATCGGTAATGGCCCGCTCGAGCTCGTCAATGTCGTAATTGAGTGTTTCGAGATCAATGTCAACGAAGCGAAGACGCAGGCCATACTGATGCAGAGGGTAGTAGGTGGTACTCCATGACACCGCTGGCACAATCACTTCGTCGCCAGGCTGCAGGCGGTTTTTCTGGGTAAAAAACAGTGCTGCGACCATCAGCAGGTTTGCAGAAGAACCGGAGTTGGACATCACCGCATACTTGCTGCCGATGTATTGAGCGAACGCCTTTTCGAAAGCCTCCACTTCCTTGCCCATAGTGAAAATACCAGATGCAATGACACGCTGCATGGCATCCAGTTCTGCTTGATCCCAGGTAGCTGTGGCGAGCGGGTACTTGAAAGTCACAGGGCGTATTCCTCAAGGTAGTAGCGGTAAGCAAGGCTGATGCCTTCTTCCAGTGATGTCTTTGGCGACCAGCCCCAAGCGGACTGCCGGGTGGTGCTGACCAATTTCTGCTTCATGCCCACGGGCTTCGAAAGATCGTGTACAAATTTGCCTTGCCAGCCGATGACGGAGGCGGCAGCCGAATAGTACTCATTGATGCTGTAGTCATACCCGAGACCCAAGTTCATCATCTCAGGAAGCGCCTCGATGTCTGCAAGTGCCCGAAGCGTGGCATCTGCAACGTCGCCTGCATACATGAATTCTCGACGTGCAGTGCCGTCACCCCAGATCTCGATCGTGCTTGCACCGGTTATTTTTGCAAAATGCACCTTATTGATGATCGCGGGGACTAGGTGTGAATGCTCTGGTGCGAACTTGTCATGCCGACCAAAGAGGTTGCAGGGAATTAGCGTCTTGTAGTGCAGGTTAGCGTCCTCACGCCGAATGAACTGACACAGTCGAGTAGCGAAAATTTTGGCGATTGCATAGCCTTCGTTGGTGGGCTCGAGCTCACCCTTAAGAATCAGATCTTCGTCCAGTGGGTTGACCGCATTTCGTGGGTACATGCACGAACTGGCAAGGTTGATCAGCTTGCCGACCCCTGCTTCGCGGGCAGCAAGTATCACATTTCGCCCAAGGTCTACATTGGTCACCAGAAAGTCAACTGGATGCGCTATGTTGGCCTGTATGCCACCGACACGTCCTGCCGAATGGATCACTGCGTCGGGTCTGACGTCTGCCATGAAGCGGCGTGTGGCCGCAAAGTCGGTGAGGTCCAACTCGTGGCTGCCGGGTGCAATGAAGTCCAGGTGAACAGCTAGCGGGTGCTCCAAGATATTGCTGCCGACCGTGCCACGGCCGCCGGTAAGCAAGATGCGCGCTTTGGCCACCGAGATCAACCCTGTTTGCGCAGCGCTTTGTGACCCTGTGTTTTAACCTTAAGGTCGAACTCAGCCTGCAGCATGTCGGAACGGGCCATTTCACTGACCAGCTCATTAAATGTAATCTTAGGCACCCACCCAAGCTTTTGGCGTGCCTTGGTGGCATCACCGAGCAGGGTTTCAACTTCGGTAGGCCTAAAGTAGCGCGGATCGACAGCCACTATGCACTTACCTGTTACAGCGTCATAGCCTTTTTCGTTTTCACCGGTACCTTCCCATCGAATTTGCATACCAAACTCTTTTGCAGCCGCATCGACAAACTCACGCACTGTGTACTGCACGCCGGTTGCGATCACGAAGTCTTCGGGTTTGTCCTGCTGCAGCATCAGCCACTGCATCTCAACATAATCTTTCGCGTGGCCCCAGTCACGCTTGGATTCGAGGTTACCAAGGTACAGGCAATTTTGAATGCCGAGGTTGATGCGAGCCAACGCACGGGTGATCTTACGGGTAACAAAGGTTTCACCCCGGATCGGGCTTTCGTGGTTAAACAGAATGCCGTTGCAGGCATAGATACCATATGCTTCACGGTAGTTGACGGTGATCCAATAAGCATAGAGCTTAGCCACGGCATACGGACTGCGCGGGTAGAACGGAGTTGTTTCCCTCTGGGGAATTTCCTGCACGAAGCCGTACAACTCCGAGGTGGAAGCTTGGTAAAAACGGGTCGTTTTTTCTAGGCCCAAAATGCGCATCGCTTCGAGAATGCGCAAGGCCCCCAAAGCATCGCTATTGGCAGTGTATTCGGGCTCCTCAAAACTGACAGCCACATGGCTCTGAGCAGCCAGGTTGTAAATCTCGTCGGGCTGAGTTTGTTGAATGATACGCGTAAGACTGGACGAGTCGGTCATGTCGCCGTGGTGTAGCATAAAACGCTGATTGGCTTCATGGGGATCCTGAAAGAGATGGTCGATCCGGTCTGTATTGAAAAGCGAGGTGCGTCTCTTGATCCCGTGCACGATGTATCCCTTGCCCAAGAGAAATTCAGCTAGGTAGGCACCATCCTGTCCGGTAACGCCGGTAATTAATGCTGTTTTTTTTGTATCAGTCATTGTGTTTATGAAGGCCTAAGGCCTGCCATAGTTGTCAGTGAATCGAACAATGTCGTCCTCACGCAAATAGCTGCCGGACTGCACTTCAATAATTTCAAGGGGAATCCTTCCCAGGTTGGCTAATCGGTGCACTGCACCCAACGGGATGTAGGTGGACTGGTTTTCGGTCAGGGTCAGCACTTGGTCACCGTTGGTAATTTCGGCTGTGCCGGTAACCACAATCCAATGCTCGGCACGATGGTGGTGCTTTTGCAAGCTGAGGCTGGCGCCGGGCTTGACCTGGATTCGCTTGACCTTGAAGCGGCCGCCTTCGTCAATGCTGTCGTACCAACCCCAAGGGCGGTGGACTTTGCGATGCAGGGTGTCCTCTTTGCGCTTTTGCTCGGTCAGTTGTTGGACGATGTGTTTCACATCTTGGCTACTGTGTTTATTGGCCACCAGCACGGCGTCTGCGGTTTCCACTACCACCAAGTCTTGTACACCCACCAAGGACACCAAGCGGCTGCTGGCGTGCACCAAGGTATTGGTGCTGTTGTGGGCGAGTACATCGCCCACATGGGCGTTACCTTGGGCGTCTTTGGGTAGCACATTCCACACGGCGTCCCACGAGCCCAGGTCGCTCCAGCCGGCGTCTAGGGGCACCATCTTGATGGGGAATGCACTGCCGGGGCAGTGCTCCATAACCGCGTAGTCCACCGACTCGGCAGGAATGGCGGCAAACTCGTCCTTGCCGGGGCGCACAAACTGGCCGTCTTGAGTTTTGGCTGCCCAAGCAGCTTGGGTGGCTTTCAAAATATCTGGGCGGAATTGATCTAAAGCCTTGAGCCATATGCTGGCCTTGATAACAAACATGCCAGCGTTCCAAAAATAGCCGCCTTGTTGAATGTACTGCTGTGCAGTTTGTTGGTTGGGTTTTTCGACAAAGCGCTGCACGGTTTGTACGGGGCTGCCAGGCTCTGCAGACGCTTGAACGTAGCCATACCCTGTTTCTGGCTGAGTAGGCTTAACGCCCAAAATGAAGATGGTGCCATCTGCTGCGGCTTGTATGGACTGCTGCAAGGCGGCGGTAAATGCCGCGTTGATGGACACAGTTTGATCAGCCGGGGTGACCACCAGAACCGGGTCTTGGCCATCTTGCGTGGCGGCCAAGGCGGCCAGCGTGAGGGCGGGGGCGGTATTGCGGCCTGAAGGCTCTAGCAGAGCTGCACCAAGCTCTAAACCCATCTCGCGCAGTTGCTCTGAGGCCAAAAAGCGGTGGTCTTCACCGCTGACGATAAGCGAATTAGCCATCTGAATTTGGTCGTTACCCAAAGCCGATAATCGCTGCGCAGCTTGTTGAAACAAACTTTCGTTGCCCGTGAGGCACAAAAACTGTTTGGGAAAACCGGTGCGCGACAAGGGCCAAAGCCGAGTGCCTGAACCGCCGCAGAGAATTACAGGAGTGGCTTGAATCATGCTAACTTAGGCATCGTTTCCAAACAAGTCACGGGCATCACCTTGTCCGCCACATCGCTCAGCGCATCGGTATGCCGGTTGGCAATGATGATAAATTCTGCTTCCTCATACGCTTCCTTGGAACTGAGAGTGGCTCGAAAATTCAAAGGCTTGTTCTTAAGAAATTTCTCCATATCAGCATCCTCAATCGGGGATTCCTTGCGGTTGGGCATTGCCACCTTGGCGGGGACTATATCAAGACACACTTCATCGTTATGTTGCGCCAGCAATATGCCGTTGGACAGCGCAACGTACCTCGTACCTGCAATTGCTATCTTCATAACTTCTTGGTTTTTATTGTTTTAAGACCGCTAAACCCCAATATCAGGATTCAATCTTTTCAAACTTTATGCTTCCCAGCTTGGCTTGAGCCATTCACAGGTGTCAAGAGGGCATCCATGTTCAATGCTTCAATCTCAGCCTTGATCGCTTCATACTCTTGCATTTTTCTCTGCAAGAAACCTGCCGTTAACCGCGCCTTTTCACTTACCCCAGCGGGTGTGAGCAGATAAACATAGCCAAACTTGTTTTTGCTTTGCCTAAAGTTGTTCACTTTCACAAAGCCCTTTTGAATTAGTGCTTTAAGACAGTAGTTCAGCCCGCCTACACTTACCCCCAAGGCATCTGCCAGTTGGCGCTGAGTTAGGTCGGGGTTGGCCTCAAGCAGGCGCATGACTCTAAAGTTGGTGTCTTCTTGCAGATTTGATTGCCGAC
>JACCDN010191660.1_pt1 | contig 17798 bp, 18 predicted proteins | sample 7441691 | NCBI WGS metagenome assembly JACCDN01 (sample SAMN15323439, study PRJNA562643) | freshwater metagenome | isolation source: river surface water | place: USA:Blue River Watershed | collected 2017-08-16
AGGGTGTTCAGCAGCAATAATTCTCATATTAGATGTCATCGAGTTTAGTCTTGGGTCCATGGGATTATGCGGTAGTTAATTATTAGTTGTAATTCATACTAAGGAAAAATAATTATGCTTACAATAGCCTAAGCAATATTCATCGTTAACTAATCATTTGCCAGTAAGAAATATTGATAATATTATCACTCTAAGTGATACAATTTAGGAGTATATTAATTGTTAGAGGATCTAGCGCTAGCAGCAGTACAAGTTACAGAAGCTGCAGCAATTGCTGCTTATAACTCCTTCGGTAAAGGAGATGAAAAAGGGGCGGATAAATTAGCCGTTACCGCTATGCGGGAGGCTTTAAGTAAAATTAACATTCAAGGTGTAGTGGTGATTGGCGAAGGAGAAAGAGACCAATCAGCGATGCTTTATATAGGTGAAAAAGTGGGTAATGGCAAAGGCAGAGAAATAGATATTGCAGTTGACCCGCTTGAAGGAACCTCCTTGCTGGCTACCGGCAGAAATGATGCTTTAGCTGTTATAGCGATGACAGATAAAGGAGGATTTCTTCATGCGCCCGATGTATATATGGAAAAAATTGCTATTGGGTTTAATTATCCGCAGCAAATTCTTGATTTGGATAATTCGCCTGCTGCTAATCTAAAGAATATTGCTGAAGCTAAAAACTGCAATATAGCGGAATTAACGGTGGTTATCCTAGATCGTCCCCGTCATCATGACCTAATCACTAAAGTGCTTGCAACAGGCGCTAGAGTAAGGCTAATTAGAGATGGAGATGTCAGTGCTATAATTGAGACCAGCTTGCCCCAATCAAAAGCAGATGTTTATATGGGAATTGGAGGTGCACCTGAAGGTGTTTTGGCTGCAGCAGCTCTATGCAGCACTGGTGGGCAAATACACGCTAGGTTAATCTTAGAGACAAAAGAAGAACAAGAAAAAGCCTTAAAGATGGGGATTAAAGATTTTAACAAGAAATATGTGTTGGAGGACTTGGCAAGCGGTAGAGTTATATTTGCAGCTACTGGCGTTACAGACGGCTCTCTTCTTAAAGGTGTTAATAAAGCAGGAAATATTGTAACCACCAACACATTACTAATGATTTCCTCTCTTCCAATTATAAGGAAAATAGAAACTTGTCAGCCTATTATAAGTTAAAACTCATAGCCTTAGTATTGCAAAAGCATGTTAATTTTGTATGATTTAGGCTTCGTTATTCTGAGTAAAGGAAGATAGAAATGACTTATGTACCAATAGTAATAGAACATACCTCCAAAGGCGAGAGAGCTTACGATATTTACTCGCGCCTTTTAAAAGAAAGAATAGTTTTTGTCTGCGGGCAAATAGAAGATCATATGGCTAATGTGATAGTGGCTCAACTGCTATTCTTAGAATCTGAAAATCCTGATAAAGATATTTATTTATATATTAACTCGCCAGGAGGAGTAGTTACTGCGGGACTCGCTATATATGACACTATGCAATATGTTAAACCTAAAATAGCTACATTATGTATTGGTCAGGCTTGTTCTGCGGCGTCTTTATTACTAACGGCAGGCAGCCCTGGAATGCGCTATTCTTTGCCTCACAGCCGCATTATGATCCATCAGCCTTTCGGAGGTTTTCATGGGCAAGCGACAGATATTGAGATCCATGCCAGAGAAATCCTAAAATTAAAAGCCATTATTAACAATATTTATGTTAACCATACCGGGCAAAAGTTAGAGGAAGTAGTTCAAAGCATGGAAAGAGATAATTTTATGGGTCCTGAAAGAGCTAAAGAATTTGGACTTATTGATGAAATCATTTACCAGCGTGACAATATAGCGACCGTGATTTAACTTTTATTTTATTAACAAGTTATTTATAATAGAAACAATTCAGATTAAAGTAGTTAAAGTTTATTATGACATCCAAAGAAGATGAAAAAGAATTACATTGTTCTTTTTGCGGTAAAAGTCAGTATGAAGTAAAAAAACTAATTGCTGGCGCTACTGTATTCATCTGTGATGAATGCATTAATGCATGTTCAGATATTATAAAACAAGGCAAATCCAAAATTAGAAAGGCTAATCCCTCAATTCCTAGTCCTAAAAAAATTTATGAGGCTCTTAATGAGTATGTAATAGGTCAGGATCAAACAAAAAAGGTTCTAGCCGTAGCTGTCTATAACCATTACAAGCGCTTAGAATACAGTGAAGAAGATACTGAGACAGTGGAACTTACTAAGTCCAACATTTTGCTTATTGGTTCTACCGGGTCAGGGAAAACCTTACTAGCACAAACTCTTGCTAAGATTCTTGATGTGCCTTTTGCCATGGCTGATGCTACCTCATTAACAGAAGCAGGATATGTTGGAGAGGATGTAGAGAATATCTTGCTACGACTGTTGCAAGCAGCAGACTTTAATGTTGCCAAAGCCCAAAAAGGTATCATATACATAGATGAGGTGGATAAGATAGCGAGAAAATCTGATAACCCTTCCATAACTAGAGATGTATCAGGGGAAGGAGTACAACAAGCATTGCTAAAAATTATCGAAGGAACAACTGCCTATGTTCCTCCACAAGGAGGAAGAAAGCATCCGCAACAGGATTTTGTGCAACTAGATACCACTAATATTCTCTTCATTTGTGGTGGGGCGTTTATGGGAATAGAAAATATTATCTCTGCTCGTACCACCCAAACTTCGATTGGTTTTGCCGCCGAGGTGAGATCCAAAAAAGACCCACGACATAATGAGATGCTAAAGAAACTTGAGATGGATGATATAGTAAAATTTGGTATGATTCCAGAATTTGTGGGACGTCTCCCTATTGTGACCACTTTAGATGAATTAGACAAGATAGCTCTTATTTCTATCCTGACTCAACCAAAAAATGCGATTATTAAACAGTATAAAAAACTGTTTGAAATTGATGAGATTGATCTAGTATTTGATGAAGATGCTCTCTGTTTGATAGCAGAAAGAGCCTTAGAAAGAAAAACAGGAGCTAGGGCTCTTAGATCAGTAATTGAAAAACTATTGCTAGATAGTATGTATAATATTAATGAACTGAGAAAGTCACGCCTCCTTATTACTAAAGAGGTAGTTGAAGGAAAAATAGGACCAATAGTTAGTTCTAAAAGAACCTCTAAGAAGCAGCAGATTGCTGTTTAAAATCATTCCATGACTATAAAGCGAGAAGAATTAAAAAAGCAATTTCTCTATAGTTTTTTATCGCAGGACTGGCAAATTTCACCTCTTCCGAGTGATGCTTCCTTTAGAAAATATGATAGGATTATTACAGCTGCTAATAGTTATATTCTAATGGATTGTCCTCCTGAACACTATAGTGTTGAGCCATTCATCCAAGTAGCTGAGTTTTTGCGCCGCCATGGTTTTTCTGCCCCAGAAATTTATCACGTTAATAGTCGAGATGGTTTCCTTATTCTTGAGGACTTTGGCAGCATTAGCATAAAGCAATATTTGCTAGAACATACTAATTCTAGTAAGAACAAAGAAATTTATAAGCTAATTATTGATGTATTAATTAAGCTTCAGTCTATTCAGGTTCCAAATAATTTAGACTTTTATACCCCTCAGCTGCTGTTAAAAGAACTAGAATTATATGTTAATTGGTATCTGCCTTTTGCTGCTAACCGCTTCTTGCATGACGAAGAGAAAAGTGAATTTTTTGCAATCTGGCAAGCTATTCTTAGCAAACTTCCTGACATATCACCATGTATAGTGCTAAGGGATTATCATGGAGAAAATATGATGTATATTGGCAATAGAGAGGGGATCCAATCTATGGGGCTTTTAGATTTTCAAGATGCAATTATCGGTTCCCCAGCCTATGACTTAGTATCCGTTCTAGAAGATGCACGGATGGAAATATCCCATTCACTTAGTAATGAGCTGCTAGAATATTATTTAAGCCATACCCCTATATCACGTCAAGATTTAATCTTGAGCTATCATATTTTAGGGGCGCAGCGCAATAGTCGAATAGTTGGAATCTTCGCTCGCAAAGCCCAGCGTGACAACCAACCAACCTATCTAAAATATATACCATGGGTCTTACAGCTCTTAAAAAATGACCTCTCAATTCCACTTATGCAGCCATTAAAAATATGGATAGAAAAGTTAGTATACTTCAAGTAAACTTCGTCGCTCAATTTTTCATATTTACTGGAAGTATGATCATCCGCATTCTTTCTTCCACTTCCTAGCTTTTTACACCATGTCTAATTATAATCTTGGGTAATAATACATTCTTGCTGAGCAGCTGATAATTTTTTACAAATATTTTTAGCTTGGCTTATAGTATAATGATTTGCTGCAATCACTAAATAAAAAAAATGTCCTTTAGAATCCTCAATTTTTTTTAGAGATATAGTGGGATTATCAAGAATTTTAGCATATTTCTTTTTTATTCTTTCCCCAGCTTGAATTCCTTCCATTTCAGATTTCACTGAGCCTAGCTGAATTTTATAGTGGCTAAGATTTAATCTTTTAGTACGTGTTGTCGGCTCTAACTTATCAGTTTTTTCAGCAATTTTTATGATGTTTAGTTTTCTATTGACCTTAGGCATTAGGGCTTCCAATTCATCTAACAACTCTGTTTCTGTAATTGTTAATTCGGAGACCGGTTTTAGCTCTTGATCTTTATCATTGCTGGTTTTTGTTTCTTCCATAAGCACTTTGGCTAAAATAGCATCAATGTGATCTACAGGAACAGTAGGATTTTTTGTGGATATATTAATTGGCGCTTCAGGTTCGGGCAGTATATTAATCTTTCTTATAAGAGGTTTTGAGCGCTGTAAGCTTTCGTAGATAGTATTATCGGAGTTGGGCATTACTAAGCCGCCGGTTTCTTGAGGTTTTATTTTTGTAGGACTTTCATCAGGGTAGATAATAACGATTTCATTTAAAGAAGAAAAGGGGCGGGAATAAATTAAGTAAGCTGTAGTTGAGGCGATGATGATAAGAGAAAAAAATAAAAAAAACTTAAACTGATTATTTGTTAGGAAGAGCATGATTACCTTGCTAATATAATAAAACCCCTCCTAACCATTCCTCAGAAAGTTTTTAAAAGCCCTAAAAGTGTGAAGTTTAGTAAAATGTCCTACTATGGTAGTATATTTACCTGTAAGTTCTACTTTTACGCTTTTTGCGTGAGCTAGTGAACTTATCTGATCAGAAGTAAGGGCAAATATTGCTTCCTCTATCTGTATTTTATTTTCAATATCATATGCCACCACTTCTGGATAGTTAAGAGGATATAAGGTGATTATCTCATTGACATTAACTAAAAATTTTAATGAAGATTGCATTCCATCAAATATCGCTTCTTTGGTAGGGTTTTTCCAGTATACGCGCAATAAATAATGAGATGAGGTAACTTCATGCTGTAGCTTAAAATAAAATGAAGCCCCTTTATTGTCGTAAAAACCTAGATATATAGGCTCAGAGGTAGAATGCCCGTATGTTAAGCTTTTGTTATAAGTAGTTGAAGTATCGATAGGAAAGCATCCTGAGATAATAAAGAATAATATTATGACAAAGATTCCTTTGCTCAAAATAAAAGGATGGTTAGTTGTAGGTAACATCTTAATTTATTAATGTTGTATTGAAGTGCCTTGTTCTGCTGATTTTGCAAGAACGAAGGATTGTAGTTTTTTTACTGCTTTATCTTCAATTTGTCTGACACGTTCTTTCGAAATTTTATGTTTTACACTTAATTCTTCAAGAGTGACTGGCAGCTCTTCTAATCTTCTAGCAGTTAAAATTTCTAGCTCTCTAGTATTTAAGGTCATCATTGCCTTTTTTAACATTTGCCGCTTTTTTGAGCTCTCATCACGGTGAATTAATACCGTTTCTTGATTAGGGCGAGTATCAGGAACAAATTCAATTAACTCTCCATCACCTGCATTATAGATGTTAATAAGATTATTAAGAGAACTATCTCTTTTAGACAATCGTATATCCATTTCATTTATTTCATTTTCTGAGATGCCTAGCTCTTGTGCAATATTTGTAAAGTCTTCTTGTTGTATTGGACGTGCATAGAGATGGCTAATCTTGTTTTTAATTTTACCTAAGGTAAAAAATAATTTTTTTTGAGTAGCCGTTGTACCAATTTTTACTAGAGACCATGACCTTAAAATATATTCTTGAATCGCTGCTTTAATCCACCACATCGCATAGGTAGAGAGACGAAAGCCCAGATCAGGATTATACTTTTTTACTGCTTGCATTAAGCCCATATTGCCCTCTGCTACCAGCTCGGGAATAGGAAATCCATAATTTTTGTATTTAATGGCAATTTTGGCTACTAATTTAAGGTGACTAGTAACTAATTTATGAGCGGCTGCTAGATCATTTTGTTCTAAGTAAGCTTTAGCTAAAAGGAATTCTTCTTCTTTGCTCAATGATGGAATTTTATTTATTTTTTGTAGGTATTGATAGAATCCTTGATCATTCGTGGCTACCAATAAGCTATTACGCTTTTTCATTTTCTTTCACTATCTACTTATGTAATATAACAAATTTTGATAATATTTCTCTACGCTATTTGCTCAGAGTAAGCTTACTATTTTCCCTAAATTCTATAAGGTAAATTATTGCTTGTAAACCCCTTAATTAATTGAATTAAGTTGAAACTTAATATAATCACTAATTTTGTAAATTAAAGAGAGAAGATAAAATAATTTGCTTAGATTAATCTATTTCTGCTCTAGCTAGTGAGTTATTAAATTTTTCGTTTTTATAGGATGAAATAATTAAATCTAAATAAGCCGATAGAATTTTTTGGTTATCTGCAATGAATTTTAGCGCATTTGCTCCATAAATAGCAGCTTGTTCGGGGTGAGATAAGAAATACTGCAAAGCAGAAAGCAATTGCTGCTCATCTTTAATTTGAATTGCTGCTTTGTTGGTGAGAATAGCAGCGGCAATATCTCTGGTTTTGCTCATATTTGGACCAAATATAATTAAATTGCCAAAATGTGCTGGCTCTAATACGTTATGTCCTCCCTGTTTAAAAGAGCCTCCGATAAATGAGGCGTAAGCAAGGTCATAAAGTACCCCAAGTTCCCCTAGTTTGTCAACAATGTATAGGTCATCTTCTAATAAGGGAAGTGAGGTTTTAGTTTTAAAGCTAAAAGACAAGCCCAGCTCTTCGCATAAGATGCTAATTTCACTTTTTCGTTCGGGGTGACGGGGTGCTAAAATGAAATAGCAATCTGGAAACTGCTCTTTTATAGGTTTAATAACTTTTAAAATCACTTGTTCATCTGCTAGATGAGTGCTGGCAAGCACTATAATTTTCTTATTTGATAAAAGCTTTGCTAGAGAGGAGTATTCTTTGTTATCTACTACTAACTTTTTATTAGCAAATTTTATATTACCAAGATGCAAGGCAGTAGATATGCCAAGCTGTTTAAATTTTTGCCAATTGCTATCGCTTTGAGCGGCAATGGCGAGGAAATTTTTCATAAGCTGCTGGAAAAATACGTGTAGCTTAAGCCATAATTTAAATGATCTGTCAGAAAGACAAGCATTAAGTAGCAATAATGGGCAGATTTTTGCCGCCTGCACAATAACACATGGCCATAATTCTGACTCAATAAAAATTCCGAGCGTGGGTTGCCAATGCCGTAAGAACTTATTGACAAAAATTATATTATCAATTGGGAGGAATTGATGAATGGTAGAAGCAGGGAGTTTGTTTCGTATGATCCGAGAGGAAGAGACAGTTCCAGAGGTAATAAGAAAATTGAGGCTAGGATCAATTTTACTAAGCCCTTCAATTAAGGTCAAAGCCATCATTGATTCTCCAACACTGGCAGCGTGCAGCCAAATTAACGCTCCTTCTGGTCTACGATAGTGCGTAATACCAAAGCGCTCATTAACCCTGCTTATTAGTTCTTTTTTCCTAATTAGCCTGATAAACAGTAATATAAAATATATAGGCAAAGAGAGAAAACTTAAAAAGTGGTAGGCATATATAATCATTAGACAAATGTTTTTCTAGTGCTTAATAGTTTTGAAATTATTACCTCCAAATAAAGTTAAAATAGGAGCGGAAATAAAGATAGAAGAATAAGTTCCTATTATTATTCCAAAAAAGACTAATATGCTGAAACTATATATTGCCTCACCCCCAAAAATTACTAATGCTAAGCTTGCGAGCAGCGTTGTTAGTACAGTTAAAGTGGTGCGGGATAAAGTTTCGTTAACGCTGATGTTAATGATTTCGCTAATAGATTTTTTGCTGAATTTGCGTAGATTCTCCCTAATACGGTCATAAATTACTACCGAGTCATTAACCGAGTAGCCAATTATAGTTAAAATTGCTGCAATGGTGCTTAAGTTAAAATCTAATTGCATAAAGCTCATAAAGCCAAGGCTTAAGACTACATCGTGCATTAAAGCCGTCAATACTCCAAGCCCAAAGTACCACTCAAACCTGAGCCAAATATATGCCATAATAGCTAAAAATGATAAAAGAGTAGCTGTTATTCCAGAGTTTATTAATTGCTTACCAACTTGCGGTCCTACCATATTAATGCTGCGATATTCCAGTTCCCCCGGGAAGTTAGAAGATAAAGCATGCTTAATATTCTCAATATGTTTTGTTAAGTCTTGGTCTTTGCTGACTGCTACTTTGATAGCAATGTCGTGTGCGCTGCCAAAATGCTGAATAGATACCTCGCCAAGATTTAACTTGCTTAATACGCTGCGCATTTGGCTGAGATCAGGCGAGTGAGTCGCTCTAATTTCTATGCCAATTCCTCCTCTAAAATCAATACCAAAGTTAAAATTATAAATTGCTATCAATAAAATACTTATTAAAGATAATACGATTGAGATAGTATAAGCAGCTTTTTTGAAGCCCATAAAATTAAAGCTAGTTTTCTCAGGAACTAGCCGCAAAGGATAAACTTGCATTCAGAGAAAAATATATTTATAACATCATTAAGTATAAATAACATAACATAAAATCAAAACTACGAAAAGCTTAATAGTGGCAGTATATTTTTACTTAAATTGGCTTTAGCTTGTATGTTAAAATGCAGTTATATTATTTTAGTACATAATCACCAAAATACAATTTCTCAAGTAATAGATTCTTTAAAAAAAATAAATGGCTCTTTTCTAAGGGAGTTTATTTTTATTGATGATGGTTCCTCAGATGACTCTGTATCAGCAATAAAAAGTTGTGCTTCCTTTCTGCCTAAGACTACCATCGTAACTAACAGTAATATTGGGTCTTCACTTAGCATTAACCAAGCGATTAACTTGATTAGCGGCAATTATGCGCATTTTGTGAATGGTCAAGAAATAATAACGCCTAATGCTACTGCTAGACTGATTGATAGTTGTGAGAAAATGGGCAGTGAAGTTGCGTTTGGCATTAGCAGCGATCGAGAAGCTAAATTAACAAGCGGCGTCAAGGAAGTGGTTTTAGTTGACTCTCCTATTAGTGCAATATTAAAAGATAAATTTGTGGGAATTAGGAATATTGGCTTACCTGGTTCGTTGGTGAGTGTGAGGTTGCTTGACAAGACTAAAGGAGCGGATAGAGATATATATACTCATAATATGTCGCTATCGTTAAAATGCGCTAAATATAGCAAGTTTGTTTTTGTTAAGGAGACAGTATCTTTAAAAGTTTCTCCTAATAGTCGTACACCAGCTTCTGACTTTGAAGTTTATAATAATTTGCGGGCTATTTATAATTTTGCTAAGGATAGCCCAGAAATTGCTAACAACTATCGTCGCGAATTAATTATGGTGTTATGTAGGGAATTAAATAAGGTTCCTAGTAATCCTTTCAGTTCATTTACCAACTATGTGAGTATGCTGTCACTCTTCCTAAAATCTTCAAGCTTAACGCAAATACTAAAATCCTATAAGCAAGAACTAGATAAATTATTCTAAAAAATTTCTTTGCTCACTACTTGAACTAGCAAGGAACCAGTCCTATATAGAAAGTGTACAAAAAAAACCATTTGGAGGTATAGATGAAATTTAAGCCATTGTACGATAGAATTCTTGTTAAACCAACACCGCAAGAGGAGAAAACCGCTGGCGGCATTATTATCCCTGATACTGCTAAAGAAAAGCCAATGCAAGGCGAAGTGCTGGCGATCGGTAATGGTATCAGAGGAGAAAATGGTACAGTTCATCCATTAGAGATTAAAGTGGGTGATAAAGTTATGTATGGTAAATGGGGCGGCACAGAGATAAAAATTGATGGGCAAGAGTTAGTGGTCATCAAGGAATCTGATGTTATGGGGATTATTAGCTAATAAATATTTTATTAAGGAGATTTAAACTATGCCAGGAAAACAAATCAAACATGGTAGAGAAGCGCGTGATAAAATTTTAAAGGGTATCGATGTTCTAGCTGATACTGTTAAGGTTACTTTGGGGCCAAAAGGAAGAAACGTTGCAATAGAGCAATCGTTTGGTCCTCCTAAAGTAACTAAAGATGGAGCAACAGTTGCGAAAGCGGTGGAGCTAAAGTGCAGAGAACAAAATGTTGGAGCTCAGCTAGTTAGAGCGGTAGCCAGCAAAACTGCAGATACTGCTGGTGATGGTACTACTACAGCGACGGTACTGACGCAAGCAATAGCGAGAGAAGGGCATAAGGCAGTAGCCGCCGGCTCTAATCCAATGGACCTTAAACGCGGTATAGATATTGCCGTGGATAAAGTGATTGATGAAATTAAGAAAGCCAGCAAGAAAATTAGTAACAAAGAAGAAATTGCGCAAGTTGGCACTATCTCGGCTAATGGTGATGAAGAAATTGGAAGACAAATAGCCGAAGCTATGGAAAGGGTAGGCAAAGAAGGAGTAATTACGGTTGAAGAAGCTAAGAGTTTTGGCTTTGAGGTAGAGGTAGTAGAAGGGATGATGTTTGATGATAGAGGTTATATCTCTCCATATTTTGTCACTAACTCTGAAAAAATGATAGCGGAGCTAGATAATCCTTATATCTTACTGTATGAGAAAAAATTATCATCTCTACAGCCATTATTGCCAGTTCTTGAGTCAGTGGTGCAGTCTTCTCGTCCATTATTAATAATTGCTGAAGATATTGAAGGAGAAGCGCTAGCAACCTTAGTTGTAAATAAGTTGCGTGGTGGTCTCAAAGTAGCGGCAGTTAAGGCGCCGGGCTTTGGTGATAACAGAAAGCTAATGCTGGAAGATGTAGCAATTTTAACAGGTGGTCAAGTTATTAGCGAAGAACTAGGAATGAAACTGGAAAATGTTAATGTTAAAATGCTTGGTACCGCTAAAAAAGTTACTATTTCGAAGGAAAATACGGTTATCATAGGCGGAGCCGGACATAAACCCGAAATTGATGCGCGCTGCAGCCAAATTCGTAAGCAAATAGAGGAAGCTAGCTCTGATTATGATAAAGAGAAGCTACAAAAACGTCTTGCTAAGCTTGCGGGAGGCGTAGCTGTCCTTAGAGTTGGCGGTGCTACTGAGGTGGAAGTGAAAGAGAAAAAAGACCGTGTGGAAGACGCCTTACATGCCACCAGAGCAGCAGTTGAGGAAGGAGTGGTGCCAGGAGGTGGGGCTACTTTATTTTATGCTAGCCGTTCTCTTGAAAATCTTGCTATAAACGGAGCTAATGCAGATATACAGGTAGGCATTAACATAGTAAAAAGAGCTTTACAGGCACCGCTCAGACAAATCGCAGAAAATGCGGGAGTAGATGGCGCTATTGTAGTGGGCAAATTGCAAGAAAGCCAAGAAAAAAACTATGGTTTTGATGCACAAAAAATGGTTTATACCGACATGTTTAAAGCCGGTATCATTGACCCTACCAAAGTGGTGCGCACTGCTTTGCAAGATGCTGCTTCAGTTGCAGGGCTAGTCATCACCACCGAGTCGTTAATTACTGACTGTCCATCTGAAGAAAAAGAAATAATGCCAGGTGGTCGCGGCGGTGGTATGGGAGGTATGGGCGGCATGGATTTCTAGTCTCTGTCGTTAGTCTAGCTGTAGTAGATTTAATAATAATTAACTGCCAAAAATCCGGGGCTGATGTTCACTCATCAGCCCCGGATGCTTTATAGCAAAACTATAATCGTTTTACTTGAAAATTGGCGTCGTCCTACCTGCAGCTGCGGCGTCCCACGCATATTAAGCGCTAGGTGCTTCTCGCCTTGTCGCTCCTAGCTCTTTTTCGAGTAAAACTTCGTCTCCCAATTTTTCATTTAGAAGTATACATCACCATTGTCGAAAGAAAGTTCTACTTTTTTTATGATAGCTGAGAAGGGGGATATTATATTCAACTCTCAACAAGAGAAATTTTAAGGCAGTGCTTCCGATAAAAATTATGAGCCTAAGTAAATGCTAAGTAGGAGATCGAAAACATCCTACTAGTATTTTCTCCCTTTCAACATGTCTCTTCTGCCAGTTTCATTTCTGGGGCGTTTGAGGAAGCTTTGGTTGTTTCTAGGTTTCTCGATATTCTGCCTGTCTGTTGTTTCGCCGTATTTCATTAGCCTGTCTATTGCTCTCCATTTCTTGCCGTCTTCTGGTGAGATGAAGGAAAGAGCATTTCCTGTATTGCTGCCTCTTCCGGTTCTGCCTATTCTATGTAAGTAATCTTCTGGACACATTGGTAAGTCATAGTTGATTACATGCTGTGTATGGGGTATATCAAGACCTCTAGCAGCTAGATCAGTTGCTACCATAATTCTATTTCTAGCTTGGCGAAACGATAGTATAACGCTTGTGCGCTTGCTCTGGCTAAGATCGCCATGGATTGCCTCAGCCCGTAGATTTTCCAGCTTTAGCATTTTTGCTAATCGATCGGCGTTATTTTTAGTTTTTACAAATACGATTATCGATCCAGTTCTTTCCTTTAGTTGCTTAATCAGTTCCGGAAATTTACGTTCTGCTTCGACATGCATGGTTTCTTGCTTTATTTGCACCGAAGCTTTAGTAGTAGATCCAATTGCTATCCGCTCGGGGTTACTTAAATATTTTTTGGACATTTCAATAATATGTGGCGGCATGGTGGCAGAGAACATTAGCACTTGCTTTTTTTTAGGGAGATAGTTGTTGACTTCTTCTAACTGATCTTTCATTCCCATATCCAGCATTCTATCCATCTCGTCCAATATCACCATATTAACGTTTGTGACCTTTAAGCTGCCGCGTTGTAGATGGTCAATGAGGCGTCCGGGCGTCGCTATTATTGCCATAGGACTGCGCTTTAGACAAAATAACTGCTTACTAATACTTTCGCCGCCAATTAGCATAACATTTGTTATTTTTAAGGAATCAGCCACTTTAATTAATGTTTGCTGAACTTGCGACGCTAACTCCCGAGTGGGGACCATTACTAATATTGGTTTGTCATGCTTTATAATTGAAACTATTGCTGGCAATAGATAAGCAAGAGTTTTTCCCGAGCCTGTATGGCTTGATGCAAGAAGATCTAAGCCTTCTAGAGCAATGGGAATTGTTTTTTTTTGAATTTCAGTTGGTTTTATTATGCTCATACGCTCAAGTGAGGAAACAATCTCCAGGGGGAGATTGATGCCGTTAAAATCATTCATTTTATTCCTTAATTTTTATTATGTTGCTTTAAACTATATGTTTTTCCGTAAGCAGAATTTGCTTAGCATAAAGGTATGGCAAAACACTAGGCAACTTAACAATAGCTTGCAATGAATTGCGATAGCTATAGTGAGGGAAGATAAGTTACAAAATGCAGGTGCAAAAAATATCATAGGAGTATTCTTAGCTACCCCTGCAAGTTTTGCCTTACTCTTAATTTTTTGATTTAAGATTTAAGTAGATAGTTAAATAATATTACTAAACTAATTCTAATTTGATAGCAGCAGTTTTACCTCTGCTGTTTTCTAGCTCGAAACTCAATCTTTGTCCTTCTTGAAGATTACGTATACCTGCTCTTTCTACTTCTGAGACGTGCACAAATATATCTTTATCTCCATTTTCAGGTTGGACGAAACCGTAACCTTTACTTGGATTAAACCACTTAACTTTACCAGTAAATCTAGACATAAAAACCTTTTTAGTTATAGAGTTTGCTTTTGAACTTAGTATCAAACTCCCTAGGTAAAATATAAACCACAGTGGCTTTGTCGTACTTAAAGAGAGTTAGAGCTTTTTGGCTCCGTATATTAAACTCAAAATCATTTAAGTTAAATTATATTTGAATCTGATTGCTATGTCAATAACGGAAAGTTGTCTTAATGCTTAGCAATGTTTTAGCATGGAATAAAGAGTGAAAATATATTATATTTGCTTTCTTGACAAAATTATGATTTGAAATAATCTTAATATAATATGTACTATCGCCTATTTTAGAAAGAGGATAATAGGAAACAATATGCCAGTCATGTGCGACAAGTGGATCAAAGAAATGGCTGTTAGCTGTAATATGATTAATCCTTTTGTAGAAAAGCAAGTCAAGGAGTATGATAATCAGAAGATTATCTCTTTTGGTTTGTCGTCATATGGCTATGATGCTAGGGTAGCAAAAGAGTTTAAGATATTTACCAATATAAACTCGACAATAGTGGATCCAAAAAACTTTGATGAGCATAGTTTAGTGGAAAAAGAAGCAGATGTTTGTATAATTCCTCCTAATAGTTTTGCTTTAGCTAGAACGGTAGAATATTTTAAAATTCCTCGGCGCACTATTGTGCTATGTTTGGGTAAATCAACTTACGCTAGGTGTGGCATTATTATCAATGTGACGCCTTTAGAACCAGAATGGGAAGGATACGTGACCTTGGAGTTTTCTAATACTACTCCTCTGCCTGCTAAGATTTATGCTAACGAAGGAGTTTGTCAGTTTTTATTTTTACAAGGTGATGAGGTGTGTGAGACTTCTTATGCTGATCGTAGTGGCAAATATATGAAACAATTGAATATTACTTTACCACGGACTTAACATATTTTTATTATTTATTTTACGCAAGGTTTTTATTATGCCAAATGACCAAAATTCTGACTCCTCCCCCCATATAGAAGTTATTGCTCAATATATTAAAGATCTATCGTTTGAAAACCCCGCTGTTCCTGAGATTCTCAATAACGCTAAAAGACCTGATATCGAGCTGTCTCTTGATCTACGAGTAGTTCCTTTAGAAGAAGATGACTTTTTTGAGGTGGAGATAGCAATTGAAGCTAAGACCAAGTTGGAGCAAATAGCTTTATTTTTAATATCTCTCAGGTATGCTGGAGTTTTCCATCTTGTAAACACGCCTAGCGATCATCAGCAACCTGTATTAGCTATTGATTGTCCTTCTATAATTTTTCCTTATGCACGAAAAATTATTGCAGACATAACGCAAGGAGGGGGGTGGCATCCATTAATGCTCGATCCCATAGATTTTGGTGAGTTGTATAATAAAAAATTAAAAGAAAAAGGAAATTGAGTTAGTAAAAATTATCAAATTAGCTATAATATAGAACATTCATCTTAAAATTTTAATAAGTTAATAACTAAGATGAAGAAAAAACTTGATTTTTAAGGATTGTAATGAGATTCTCGTTAAAAGAAATAATATTAATAATTAGTTGATAAATGCGAGTGTTGCTTATTGAAGATGATCAAGTAACTGCTAGGTCTATTGAAATAATATTGGCCCATGAAGGTATTACTTGTGATGTAGTAGAACTAGGGGAAAACGGTGTAGAAATTGGAAGAATTTATGATTATGATCTAATCATTTTAGATCTGATGCTACCTGATATTGATGGCTATGAAGTATTGATGCGTCTTCGAACTGCCAGAGTGCGAACCCCAATACTAATTTTGTCAGGCTTAACTGCAGCTGACCAAAAAATCAAAGGGCTAAGCTTTGGAGCGGATGACTATCTAACTAAGCCTTTTAATGCCGAAGAGTTAGTAATGAGAATCCAAGCTATTGTTCGGCGGTCTAAAGGGCACTTTGGTTCCGTGTTTAGGTTTGATAAAGTTTGCATTAACCTAGATACACGTGGGGTTGAGGTTAATGGCAAGCCTGTACATCTTACTAACAAGGAATATGCTATTTTAGAACTGCTAGCTATACGTCAGGGTACAGTTCTTACTAAAGAAATGCTGCTAAGTCATCTTTATAATGGTAACGAACAGCCAGATACTAAGATTATTGATGTATTTGTCTGTAAATTACGCAAAAAACTTGGAGAGGCTGCTGGTGGCGTTAATTATATCGAGACGGTATGGGGGCGTGGTTATATGCTGAAAGAGGCTGATTCTTCTGAATTAACATCTGCCAAATAATAATTTGGATTAAGCAGTGGGGTTCCAAACAATATTTTTTCCTAACTACTCGCACATTATATGCAAACAGATATTGTAATAATCGGGGCAGGACCAGTGGGCTTATTTGCCGCTTTTCAGGCGGGAATGCTAGGAATGAAGTGCCATATAATCGATTCCTTAAAAGTGATAGGAGGTCAGTGTACTACTCTCTACCCTGAAAAGCCTATTTATGATATTCCTGCCTATCCAAAAATTATAGCTGCGGATTTGGTAGAACAGCTCGCCAAGCAAACTGCTCCTTTTAATCATTCTTATCATCTTGACCAGCAAGTAGTTAACTTGTTACCTGAAGAAGATCAAGATTTTCGCATTTTTACTGCAAAAAACCTTTCGATAAAGGCAAAAGTGGTGGTAATTGCTACCGGACCGGGATTTTTTCGACCTAACAAGCCGCCGCTAGAGGGAATCGAAAATTTTGAAGGAAAATCTATCTTTTACTTTGTAGATAAAAGGGAAAGATTTGCTGATAAGGTTGTGGTAATAGCTGGTGGAGGAGATTCGGCGGTTGATTGGGCGATATCTTTAGCAGAAGTAGCTAAGAAAATTTACCTAATACATAGGAGAGATAAATTTCGGGCGGCGCCGGAGAGCGTTAGGCAACTAACCGAACTTGCTCGAATGGGTAAGGCTGAGCTAGTTATTCCTTACCAATTAGAGCAACTAATAGGAAGCAATGGTTATTTAGAAACAATAACAATTAAAGATTTTGATGGCGGTATTAGAAGATTAGAGGCTGATATTTTGCTTCCTTGCTTTGGTTTAGCGCAAGATTTAGGTCCTATTTTCCAATGGGGCATTAATATTAAGTCTAATCATATTGTAGTGGAATATCCTCATTGTCAGACTTCTACCCATGGAATATATGCTATTGGCGATATTGCCAGCTACCCAGGCAAATTGAAGCTAATCCTGACGGGATTTGCTGAAGCGGCTGCTTGTATGCATCATGCTTATAGTAAGGTATTTGCAGGGAAAGCCTTGCATTTTCAGCATTCTACCACTAAGGGAATTCCTTGATTATATATAATTACATGCAGATACTTAATGGGCGGGAAATTGCAGACCGAATATTGGATGAGCTGGCTTCTAGAATTGATTCAATTAGGCAGGCTGGCGGTCTTATTCAGTCATTAGCAATCATAGTGGTTGGAGAGGATAGAGCTACCGGCATTTATGTAAAAAATAAGTTAAAGTCTGCGGCGAGAATTGGTTTACCGGCTTTTAAGGTAGGCTTAAGTGAAGCAGTTACTGACCACGAACTCTTAACAACGATTGAGCAGTTAAATAGCGATGCAAACGTGGCAGGCATTATAGTGCAGCTACCTTTGCCTAAGCATATTAATAAAGATATTATTTTATTAGCAATTAGCCCTAATAAAGATGTAGATGGCTTCCATCCATTAAATGTTGGGTGCTTGCATACATCTTGTCAAAAAGGATTCATACCATGTACTGCTCTTGGGTGTCTCC
>JACCDN010322811.1_pt1 | contig 17798 bp, 21 predicted proteins | sample 7441691 | NCBI WGS metagenome assembly JACCDN01 (sample SAMN15323439, study PRJNA562643) | freshwater metagenome | isolation source: river surface water | place: USA:Blue River Watershed | collected 2017-08-16
ATAATTTGCGCGAATCGTGTATATTGTCTGGGTTCGAAATAGTCCGTTATATGGGCCCGTAGCTCAGTTGGTAGAGCAGTGCTTTTGCAAAGCAAAGGTCGGAGGTTCAAATCCTCTCGGGTCCACATATCAAAAACCGAGCTTCATGCTCGGTTTTTGCATGGAACTCGAGCAAGGCGTCTCGGGTTTACTCATAATTTTTGAGTGTACAGCCAAAATGTGGCATAATATTTCATATATGGAAAAATTTCAAAAGGGTTTCGTTGCGCCATTATTGATAGTTATTATTATTGTAATCATAGGCGGTGGAGTTTATATTTTAGCTAAAGGAAATTTTTGTTTCATTAAAATCAATGGTGATTGTAAGTTCGGTCAAAATGATAGTGGAATCACTAATGCAATTCGCGTACCAATTAAACCAGGTGATTCGCAAGAAGATGTTCTTGCTAAAATCGAAGCCGGGTTTTCAAAATTTGCCAATGAATTTATCACTGCAAAATTATCTGGATCGAACGAGGATTTCAAAATTTCTGGTGAAGTCCTGAGTAAAAATTGGGCGACAGATTTTGAAAGTAAAGATCATAGTGCTGGATTTGTTGAAATTTATGACGCAAACGGTAAATTGTTGGTTCGAAAGGGGCTACTTGAAAGTGGTGGTCCAGCAGTAGATGGAAATTTTATAGTTCCATTCAAGTATTATAATTCCCTTACCAGTTTTCCTAAACCATCTACGAAACAAGGTAAGATAATACTTTATGATGTAAACAGAAATTCGAATGGTCTTACTAAACCTCTTGAGATGCAAGTCACTTTTTGGTAGGGTATTGCCCGCTTTATACTACAAAATCCTTTTTATTCAGCATAATCTAGTTTCAATTTCATTAACATTGAATAAATACAAAAAACCGCCCGTAAGGCGGTTTTTTGGTGTTCGGAGAACCGGATATTACATAGTCGGAGCTGAAGAAGTGGTGCAATCCTTGCATGACTTCTTGTGGGTTGCAACAAGAATGATTGCTGAGAGACCGACGAGAACATAAACAATCTTCGTGATCAATGTTCCTGCGCCGAAGATAGCTTCGACGAGGTTCCAGTTGAACGCATCGAGGAGCCAGTTGAGGCCTCCGACAACGACGAGGATGAATGCGATAGTATGAAGTGCTTTCATGGTATTAAATTAATTTCTTGCTAATAAATTGTACGTTTGTACTCGTCTAAGTATAGCAATTACGCTGAAATAGTGATATTTCAGTTATACACAGGTCGTCTTGTCACTATCGTTCGGGCTGCCGGGAATCGAACCCGGACCGCATCCACCCCATGGATGTATACTACCACTATACTACAGCCCGTTGTCTCGCAATCCTGCCAGAGGATGCCCCGTTTGCTTCGCTCACGGGTCATCTTATGTTATTTTTGAAAATTACTCAAATGTGTGGTAGATTTGTGCCCATGAGCAATTGGCTCATCTGAGTAAAAATCGGGGCGTAGTATAGTGGTAGTATACACGCTTCGGGTGCGTGAGGTCCGAGTTCGATTCTCGGCGCCCCGACAAATAAGAATGAAAGCGCACCCTTAGCTCAGTTGGCTAGAGCGCACCCTTCACACGGGTGAGGTCATAGGTTCGAGCCCTATAGGGTGCACAGTATGTTCGATATCATCAAAAAAATCATACATTTTTCGTTGTGGGTACTGTTGGCAATCATCGTATTGCCGTGTGTATTCGTTGCGGGGAACATTTATCCGATGTGGGTCGAGTGGGGAGAGGATTTCTAGGAATACTCTTTTCATTGTAAACTGTAAACTACTTCACATGGTTTCCGCTTCATCTCAAACGCAGTCCTCCGCCCTCCATCCGACTATATTCGTGATTTTTGGCATCACCGGCGATCTCGCATCCCGCAAGCTCATTCCCGCACTCCTCGAGCTCTACACCAAGAAGCTCCTTCCTCAGCGTTTTGCCGTCATCGGTTTTTCGCGACGCGTTTTTTCTCGTGAAGAGTTCCGCGAGTTTATCCGTGAGCGCATGAATGTGAAGCCCGGGCAATTCCACGAAGAAGATATCAAGCATTTCCTCGATCATATGTCCTACGAGCAGGGTATGTTCGATGATCTCGGTTCATATACACGTCTTTCCTCGAAGCTCAAAAATATCGATGATCGCTGGGGTCAGTGTTCCAACAAGCTTTTCCATCTATCGGTCCCACCGACGCTGTATGAAGGGATTCTTACACACATCTCACGATCAGGGCTCGCAGAGGTATGTGATGATGGTATGGGATGGACACGTATTCTCATCGAGAAGCCGTTCGGCAACGATATTGATACCGCACGCAGCCTCGACAAGCTTCTCGGCTCACTCTTCAAGGAGCAGCAGATTTTCCGTATTGACCACTATCTCGCCAAGGAGGTTCTCCAGAATATTCTTGCATTCCGTTTTTCAAACTCCATGTTTGAGCCTCTCTGGAATAGGAAATATATCGACAAGGTACATATCAAGCTTTTCGAGAAAAATACGACAGAGGGTAGGGGTGCGTTCTATGACCCGATAGGTGCAATCAAGGATGTGGGACAGAACCATATGCTCATGATGCTGGCTATAATGGCCATGGAAGCCCCAAAATCACTCACAGCGACCGGTATTCGTGCAGAGCGCGCAAAGGTCTTGTCTCGTCTCAAGAGCATCCCTACGCGCACTATGAGCAAACAGGTTGTTCGTGGACAATACATGGGCTATATGCAGGAACCAGGAGTTATGCCGACCTCGCAAACAGAGACGTATTTCCGCATCCAGTCATACGTGAATTCCGCTCGCTGGAAAGGGGTACCGTTCTATCTCGAGAGTGGGAAGGCGTTGGCAGAGAGCAAGGTGGAGATTGATGTGTATTTCAAAGAGGGTAAAGGGTATAGGGTAAAGGCTAAAGGGGAGAACACAAAGACACAAGAAAACAGGCAGAACATTTTGACGTTCAGGATACAGCCGGATGAAGGGATTCGTGTGAGATTCTTCGTGAAAGTTCCGGGGTATGATTTCAAGACTGAAGGTAAGACGCTCAAGTTCAAGTATGCTGATTCAACATTCTCGGATGATATTCCGAACGACTACGAGCGCCTCATTCGCGACGCTTTCATTGGCGATCAGACGTTGTTCGCATCGACTGATGAAATCATGGCCTCATGGAAATTTATGATGCCGATCCTGAACAATCTCAAGAATATTCCGTTGAAATTGTATGATAAGGGGGCACAGTATGTGGAGTAGGTACACCCATTTGTAATATCTGGTATGATATACGCATGAATTATCAATATATACTCGAGGGAGTCCGTGCTGGTGACAATGTACGTGCTCAGCTAGTCGCAGCGGATGCACAGGGGGCTATAGAAAAAGCACAGCATCTGCTCAAGGCAGATCAGTACAAGATCGTATCGGCACATTCTACTCAAAAACTTGCAGATGGCGAAGCATATTATTCATTCGAGACCGATGATGGGTGTGCTGTAAGAGTTCTGGCAAAATCTGAAGAAGATGCTCGGGCACGTGCACATAAGGTTGTCCCTGCTTCTACATACATACTTCGCACACTGTTGCTGGATGATTCATTGACTCATAATTCGAAATTGCCGAGTTTTTCATTTGAGGTGCACAGGAAGGATACGGATAATACATTTACTGCGTCGGCCGATGGGGCATCTATGACTGAGGCGATGAACAGACTCAAGCAGTATGCTGAGGGGGAATATATATGTGTGTTTGCCTCTGATTTTCTACTGGATACGCAAGACTAATAGATCAATTGATATGAGATACAATTGGCAACTGATTTTGACAGGTGGTGCAGACAATCATGTTGATGTCATGGTTATTGCCGAAGATCTGCAGCAAGCTGTGGAGAAGGCGTATCATCTCGTATCGTTGAATGACAAAGAATACAAGTACAAAGTTTCGTATGTCTCCGCATATCTCGCAGATGTGCCGGAGTACGCGACTCCCCGTGGGAACTTGCGAGGTCTATGGTATCAGTTTCAATTACAGGGAAAGGATACTGTGATCAACATTCCAGGGACAAATGAAGATGATGTTTTGGCACGCATGAAAATATTGTTTCCAGATGATGCGTATATACTGCTGAGAGCTTTTCTTTTTCGGGGTGATCAGGTCGGTACTCCTGAGACGCTCCCGGTCTATACAGTTGCCGGAAAGAGGAAAGGTCAAAAAGATTTTGTGATTGAATCTATCCAAGCACCGAGTGAGTCTGATGCTCTGATTCGAGCACGCACAATTGCTCGTGCTGAGGAATATCGTTGTATGTCTGTGCAATTCGAGCCACAGGAGGAATAAAGTAGCATCCTGTAATTGTTTTTTGTCTGTTCCGTTGGTCTTGCAACGGAATTTTTTATTTTACCGTTATCCACACTCTCTTCTTGTATCAAAAAGAGCCAAAGTGGGATATAATATCCATCAAGTGGGAAGAAGTGGTAAATTTTAAAAGTAACGCCACTTCATCTCCCGCACACAATGCTCATCGGGGAATACAGGCACACTATCGACGACAAGAACCGCCTGTCGCTTCCATCCAAATTCCGCAAGGAAATGGGGAAGCGAGTGGTGGTGACCCCAGGCTTGGACTCCTGCCTCTTCATCTTCACGGTGGACGAGTGGGAAAAAGTCTCGGGTCGCTTGTCGATGTCTGGGTCCTCGATGTTGCAGGCGGACAATCGCGGCTTCAACCGCTACCTCTTGGGCAGGGCGGTTGAAGTCGAGGTTGACGCAGTGGGTCGCATGCTTCTCCCCGAACGCTTGCGCCACCGCGCCAATCTCGAAACCACGGTCGTCTTCGTCGGCGTGAAGGATCGCGTCGAATTGTGGAATGAAGCTGCATGGGATGCCTATGTGAACGAAGTTGAGACTCGTGCAGACGAGCTCGCCGAGAAACTAGGTAAACCAGAGATCAACTAGTATGGTGACCAGTCAGGGTAGCGTACATGAGCCTGTTCTTTTACACGAGATCGTAGAGGCATTCAAGGCCTCAAATAGATCCAATCCCGTTTATCTCGACGGCACTCTTGGTGGAGCAGGGCATATGCTCGCCATTGCAAAAGCTTTTGAGGGTAAATTGACTGTTATAGGTCTCGATAGAGATCTCGAGGCAGTCATTAGAGCCGAGAAGTCATTGCAGGGCAAAGCGGCGAAGGTAATCCTTGAAAATCAGGACTATCGTTCGCTCGATCAGGTGCTCAAGAAGCACGGCATAGAGGGTGTAGACCTCTTCTTGCTTGATCTTGGGATATCGTCAGATGAGCTGGACAATTCAGGTAGAGGGTTCACCTTTCAGAAAGACGAACCGCTTCTCATGACTATGGGAGATCCTGCCAAGTATCCATTTACTGCACGAACTATCGTCAATGAATGGGAGGAAGGAGTTATCGCTGATGTCATCTTTGGGTACGGAGAAGAGAGATTTGCGCGACGCATCGCTCGAGCCATCATCGGATATCGATCAAAGAAGCCCATAGAGACGACTGGAGAGCTTGCGGAGATCATTTCCTCATCTGTTCCAGGATTTTATAAGAGAGGCAAGATTCATCCGGCTACGAGGACATTCCAGGCGCTTCGCATCGCAGTGAACGATGAGCTCAATGCACTTAAGGAAGGTTTGGACAAGGGATACACAGCGCTCACTGGAGGAGGGAGGATGGCGGTTATCTCATTCCACAGCCTCGAAGACCGCATCGTCAAAGATTTTTATAAAAAGAAAGCATTGTACGGATCGAAGATACTTACGAAAAAACCGATTGTTGCAGGAGATCAGGAGAGGGCAGAGAATTCGAGATCGAGGAGCGCGAAATTGAGGATATTGGAGAAGTAGGGTTTAGGGTGGAGGGTTTAGGGGATAGGCTTGTAAACAACTTTTGACTTTTAAATTTTAACTTTTAACTTAGCATATGACCAAAGCAATTGCACAGACCTATACGATAGCCCACATGTACCGCAGGACCATCACCTCTGCGCTTCTTGCGGCATGCATCGTCTCTGCATTGTTTTACGCGGCTAATCTCTACCGCGTTATTTCACATACAGTCGCTCTTCAAAATATTGCTTCGGAGACCAAAGCTCTCAATGCTTCTGTCCAAGAGCTTGATGCTCAGTATCTCGGCATTTCCAAAAACATCACTCCCGATGCGATTCGCTCATATGGCTACAATCAGGCACCGGTTAAGGCCTTCATATCTCGCGCCTCGCTCGGCAAGGTAGCTCTGGCGGGCCATGGATTCTAATCAACGACTTCGCGCACGCATCATTCTTGGCGGCATCATTGTCGTCGCATGCGGACTTGCAGCCACGCTCTATTCTATACAGATCGTACATGGCCCTTCGTATCTTGCGAAGGCCAACAAACAGTACGACCGTCCTGGAGCGCACCTTTTTGACCGGGGAACTATATTCATGAGTGGTAAAGATGATACTCGTCCTGCGGCTGCTACGCTAACAAGTACATACATCATCTCTATGACACCACGCCTCATCGGTGATGGTGCCGGAACCTACGAGGCACTCATGCACTACATGGATATCGACAAGGATGACTTCATGATGAAAACGACATTTACTGATGATCCCTATGAAGAAATCGCACGTAAAGTAGATGAGAAGACGGCTCAGTCCATCAAATCCCTTGCCTTACCGGGCATCGTCGTGACCAAAGAAAGCAAGCGTTCTTATCCAGGCCGAGAGACAGCTGCTCATGTCATCGGCATTATAGGAGAAGGGGACGACGGCGTGATCGAGGGTAAATATGGCCTTGAGCGTGCATATGATGAAGTTCTTTCACGTTCCGGCGCATCTGCGAGCGGATCAATTTTCGCGCAACTCTTCGGCGACTCGGAATCATTCTTGGATGGTTTGGGGGGTGAAGGTGATATCGTAACCTCGCTCGAACCTACCGTTCAGGCATATCTTGAGAAAGTTCTCGTCAAGACGAGTGAAACATGGAAGCCAGACGAGATCGGGGGTATCATCATCGATCCACAGACAGGCGAGATTATCGCAGCTGCGGCCCTACCTGTATTCGATCCAAATGATCTCTCCACTATTCCGAGTGCCGCCGTGCTCGCCAATCCGCTCATTGAGCATGTGTATGAGATGGGTTCCATCATGAAGCCGCTCACAGTTGCGACTGGTCTCGATACAGGCGTCATCACGACCACTTCTACCTATGACGATACTGGCACGATGACCCTAAGCGGTAAAAAGATATCAAACTTCGATGGTAAGGCGCGTGGCGTGGTCAATGTTCAAGAGATTTTGAGCCAATCACTCAACGTTGGTGCAGCTACTGTTGCGCTCAAGGTGGGAAAGGATGACTTCATGAGCTATTTCACTGATTTTGGTTTTGGTGAAAAGACAGGAGTGGATCAGCCGAATGAGGCAACAGGGCTTATCGCTAACCTTAAGTCTGGCCGCGATATCGAAATTGCTACCGCAGCATATGGTCAGGGTATTGCCGTGTCTCCGATTGCGACCGCACGCGCTCTTTCGGTACTTGCCAACGGTGGTATGCTTGTTACACCTCACTTCGCGAAAGAGATTGACTACGTAGATGGAACCAAAAAAATGCTGGATTTTGGAACAGGAAAGCGCGTCCTTAAACAGCAGAGTTCTGAAGATGTGACTCGTATGCTTGTGAAAGTGGTTGACGAAGCGCTCCGCAAGGGAGCATTGAAACTGGATGGGTATAGTGTGGCGGCAAAGACGGGTACAGCTCAGGTTCCTGATCCAGTGAGTAAAAACTATTTTGATGATCGCTATCTTCACTCATTCTTCGGATATTTTCCAGCGTATGATGCCAAGTTCCTCGTGTTTTTGTACCAGAAGTATCCCAAGGGAGCTCAGTATGCATCAGAGACTCTTGCGGATCCTTTCCATGATCTCACGAAGTTTTTGATTGATTACTACAATGTGCCGCCGGATAGGTAGGAGGAGAGGGTGTAGGGGAGAGTGGAGTAGGAAGTAAGCAGAAGGTGAGTTATTGGGACGGTCAAAAAGCCTTGGAATAGGGCTTTTTTCGGGTACAACCCGTGAGCGGCGTGCGAACGGAGCAGTAGTCGCATGACTATTGACATAAAGTGTATTTGGGTGTATAATATATAGAGTAAATAAAGAGATATTTGAAAAATTGGTTGTTCACTATAGGAATCGGCTCCGCAACCATTGATTGGTTGGGAATCGGTCACTGTAGTGAAAAAACAAATCAACAAATATTTTATATGGCAATGATTGATACGAATGAATTACGGAATCTCATCTCGCGCTTGGACCAGGGAGTGAGTGAAATGACGAGCATGGTTTCATCGGCGAAAGCTGCCGCTGATCAAGCTCAGGAACAAGCACAGGCAGCTCAGTACAAGGCAGCTGATGCAAGTGAAGTTGCTTCTCGGTTGCAGAATGATTTGCGAGTAACTCAGTCAATGATCGAGGAGATGAAGAACACCCTCAGTCAGATTGAGTTGGCTGCAAGTTGAACTCGTCACCCGCTCGCAGGAGAACCTGTCGCAGCGGGTTTTCTTTTTACGCAAAATACGACTATAATAAGATTTACCTATGAATTTCCTGAAGAAAGTCATTGTTGCCCTCCTCACGCTCGAATCTCGTCTCATCATCGCAAAATACAAGCCATTCATCATTGCTGTTACAGGTAGTGTCGGCAAGACCTCGACCAAGGATGCTATCTATAGTGTCCTCAAGGATCAGAGTGCATATGTTAGGAAGAGTGAGAAGAGCATGAATAGTGAGATAGGATTGCCGCTTACTATTATCGGCGTACCCAATGCGTGGAGAAATATTTCTGGTTGGATAAAAAATCTGATCGAAGGATTCAAGCTCATAATTTCGAAGGCAGAATATCCTGATACGCTCGTGCTTGAGATAGGTGCAGATCATCCGGGGGATATCCAGAGGGTTGCCGCATGGCTCCGTGCAGACATCGTTGTCATCACCCAGGTCAGTAGTACGCCAGTACACGTCGAGTTCTTCGCTTCGCCAGAACAGGTCTTCGAGGAGAAGGCGAGCCTTGCTGGTGCACTCAAGAATGGCGGCTCCCTCGTACTTTTTGCAGATAATGAAAAGGTTATGAGTATTGCCGATCGCGTCAAGGAGAAAAATGCTCAGGTTATTTCGTTTGGAACTGTCGAGAATGCATCAGTTAGGGGTACCGATGACCATGTAACATATGCAGATAGTGTGCCAGTTGGCTTTGGATTTACTGTTGCGATGAATAGTGTTCTCCAGCCGGTATATCTGAAAGGGATTATCGGTAAAGCATATATGTATCCGTTGCTTGCGGCTGCCGCCGTGGGTCAGGCCAAGAACCTATCGATTGATACTATAGTCAATGGTATCAATCACTACGACGCGCCTCGCAGTCGTATGCACCTCATTCCTGGTATGAATGGATCAACCCTCATCGATGATACCTATAACTCATCTCCTGATGCGGCGCTATCAGCTCTGCATGCACTCAAAGCGATTGAGACAAGTGGCATGAAGATTGCGGTTCTCGCTGATATGATGGAACTGGGTCAGTATTCAGCAGACCAGCATCGTGTAGTTGGCAGGGAAGTCGGCTCGTGTGCGCGTATGCTCATTACGGTTGGTCAACGCTCGCGATCGACTGCAGATGAAGCACTCAAGTCTGGTATGGCTCCGGATGCTGTGCACGCATTTGATACCGCTCTAGAGGCTGCAGAGTATCTCAAGCCTCTGGTGAAGCCTGGGGATGTCATTCTTGTGAAAGGATCTCAGTCTGTCAGGATGGAACGCGCTGTTGTAGCCCTTATGCGCGATCCTGGGCTGGCAGGGGAGCTTCTTGTGCGCCAGGAGCCCGAATGGCTTGATAAGAAGTAGAATTTAGGTTATAAATACATTCACGGCCCTATCGTCTAACGGTTAGGACATTGCCTTCTCAAGGCAGTAATCGGGGTTCGATTCCCCGTAGGGCTACTTTGTAGGCTTATCTTTTGGAGGTTCAACTATCTATTCCGCCACATACGTGCTACCATACCCAAGCAAAGAAAAGCGTCGACTTTCTGCGAAATAGTAGTAACCAGTCAAAACTCACATGATGACAGGAACAATCAAGACCATCACGGACAAGGGATTTGGATTCATTGCCCGCGAAGGCGAAGCAAAGGACCTTTTCTTCCACTCCAATGATCTCCAAGGCGTTTCCTTCGATGAGCTTCGCACAGGTGACACCGTCACTTTCGAAGTCGTCCAGGGCGACAAGGGTCCGAGCGCAAAGAGCGTCAAGCGCGTGTAATACCGCGTTCGATATCTTTCAAAAATACTCCAGCGATGGAGTATTTTTGTTTTCTAAAAAGTATTGAAGAATAATCATTTCCATGCTATAATTCTTACTGAATTTAAGTAGGAAAACCACATACACAACGAAAGGAAAACGGATGAAAATTGAAAGAATGCTTCAGAAGGATATTCCGGCGGTCCGCACATTCGGCGCACAAGTCGCAATGATGCAAGGCTTCAACGACGGGTTGTTCTTCTCAGAAGATCAACTCGAGCGGATGCATTCGTCGGATGATTCGTTAATCATCGTCGCTAAGGAACAGGCTCGGATCGTCGGTTTGATGGTCGCTTTAATCAGTCGTTCATCAGGTGTTGCAATCGTCACGCACTTCTATGTTGAGACGTCTTATCGTAACAAAGGTATCAGGGAACGACTCCTCGATCATTTCCGTTCATTTGCAGTGAAGATGTGCGTCACGTCAGCTTCACTTTCGGTGAAATTGATTGACATTGTTAAGAATGAGAAATTTCTGTCCCGGCAGTGTCGCTCATCGAGCTCGCCGATACGGTTCTATCAAGTAGATTTGAGGATGGAGCCACCCGAATAGAATCAATATGTTAAGCGTTATTGTGTCACGGGCTCCTATGAGCCCTTTTTGTTTGCACCAAGGAATGATTGTCGATCGTATATATACCTGCGTGATATAATCAAATGCGCACTATTAAGGCCGCTCTAACACATTTTGTATGTCAAAAAAATCAATCATCATATTCGTTGTAGTCGTACTTGTCGCCATTGTCGGTATTGTTCTTGCGGCTGGATCGGGGAATACCTCGACATCTCCAGCACCAGTATCTTCAGGAACTTCTACAGATGCATCTCGTTCGAAAATGTACGGCATGGCAGAGGTTGCGACACACAATAGTGCCTCGAGCTGCTGGAGTGCTGTTAATGGCAGTGTGTATGATTTGACCTCATGGATTAGTGAGCATCCTGGAGGTTCAAGAGCAATTCTCGGTATCTGTGGTAAGGATGGTTCCGCTGCATTCAACGATCAGCATGAAGGCGAACGCCGACCTGCAAATGAGCTCGCAGGATTCAAGATTGGATTACTTGGACAATAATCTTGTACTCGTATATCCATGAAATCATTAACTATGAAAGAGAGTGGGCCAGTTGTGCTCCGTATCGCTGTCTCACTCGTATTCCTCTGGTTTGGCACACAGCAATTGGTTGACGCATCGAGCTGGGTCAGGCTTGTTCCTGAATTTGTCCTATCAATCACAGGTATGTCTGCCACCACTCTCGTTCATCTCAATGGTGCCATGGAAGTGGTACTTGGTCTTTGTTTGTTCGTAGGATTTTTCACACGCGTCTCAGCTCTGATCCTTGCATTGCATATGATCCATATCATCGCCGCGGTAGGCTATGGACCGACAGGTATACGTGATCTTGGTATTGCACTATCTACTTTGTCGGTTTTCCTCTACGGACCTACAAGATTAAGTGTTGATGAGATTATTTCCGTGAAGCAGTCACAAAATCTGTAGTCGAAGAAAGAATTGATGGATTTTCCATGCTTGAGTTTGCTGTAATTCCGCCAAGAGGCTTACCAAACATCTGTACCACGAAAGTTGTCTCATGTCCGTTGTATATTCCTTTTGCTGTTGCAATCCCAATTTCGGTGAAGTCAGCATTTATGATATTTGCGCGATGTAATGGCGAATTCATCCACGCCTTCTCAACATCAGCGGATTCGAAGAAATCGATTGCAAGGTTTTCACCTGCGTATACATAGTCATATCCAACTTGTGCGAACCAGTGCCATGGTGTAGTGCCGTCGGGACTGTTATGAGCGAAATATCCCTTTGTGGCCATATCGTTAGCCTTGGCTTGGGCAGCCTGCTCAAGTAGAGGATTCACTTTGAGACGGCCGACCGATGCGGATGTACGATCAAAATTCACTAGTTCGACGAGTGAACTTGATATGACGGCGGCAGTAGAGTCTACTGCATCCATTATTATCCGTGGGACAGTTTGGATGCCGAGTCCGAATGCTATAGCTACAATTGATAAGCACAACGCAACCTCGAAAAGAATCTTGTCTCCGCGGATTTTCTTGGTACGCGGTGATTTGGGCATAGTGTTATTATATCACAGGCTTCGGGAGCTGAAGACTTGGGCACACAAGATTATTGATCATCCAGAGCGTGGTGGATCCGACGTAACCTGTTGCAATGCCACGAGGATTCTTGCCGTTTTTGATCCACGGATCGATGATTATGTCTTTGTGGATGAGCTGGAATTTCTTAACTGCAGCCAATGTAGATTTGTCAAAAACTCCGTTGAGAGGGACTTCGGTTCCTAGGTTTTCATTTAAGAACGCTTGGAGCTTCTCGACACTCTTCGGATCATTTTTGCCACTATAGTAACTGAGCGGTGTGGACAAGTATATGCCGCATGATGCTGTCGCACCGAGAACTTGGCCTTGTCCAATAACTCCGACACTATTTGTACCTGCACGAGATCTGCTACCTGTATTTGATGATTGAGATACAGAGGACACAGATTCATTGCTTGATTGCGGAGGTATCGATGAGGCGTCTTGCTCACTATCTGTTGATGGATCAGAAACTATTCCAGGTGCCCCATCCTGCTCTTCGTCACTGGAGGGGTCTGATATTATTCCAGCGGCACCATCCTGATCTTCGTCGTCTGATGGGGTAGATGTTATGCCGGAGGGACCATCCTGATCTTCGTCAGTACCAGCGAGCCAAGAAATCTCCGAACTCCCGTTGTCCTGTGCCTGAACGGCTGTGGCCGAGTGGAAAATCAACGCAAAAGCGATTGTTAGCACGAGCAATCCGTAATATGTTTTCATGTGATAAGTATGTGTAGTTTCTGATAATACGCCGACTTTTGTGCACGGTGTTCTTTATAAGGGCATTATACACGACAATGTTTTTTTGCTACAGTTAGATTCAATCTATACCATGAATCAGAAATTCCTCAAACCCTACGATCCACAAGCGACCGAAGACCGCATTTATAAACTCTGGGAAGAGAGTGGCTTTTTCAATCCTGATACCTTGCCGGAGCGCAACCAGAAGGGTCAACCGTATTCTATCGTCCTACCTCCGCCCAATGTGACGGGGACGCTTCATATGGGTCATGCGGCCATGTTGGCTATCGAGGACATCATGATTCGTTACAAGCGCATGCAAGGCTTCAAGGTGCTCTGGCTCCCTGGAACCGATCATGCCGCTATAGCTACCCAGTCCAAGGTTGAGAAGGAACTTGAGAAGAAGGAGGGTAAGCGTCGCCACGACCTTGGTCGCGAAGAATTCCTCAAGCGCGTCGATGCGTTCGCGCAAGCAAGTCATGACACTATTGTGAATCAAGTTCGCAAGATGGGTGCGTCCATCGACTGGTCTCGCGAAGCGTTCACGCTTGATGAGAAGCGTACGCGCGCTGTACGTACTGCATTCAAGACTATGTATGATCTCGGGCTCATCTATCGCGGTCACCGCATCGTCAATTGGGATCCGAAAGGGCAGACGACCATTTCAGACGATGAGATTGTTTACGAAGAGCGCAAGGCCAAGCTGTATACTTTCAGGTATTCAAAGGATTTTCCTATCTCGATCGCTACTACCCGTCCAGAGACCAAGGTGGGCGATGTTGCTGTAGCAGTTCATCCTGATGATGTGCGGTATAAGAAGTATGTCGGCCAGGAATTCAAGGCTGATTTCGCAGGAGCGCAGATAACTATCAAGATAGTCGCTGATGACGCAGTAGATCCAGAATTTGGTACTGGTGCTGTTGGTGTTACGCCTGCACACAGCTCAACTGATGCGGACATCGCTTCTCGGCATGGCTTGAATTCGGTTCAGGTCATAGATGAGTTTGCAAAGATGATGCCGGGAACTGGACAGGTCGCAGGATTGAAGGTTGGTCCCGCACGCGAAGCTATCGTGAAGTGGCTTGAGGAGAATGGTTTGCTCGAGAAAACTGAGGATGTTACGCAGAATATCGCCACCGCCGAGAGGACGGGTGGCGTGATCGAACCATTACCCAAGCTTCAGTGGTTCATCAGTGTAAATTCAAAATTTAAAATTCAAAATTCAAAAATTCCAGGCATTGAGTCTGGTTCGGAGGTGACCTTGAAACAGATCATGCGCACTGCGGTTGAATCGGGTGCGATAAAAATAATTCCCGAGCGCTTCGAGAAAATTTACTATCACTGGATCGACAATCTTCGTGACTGGTGTATTTCGAGGCAGATTTGGTACGGACATCGAGTGCCGGTGTGGTACAAAGAAAGTCAAAAGTCAAAGGTCAAAGGTCAAAAGGAGGCACAAGTTATAAATGATGGCCAGGAATTATTTGTTGGTTTAGAAGCTCCGACCGGTGAAGGTTGGACTCAGGACGAAGATACACTCGACACATGGTTCTCATCAGGCCTCTGGACATTCTCGACGCTCGGCTGGCCCGATCAGACTGAGGATCTCAAAGTATTCCACCCGACAGCCGTGCTGGAGACAGGGTATGACATTCTGTTCTTCTGGGTTGCGCGCATGGTGCTTATGACAGGATGTCTTATCGGTGATGTGCCATTCAAGACGGTGTATCTCCATGGCCTCGTTCGTACCGCGAAAGGTGAGAAGATGTCCAAATCAAAGCCAGAGACCAACATCGATCCTCTTGATATGATTGCAAAATATGGTGCCGATGCGACACGTCTTTCGCTCATCATTGGTACAGGTCCCGGAAACGACGTGAAGCTCTCCGAGGACAAAGTCAAAGGCTACAAGAATTTCTCCAACAAGCTCTGGAATATCGCGCGTTTCGTTATTTCAGCGGCAGAAGGTGAACGCTATGACCGTGAAGCAGGGAAAACTGCCTTTACCGCAGAGAAAGTTGTGTTCGATCCTCATTTCAGCGAATGGGCTTCTGCTGACGCTGCTCATCTCAAGAAATTGACTGACCTCATGACAGAAATCACCAAGGAAATGGAGGAATACAAGTTCTATCTTGTTGGTGAGAAGCTTTACCACTACGCATGGCACGAATTCGCTGACATTATTCTTGAAGAGAGCAAGCCGATCATTGCTGGCGAGGATAAAAAGGCTATGGTTTCGCGTATACAGTTCCTTTTGAGAGCGCTCAGGACTATCGTTCAGGCACTTCATCCATTCATGCCGTATGTGACTGAGGAGATATGGGCGGATATCGGTCAGAAAGAGAGCATGCTCATCGTTTCGGAGTGGCCGCAAATCGATAATCAATAATCAAGATATAACCAAACCCGCTATCCACACATACCCAAGCGGTTTTTGGTGCTGAATGAGGTAAAATAAAGGGGTACATTATCTCTTTTAACCTCTTTATCTACATGAAGAAATATCTTTGGGGTACCCTCATTCTTGTCGTTCTCCTAGCGACGGCTTCTCTCGCTGCCAATGCGCAGGCGACAACTCGTGATCTAAGCGGATGGGCATGGTCCTCGAATATTGGATGGGTAAGCTTCAATTCTGCGGATTCGGGTACGGGCACCAACGGGGTTGGTACAAGTCCTGTGTCATACAAGGTGCAGCTTGAGTCGGACGGAGATCTTACCGGATATGCATGGTCTTCGAATGTTGGTTGGATTAAGTTTGACCCATCTCTCACAGGTGCACCAAGTGGAGCAACGAAGGCTTCGGTTAACACATCGAACAATCAGGTTAGTGGATATGTGCGTGCGTGTACAGGAACCGTTAACAGGGATTGTGCGAGCGCGACGCGTACCGATGGTTGGGATGGTTGGATCAGTCTTTCTGGTACCAATCACTCGAGTGGAGATACGAGTGGAAATGGCGGTGTGACCTATGTCGTAAGCGGAAATACGGCTACTCTCAAGGGATACTCATGGGGAAGCGATGTTGTTGGTTGGCTCAAGTTCAGTCCGACAACAGGTGTCAATACGACGGTTACAGATGATGGTGATTCAAACACTCTTACTTTCACAGCATCATCTGGTGCATCGTCGGGTAGAAACTTGAACGTCGTTCAGGGTTCACTAGTCAATTTCGACTGGGCGATTGAAAATCTCGAGAATTGCACGAGGACAGAATCGCCGACGGGGTATTGGTCAACCATCAATCCATCAGGTTCGGTTACGGGTGACCATATTTCATCCTACTCAGGTAGTGGTAGTGCCACCTTCAACACGATAGGTGAGTACGATTTCGGTATCACATGTGAGGTTCCCGGAAGTATGCCTCTTGAAGAAGTATCGCAATCGGTGACGGTGAATGTCACAGCCTCACAACCACTAACATGTATCCAGCCCACCAAATCTGATCAATGTTCTGTACCAGGCGTCACCTTTGATTACACAGCACGCCCAGATTCAGTTCCTGCTACCGACCTTCGCAATTCGTGTCCAACTTCAGGCGGACCATACTATTGTGTGTATGTCTGTCAGGATGGATATGAAAAAAATGGAAATCGCTGCACTATGTCTGATCTTGAGGAAATATAATTATAAAGCTAATTAGGTAAGATAATAAAAAGCATCATGGAAGCCATGATGCTTTTCGTACAGTGCGTACAAGCTTATCGCTTGCGACTGAGGATGAGAGCTAATGCTCCAATCCCCGCGAGAGCAAATGTGCTCGGCTCTGGGACGGAGAGGTTTACCGATCCATACCCCATGAGTGGTCCCTTCGTGTAGGTTGAATTGATTGTTACTAGCGTGCCATACAACCTGCCGAATGATTCAACTGCCCGTTCCTTGTCTGACGGATCAGTGGCGCGAATCGTGTAGGTATTTGACACGATATAGAGCTCGTTCAACAGCGTGGATCCTGCATCTCCCGAAGTGTATACGGTATCAGCAGTACCAGGACCATCTGGTCCCCATTTAACGCCAACGACCGCAGTGCCGAATTTCACTGAGGTAAGAAGGTTGCTCGAATTGAAGAATGAGCTGCTCAGGCTGGCGCTGATCTGCCCAACAGTGAATGGTGTGGCATCAATCGTCTTTGAGCCCGAGAAGAGCTTCTGACCAGTCTTGTTGTCATACGAGACAATGTTCCGAGCGTCGATGGTACTTCCCATCGGAATGAACGGCGTCGCGAGCGAGGGAAAGCCCCTCATGTTCGTGATCATGTTTGCGAGGAATCCAGCATATGCTGGCTCGCCTGTTTCGGGACCAATCGCGAAGAAATTCACGATTGATCCTTGAGCCATCGCCGAGGGCGACGTGTATACGACGAATGCGGCCACTGCCGCACAAAGAATTTTCATAGAGCTGCTTTCTGTTTGCAACCGAAGATGTATCGGCTGCGTCATTGTTGACTGTACACAGTATACTCTTTTAAACACGATTTGTCAAGTATCCCTTGTGCACAAGTTGGAGTGTGGAGAATAGTGACCGGAAACACCTATTTTAGGCCCTTTCTTGCGTTATCAAGAGACTCACGTTCTTCCTCGGATAGTTCAAAAGCA
>JACCDN010890863.1_pt1 | contig 17797 bp, 16 predicted proteins | sample 7441691 | NCBI WGS metagenome assembly JACCDN01 (sample SAMN15323439, study PRJNA562643) | freshwater metagenome | isolation source: river surface water | place: USA:Blue River Watershed | collected 2017-08-16
CAAGGTTATTCATTTCTCAACTGGTCATGCTGGGGGAGCTGGGCTCGCGGCACGAAGACTAAACGCAGAGTTGAATGAGATCGGCATCTCCTCAAGTTTTTTTGCTCTTGGCAGAAAATCTTACGTTCCAGATCAAAATGAGTACATTATCGAACGAAGTATTCTCAGGAGATTTTCTTCCATTTTCCTGCTGTGGGTTCAACAGAATTTTAGCCAGCGGATACTGTTCTCTACCTTAAGCTCAAATGCCAAAAGCTACCGGTATTTCAAGTCTTTTCAAGACTCTCCTGGGACAATTCTGCACTTTCACAACTGGACAAATTTAATCAGCGAAAGTCATCTCTTGAAATTGTGCGCGCGAGGAGGCAATGTAGTAATCACTGCTCATGACGAGCGGATAGCCACAGGTGGATGCCATTATAAATTCGAATGCACGCAAATATCTACAGGGTGCACGAAATGCCCACTCGTTAAAAATGCATTACAAAAAAAGATAGTTGCTTCTTCAAGAAGAAGAAAAGATAAATCCTTGCAAAAGGATCAGAATTCTCCTTGGATTGTGTCACCCTCCAGATGGATAGAGGAGGAAATCAAGAGCGCTGGTATTTTTCGGCCCGACAAGATGGAATTCATACCCAATACGCTTGGTCCGAAATGGAATGAGAATGGTTTTAAGAAAGAGAAAAATGAGTCTGGTAAAAAAATACTAATTGGAATTGCATCGATGAGTACAACTTCCTATGTTAAAGCAGGGGACATCGTAGACAAGCTTTTGCAATCTACCGAACTAAGGAACTACGGGTTTGAATTCTTAATTCTCAATCAAATCCCCGATCGGGATCAAAAAGTTAGATTCTGGCAAGAAATAGACTGCTTGCTTGCCTTAACTCGTGCAGACAATAGTCCGAACGTCATTTGGGAAGCCCTAAGTCTCAAAATTCCAGTTATTTCCGTCAATATAGGTGGAATCCCAGAGATTGGAAGCGCAAATGAGATTCATCTCCTTTCTCAAGCTGAAGATGCTCTACAGTTTTTCCAAGAATCAAGTGAGGCAGGAGCAAGAGAGTTTATTCAAAATGCCAATTTCTCAAAAGACAAAGAACCTCAGAGTATTGGTAAGGCTCACAAGAATTTGTACTTGAAAATCTTAAGCCAGGATTTAATTGGGGAAAACAAATTCTGAATCTTAATTCCATATATATTTCTAGATATCTGGCGGTTTGTAAGAATTATTGAATTTCGAGACATGTCTATTTTAGTTGAAGGTTGGCCCCTGCTGGCTCGTACAACGTATTCAAGACCTTTAGAATCATGGATTTTGGTATTGCTGGCCACATGATCTATCCCACGGGTAGATATGGTTGAAAGATTTGGATTGACTGAATAATAACTTGAGACAAGCATTTCAAAGACAATAAAACAATCCCATGCTTTCATGGAGATTTTAGTATTTACTAAACAGGCAGAATACATATAACTTAAAACCAGAAAATTCCGAGGGTTACTCAGAATTGAAATTAAGTAACGACGACCAAGCTTGGGATGTACAAGCGATCTTGAGATTCTTGTCCAGCTTTGCTTCGAAACAAGAAAGCCATTTGTTAACGCGAGATTAGTTAAGGTCAAGCAATCAAGTACAGGAGAGTTTACTAATTCCGACCATGCGGATCGCCCACTTACAATTGCTATTTTCCCTGAAATCAGATGTCGGGAGTTTAAAAAGTAACTCAGCGCGTATTCTCCTAATTCACAATCATCTTCTAGAACTAGAATGTAATCTTCAGATTCAAGAGACCAGTCTATTGCAGAAGGGACGGCACGCCCGACCCCTACATTCTCTGAATTTATCCAACACGTTATTACTCCGGTTATTTGTAAACTTTTTGCGATTTGGAGAACTTCTTGGTTTTCACTTGAATTGTTCTCATCGTAATCTACATAAACATATATTTTTATGTGGGTACCGCTGAGACTTTCAACTAAACTCAGTAGCTCTTTTGGTCGTCGATATGCCACGATAAGTACTGCAAGGTAAGTCATGGTAAATCGTCTCTAATTCGAATAGAAGCTTTTTGGTTGGTTTGACAAGAGGCTCATTTTGCTAATTTACTCCTAAGGAAAACTTTGGCTGCATGGGCTAGTTCATGATAAAAGAACAGAGCGTAGAAGCGACACTTAAAAATAAATGACTTACTCCTTATTGTTGCATTAGTGTTTATTACTTCCCTGCGGATAAAAAGTGCATCACCCCACCCTTTTTTCGGTATCCAGCGAACGCAAACTTTTTTAAATCCTTTTTGCCCGAGAAATTCTTCGATTTCTTCAATTTGGGCACAATCGATGTAGACCTTCTTCTTGTTTACCTCTGTGTATACGTAATTTACCCTGTCTAAGAGCTCACCCATTCCCCTTAATGCATGCAACTCCGCGCCTTGTATATCTAAATTGATAAAGTCAAATTTGGCTGAATCATCGAGAAGGGAATCTACTCTGGACGTTTTTATTTTTTCGATGTCCGTGACTACAACATCTGGATAATCATCATTGTGTGTTCCCAGATCTAACAAGCTTGTGGATTGTGAGTTATTCGTTATTTTCAATTCAACTTCGATGCCGTTAACATCCCAAACCGCTGCATGGATGACTTTGTTTTCTTTCGAATTTAGCCTGGACTTCAGTTTCATTGCAAGGCTGCTTTGTGCTTCAATCCAGATTATTGGGCCCCAATTAAGTTTTGAATACTCCTCGCTCTCCTCCGCCTCATGGGCACCAATATGAAGAACGCCGGTAGGTTTTATATCCCAGGTGGACTTAATCTCTTTACAGCTAATCAACATCTACTCACCCTTTTCAAGGCCCATGAGTGCGGCCTGTTTGTCAAAATCTGGAATCGCATTCCGCACCTCGTTGAATGTTCCAATCGATTCGATCAGGCCGTCGTTCATATAAATCACCTTATCCGCACTTCTAACAGTAGAAAGACGGTGGGCTATGACTATGAGGGTTGTCTGACCGCGTAAATCGCTGATCTGCCGAGCAATTTTTGCTTCTGTTTCACCATCCAATGAACTGGTGGCCTCATCAAGTACTAACAACTTTGGGTTCGTAAAGAGTGCCCTAGCCAGGCCGAGTCTTTGGCGCTGCCCTCCGCTGATTTTGGCACCTCTTTCGCCCATCTCGGATGCCAATCCATTTGGAAGTTGATTAACGAAATCATTCAACTCTGCTATTTTCAATGATTGAAGTGCTAGTCTCTCGGTACCTTCTGTGATTGGGTAGCCAAGGCTTACATTTTCCAGCACACTCCCCCGAACAATTAACACATCTTGTGGTACGTATGCAATCGCACCTGGCCACTTCTTGATTGCTAAATTCGACGGGATTCCAGATATAAATACTTCTCCCGAGTCTGGCTCTATAACCCCAAGAATCAAATCAGCGAGAGTCGTTTTGCCTGCGCCAGAGGGTCCGACAATGGCAACAAACTCTCCTGGAAGAATTTCGAAAGACATATTCTGGATAGTTTGCTTCTTGGAATTTGTATAGGAAAAATTCAAAGAATTCACAGTTACTTCACCTAAAAAGTCTCGGTGTTGCGTATCTAATGGGAGAGATGGAGAAGAATCAGGACTTAGGTGATTCAATTCTTGAATCAAACTTAGGGTGGGTGCTGCTGAAGAAGTACTTGATTTCATGAGTAGTACCGATTGTTGAATGCGGATCACTGAGGGCGCTATCCTCGCTGATGCCGCTGAGAAAACTGCCAAAGTTGAGACAGCGTGCGAGAGGTCCTGAATAGCAAACTGAACTGCACTTATAAGAAATGTGCCTACGATAACTGTAATTTCAACAACATATTTATTGACCTGAGGAAGGAAGCTCATTTCAGCTTGCAGATCGGCAAGTGATGTTGTTTGTTTCTCAATTTCTTTAGAGTAATACTTTCTTCTGTCTCTGACAATTAGTTCCCTATAAGAAGCAAGAACCTCCATAATGCGGCCATCTCTTGCAATACTAATTTCAGTAAAGTCACGACCCAGCCGTGTTGCCCTCTTGTGTTGCAACCAATACATTCCATAACCAATGACACCAAAAACAACTAGGGTGCTAAGCGCGATTGCTGGGTTTAGGAAAAGTAGTCCTGCGGATAAAACAATTAGTAGAGATAAATCCGCAAGTAGTGACACAGACACGCTAATCATTCCAAGGATTATCGAACCCACTCCTGCAGTAATTGAATGAATGGTCTCACTCGTTGTGCGCTTTTGAATAGTTAGTAGAGGTTGGGCTAGCAATTTGGAAACTAGAGAACTAGATATATTGGCACTGATTCTACTTAGAAATCTGAGGGTTTTTCGGGCGAACCAGATAGACAAAAGAGTTCTGCCGACCAACGCACCCAGAGCGAGGGTTGCCAAGAGAATTACTTGAACTTGAAAACTAAATGAATCCAATTGGAGAAAATTTAAAACACTTGTAACGCGATCGCCTGGTGGGCGAGATTGCACACCATTTACAGTTAGCGCCGTAAGCATCCCGATTGAGGCCACACCAGCCAAATCGAGCAACCCTAAAGAAGATTGAATTACAGAAAGTTGCAGAATTCTTTTTTTATCGCGTCTAGGAATCAACTCTAGCGACTGAGCTAGGAAGGTGGACGTCAATCTTTTTCTTATTTTAGACATTAGGGAAAGTATATCTCTATCTACGCCATTGGCGACTTGGATTGCGCCCGCATCCAAACCATAGACAAAGCAACACGGGCTACAGTAAGTGCAAGTAAAGTAAATTTTCGGATTCCGAGGTCTGCAAATGATCTGATTAGAAAATCCCTGGATAACAACCTTTTTCCATAAATCTTCAAGGTTGTTAGAAGGATTCTGCTGATCAATTGACGGTTGAAGCTATCACTTAGAATCGATTGTCGAGAATATAAGCGCAAGGAAATTCTTAAACTTTCCAGAATCTCTTTGCGCGAATTCTCTAAATTAGTCGACTGTGTCGGAGAGCCTTGGATATAGGTGTAAACACGAATTTTACTGAAAAATATTTTCTTTTTGGATAGCCCCAATTGGAGCATGAATACCTGGTCTTCTCCCATTTTAGTGGATGGGAACCTGACACCTGAAATCAAATCTGATCTGAAGCTAAATCTCCATATCCCGGGATTAGTCAATATTTGATTCACACTCTTCTTAACATTTAGCTCTTGGGCCGAGTTAAATACACCCTTGCGAATCAAAAAACTTCCTATGCAGATTTCGCATCCTGACTCCTCGCCGGACAAAACCATGGACACAAGATTTTCTAGATTCGGTTCATCGTCTGCATCCCAAAACGAAACCCATTTCCCGTGGGCTACTTCAAGTCCTGCATTCCTTGCGGAGCCTGGATTGCCAGATGCCACCATTAATAAATCTATCTTCTGGTTAGAACGCGATTTAACCAGGGCTTGTAGCCCGGGTGAAGGATTCTCGGCAAATATGTCATGTACAATGACAATCTGTACAGAGTTTTGCTGAATTTGATCTAAAATTTTTTCGATATTCGGTAAATGCAAATCTGCATTCTTTATCGGGATCACTATGGAAATTAATGGCTCGCGTACTTCCTCGCTGGGACTATCCATAAGTGCTATTTTTGTCCTGGGTTCAGTGATGACTTGAATTTTGCAAGGGTGACTAAAACTCTTCCTGCGAAACTTGATATTAAATTGCTTGGAGTAGCACGATCGTAAATCGAGAGTCTTTGTGGGACATAGACCACTTGTCTGTTGTTCTTCAAACACCTTCGCGCAAATTCGCCATCTTCCCCTATCTGTATGGAAGAGAATCTCTCGGAAATTCGTTTGTCTACGGTTGCGTGACCGTGTTGTATGCGGTGCATCTTTCTCAATCTGTAGGGCAGAAGTAAGTTTGTATGGCCACCTTTGGTGGAATCAAGATTCTTGCGGATTCCTTCAACACTAAATGACGAAGTTGCAAGCTCGTCTCTGGTGACTAACTTGCGCTCATTGAAGGACTTATTCAGCTTAAATATTAATCGCGGGAACAGGCGGAAATAATCGTGATAGACCAGTTCTGCTCCGGTTGATGTAATTACTTTATCCAAAATTTCAAGTCTTCGAGGAGAATAAGAATCGTCCGCATCTAAAAAGCATATGTAGTCCGAAGTTACTTTATCGAACCCTATATTTCTATTCTCCCCAGCGGTTCTTTTCTCTGAAGATGTTACTAAATTGATTCTTTCCGCACCTTGGATTTCCTTGAGTCGTTTAAGTTCAGAAATCGAAGTTAAACTTTGAGAGCTAGCAATTATCCAGATTTCATCAAATTTTTTGGTCGCCGACTGAAGTTCTGATAACAATAAACCTAGGTACTTAATGTGCTTTGGAACTATCGGTATAACCGCTGCAAAAGTTCTTTCGGGCACACCTACATTCTATCCAGTGCGGTGGCAAATACTATCCAACTTCAGGTTACAAATGATAGTAAAGCTAGTTGCTTACCCCTCTGCCATTGCGACTTGGCGTTGTGCCTATGTGAGCATGCTTAAGGGGCTTCGTGGCCTCGCCGCAATCACCTCGTTTTTTATAACAGCGAACTTAGGCCGAGAACTGTTGATTTTGATCTACTTCCTTCACTAGGAAGATGGTACGAAACTTGCACTTAAGGACTTGTGGGGTGCTAGAAGGTTTGGGATATGAGATTCTGAATTACGACGTAGGTACATGTCTGAGAGTTCCAATAGTCCATTTTAGAAAACCTCCTCTCTATACTTAAGAAGTGAATGATGCTCGGTTTGAGGTGGTTCTTAACGGAGGACTAGGGAATCAGCTGTTCGGATGGGCATTGGGTTTTGCCGCCTCACAAGAGTCAGGCTTGGATTGCCGATTTAATTGCTCGAGAATTGAAGGCCGGGAGTTTCAGCTGGGCGCATTCAATATCGTAGGGGAGTCTGTTGCACCTTTTCAAGAGACTTATTTACATAATCGTTACTTCCACCGTTTGGCAAAGAAATTACCTAAAGTTTTCTTAAAGAATAGCTTTATTGAATCTGGATTTCATTTTCAGGAGAATTTTCTATCTCCGAAGAAACATGTTTCATACTACGGTTACTTTCAATCTTACAAGTATTTTGATAAATACAGTTTACAAATCCGAGAAAAACTAAACGAATTTCAAAGCAATAGCAAAAGATTCAACCTGTCCAGCGAATATATTCTTGAGAATAAACCCTACGCAGTTCATATTCGCCGCGGTGACTATCTGGGTCGTGAAGACTTTCATGGATTAGCATCCGAAGAGTACTTCCAAATGGCTATTCAGCTGGTTAAGGCTTCAGATCCATCGGCTACATTCATATTGTTTTCAGATAGCCCATCGTTAACTAAAGATCTACTCCCAGAGGTTAACTACATCCCTGAGGTCACTGACTCTCACTCTTCAGCTGAGACCCTCATGCTAATGAGCCGGTGCAAAGGTATTATCGGTTCAAATAGCTCATTCAGCTGGTGGGCCGCCTACGTTATGGAATCTGATGCAATTAGAATTTTCCCGAAACCATGGTTCGTCAATCGCACACTAGATACTCGGGATCTACTGCCCCCGAATTGGATTCAACTCGATAATTCTGGTAACAGCGAAAGTGCCTCCTGAAGTTTTTTATCAAGAGTAAAGTTTTGCATCACAAACTCACGGGGATGAAATTCTCGAATAGAACTAAAGAAATTCTCTAGATCAATAATTTTCAATGATTCGGTTTCTGAGAAGAAACCTGTCTCGGGGGTCAAATACGGAGCGGAAGTTGCCGCAAATAATACTGAGCCAGTCTGATCGAAATACGTGTCTTTCCTTCTCACTAATGTAGGTACATCCATGGACCACGCCTGAAGTAATGCCATTCCTTGGCTTTCTGTACCGGCAAGCCAAATTGCGCCAATCGAATTGTTTAAATATTTTTTAAAAGCTTTCTGGCGATATTTTCCGTATTCAAAAACTTTATATGGAATATTTTCTTTTTTCAGAAATTCGAGAGCGGTGTTTAGGTCGTCAGAATGGTCATTCTTTCTATAAATGAGGACATTCTTGCGTTTGCCTCTCCCTCTTTTCCAAAAATTTGTATCCACTCCTGATGCCCATATTTTGATCTGTTCTGGTGAAACTTTCAGCCGTGACTGTAATACTGGCGCAACCCAGGGTGCTGGAACAAGAATGTACTTACGCTTCAAAGAAGCCATCTCCGGGAGATAACGTTCAAACTCTATATTAGGTCCAAGCAGTACAGGTACTCTTAATTCATCAATGTTCCAGTCCCCAATCAATTCGGTCAGATTGGCACTCACAATCCAATTACACTGGTTAATTGTGCTGAGTTTCTTGGATTTCTTGCTTAAAGACTTTTGAATTCCATTTATAACCTCTAAGGGTCCGTTTGATTGAAACCACCTATTAGATTTGCTTTTTATTGATTCAGCCAACTTCCGACTTACGGTTGTCTTAACTGGTTCTTTGTACCAATAGACCTTTAAAGCCCCAAAAGTTTTTTCTTTATGCACTTCTTAGGACCCATTGCACTGTCTTCTCAATTCCATCTCTAAGGGAGGTCCAAGCATTCAAATAACCTAAGTTCTGCAGCATTTTATTGCTTGTTACCTTGATGCTCTCTTTGGATGAGGCTGAATCACTAAAAATAATTTTTCCTTTGAATTCCAAGACCTCTCTAATAATCTCTGCCAGGTCAGAAATGGTGCTTTGACAGTCAGACGAAACGATTACAGGAGAGGTTACCTGACTATCCATTAAGAAATTGAAAACCGGGTTAAGGTCTCCGACGTATGTAAAAGTCCTTAGGTCTCTTCCGGTTCCGAAGAGTTTAAGGTCCGATTTTTCTTCCTGTGCCCTAATCATTTGCGAAATTATCGACGCCACCACAGTTCCAGATTTCTCAAAATGGTCATGGGGGCCATAAATATTTCCTAGCAGTACGGATTTATAATTAAATCCGAAATCAAGATTTGCGGACTTACATAAATCTATGCTGATTCTTTTTGATGCGTTGTAGCCAAAATTTGCCTGCGAAAAATTGGTCCTTAGAAGTGCAGATTCGTCCAGTAGGGTTCCTCTATTCTCCCCCAAAGTCGATACAGAGCTGACCGCAAGTAACTTCTTGATTTTCAAATTTGCAGCCGATTCGATCAGGTTGGTGTCCATGCGAATATTCCCACTCAAATATTGCATGTGGTTTTCTCGCATTTTGGAGAACGATCCGTGCTTGGCGGCACAATGTATTATTTCGGTGATTGAGTTTTCAGAGAGAAATTCTTCGGTCTTCGATTTGCTCAATAAGTCACAATCCAAATGGGAAATTTTTAAATCTCCAGTCAGATTGTTTCCGATGAATCCAGTTCCACCTGTTATTAACCTCAAGGCTCTACCCATTCCACCCTTGGGTCGTCGTAAGGGAACCAGTCGTGAGCAGTCTGGGAGAAATCTAATGCCGGGATTCTTGGCCAATAGATCTTAGATGCTCTTCCAGTTATGGTGGCCCAGAAGGTAAAGGTGCTTGGAGCCATTATCACCCTCTCCGAAGAAGCAATAAAGTTGAATTGTTTGTTCCCACTCATATTTACCAATTTAGACTTATTCATTCTTCGCATGAGGTTTTGGATAAAGTCATCCTTAGGAGAATCGGTACACACCCAAAGTGTCTTGAATTCAAATTTGTTAACTAAACCTTCATAGTATTCGATGCTTGGGCATAAGCTGACTGGCCAATCGTTAAAGCCTCTGCGGATAGAGAGCACTAAATCTTCGGAATCAGGTAGAAAATCAGGCGTTTCGTCCGACTTAACCCAGGTTTTAATAGTTTCGATATGTCCTGCGATATTTTCATATCTTTCAAATGTGCCGTTAAAAATTGTTCTTTTGTCTGGCATAACCCTGGGGAGATGGTGGCCTGAATAAATCTGCTTATCCATAAGTTTAACTTTTCCAAATTTCAGAGAATTACATGAAGAAAATCCTGGGATTCTTGGCGCAACCATTAGTTGGCCTGTTTTCTGGGCAAATAATCTGGCCACAGAATACTGCCAAAGATTATTTCCGAGCGTTCCATGGTATTTGACTGTTATCACTTAGTTTATCTTTTCCCAAACAATCATAGATTTAGCCCACCATTTGTGGAAATATTCTTCTTCCGAGGCTATCTCCAAGCAAAGCTTTGTCAGGTCGGATCTTTCCTTGAACCCCCATTTGCTCATTACCTTTCGGTACTGGTTTCTTCTGATTGGAGCCAAATGTTGAGGAGGGGCATCTGGTCCGGGATAAGAATCAGACCAGCTCATAACTAAATATTTTGAAGTTACTGCATATAGGCTGTCAAGGAAAACATCTAGACGCCCGGGATCAATGTGTTCGGCAACCTCCAAGCAAATAACCAATTCTGACTGCAATTTTGTGCCGAGCGGGAATCGAAGATCCATTATGTGAATTTGATCTCGAATGTTGGCAGGGGCGGCATCCCTTAAGAATTCAAAAATCTCTATTCCTGAGATCTCAGTTTTTGGATTCTCGTCTGCAAACTGGGTCAATAAGTTTCCTGAAGTGCATCCAACTTCCAAAATAGTTGTGGGTTGAATTTTTCTCACAAGTGGGAGGAGGCTTCTGAAGAGCGCCTCGTATGGGCGGTTGTCAATCCGGATTTCTCCTTCCGGGGTATACGTATTATCAATTTTTACAAGTTTCAACTCCCCACGGTTTTCCCACTCAAGTTTCGGTTCCCGTTGAAGAAGAAACTTGTCGACTCTCGGCGTCTTCTTCTTGAGAATTCTTGCGACCTTGGAAGAGAATCCCAAATTGGTTGCGGTATAGGATTTGACCTGAGAGCTTGCACCAAAGGAAAGTATCGCTTGGTAAACCAATCCCTCACCAGGGAAGTACCTTAAGAAAAGTCCGTGAATTTTGCGGCGGAGGTTCACTTTTTAACTTCCCTACCTTTCGTAGTACATATTGTCGAATTTAGTCTTCAATTGAATCCACGGCAATTAAAGCCAGTGCCATAGCGGTGAAGGTTGGGTGTGTGGCTGCGCTTCGAGGAAATGCTCCTGCGCCTAGAACATAAATGTTCGGGTGTAAATGTAGTTGTGAATCTGAATTAACCACTCCATCTGTTTGCCTGGTCGACATTCTATAGCTCCCGCTGGGGTGAGATCCTGCCTGAAGTGTTTGCAATTGGTGTTCAAGATCCAAAAGTAATGATGTTTCCCCCGATTTCATCATAGACGTGGTCGATAACTTCTCGATGTAATTCGATGCAATTTTCGATATCGTCGCCAGATCATTGCGGTCGAGCTGAAAATCAATTGTAAAGCCTTGATTTTGTTTACCTTTTTTAATTCCATTGCTTGATAAATTCGAAACTTCAATGAAAAGATTGAGCTTGAACGTTCCTTTTACTTTCATTTTCGCGAGTGCACTCAAAATCGGAAAACGTCTTATAACTACTAAAATTTTTTGCCCCATCTTACTCGAAGCGTTAATTTCTGTTACATAACAGAATGAATCTAAATGTTGAGCACCGTCTTCTTTTGATTGTATTTTAGCGCGAGGCCATAATTTTGTGCCTTTTGCCGAATTTTTGTAACCAAAGTGTTTTTCAACTTCAATGAGACTACTCGTGGTCATTAAAGCAATTGGCATAGAAACATGGTCTGATAAGTATTTTCCCAGATAGTTCTCATTTACCGAATCCAATTGACTTTGAATTAGTATGTTCGTGTTGCTGATAGTTCCTGCAGCAAGGAATACTCTCTTGCAAACAATAGTGACCGGTTGATTACTGTCCGTGAATTTACCTCTACACTCTACTTTGCTCTCATTATCAATCAGTTCTTCAACTATGACATTAGGTAAAAAATCGTAATTGGGGTTTAGGTGTAGATCTTGAATTTGTTTAGTCATGTAAGGGTCTTTGACTATTTTCGCGAATACCATATGTAATCCATTAATCCGATTAAACTTTGAAACGTAACTAGGCCTATCTGAAGAAAAATCAAATTTACTGATTTGTAGAATTTTCATTAACTTCTTGCTTGCCAATTTAAACTGCGCCTCACTAATTGGGAGTCCTGGCATCAAAGTTCCTGTGGAGTTATTCTCTTCAAAGTATTGCCAACCCATGCATGCCCCTCCCCAAAGGTGCTCATTTGCTTCCTTGACCAAGGAGGGTGGTTTTGTTGCGGCGGTGTAATTAATGTTGCTGTTAACAATTAAGTCTTTGGTGGATAATTTGACATTGAAACCTAAGTCTAAATTTAGGACTCGACGATTCTTTTCCAAGAGAGCATGGCTTGTGACGACTCCAACGGGACCGCGGCCAATCACTAGGTTTTCCGCTTCTATGCGCACGGACCTATTTAACCATGGGATTCAGTAACTGGAACAAATCATCTATTTCAGACACCGATGAATCCGACATTAAGAAATATCCGGAAAACATAAGAAACAGTTGTTTAGAATCTATTTTTTGTTGGTTACTGGCACGTCCTGAAATCATTGCGTTTTGTTAGGATTCACTTTGATTAAAGAATTCATTTACCCAGTAGACAACGTAGGAAATATCCTCCTCAGACATGGCAGAATGACAGGGGAGACTAATAAGACGTAGCCACTCCGCATCGGCAACTGGAAATTTTCGGCTTTGTCTTGTTATTGGATGCAGGTGCAAAGGCTTGTAATGCACACTTGTATGAATCAGCTTCTCAGCAAGGAATGAAATTAGCATGTCTCTTTTTTTGGCAGGAACCCTTGCGCCATAGTATTGAACTGTTTCGGTGTGGGCCGGACGTTGTACCGACGGATGCAACTCAGCGTTATACCTAGACTGGATATGTCTTCGCCATTTCAAATTGGCTGGAAGCTTTTTCATTTGCGAAAGTCCAATCGCAGCAGTCAAATCAATCATGTAAGCCTTGTACCCCAGAACGTCTATTTCATAATCCCATGAGTACCCCGGCCTACCACTCAGATTCGCTTCACCTGAAGATTTGGTGCGCGAGTACGTACTTGAAATTCCAAACCATGTCAAAGGTAAAATCTTTTCATACAACTCTGTATCGTTTGTTGTAATCATTCCCCCGTCACCCGTTGGCATCGTTTTTACAGCTTGGAAAGACCAAACTGCCGCATCACCCTTTGAGCCGGCGCCTGGGGTATAACAACTATGCGCGCAATCTTCCAGGATAAAACCGTCAAAAAAGGAACGAATTTCCTCTATTGGTGCCAAAACCCCGGCATTATTCACAGCAATGACAAGTTTCGATTTAGGTGTTAAAGATTTCTTCACATCCTGAGGGTCTATATTCAAACTAACTGGATCTACATCCACAATATTGGATGTGCATCCATTCCAGAGTGGCACGGCTGCGGTGGTCATAAATGAAATTGTCGGGCTGATAACGTCAATGTCTTTCATCCCTAGCGCCTTGAAAACCAAGTCTTGACCAGCCGAAGCACTGGTAACTGCTATCGCATATTTGGCACCAACCATCGCAGCGAATTCTTTCTCAAATTGCTCAACTTTCGGGCCCTTTCCCCACCATCCTGAGTCGAGCACTTGGCGAACAGCTTCTACTTCCTCGTGATCCGAGAATGGTTGAGAAACTGGTAGTACCTGTTTTCTAATTTCCATCTCTGTATTGCTTTCTCTGAAGACTTCGTTTGACTAGCATACATGCCAAGACGATTTTTCAATTCGCTTCAATATTGGGGTGTACTCGCGCCTTAAGAGTCCTAGTGTGGATAGACGTTTAGCGGTGAGGTTTTTTTGGGAAACAAAGGAGTGAAGTAACTGCTCAGATCCGAGCTTGTTTTCATTCATCATATGTTCATTGTCTGTGAAGAAATCTAGGTACTGCAGAAATACGGGTTTCTTCATTGAGAAGAACATGTCATTAATGTAGCCATTTTTCTCGGTTTCTACAATCAACCCATTAAGAAAAAAGAAATCGGGGTTTGAGATCAAAACATCCTCGGAGTAGAGTTTTGCTTCTTCAAAAATTCCATCGGTGCAAGCTATGTGCCGCCCGCTCATCCAGATTACTTTTTCTGCATTTTCAAACAACTGAGGAAAATCTCTTGCTGCTTTAACAGCCATGGACAGTTCGCCAATACCTTTGTTTATCAATCCTAAATTAATGGATCTCGAGATTGGGAACGCGTTTGCAAGGTTGCAAAATTCGTGCTTCTGCTGAATTCCAACAGTATTCTCGCAGATAATGATTTGAGTGGAATCAACAATACCAAGTTGAATTAGTCGGCGGAGTGAAGAGAAGTAGTCCGCATACCGAGCTCTAATTCGGCGACGCGAGTAGCCATTGGGTTCGAGTGATACAAAAAACAATAAGAGAGACTTTTTTTCGCGTGGTGGTATCATCAATAACTACTATCCTCTCCACTCGATAGAATACTCTTTACCAATGGTCTACTTGATTACAGGAGCCGCTGGATTTATAGGTTCAAACCTATCTCATGAGCTCATCCAAACTGGTAAGGAAGTTCTGTTAGTTGATAGATTCTCTGAATACTATTCCTCGGACCTCAAGAGGTTACGGGTTGAGGCCCTCTTAAATGGATTTGAAGTGTTAAACGTAGACCTTGCGAATCGGTCAGAGGTTTATTCAAAACTAAAAAACAAATCTTTTGAGACCGTTTTTCATCTTGGAGCACAGCCAGGCGTAAGAGTGAAATTCCCTGATAGCACCGTTTACTTAAGGGACAACATCTCCGCCTTTTCTAATATTTTGGAATTTTCGATTGAGAGTGGCGCCGCAAAATTTCTTTACGCTTCCTCTTCGAGTGTTTATGAAAATTCCTCTCAGTTCCCATTTACGGAAAAGGAGAATCTTGTTAGTCCGTCGAATATTTATGCAAAGTCCAAATGGATTAATGAGAAAATAGCAGAAAGTTTTCTTGGAAATAATTTAGAGATATTAGGGCTTAGATTTTTTTCTGCATACGGTCCCTGGGGGCGGCCTGATATGTCATATCTTCGGATGATATCTTCTTCATTATCTGGGCAGACATATTTTCAGAATGGCGATGGTTCTGTTCGCCGTGACTTTACCTTCATTGACGATATCGTGGAATCACTTATTAGATTAAGCCAACGCAAAGATTATGCGCATCCTGTCGTGAACATTGGGGGGGATCAAGATCGACGAATGACAGATCTAATCAAAATCATTGAGATGCTAACCGGAAAGTCCATTAGTATTACAAATTTGCCGGGCACCTCACAAGATCTCGAGAGAACTCTGGCCGATTCGGAAAGATTAAAGTCTCTAATTGATTACACGCCGAATACGACTCTTGAAGAAGGAATTAGTGAGACGATTAACTGGGCTATGAAGTATGCCAATGATGAACAATTGTTCTCTTGGACAAGCGTCTAGTTCAAATACTTTACTCTTGATTTGTTGTACTGCAATAAATCTAAATTGCTATAGTCAATATTTCGAGAACGGAAATTTACCCAGTCTCCAAAATATGGTCTTTCCTTATCAATAATTCCTGCTAGTGCGTCTATACCCGATCCAATATCCAAGAATACTGATTTAGAAAAGTTCCCCAATTCGGACATGACCCCAGACTTTAAATGCCCAATCCCAATCAAGTACAAGTCGCAATATTCGTGGCGTAGACCCTCTTTGAGTTCCTCAAGTCTCGCTGTCAAATCATCACAGGCGAACTTTTGTGGGATTGCAACATAATTATGAAAACTTTCTAATCCCAAATACTCTTTATACTCAGGGAATTCGAGCAAATGTTTAATGAGATTCAACTTTTCTCTTGCGCCGATTAGTCCGATTCGTATATTAGGGATTCCAAGAATCCATCGATTCGCAATTAACCCGTACACTATTTCAGCAGGGTAATCGATTTTTTTATCACCGAATATTTCTCTAAACATTGCTTTGTTTTCTGGAGCTAGTTCGCACATGTAAGAATCAGCTTTTTTTGAACTCTGTATGAAGGTTGCTAGTTCATCCTCATTTAATTGTCGACTTATGGCCCGAAGTCCAGGAGCTGCACTTCCTTTAGCAATTCCACTCAAAAAATAAAAGTCTCCGTCGCCAAATTTATAGTAAGTTCTTGGAGAGTTGCCTTTTAGAGCATCTGATATCTCCGTTTTAAAATGATTTAGTTTTTCCTGAAATCTTGGTTCATTTTTAGGATCCGTATAGCCGAGGTTCCTGTTCAAATTTCTGGCACCTGGAATGAGGTATTGGTCACTATATTTATGAATGTATGGCCAGGCAATCTGATTCAGTTTACTTAAGAAGCTAACTAATACTCTTTTGGTTGCACGCAAAATTCTCAATTACTTCCAGCTCATCTCAGATAGCGATCGCAGATAGCTCCCATACTCGGAATTGATGTGGATATATTTACTTTGTTGCAATTCTTCTACAGTAATCCATTGATTGCGGAGGGCAACCTCCTCAGGGCATCCAATGAAATGCCCCTGTCTTTTCTGAATAATTCGAACGAATTCGGATGCAGAATACAAATCTTCTGGGGAGCCAGTATCCAGCCAAGCGGTACCGCGAGACAGAATTTCATGACGTAGTTGCTTTTCTGAAAGATAGGAACGTAAAAGGTCAACCATTTCAAATTCATTCCGATTGGATTTCTTTAGAATTTTTGCGCGCTCACTTGCAGTTCCATCTAGAAAGTAGATTCCTGGGATGGCATACGGGCTCAGTGGTGTCTCGGGTTTTTCAACAATTCTTACAATTCTTTGTTCGTAATCTAATTCCACATTTCCATACTTCTTAGGGTCATCGACTTCGTACAAGAATATATCTGCTCCTGATGATGACGGTAAATTCGAAAGACTCCTGCCGAGACCAGATCCGACGAGTAAATTGTCGCCAAGAATCAGGCATGAACTATCTCCGGACAGAAATTTTTCTGCCAATGTATAAGCCTGTGGCAAGCCTTCTGGTGAGCTTTGGCGCAGGTACGTCAGATTAATGCCCCATTGACTACCGTCTTGGAGAACGTTTCTAAAAGCACTCTCCTGGTCGGGGTTCACAATGATACAGATATCCCTAATTCCTGCACTCATTAGTGTTGTGAGTGGGTAATAAATCATTGGCTTGTCATAAAGAGGAAGTAACTGCTTGCTAACGGCATCCGTTACAGGTGCAAGTCTTGATCCGGTACCTCCCGCTAAAATCAGACCTCTATCTGTCATGCAACTCCTCCAGGGATTTGAACCGAGGATCTAGCCCCTTGGTTTTTATTCTGGATGCCATCTTATCTATAGTCGATAAAAGAGAATTTTCTGGATTTGGTTTCCAGCCCAGTTCTTTCCCAATCTTCTGAGAGTTTAAGGCATATCTAAAATCATGTCCTTTTCGATCTTCAACGAATTGGATTTTTGAATCACTACCTGTTGCTTTCAGGATTAACTCCGCAATTTCGATATTCTTTATTCTAACTTGGGAGCCGATGTTGTAGATCTCGGATGGGGCACCGTCTTCCATTACCTTCAAAATTGCAGAAACATGGTCAGACACATGCAGCCATTCCCTAATCTGGCTACCATCTCCATAAACCGGAAGAGGTTCTCCTTGTATAGCTTTATGCACTAATCGCGGAATAAGTTTCTCTGGTAACTGATCTTCGCCATAATTGTTCGCACACCGCGTAATATTAAAGTTTAGACCGTGTGTGTGAGCAAAAGATTGTACGACTAGGTCGCTTGCCGCTTTGCTGGCGGCGTATGGAGA
>JACCDN011164328.1_pt1 | contig 17793 bp, 18 predicted proteins | sample 7441691 | NCBI WGS metagenome assembly JACCDN01 (sample SAMN15323439, study PRJNA562643) | freshwater metagenome | isolation source: river surface water | place: USA:Blue River Watershed | collected 2017-08-16
AATATCATATCTCGTGATGGCGAATTTGTAGATTGGGCTCAAGATTTTTTGGGTGGAACTCTGACTACGGCTGATTCGCTGCGGACGGCACTGCGCGTTTTGGAAATAAATAATTTTCTTGATCCTGAATCTTATTTTGAAATTAAAAATCAACAAAAAGTAATTGCTACTCTTGATGAAGTTCTAGAATTATTAACAACTCAAAAAGAAGAAGTACGCGCGCTGGACAGTCGTATCACAGAAATAGAAGTAGACAGTGGCGATCTCAACACTATTGAAGATGTCTCTATAATTTCTTATCTCATGACGTTACGAAAGTACATACAAACAGAGACACTCGATGTAGATTATGATGCGAAATATGATGAATTGATATATGGCTTTACACAGGCACAAGAACTCTACGCGCTTATAAGTGCTGCGGGTGTTTCTCGTTTTGATGAATTACAGGGAGAACAAGCGATGTTAAAAGATCAATTTATGAAAGAAATAACTACTTCACTTGGTGTTTCTTTGGATACCATAGAGTTCCCACAGATCCCCTTGGTGTACCTATCATGGACATGGTTTGTGGATACAGAATTATTGTACTCTATTGTTGATACAGACGGACTTGCTGATACCGACAAGGCGCGCTTGGGTATGGGTCCAGATGATCTGATATTTGAACTAGATACGCTTACAAGAAATACTATTCTTGAATCAGCGCAGAAATGTCTTAGCCCGCTTGCGCCCGACGTTACGGAAAATACTACGTATGTACAGCTCATTCCTTTACAAAGAGATACTGTAAAACAGGTATATGTAAGTGTTATCTCAGAGCCTTCTGTAAATGGCTATATCGTAGATCCAGAACTCCTTACGAGTGGTGAAATGATTCATCCGTGGGGAGAAGAGCTCCCTGGTTTTCAAAGTACACTCGTGAATGTTAGTGATTTTAGTTGTGAAGATGTAGTATTTGCAGCATAAACAATACAACGTAATACAATATAAAAACCACTGTATAGATTTTATACAGTGGTTTTTATTTTTTAAAAATTAGTTATCGCCACCTGGGAATTTATCTAATGCACTGATGTCGAATTTGTATTTGTTGCTGCCTAAAAAACCACCCGATTCTGTTGTAATCAATCCCTTGCTTTCAAGGTTCTCAAAATCTTTGCGAGTAAAGCCTTCTGGAAAATGTTTTTCTGCTTCTGAATACGTCATTCCGTTCTCTAATTTTGCCAACACCTCAGCATGACTTGATCCAAAATCTCGATGGTTTGCGCTCAAATGGTCACTAATTCTGGTATGTAAATCTGTTAACATAAAATTTTAAATTAGTTGGATAATACATTCATTATATTACGCTGGGATGTTTTTTGAAAGTGCTTCGCGGGTGCGTGGTCCAAAATAGCCTTGAGCGGGGGTGATGTTCATTGCCTTTTGATATTCAATAAGGGCCTGTTGAGTAAGGGGACCAAAGTATCCCGTAGCGCCTTTTTCGGCAAGGTTTATTGCAGAAGGGCCTTTCTTTTCTATAATCAGAATGTTTTGTAACAGGCGTACCTGCTCGCCCTTATTGCCGAGTTTGAGGTTTTGCGTTGGGAGGGTGGGCGCAGGAAGTGTGGGTTTTTCTGGTAGCGGTGTCGCGACAGTAGATGGCGGCGTTGTATGGGTAAGGCGTGGAAAAGGATTGACGGCCCCGGTCTTTGTATAGATACCGAAATGGAGATGCGTTGGTCCGTTACTGGCATTGCCAGAATTTCCTACAGTACCAATAACATCACCCACGGCAAGCATTTGTCCTTCGAAAAGATTTGGTGCCACAGTATCTAGATGTGCGAAATAAAAAACCTCGCCCCCTGGATTTGCAGTATAAACCAATGTGCCGCCATGTGCCGTGCCGTACCTAATGCGCTTTACTACCGCAGGTGTTGGAGAAATTACTGGCGTACCACGATTGGCCATAATATCGATACCTTCGTGAGTGCGCCCTTGCGAGCGTGCATCACCCCACGTATCTACAAGATCTTCTACGGGAATAGTGGGTACGGGATTGATAAAACTTTGTACTGCAGTTACATCGAGTGATTCTATGCTTGCGCGTATATCCGCGCTAAAACGCATGCCCCCGTAGGGATTTTGGCTGTCATTGTGCGCATAGGTAACGCTAGGAAAAGTAATAGAAATAATAAAAGCAACAAGTAAAAAAATAACCTGCACTTTTAATTTTTTATGGTAAACTGGAACTATCATGAAAAGATTTTTTATTATCAGTATAATTATAATAGTACTTGGGATTGTATATTTCGGAATATAAAAAGCATACACCAATCAATAGAAAAAGAATAGTACCATTATTTTTTAATAAACATTGTATTTTACTATTAAATTATATGCCACCTGCAGAATCAGAACAAATCAAAGAACTACATACCCAGCTAGTAAAATCAAACGCATTGTCATTGAAGGCATACTTTTTGCGAGGCATTGTATATGGTATTGGTGCTGCTATTGGTGCGACGTTGTTCACAGTATTCTTGCTGGGACTGATAACTCGCTTTGTTGGGCGCTTTGTTGATGCACCACCGGAACAGCAGGCCGAACAGGTGAATACGATTATTAAAAATATAGGACTTACCTATTAAAAAAGAATGTGTTAGAATGAAGACAAGAAGGGAGGCGCACGTAGTTTCTCCTTCTCTTATTTTTATTTATTATTTTATTTTACTTAATTTATTATTTATGAAAAAAAATACACTTATTGCGGGATTTTTAGTGGTTGGTATGGGATTTGGTGTTATGGCCAGTGGAGTAGGTGCAATGGATTTGGCATCATTAACTGCAGAACAAAAGGTAAAACTAGAGGCAGCAATGAAAACACAAGACCCTGCAATGATTAAAGCAACAATGGAAGGATTTGGTTTTGAGATGCCATCAGTAGAAGACATGCAAGAAAAAAAAGATGGAGAACCAAAAGGAGAGCTCAAGGGAGAGATGAAAGGAGAGGTAAAAGCTAACATGCCTATGAAAATAGATGGAGAACACAAGGACGAGATGGGTTTTGGAAAGTTAACCGATCTTCAAAAACAAAAATTGCAAGATTTGCGCGCTATGGGAAATAAAGAAGCGTTGTTAAATGCCATGAAAGAATTCGGTGTTCCCCTAAAGACTGCAGATGAATTAGAAATAATCAAAGCAGAGCGTAAAGAAAAAATGATCGAAGTAAAATCAGCAATCAAGGAAAATAATTATGATGATTTTGTTGAGGCAGTGCAGGGAACGCCATTTGCAGATAAACTTGATCAAGCAACTTTTGAAACCTTGGTAAAGGCAGAGGAGTTGCGTGAAGAAGGGAAGTATAATGACGCAGCGTTGTTGGTTAAGGGATTGGGCATGGGCATGATGCACAAAGAATTTAATAAAAAATTTGTTCGTCAGAATTTATCAGCAGAAGATAAAGAGTTAGCTCAGAAAGCAAAAGAACTGATACAAACAGGTGATGTGGTAGGTGCTCAGGAAATCTTCAGTGATTTAAAAGAAAAATATGCAGCAGAACTCTTGATTGCTCCGAAACGATTTTCTTTGTTTGGTTGGTTGAAGAAGGCTCGATAATTGTTGTATAATAGTCAGTGTGAGTAGGTCGAGCAATCTTATAAATAATTTTTATTCTCTACATATATGGCAAAAGGAATGGGTGCTAAAAAAGAAGTAAAGAAACCAAAAAAAGCAGCTAAAAAATAAAGCTTTTAAGCAAACACAAAAACCCCTGCAAGGGGTTTTTGTGTTTTTGAAATGCTTTACTTTCACAAACTTCAATGTTACTATCACTGTATATCGGAGTACCGCGTAGAGTTCTCCTTTTTATTTATTCACATCTGCGCGAGTACGGAACAACTCCTACTCTTAATTAACTATAATTATTTTTTAATTATAGAGCTTTTACGAGCTATTGTTACTATTTATGCAAAATTCTCATACACGAGGGGGCGCCTCAACGGGTCCCCGTCAACGTTCATCTGCCTCATCGTCATCATCTCGACCTCGATCAGGCGCACCGTCACGTTCACGTGACTATGTACCATCGTCATCATCACGTCTTTCGGGTGGTGCCCGGCCTGCGGGTGGTTTTCGTGGCGCTTCCAGTTCTTCTTCTGGTCGTCCGAGTCGATCATACAACTCTGCGCCATCACGTGGTGGTAGGGGAGGCGGAGCCCAGCACCGTACGGTGCTGGGTGGACGTGGGGGCGGATTTAAAATGAAATATTTTTCTGATATTTCTGTATTTATCAATAAAGCAAAAACCGGCGTTACAAAAGAAGTAAAACACGTACCCACGCATCAGAGTTTTGCTGAATTCGGATTTCGTCCAGAACTGGTAAAAAATATTATTGATAAAAAATATTCCGAACCAACACCTATTCAGGATCAAATTATTCCCCATGTCATGAAACACGTTGATGTGGTGGGGCTCGCTAATACGGGAACGGGAAAGACAGCGGCATTTTTACTTCCCCTGATTCACAAAATATTAAACGATAGAACTCAGCAGATTTTGATTCTTGCGCCAACACGTGAGCTTGCTCTCCAAATTGATGAGGAGTGTAAAGGCTTTGCCCGTGGCATGCGCATACATTCGGTAGTATGCGTGGGTGGTATGAGTATTGTGCCTCAAATGCGTCAACTACATAATCAGCATAATATTATTATAGGCACCCCAGGGCGTGTGATGGATTTGATGCGCCGCGGAAATATTCATTTAGAAACTTTTCATACTATTGTGTTGGATGAGGCGGACAGGATGCTCGACATGGGATTCATTCACGATATGCGCTTTGTAATGTCACATATGCCAACGAAGCGCCATACGCTATTTTTCTCGGCAACGATGTCTAATGATATTAAAGTATTAGTGAAAGATTTTTTGCGTGATCCCATAACGGTGTCAGTAGTACAGCAAGCAACGTCTAAAAATATTGATCAAGATGTGATTCGTTACGGTACTGAAGAAAATAAATTTACTGAGCTCTGTAGAGTCCTTGAAGCGCATCCAAAACAAAAAATCCTGATCTTTGGACGCCAAAAGCATGGGGTGAAAAATCTTGAACGCGATTTAATGAATAGGGGATTTTCAGCTGATTCACTGCATGGTAATAAAACTCACGCGCAGCGTGTGCGGGCTATGGAAAAGTTTAAGGAGGGTAGAGTATCTATATTAGTTGCTACTGACGTTGCGGCGCGTGGACTTGATATTAAAGGGATTCATTTGGTGATTAACTACGAGCTTCCTGAATCTCATGATGACTACGTACATCGCATTGGCCGTACTGGTCGCGGTGAACATCAGGGTAAGGCACTGACGTTTATAAAGTAGGTAAAATTTATAACGTTTATTCCCAGACGTCAACCCATTGTTACTTACCCCATCTATCGTTACAATAGGGGTCTATTATTAGTAATTTCATGATTATATCTTTTATATCTATGCAAAAATTACAACCACTTGCTGATCGAGTTATTATACGAGCAACTAGTCTCGAATCAGTTACTACATCAGGAATTATTATTCCCGAAAGCGCCAACCCAGAAAAACCCCAAGAAGGCACGGTTATCGCCGTCGGCCCAGGACGCATTGATGATTCAGGCAAGTTGATTACCCCAAAAGTAAAAGAAGGTGACAGAGTACTGTTTTCAAAATACGTACCTGATGAAATAAAAATAGACGGCGAAGATTACTTGGTCGTTCGCGAAGATTCTATTCTTGCTATTATTAATTAATTATCTTTTTTATATATGGCTAAAAAAATTCTTTTTGATGACGAGGCACGCAGTGCTTTAAAACGCGGTATTGATATTGCGGCGAACGCAGCAAAGGTAACTATTGGCCCACGCGGACGTAATGTGGCGCTGGATAAGGGTTATGGCAGTCCAACAATTACGAATGATGGTGTTTCTATTGTGAAAGAAATTTCACTTGCTGATAAATTTGAAAATATGGGCGTAGAAATTGTAAAAGAGGTTGCCACCAAAACAAACGACGCTGCAGGTGACGGCACCACAACAGCAACTGTCCTGTTACAGGCAATTGTGGACGAGGGTATGCGGCATATGCAATCAGGTCTCGAGGTTATGGGCATCAAACGTGGCATAGAATCAGCCAGTCATGATGTTATAGAGGCGCTCCAAAAAAATTCCAAAAAAATTTCCAGCGCGGAAGAGATCAGGCAAGTAGCTATTGTGTCATCAGAATCAGAATCGCTGGGAACTATTATTGCTGAAACGATTGAAAAAGTAGGACAAGATGGTGTTGTTACGGTTGAGGAATCACAGGGCTTTGATATGACCTCTGAAGTAGTGGAGGGTATGCAATTTGATAAGGGATATATTTCGCCTTATATGATTACTGATGCAGAGCGTATGGAGGCGGTGTATCAAAACATCTCTCTATTGCTTCTTGATAAGAAGTTGAGCTCTATAAAAGAAATTTTGCCTTTTCTTGAAAAGTTTACTGCTGGTGGACAGAAAAATTTGGTGTTAATTGCTGATGATGTTGATGGTGAGGCGCTGACTACTTTTGTAATTAACAAATTACGTGGCGCGCTGAACGTGTTGGCTATTAAGGCCCCAGGGTTTGGTGATAGAAAGAAGGCACTCCTCGAAGATATTGCTGTGTTGACTGGTGCTACAGTGGTGAGTGAAGAAAAAGGTATGAAATTGGATGAGATGGATATCGACGTTTTAGGAAGTGCACAGAAAGTTATCGCTACCAAAGACATCACTACTATTATTGGTGGTAAGGGTAATAAAGAAGATATAGCGGCGCGTGTACAGCACATGAAGGCACAGCTACCCAACATTACCTCGTCATTTGATAAGGAAAAACTAGAAGAGCGCATTGCAAAATTAACGGGAGGTGTTGCGGTTATTCGTGTTGGAGCGGCTACTGAAACAGAAATGAAGTATCTAAAACTGAAAATAGAAGACGCGGTGAGCGCAACGAAAGCAGCCATAGAGGAAGGTATTGTTGCGGGTGGAGGGTCTGCACTCGTGCAAGCGGCGATGATGGTAAAAAAAGAATTTTCTGGAAAAGATTTTGCTACGCGCGAAGAGGAAATTGGCTACCAGATTATTTTAAAAGCATGTGAAGCGCCCCTGCGCCAGATTGGCATTAATTCGGGCAAGGGTGATGGTTCAGTGGTTGTTGAAAAAGTGCGCGAGCTTGGTATGGCGGGAGGATATAATTCTATCACTGATACGTATGTTGTAGATATAATACAGGAGGGCATTATTGATCCGGTAAAGGTTACCCGTTACAGTTTGATGAACGCTGCCTCTGCCGCAGGAACACTACTGACAACACAGGTTGCCATTGCTGAGGATGTTACAGAAAAAACTGGCAATGACATGTCTGCCTCTATGGGTGCTGGTATGGGAATGGGTGGGGGTATGGGATTTTAATATAAAATCTTCCAATAGATTATTATGACCAGTATCATCATCAAAACCCCAGAGCAAATCGCCCATATTCGCGAGGCGGGGAAGCGCTTGGCCCTTGTCGTACAAAAAACAGCACAGATGGTCTGTCCTGGTATTTCAAAAGCGGAGCTCGACGCCTACGCAGAAAATCTTATTCGTGAGATGGGGGATGAACCTGCATTTCTGGGCTATCAACCCGACGGCGCAGATAGACCTTTTCCCTGTACTCTGTGTATTTCGGTAAATGAAGAAGTGGTGCATGGCCTTTCTTCAGATCGTATTTTGGTAGAGGGTGATATTATTACTATAGATTGTGGTATTAATCATAAGGGATTTTTTGCTGATCATGCTGTTACGGTTGCTGTTGGTACTATCAATCCTGAATTGCAAAAGTTATTAAACATAACACGCGAGGCTTTGCGTATAGGAATAGACGCTATTAAACCAGATGGGCATGTGGGCGATATTGGATATGCAATAGAGAAGTTTGTTGCGGGCAGATATGGCATTGTACAGAATCTCGCAGGGCACGGTGTTGGAATTGCCATACATGAAGATCCCTATATACCGAATTATGGTAGATCAGGCACAGGTGCAAAATTACAACCCGGTATGGTTATTGCTATAGAGCCTATGCTGAATATGGGTACGCATAAAGTTATCTTACAAAAAGACGGCTATACGTTTATTACCGCTGACAAGAAGCCCTCGGCGCATTTTGAGCATACAGTTCTTATTAATGATGAAGGGAGAGGAGAAATATTGACGGCAATATAAGTAAAACTTTATAAATCTTTCATAACTTTATAAAGTTTCTTCACAAGAATATTTATAATTTTTCAGGTATAATAGAGACTTATATGGATCCCATCAATCCAAGTGCGCTCTTCGAGCAGAATATCCAAAATCTTTCCAACCCAGCAGAAGAGGTTGCTTTTCTGCGTGAACGCCTGAATCAATTAGAAGCATCTATAGGCGTAATGCAACCAGGAATTTCACTAGAAGAGCAAAAAGAAGCAGTGGCAGAGCGATTGATAGACGCCTATCACGAGGTTCCTGGTGTACAGGTACTCAACAAAGAGCACGCAATGTCGCAGGCAGAAGTTCAAGAAATTTCACTTAACCTAGAACCCGAAGAGCATGATACCCAAATGGAATATTTGTATAGCCTCATGATAGAGCGCGGTATTAAAAACGCATTGACGATTCTGGATCAGATGCATAATTCGCATCTTACTGATGATTTCCACCGATTTTTAGTGCAGTACTTATTATCAGTAGGTGATATTCCAGGAATGACTCAAAAAAATGAATTATACAAACCACTGCACATAGCACTCTATGAAGTTTCATTGCCACGCCCAGAACAAGAGGAGCGCCGCACCTTTAAAGAGTTTATTTCCATGATGGAACAATTTTATGCAGGTATGCAATCAGTAGCAACGGGGGCAAATCCTGATAAAGATTATTATACGTTAGAACTTGCCCTCGCAAGTGGTACGGATCAGGTGGTATTTTATGCAGGTATCCCTCATGATAAGGTTGATTTGTTTGAGAAACAGGTAATTGCGCTTTTCCCACATGCGCGCGTGGAACCAGTCCCCAATGACTACAATATTTTTTCTGATGGGAATATTTCTGTTGCGGCACATGGCGAGCCAACGGGCAAAGAGGTACTCCTCATGCGTACGTATGATCAATTTGAAACCGATCCTATTGATGTGGTATTGAATGTGTTTTCAAAACTTGATACTCATAGCGAGGGTGCAGCATTGCAATTTGTAATTGCTCCTGCGGGGGATCGCTATATAAAAGAATACGGCAAAGTACTCGACAAGGTACGCAAGGGCGAAAAGCTATCAGATGCCCTAAAAGAAAAAGATTTCTTTGGTGATGCAGCGGATTTTATTTTCTCTGGAGGAAAAAAGAAAGACGAAGAAAAGAAACCAGAAGATAAAATAGTTGATCAAACGGCCGTAGAAAGTATAGTAAAGAAACTTAGTAATGCCATTGTCGAGGTAAATGTGCGATGTGTGGTATCTGCGCCTAGTGAAACGAGGGCAAAAGATATTCTGCGTGAAATCACCTCTGCCTTTAATCAATTCACCGAGCCACAGGGAAACGGCATCGCCTTTAAAGAAATTCATCGCAAGCGTCTAGAAGATTTTCTCAAAGATTTTTCTTTCAGAATTTTTGATCGCCATGAGCTTTTTCACATGAATATCAAAGAGCTTGCAACCCTGTATCATTTTCCTGCGCTTGCCGAGTCTGCGCCACAACTAAAACAAGCTCAGGCTGCAACAGCGCCCGCACCCTTGGATATGCCACAAGAGGGAATTTTGTTGGGCTATAACATTGATAGAGGAAGAAAAGTAGAGGTACACATGATGCCTCAGGACCGTCTACGACACTTCTATGTTATAGGACAGACCGGTACGGGTAAGTCAGGAACCCTCTTGGGTATGGTGCAACAGGATATGAAAAATGGTGACGGTCTGTGTTACATCGACCCCCATGGATCTGATGTACAAACTATTTTATCGTGGGTGCCAGAGGATCGTATTGACGATGTTATTTATTTTGATCCAGGGTATATGGCACGGCCCATGGGACTGAACATGTTGGAATTTGATCCAACGCGCCCAGAACAAAAGACTCTTATTATTGATGAGTTGATGGGAATATTCAATCAGCTCTTTGATATGCAGGCGCAGGGCGGTGCGATGTTCCAACAGTACTTTAAAAACTCGGCATTTCTGGTTATGGAACATCCTGAATCTGGCAATACACTGTTGGAGATTACGCGTGTATTGGGTGATGAAGCATTTCGTAAAATGAAAATGCAACATTGTAAAAATCCTATCGTGCGACAGTTTTGGATTAATGCTGAAAAGACAACAGGGGATCAGTCTCTGGCAAACTTTGTGCCGTATATTTCATCAAAGTTCGACCCGTTGATTTCTAACGAGATCTTGCGACCGGTAATTACCCAAGAAAAAAGTGCATTTAATATTCGTGAGATTATGGATAACAAGAAAATCTTGTTAGTAAATCTTTCAAAGGGGCGTTTGGGTGAGTTGAATGCGAACTTACTTGGTTTGATATTGGTGGGTAAGATTCAGATGGCGGCCCTTGGACGCGCCGATAGTCATGGGAAAGATTTTCCACCATTTTATTTATATATTGACGAGTTCCAAAACGTTACCACACCGTCTATTGCATCTATTCTTTCAGAGGCGCGTAAATATAAATTATCACTCAATGTTGCTCACCAGTTCTTGGCGCAGCTGGATGATAAAATTAAAAACGCCGTTATGGGTAACGTGGGTTCTATGCAGATTTTCCGTATTAGTTCCGAAGACGCCAAGACAATCGAACCACGTGTTGCGCCTGTCTTTACCGCGTCAGATATTATGAAACTCGATAACCGTAATGCCTATATGTCGATGCTTATTAATGGTAGACCAACACAGTCGTTTAATATCATTACTCCTGATTGGCCAAAGCAAAATAAAGACATTGTAGAGCCAATCAAAGAAATGTCGTATCTGAAATATGGTCGCCCACGCAATGAAGTAGAGGCTGAAATCATGGCCAAGTATGACCAAATGGGTGGGGAGTAGATTAAAAGATTGATATTTTTTTCTTTTCCGCTATAATGAATTCATTAGTGGCTTAGGCCTCCGAGAAAGCTCCCATACGGGGGCTTTCGATTTTAGAGCATATTTTTTAATTTCTCCTTAATTTTTTGAAAATCGGATACAGAAATGGATCCCGTTTTTCGTAATAATCTTTTGGTACTTATTGTTTTTATTTGTGACAGCACAACGCATGACTTTATTGATCCATGTTCCAATAGGTAACAATAAGGATTGTTCTTTGTTTGAGTGGTAAGGGGAAGTGCCCAAATCATTTCGCTGTTGAATTTTTTAATAATAATCATGGGGCGCTCAAAATTATCATGTTTACCATTTGATTCAACTCCAATATTTAATCCAGTGGAACACCACCAAATTTCACGTTCGTGAAAAAACAAATCTTTGTTAATGATTTTTTCATCAATTATTTTCTTTTCACTATTCCAGCTATCAAAATCCTTATTCATAAAGCACATAAAACAGTATCTTCACATACTGTATGATCATACTAACATTTACCTGAGTTACTTTCTAGAGCTAGAGCAAGAAGTTGAAATCATGGATAAGTATGATTTGATGGATGGGGAGTAGATGAATTGGTTTTTTTAGAATCGAACCACTTTACATCTCCTTAATAATTGCTAATATCAACGGTATATTATGAATTAACATGCTGTGAGAAACACAGCGTTTCCGATATTAGTATGAAAAAAGAACGAACATACGTGATGATTAAGGTTGATGGGGTACAACGCTCACTGGTGGGCGAGATTATTGGTCGTTTTGAACGTGCGGGACTTAAAATAGTTGGTATCAAGATGTTTACTCCTGATCGCGCACGTGCTACTGAGCACTACGGCAAAGACGACGCTTGGTATGAACGCAAGGGTCAAATTATGATAGAGAATCTAAAAGCTGCGGGTAAGCCTGTAGAAAAAGAAGCAATAGAATACGGACGAGACATTATTAAAGTAGTGTTGGATTATATTGTTGCTGGTCCTGCAGTTGGTTTCGTACTCGAGGGTCATCAGGCAGTTGCCATCGCCAAGAAATTGGTGGGAGGTACAGAACCCTTGACTGCTGATGTGGGAACCATTCGTTCTGACTTTACCTTGGACTCGTATCAAATGGCCAATGCTGATAGCCGATCGGTGCGCAACCTTATCCATTGTAGTGGGGAAATAGACGAGGCAGAAAAAGAAATTAAAATCTGGTTCAATGATAATGAATTGGTAAATTATCGCCATATTAACGAGGCGATGCTCTACGATGTAAACATGGATGGGATCTTGGAATAATTATCAGACACAAAAAACCGCATAGACTTGGCGGTTTTTTGCTAAAATAACATTTAGAGCTATAATCGTACAATACATATCTATATGAAACAACCACGCCAAGAACAAACATTTGTATTGATCAAGCCTGATGCGGTACGTAAGGGCCTCATTGGTGAAATAATTCGTCGTTTTGAACAGCGTGATTTGAAGGTGGTGGCATTGGAAATGTTTCAACCCACGTTTGATGATATTGATAATCATTATTCCAAAGATGAAAAATGGATTACGCGCCTTGGTGAAAAGGCACTCTCTTCTTTTGCAGAAGTTGGTTGGGATATTAAGGAAACATTTCATACTGATGACGCAAAAATCATTGGTCCTCAGGTGCGCGGATGGCTCATAGAATATCTCAGCTCTGCACCGTTGGTGAAAGTTATCATAGAAGGAGCTCATGCGATTAGTATGGTGCGTAAAATTATTGGGCCTACAATGCCGTATCGTGCAGACATGGGTACGATTCGTGGGGATTTTTCTAATGACTCGCCCGCACTTGCTAATCGTGAAAAGCGCGTACTCTATAACGTTGTTCATGCATCAGAAGATCAGGACGAGGCAACCCATGAAATACAGCATTGGTTCGGCAAAGACTTTTCTGGTTTTAGTTACAAGAGATTTGGGGTGGATGAGTAACTCCGTTGCTTCGACAGGCTCAGCAACCGTTCGGTATTGTGCCCAATTATTATTGTATCGCCGAAACGTGGTATTCATAATCGAATTGAGTTGCCACTTTTCGGCGATATGATTTTTACTTTGCAACGTTATCCAACGGTCGTTGAGCTTGTCGAAACGACAGATGGGAGGTCTTTTTTGAAAAAGCCCTATTTCATGCTACACTACAACTACGGCAGCTGGGGTAACTAAGGAATTACAACACCTTTAGTTTTGGGAGCAGTTGTTTCTTCTCTGTAATGGAGGAGTCCACGTACCCACGTGAGATTACGGTAATCTCTTAGCGTCTCACTGTCGTATAGAAAAACCCTTTGCGTGAATATCTTCATGTAAAGGGTTTTTGTATTTTGAAAGCACGTACAAAACACGTATAATAATAGGTATGCTTGATATCGCAAAAACATACAAGTCACTTTTATTTCACGGCCTCTTCTTTTTGTTGCTGGTTGGTGGCATACACACGGTTGCTATGGTGTATGATCTTTATTTCATCATGTCGTGGTTTGATATGTTTATGCATGGGCTGGGTGGCGTTGCATTCGGTTATGTTATGTATGCAGCCGTCATACGATTTTTTCCACGATATTCGTATAAAGAGTATACGTTCTGGCTAATATGGCTTTTAGCTCTAGGGATCATTGTTGTGGGTTGGGAATTTTTTGAATACATACTTTCGTTGCTCAATCTGCACGGTTGGACCCTGGGTTACGATAGTGTAAACGATATTTTCTGTGGGTTATTAGGGGGCATTGTTGCGTGTTTGTGGGGGAATCAATTTTGCATGTATTATAATAATTCTAATACGCACTAATAAATAAAATATATGAAACCAGCAATTACATTTTATGGCGGAGTAGGGAGTGTTACGGGGGCAAATTTTTTACTGGAAATTGATGGTAAGCGTATTCTGATAGATTGCGGTATGGTGCAGGGTTCGCCTGAATTGGAGCTCACGAATTATGATGCTTTTCCGTACGATCCCTCATCTATTGATATGCTTTTTGTAACGCATGCCCATGCGGATCACATTGGCCGTGTCCCCAAATTAGTTCGTGATGGATTCCGTGGGGTTATTTATTCGACACTCCCAACACGTGATATTTCTGAAATTATGTTTCATGACAGTATAAATATTTTTAGACATGATGCCAATACTAATGATCATCATGATGATGAAGAAAAAGAGTCTTTATATAGTAAAGAAGACATTGCTCAAACACTCACTCAGTGGAAAGTAGAGTCCTATCACCACGCTCTGCAAATTACTGATAATGTAACTGTAACCTTTCACGACGCGGGACATATTTTGGGTTCAGCTATGGTTAAGTTTTTATATAAGGGCAAGAACATTGTTTTTACGGGTGACTTGGGAAATACACCAGCACCACTTTTGCGTGATACAGAAATTATTGATAACGCAGATTATCTCGTTATGGAAAGTGTGTATGGCAATAGAAATCATGAGCAACGGGAGCTGCGTTCTGAAATCTTTGAAACGATCATAGAGGACACGTTACATGCGGGAGGAACGGTTATGATTCCTGCTTTTTCGGTTGAACGGACACAGGAATTACTTTTTGAAATTAATAATCTGGTAGAGCATGGCCGTATCCAGTCAGTCCCTGTATTTGTTGACTCACCCTTGGCCCTCAAGGTAACGAATATTTATCGCGAATCAACAGAATATTTCAAACCAGAAGTACGCGATCTCATTGCGTCAGGAGATGACATTTTTAATTTTAAAGGTCTCAAAATGGTAGAAAGTGTTGATGAGTCAAAGGCAATAAATACCATTACGGGTCCCAAGATTATTATCGCAGGATCGGGTATGTCTAATGGTGGTAGGATTTTACATCATGAAATGCGCTATCTCCCTGATCCGAAAAGCACGTTAATCTTTGTTGGTTATCAGGCAGCAGGAACGCTGGGGCGGGTGATTGCAGATGGGGCGCGATCTGTCACCATTTATCATGAAAAAGTTCCTGTACGTGCTCGTGTAGAAAGCATTTCTGGATATTCAGGACACAAACAAATGGATGATTTGGTTGATTTTGTTGCTGATACGCGTGAGCATTTGCAAACAGTGTGGTGTGTTATGGGTGAGCTCGAGTCTTCCATGTTTTTGGCACAGCGTTTGCGGGACTATGTCGGTGTACATGCCGTGGTTCCAGAAGTGGGTGAGCGCGTAGAATTGGAAATAATATAAAGAACACTAAAAACACTTATAAACTTATAAAAATTTAATTTCTGCGCTATACTAGTAGTCGTATGAAAAAGAAAAATCTCACGATATGTATATCAGGCACGCCAAGTCCTACAGGAACCTGTGGTGTTGATGCGCTGGAAGTTGCGCGTATTTTGGGGCGTAAAATGGCAGAGCGCAATATTACCCTAACCTCAACTTCTACGACAGGCTTTCCCTTATGGACAGCTCTGGGTTGTGCGGGTGAGGGGGGCACTGCTGTGGCTTTTTCTCCAGCATCAGGTGAACACGAACATCTCTATGTACACAAACTACCTATCGATGGCTTTACCATGGTGGTCTATACTGGCTTTGGACCGACGGGTGCGGGGATACTCGCTATGCGTTCATCAGATGCGGTTATATTTGGTTGTGGTGGCATGACCACGGTGTTAGAAACAACAACGGCTATATACGAAAACAAACCCATAGGCATTCTTGAGGGCTCGTGGAAAACAGACGAAGTGATTCGTGAATTGGTAGAGGAACATTATCCCGAGTATGATAATATTATTATTGATGCTGACCCAGGACGATTATTGGATCAATTGGTGAAGCGTATTCACGTACAAAAGGAAACTTTATTATAATATGCCCTATTCATCATATATATGAATCCTGAACAAAATAATCTCGACAATCAAATACATCAAAAACCTCGTAAAACGTTTTCATATTATTTTCTTGCATTTCGTGATTTTTTGCACAGCATAGCGGCGCAAACCTATCCGTGTATAGAACGTGATCCAACTACAGGTAAAAAAATTATTCTCGCACGTGCCTATAATTACCGCGCGCAGCTGTGTCAGGTAGAGTTTGGTGGCATAGAGGACCTGCGTTGTACGCGTATCTTTCTGTGGCACGAGTTCCTACATCTCTGGGGATCAGTATTGTTCTGGGCTCTGGCAGTTATGTTGAAAGCGTATGTACTACCGTTTCCTTACTTTTTAATATTGCCTATGCTGGTTATCATGTATTTCTTGATTCAAGAGTTGTATGTTGATCGTGTGCGCTATCATCAGCGTTGGATACGCAGTCTCATCGACATTCTTGTTTGGGGTGTGCCTTCAGTAGCGTTTATTGTTATTAGTTTGGTTTCTTTGTAGGGTTTTCCTGAAACCACCCTCTAACTCCCTCCTTATAAAAGGAGGGAGAACCCCATACTCAAAGTTCTTACCATTACCTTAGGTGTTGCAGTTCCCTCTCTTTTGGAGAGGGGTTGGGCCTTGCTGCGCTCTAGCTACGCGAAGGCGAGGGGAGAGGTCTACGACAAAAGATCACATCATCATACAGAGTAATAAAAAGAATCCCCAACACTCTTGTGTGTGGGGATTCTTTTGAGAATGCTCTTGTTTACTTTACCTGAGCAACAATTCTTTCAAAACACTGAGGATTAGTTTGGGCGAGTTCTTGCAACATTTTGCGATTGATAGAGAAATTTTTCTTATTCAAGGCATCAATGAATCTACTGTAACTGAGTCCCAGAGGCCGAACGGCTGCGTTAATGCGAATCGTCCACAAGCGTCGGAAGTCACCCTTCTTATCACGGCGATGGGCAAAGGCATGGTTGCGGGCGTGATAAATAGCATCATAGGCCATGCGCTTCTTCGTTGAACGTCCAAAACGATATCCCTTTACTTGGGACAAGGTATTGCGACGGCTTTTGTTTGTACTTGTACCTCCTTTGATGCGTACCATAAAATTTGAATAAAAAAGTATTAAATCTTAATAATTTTGATAAAATTATGCAAAGGGCATAAAACGCGCAATAGCCTTTGGTTTCATAGGGAAATCTACAGGAACTTTGCCGGCCAATTGCTTGCTACGGCTTTGCTTTGCGTTAAAGTGGTTAAAACCTGGCTTACGACCTTTAACCTTACCATTTTTAGTAAGACGTAAGCGTTTAGTATAAGATTTGTTAGTTTTGAGGCTCATAGTATTTTGTTAGCTTAAGTTATTTCTGGGATATCTTCGCTCTCTTCTTCTGATAATTCTAATTTTTCATAAAAATCAACAGGAATATCGGGAAGGGTTATAACGGGCACAACAGGCAGGTCGTCTTTTTTAGCCTTACGATCCCGTTCTATAATGAGGGAGAGCCCCTTGGGTGCCACCTTGAGGTTATCTACTATAGTATAGGGTTCGGTGATGTGCGTCAAGAACTGTGTGATGCGTGATTCGTGGAAAGTCTTGTTCATAAACTTTTCACGACCCCGAAGAAATATTTCAACTTTGATACGGTGGCCTTCAATTAGCCATTGTGATGTTCGTTTTGCCTTCATCAAGAGATCATTTTCTCCCGTACCCGGTTTTATTTGAATTTCCTTCACCTCTACCATAGCTGCTCGCGCCTTACTACGTACCTGATTATCCTTCTTTTTTTGCATATACTGGAATTTACCATAATCCATAATCTTGGCTATGGGAGGGGTTGCTTCGGGTG
>JACCDN010867773.1_pt1 | contig 17789 bp, 15 predicted proteins | sample 7441691 | NCBI WGS metagenome assembly JACCDN01 (sample SAMN15323439, study PRJNA562643) | freshwater metagenome | isolation source: river surface water | place: USA:Blue River Watershed | collected 2017-08-16
AGGTCGTCCTCGGAGATCGTCGGCAGGAAACGGTAAGGGTCGTCGACGTCGCGACGGACGCCGTCGGGGTAGGTCACGCGGAAGCGGTAGCGGAAAAGCGTGTTGCCGGGCAGTTCCACCTCGAAGACGCCGCTCGCGTGGAGGCGGGTCATCGGGACGGGGACGCCGACGTCCGGCAGGAGCTCGCAGGCGCTGGCCCAGGGGATGAGCGCGCGGGCGACCAGACCGCCGCCCTGGAGCGGATGCAGGCCCAGGAATCGGTGCGGCGAGGTCTCCTTGGCATCCACCAGGGCGGTCAACTCTGCTGGACTCAGGCGCATCCCGGAAGACTCCACGCCCGCCCGAGGGTCGGCAAGCGCTCATTACCCGAAAAACCTTGAGGGAAATCCCGGAGCGACAACTCTCGACGGATGCCTGGCCGTCGCTTCTGGATCATCGCCGCAAGCCTCTCCCTGTCCGTGGCGGCCATGGCCGCCGAACCGGCGCGGAAGGCCTCCGCCCCCCTGCCCGGCCAGCCCAACATCGAGGCCGACAGCTATGCTTCCGAAGAAGGCGGCAAGGTCGTCGTCGCCACCAACGCCCAGCTACAGAGCAACGACAGCTTCCTTTCCGCGAAGAAGATCCGCCTGGATTACCGCACGGGCGTGATCGTCGCCGAAGGCGAGGTCGTCTACGCGACCAAGAGCCTCCGCATCCTCGGCGCCAAGGTCACCATCGACCCGCGCGCCGACGTCATCGAAGCCACCGACGTGCGCTTCGGCCGCTCTCCCGTCTACTTCACCGCCGAGTCCCTGCGCATCGTCAAAGGCGACAAGCAGATCAAGGGCGTACGTGTCTGGAACAACGAACCCTCCGCGGCCGGCATGCACCTCAAGATCGCCGAGGCGTCCTACGTCGAGAAGGAGGACCACCTCTCCCTGCGCAGCGCCACGTCATACGTCGCCGGCGTGCCGCTCTTCAACCTGCCTTACTACGGCCAGCAGGGCCTCGACTTCCCTTACGAGATCATGCTCAACACGGGCAGCGAGGACAAGCAGGGCCGCTTCCTGCGCTCGACGATCCTCACGCGCGTCTCGCCTTCCCTCTCGGTGGGCGGCCTCCTCGACTACTATAGCACCTCCGGCATCCTCGTCGGACCGGCCCTGCGCTTCGACAACACGCGCGCGACGGGCGCCGGCACGACCTGGAAAGGCCGGATGCAGAGCGGCTGGATCGACGATCAGTCCACGCCCGTGGCGGACGTCTTCGGACGCCTGCCCGACCCGCAGCGCGCCTTCCTGACGGGCGAGATCAACGGACGCACGCAGGATGGCGTCGAGATCGCCGGCAACTTGTTCGCCCAGACGGACCCCGACGTCCTGCGCGACTTCCGACCCATGCTGATCGGCCAGGCCGGCAACCCTCAGCTCAACCTCGAAGTCGTCCGCCCGCTCGACGGCGGCTATCTCTCGGCCTCGCTCACCGCCAAGGCCGACAACTACCAGGACGTCGTGCAGCGTCTCCCGGAATTCCGTTACGACCTGCCGACGACGACCCCCGGCGCCGACGGCTGGTCCCGCCGCGCTTTCCTCAGCATCGGCTACTTCAGCGAACGCCCGTCGGCCGAGCTGCCGCTGGCCAACTTCCAAGCCGCGACCCTTTCGGCCGACGCCTGGTCCGCCGCGCGCGTCGACGGTTACTACGGCTTCAGCCGCAGCCTGGTCGCCGGCGATTGGCTGACCTTCCGTCCGGTCGCGGGCGTACGCACGACCGCGTGGTCCGACGGACTCAACGGCGAGGGCGCGGCCACCAAGGTGATCGGCCAGGCCGGCTTCGACGTCGAAGGACTCTTCACCGGCTCCTGGTCCGCGGACGCCCCGAACTGGCGCATCGACGGCATCCGCCACAGCGTGCGGCCTCTCTTCCAGTATCGCGTCATGCCGGGCGCCGACCGTGAGGTCGGAGTCGTCCCCATGACCCAGCGCGCCGTCTCGGTCTCCGTGCTCGAGGAACTCGACCTCGCGGACCGTCTCGACGCCGCCTCGACCACCGACCGTCAGGCGATGCGCTTCGGCGTCCGCAACACCGTCGAGACCCGCGACGCCGTGCTCGGCTCTCGCGAGCTGCTGCGAGCCGACCTCTTCACCGATTGGCGCCAAGGCCCCACCGACGCCGAGACCGGCCGCACCGACCTGCTCGGCTCGCTGAGCTTCAGCCCCGCCTCATGGGTCACGCTCACCTCCGCCGCGCGCATGCCCAACGGCGGCGGCGCGGCCCGGGAATCCCTGCAGTCCATCGCCCTGAACTCGGGCGACTTCTGGCGCACCTCGTTCAGCTGGGTCGAGCTCAACCAGGCCACGCAGGCCCGCCAGCTGGTCTGGGACGGCAGGGTCCGCCTCAACTCCGTCTTCAGCCTGGTCTCCGGCCTGAATTACGACGCCCAGCTCGACCAGACCACCCTGCTCTGGGCGGGGCTCGTCCAGCGTGTCGGTGACTCTTGGGAACTCGAATACGGTGTGAATAAACGCATGGACCCGATCAACCAGGGCATCAGCTCATTGGGCTTCCACCTGCGAGTGAGATTGTTCAAGTTCTGAGCCGTGACGGACACCCCTCCAGACTCTCCTTCGGTCCCCGCGGACGGCATCCTGCCGCCGCCGGACCTGCCGATCCGCCTCGACGTCTTCGAAGGCCCGCTGGACCTGCTGCTCTTCCTGATCCGCAAGAACGAGATCGATATCTACGACATCCCGATCGAGAAGGTCACCCAGCAGTACCTTGAGATCCTGCGCACGCAGGAGAAGGACAACCTCGAGCTCGCCGGCGATTTCTTCGTCATGGCGGCCACGCTGATGTACATCAAGAGCCGCATGCTCCTGCCGGTCGAAAGCCGGCCGGAGGAGGAAGTCGCGGCCGCCGACGAGGGCCAGGACCCGCGCTGGGCGCTCGTCCAGCAGCTCATCCAGTATAAGCGCGTCAAGGAGACGGCAGCCATCATCCGGGGCCTCGTGGACGAACGCCAAGGCCTGCTCGGTCGTCACGTCATCCAGCCGCAAGGCGACGACGCCGTGGTCCGACCGGTCGCTCCCGCCGACCGCATCGAGCTCTGGAACACTTTCAATCTCGTCCTTCGACGCCTCGCCGAGCGCATCCAGCCCGGCAACATCTCCAACGAGACCGTCACGGTATCGGACCGCATGGAGACCATCCTGGCCCGTCTCGAGACCGAACCCACCTTCGTCTTCACGAGCCTGCTTCCCGAGCGCCCGACCGTGGGCTTCCTGGTCGCCACCTTCCTCGCCTGCCTCGAGCTCGCACGCCTGGGTAAGCTCAAATTGGAGCAGGATGCCTCCTTCGCGGAGATCAACTGCGCCAAGTCCGAGCCCAGCGCGGCGCCCAACGCCGGCGAGGCCTTGGAAGGCGGCTCGGAGTTCGACCAGCCCGCCGGCGAAGCCGAGTAAGCCTCGGGCTTGAAATCACCCCCGAAGCGGTCAGATTGAAGGCATGGCCAGCGCGAAGCGCCCCTCTAACCGTCTGCTCGGACTCGGCTTGGACGCCACCGATCAGCACAAACGCATCACCCGAGGCGAAGGCTTCTCCTTGGTCGGAGGCTCCGAGGAGACCCATGAGCGCATGACGGAGACGGTCATCAAGACATCGGAAGATCTCAGCCGCAAAGGGCGGACCATCGCCGACGCCCGACCGGAAGAGCTGGCCGACCTGCTGCGCAAGCACGACCGCGGAGCTTGAGGGCAAAAAGGGGACACAGACGGATTGACTCACCTCTTTCGCAGGATTTGACTACCCCTCCCCAATGAGCAACGAGCTGCCCCCTCCTCCTCCGCCGCCTCCTCCCCCTCCTCCGCCGCCCGCGCCGGAAGGAGAAAACTCCGCTCCGAGCGCTCCGAAGCTCAAGCTCACCAAGCCCGTCTCCCCGGTCGCCAACGAAGGAGTGCCCGTGCCTCCGCCGCCCGCTCCGCCCGCCGGTGCGCCGATTCCTCCGCCGCCCGCTCCGACGGCCGCCGCGACGATCCCGGCTCCTGCTCCGGCCGCTGCTCCGCGTCCGGCCACGCCCCCGGCCAATCGCTCCGTCGGCAAACTCGCCGTGACGTTTGACCTGCTGGCCCTCGCTGCTTCGCTCGCAGGTGCGGTCATCCTCGCGATCGAACTCTTCTCGAAATCCAAAGGTTAACCGACTCTTCCATGGCCTCCGACCTCATCACTCATCTCGATAACAACAACTTCGAAGCCACCATCAAGGCTTCGACCGTCCCCGTGCTGGTGGACTTCTGGGCCACCTGGTGCGGCCCGTGCAAGCAGATCGGCCCGGTGCTGGACCAGCTCGCCGCCGAGATGAACGGAAGCGTCAAGATCGCCAAGGTCGACGTCGACACCAACCAGGCCCTCGCCCAGCAGCTCGGCGTGAACTCCATCCCCGCCCTGTTCCTCTTCAAGAACGGCGTCGTGGTGGATAAGATGGTCGGCGCTCGCCCGAAGGGCGATATCGCCGCCTTCATCAAGAAGCACGCCTGAGTCGGTCGGCGTAAGCCCCAATAGAAAGGCCCGGGATCGCTCCCGGGCCTTTTTTGTCGGCGATGGCCGGCGTCGGCTTACTTGCTCTCGAGCGGATGCTCCTTGAGCAGGTCGGCCGGGACGTACTGGGCGCGGTTGCCGATGGCCTTGCGGACTTCGGCGACCTTGGAGTCCATGACAGGCTCCGCGGTGTTGCCCCAGGCCTGGCGGACGTAGGTGGCGATGTGGGCGACCTGGGCGTCCTTAAGTCCGGCGCCGATGTTCGGCATGTTGCCGTTGTACTTCACGCCGTTGACCTCGATCTCACCGGCGAGACCGGCGAGGATGGCCTTGATCAGACGTTCTTCAGCGCCGGCGACCCAAGCGGACTTGGCGAGCGGAGGGAAGGCGCCCGGAAGGCCGAGACCGGTGGCCTGGTGGCAGGCCGCGCAGTTCGCGAGGAAGAGCTGCTCGCCCTTGGCGGCGTCGGGCTCGAAGGCCACCGGACCGCCGCCCACGACGGCCTTGGGGGCGTCGAGGTCGAAGGCCGAGGCCGAGAAACCGCCGGCGTTGTTGGTGAGGTAGAGACCGGCCCAGAAGCCGAATCCGCAGAAGAGGAAGACGATGAAGATCGGCGTGAGGGAGAAACCCTCCGCCGGCTCGTCCTTGTCGCGGGAGAGCTGGGCGTGAACCTCCACCAGGCGCCCGTCGGAGGGGCCTTCGGAGCCGGAGGGACCCCGGCGCGGGCGGTTGCTATCGGAATGACGGTTACGGTCGTTCATGGGTTCACTTCTTCAATTTGGCTTCCGGCGAGGGGTAATCCTGGCGGAGGGATTTCAGGTAGGCCACGAGGGCCGCGCGCTGCGCGGCGTCGACGAAGCGGTAGGAGGGATGCCAGGCCGCGCCGCTGGAGGCGGGGTCGGTCAGGAGGGTCTCGACGTTGATCTTGGACGAACGCGCGCCGTAGTTGGCGAGGTCCGGACCGAGACGACGCTCGCCGAGCAGCACCTGCGGCTGCAGGGAGTAGTCGCGGGCGACGGAAGGACGGACGCCGAGGCCGCGGGCGATGTCGCTGCCCTGCCCCGCCGGACGGACCTGCTGGGTGTGGCAGCTGACGCAACCAAGGGAGACGTAGACGGCACGGCCTTGGATGGCCTGGCCGGGTTCGCGGGAGGGGAACAGCGCGCCGCCTTCTTCGCCGGCCGCGCGACCGAGGCCGCCGAGCTGGGACTGACCGCTGAGCACGAGCGCGCCGAAGGGCAACGCGACGGCGAGGAAGACGCCGGCCAGGAGAGTGTTGAGGTTCTTCATGGTGGGGGTCCGATTAGTCGTGACGGCCGGAGGCGGCCGGAGCGGAAGATTTGAGGATCATGCCGAAGGCGTTGAGGGCGAAGGCGACGTGGCCCACGAGGAGCAGCACCGCGGAAATCGTCAGCACGAAGAACCAGGAAGATTCGGCGCGCAGGACGTCGGCGTAGGCGACGGCCGGGTTCGCGAGGAGCTGTCCGGTCTGCCAGCCGCCGACCAGCCAGGCGACGAGCGCGCCGACGAAGCCGAGCGCGGTGGCCCAGAAGTGCACGTGGACGAGCTTGGCCGAGGGCCAGAGGGCGCCGGTGAGGCGAGGCAGCACGAAGTAGCTCGCGCCGAACACGACCATCGTGGCGCAACCGTATACGAGCAGCTGCTCGAGGCCGGTGCCGAAGGCGGTGAAGCGGACCAGGGCGCTCGGAGCCCGGAAGGCGAAGACGCCGCCGAGGAGGCCGGCGAGGGTGAACGCGACGGCGCCGAAGCTGACGAAGCGGAGCGTCGTGTCGTTCCAGGCGCGGGCCCAGCCGCCTTGAGAGAAGAGCGTTCCGTGGACGTTGATGGCGACGATGATGACCGGGATGAGCATCATCGCGGCGGCGACGACGCCGGTCGACTGGAGCCAGAGAGGCACCGGCGAGCCCACGAGGGCGGCCGGGCCGGTCCAGCCGGCGAAGAGGAAGAACGTCCAGAAGGCCACCGGCGCGAGGTAGTAGCCGGTGAGCGTGCGCTCGAGGACCTTGGGCAGGAAGTAGTAGATCGCGGCGAGGGCCGAGGCGCCGAACCAGAGCTGGTGGAGGTTCGCGACGAACCAGCTGTGGGCGATCGCCTGGACCACTCCGGAAGCCGGCTGCCAGAGGACGAGGAGCTGGGCCAGCAGGTAGACGAGCGGGAAGACGAACGAAGCGCCGACGACGAACCACTGGGAGGCGAACGTGTGTCCCGTCGGACGGCGCGCGAACGCGACGATCGGCCAGAAGCCCGCCAGCAGGAAGGCGACCGCGAGGACGGGGCCGACCTCGCGCGGGAAGTCAAGGAGGCGGAAGCCGCTCATCTCGCCGGCGAAGACGCGGGCGACGCCGTAGGTCAGCGCGAGGTTCCAGGCCACGCCGCCGAGCTGGGCGAGCCAGCCGTTGCGGAACTCGAAACGACCGAGCTGCGAAAGCAGCCAGAGGTTGAGGGCGAAGAAGGCGTTGAAGCCCCAGCCGTAGACGAAGAGGTCCTGCTGGGCGGCGGCGACGCGTCCGGGCGTGAACCACGGGCAGTCGCGGAAGACTCCGCCCTGGAGCGAACCAAGGTCGAGCGCGGCGATCACGCCGAGCACCGAAGCGGCGAGGAGCCAGACGACGGCGGAGACGAAGAAGAGGAGGAACGGGCCGCGGAGCGAGGCCTCGACGCGCGAGACGCGACCGTCTCCTTCGGGAGGACGGCCTTGCGGGCGGCCGGAACGATTATCCTGGGTCATCGGAAGAAGGGTGCGGGATTATTTGAGGCCGAGTTCGGCGGTGGTCCAAGGAGCGGTGCGACCGGCGGTCGCGGCACGGATGGCCTTGACCTGATCGGCGGTGACCGGGTTGCCCTGGTTGCCGAAGCTCTGACGGACGTAGGTGAGGACGTCGGCGATGTCGGCGTCGGAGACACCGGCGACCGGCGGCATCATGCTGTTGTAGGTCATGCCGTTGACGGTGATCGGACCCATGAGGCCCTGGAGGATGAACTTCACCGGCAGCTCAGGATTGCCGACGATGATCGGCGCGTTGGCGAGCGGCGGGAAGACAGGGGGCAGACCCATGCCGGTCGGCTGGTGGCAGGCGATGCAGGTGCGCGCGTAGACCGCGGCGCCACGCTTCATCTGCTCGGGGTCGGCCTTCACGAAGGCTCCTTCCTTGGCGGCAGGAGCGGCGACGGGCGCGGCGGCGGGAGCCGGAGCGGCGGCGGCCTGGAGCTTGGCGATGACCTTGGGGTCCTTGGCGACGAGGTCGACGGCGTCCTTGAGCGGGATGCGGTAGGTACCGTCGGAGTTGCGGGCCGGCTCGGTGAGGAGGGCCTGCGCCTTCTTGGCGGTCTCGGCGCGCAGGTCCTTCTGGGCCTGTCGGCGGAGGGCGTCCTCGGTCGGTCCCTGACGGATCGCGAGGTAGGAGTAGCCGGTCACGATCAACCCGGCGGCGACGAGGGAGACGACGCCGAGCCAGACGGCGATCTGGCCGGGGATCAGCGGGCGATTCCCGGAGGAAGATTGGTCACTCATGGTAGTTGATGGACTCGAGGATACGGGGGTCGTGGACCGGGATCGTCTCCTGACGGGCCGCGCCGCGCAGGAAGAGCGCGAACACGATGCCGCCGAAGCCGACGATCGCGAGGAGGTCGAGGAAGAGCGAAGAAGTGAGGAACGGGGTCACGACGAAGCCTTCGGGGGCCGACTTCTCGTAGACCTGACGGGGGATCGCGTTGAACCAGAGGTCCACGATGCCGCCGACGAGGATGACCCAGGCCACGGCGAGGAGGCGGCCGGCGACGATCTTCGTGCGGTAGAACAGCAGGGAAAGGAACGGCAGGAGGAAGAAGCCGAAGATGAGGTACATCGACACGCCCCACCATTCGTTCTTGAGGCCGGTGGCGGCGTCGAACTCGCGGATGTTATACCAGAAGGTCTCTTCCGGGATGTTCGCGGTGTAGATCAGGAAGTACTGGGAGAAGCTGATGTACGCCCAGAAGACGGTGAAGGCCAGCATCAGGCAGCCGAGCACGTGGCGGTGGGCCTGGTTGAGGAGGCCGTCGAGCCAGCCGCCGTTGGACAGCTTGTAGGTGAGGATGACCGTCACCGCGAGCGCGAGGCGGATCGAGAGCGCGAAGAACCACACGCCGTACATGGTCGAGAACCAGTGGTACGAGAGGGCCATCAGGCAGTCGAAGGCAAGCATCGTGAGCGTCACGGCGCCGAGGGGGATGCCCACGGCCGAGACGGCGTGCAGGCGGTGCGTGTGGCCGGCGGTGCGGTCGGTGTCCTGGGCGAAGGACCAGCGGCGCAGGAGCGCGGCGAGCAGGCCGAAGACGCCGACGTAGAGGGCGATGCGGACGAGGAAGAACGATTCGTTCAGGAACCAGCTCTTCGCGATGAGGATCGGGTCATGGCCGACCTCGTGTCCGCCGGGGAGCATATGCGAGCCATCCGTCCAATACCAGACGGCGTGACGGAAGTCGGGTAGGAAGGCCAGCGGGACGATGCCGATCAGGATGACGACGGGCAGGCCGGCGATCAGGAGCTCCCAGTTGCGGCGGATGAGCGGAGCCCAGCCGGCGTCGAAGACGCGGGTGATCATCGTCAGCATCAGCATGCCGATGAGGACGGCGACCCAGAAGAGCGAGCCGACGAGGACGGAAAGGGCCTGGCGGTTGTCGTGATGCTGGACGCCGGCGAAGGCGAAGTACCAGACGACGGCGAGGGCGACGACGCCGACGGCCAGGAATTTCTTCCAGTGGGCGGTGAGGGCGTGAGGCGTGGAAGTGCTCATGGACGAATTACTTGATTTGGGCCTTCACGGCGGCGGGGACGAGTTCGGGCGGGCAGTTCTGGGAGAGCTGCAGGGCGCGCAGGTAGGCCACGACGGCCCAGCGCTCCTCGTGGGAGAGCTTGTCGCCGTAACCCATCATGGTGTTCTTGCCGTTGGTGATGACGTCGTAGATCTGCCCGTTCGGGTAGGCGCGGATGAGGGGCGTCTGCAGGTTGGCGATCGTGACGATGGCGACGTCGCCTTCGAGGGCGGAGCGCACCTTCATGATGCCGTTGCCGTCGGCGGCTTCGCCGTGGCAGACGGCGCAGTAGACCTGATACTTGGCCTGACCGAGGGCCAGCACGGAGGCGTCGACCGCGTAAGGCTGCGGCTGACCCTTGGTCAGCTTCAGCGACTGGGACGGGAAGCCCGCGATGAAATTGCCCTTGGCGTCCTTGCCGGACACGAACGACGGGTTGAGGGACTCGGCGCGACGGTAGTCGGCGGAGAAGACCTTGAGGGGCTCGAGGCCGTTGCCGCGGGCGACGGTGCCGGCGACGGGCGGACGCGCGTCGCGTCCGTCGGCGAAGAACTTGTTCTCACCCTGGGCCTTGTACTTGTTCTGGTAGTCCATGTCGTCGAAGACATAGACGGGAGTGTCCTTGGACACCTTGCCCTGGAAGCCGAGGAAGCTGATCGTGGCGACGACCGCGACGGCGAGGAATGCGAGGTAACGGGTCATTGGGGGGCGGATTAGTCGCGGATGACGGTGATCTCCTGGCCGCCGAGCGACTGGAGGAAGTTGCGCGACTCATCGAGGTGGAACTGCGGGTCGCGGGCCTCGAGCACGATCATGAACGTGTCGTCGGACACGCGCGCGAAGTGCGGGAGGTCGAAGAGCGGATGGTTGTGCCGGGGAAGGCGGTTGAAGATGAACTGGCCGAAGAAGGTGCCGAAGGCGGCGAACAGGATCGTGCACTCGTAGAGCACCGGGAACGGGAAGATCACGCTCCAGTAGGGCTTGCCGCCGACGATCAGCGGGTAGTCGTACGAGTTCATGTACCAGGTGAGCAGGCAGCCGGTGATGAAGCCGGTGACGCCGCCCAGCAGGGTCAGGCGCGGGACGGGGGAGCGAGGCAGGCCCATGGCCTGGTCCATGCCGTGGATCGGGAAAGGCGTGTGGACGTCCCAGTTCTTCCAGCCGGCGTCGCGCACCTTCTCGGCGGCGTGGAACACGTCGGAGACCTTGCGGAAAGTGCAGGCCACGCCGTGGATGCGTTCGTTGCGTTCGTTCATGGTCGGATGGCGGCGGGGATCAGTGGGCGTGGGGGTCGGCCTGCGGCGCGACCATCTTCACCTCGGCCATGGGGAGCAGAGGCAGGAAGCGCACGAACAGGAGGAAGAGGACGGAGAAGAAGCCGAAGGTGCCGAAGAACGTGAAGATATCCACGATCGTCGGGGAGTAGTAGCCCCAGCTGGACGGCAGGTAGTCGTTGGCGAGCGAGGTGATGGTGATCACGAAGCGCTCGAACCACATGCCGACGTTGACGAAGAGGCAGATGATCCAGACGAGGGAGTGGTTCTCGCGGACCTTCTTGAACCAGAAGAGCTGCGGGGTGATCACGTTGCAGGACACCATGATCCAGTAGGCCCAGGCGTACTGGCCGAAGGCGCGGTTCACGAAGGCGAACTTCTCGAAGGAGTTGCCCGAGTAGGCCGCGATGAAGAACTCGGTGGCGTACGCGTAGCCGACCATCGTGCCGGTGGCCAGGATGATCTTGCACATGTTGTCGATGTGGTACTGGTTGATGACGTCGTGCAGGCGGTAGATCGCGCGCAGCGGGAGCATCAGGGTGAGCACCATCGCGAAGCCGGAGAAGATGGCGCCGGCGACGAAGTACGGGGGGAAGATGGTCGTGTGCCAGCCGGGGACGTTCGAGACGGCGAAGTCGAACGAGACGATGGTGTGCACGGAGAGCACGAGCGGGGTCGAGAGGCCGGCGAGCAGCAGGTAGGCCATCTCGAAGTTGGACCACTGGCGGTTGCCGCCGCGCCAGCCCATGGCGAGGACGCTGTAGAAGGCCTTGCGCCACCAGGTGGTCGCGCGGTCGCGGATCGTGCCGAGGTCCGGGATCATGCCCATGTACCAGAACAGCGTCGAGACGGTGAAGTAGGTGGAGACCGCGAAGACGTCCCACTCGAGCGGGGAGCGGAACTGCGGCCAGATGCCGTTCTGGTTGGGCAGCGGGAAGAGCCACCAGCCGAACCAGACGCGACCCACGTGGAAGAGCGGGAAGAGGCCGGCGCAGCAGACCGCGAAGATGGTCATGGCCTCGGCCGCGCGGTTGATGGACGTGCGCCACTTCTGGCGGAGGAGGCAGAGGATCGCCGAGATCAGCGTGCCGGCGTGGCCGATGCCGACCCAGAACACGAAGTTGACGATGGCCCAGCCCCAGCCGACCGGTGAACGGAGGCCCCAGGTGCCGGTGCCTGTCGAGACGAGGTAACCGAGGCCGATGAACGTGAACGACGCGACGAAGAGCGCGACGCCGAACATGACCTTCCACCAGAGCGGGGTCTCTTCCTCGACGATGCGGCAGACCTTGTCGGTGATCCAATGGAAGCCGCGGTTGTTGAGGATCAGCGGCGAGCGCGGAAGCTCGGCTGGGCGAACCTTGTCGAGGATCGCGGGGCGCTCCGAGGAGCTGTCGTGGGCGTGAGCCATGGGACGGAGTGTCTTTTAAGGATTACTTGGAGTGGGGCTTCGCGCCGTGGGCGTCACCGTGCGCGGGAGCGCCGTGGGCGTCGCCGTGCGGGGCGCCGTGCGCTTCGCGGCCGGCCATCTCGACGCGGGAAAGCGGGACGAGGTTGACGCCGGGCATGCGGAGGTTGAGGTTGCGCAGCTTGGCCTGGTAGGTCGTGCGCGGACGGGTGTTGAGGTAGGTCAGCGCGCCGTAGGTGCGGGTCGAGGCCTTGGCCTTGGCGACGCGGGTCTTCGGGTCGGTGATGTCGCCGAACTCGATCGCGCCGGCCGGACAGGCCTGCTGGCAGGCGACCTTGATGGCGCCGTCGCGGACGTTGATGTCGGCCGAATTGCGGGCGCGGACCTTGGCCTGGATCTTGGCTTCCTGGATGCGCTGCACGCAGTAGGTGCACTTCTCCATGACGCCGCGCATGCGCACGGAGACGTCGGGGTTCTTCTGCAGCTGCGGGAGGTCGGCGGGATCCTTGACGCTCTTCTCCGGTCCGAGGGGACCTTCGTAGTAGTGGCCGTCGACGCGCTTGTTGAAGTCGAGGAAGTTGAAGCGGCGGACCTTGTAAGGGCAGTTGTTCGCGCAGTAACGGGTGCCGATGCAACGGTTGTAGGCCATCGTGTTGAGGCCCTGGTCGTCGTGGACGGTGGCGTTGGCGGGGCAGACGGTCTCGCACGGGGCGGTCTCGCAGTGCATGCAAGCGACGCCCATGAAGGTGACCTGCGGGTCCTCGGGGATCGCGTTGCCGGCGGCGGCGCGGCCGTCGAAGAAGTAGCGGTCGAGGCGGATCCAGTGCATGTTGCGGCCCTTGAGCACCTGCTCGCGGCCGACGACGGGGATGTTGTTCTCGGACTGGCACGCGGTCACGCAGGCGTTGCAGCCGGTGCAGGTGTTGAGGTCGATCGACATGCCCCACTGCTGGAGATCGGGGAACTTGTCTTCGTGGCCCTTCCAGGCGGCGACGTTCGGGGCGACCGTGTGGTTCGGGTGTTCGTAGGCGGAATTGCCGCGCGGAGTGGTGATCGCCTTCTGCGCGGGCGACATGCTGCCGTCCTTGCCGTAGACGGCGGGAGCGTGGCCATCGATGCCAAGCTTGGCGAAGTTCTCGTTCTTCCTGAGGTCCTCGACGTTGCCTTCGCGGATGATGTCGCGGCCTTCCATCGACCAGTGGTCCTGCATGTTGCAGACGGCGACGGTGGCGTCGGAGAGCGTGAGCTTGGCGCCGGTGCGGACGGCGGGCTCGGCGGCGGAAACCAGCGGGTAGACGTCGAAACCGTTGCCGGTGACGCGGCCGGCGAGGCGTTCGTCGACGCGCGTGGCGACGCGGCCGGCGACGCGTCGACCGAAGCCGAGCTGCAGGCCGATGGTGTGGTCGGCCATGCCCGGCATGATGAAGACCGGACCGGTGACGGACTTGCCGCCGACGGTGACGGTGGCGAGGCGGCAGATGAGGCGGCCGTCCTCGAGCTGGTTGATGTTACGGTTCAGCGCGCCGATCTTGTTGATGACCATCGCCTCGGGCTCGATGGCGAGCTTCGCGGCGAACTTCGGGCTGACGAGGATGACGTTCTCCCAGACGGTCTTGGTCATGGGATCCGGAGCCTCGGCGAGCCAGCCGTTGTTGGCCAGGAGGCCGTCGCCGGAGTGGACGCTGGGGAGGAGACGGACTTCGAGGGAGTCGAAGGAGAGGGCCGGAGCGGCGTAGGCCTTGATCTGGCCGACGCTGACCGCGGGCTTGGCCGCGGCGAAAGCGGAACCGGCGAGCACGCCTTCGGCCAGCCAGGCGGCGAAGGCTTCGTCGGTGACGTTCTTCGAGAGGGAGTTGAAGGTCTCGCGGACGAGCGCGTGCGGATCCTTGTCGGAACCGGCGAACGGAGCGAGGACGTCGAGCTCGGTGACCGTCGCGAAGAGCGGGTCGATCATCGGCTGGACCGGCACGTAGGTGCCGTCGACGGTGCGACCGTCGGACCAGCTCTCGAGGTAATGCGACGAAGCGAGGAAGGTGCCGGCGGCGGCCTTCACGGCGGCCGAGGTCTCGTCGAAGGACGGTCCGTGGTAGCCGAGTCGGACGACCTTCTTGGCGGCCTTGATGGCGGCGGCGAAGTTCACGTCGGCCGGAGCGTCGTAGACGGGATTGCCGCCGAGGATGACGAGCGTCTGGGCGGGCTGGGCGACGAGCGAGGCGATCGTCGGAGCGGCGGGAGCCGGGACGGCGACGTACTTGACCGCGGCGCCGAGGGCCTGGTTGGCGAGGAAGACGGCGCGGTGCGCGTCAGCGGAGAGATGATCGCCGGCGACGATGAGGGCTTCGCCCTTGGCGGCCTTGACGAGGTCGGCCACGCATTCGGTGACCCACTCGGCTTTGACGTTGATGCCCGAGACCTTCGACTTGAGCGCGGCGGCGTCGGCGGAACCTTTCTGCGCGAGCACTTCGGCGGCGAAGAGCAGAGCGAGACCGGAGATGTGCGACGAGGAAGCGCGGAGACGGTGATCGGCGGCGGCGCCGGTCAGCGAAAAGACGGATTCGACGACGTAGAGGCGCGTCATCTTCTCGGCTTCGGCGGCCGTGTCGGCGCGACGGGCGGAGGAGTAGGCGCGGGTGTCTTCGACGGTCGTGTCGTGCGCGCCGAGGAAGTCGCGGTCGAGGCTCAGCACGCGGCGGGCCTTGGCGTAATCGGGGAGCGCGCGGGCGCCGAGGACGGCGTCGGCGCGGTTCTGGGCGACGGGGGTGTATTCGACCCAGCGGGCCTGCGGGTAAGCGGCCTTGAGCGCGGCGACGAGTCGGGCGCGCGTGGGCGAGGCGGACGGACGGGCGAGGAACGCGAGACCGGCGCCGGCGTCGGCCTTGGCGTCGGCGGCGAGACCGCGGAGGAAATTACGGGCGGCGGAGACGGAAAGCACGGAGCCGTCGGCGGCGAGGGAGGCCTGCGCGCGGTCCGGATCGTACATGTCGAGCACGCTGGCTTGGGCGAACTTCGAGGAAGCTCCGCCGTTGGCGCGGTGGCTCGGGTTGCCTTCGATCTTGGTCGGGCGGTGCTGGTGCGTCTCGACGAGGATCGGCTGGTTGGCGAATTCGCCGGGGAAGGAGGAAGCGTAATACGTGGCGACGCCGGGGATGGTGTTCTCGGGCTGCTTGGCGTAAGGGAGCGTATGGTTGCGGGGCTCGCGGCAACCGGCGAGGCCGAGTCCGGCGAGTCCGAACGAGGCGCCCATGAGCATCAGGAACTCGCGGCGTTCGACGGACGAGATGGCGGAGGCGCCGTCGAGGAACTCGCGCTCGGCCCGGGTGCGGAACTCGGGCGACTTGTTGCGCTCGTCGAGGCTGCGCCAGTACGAGGGACCGGTCGGCTCGCCGGCCTGGGCCGCGGGGTGTTCAAAGACTTTCTTGCTCATCGGAAAAGGCGTGGGGGATTAGCGGTGGCAGCCCGAGCAGCTCTGGGGCGGATTGACCTTCCAGTCGTGCACGAACTTCGTGCCATCGGTGGTCTGCTGGGCGGGAGAAGCGGCCTTGTAGGCGAGGTCGGTGACCTTGTCGACGGGGCGCAGGACCTGCTCGGGATTGCGGTGGCAATCGAGGCAGAAGGACATGTTGAGGGACTTCTGCTGGCCGACGACGACCTGCTGGTCGATGCGACCGTGGCACTCGACGCAGCTGACGCCGCGGTTCACGTGCACGGCGTGGTTGAAGTACACGTAGTCGGGCACCTTGTGCACCTTGACCCAGCGGATCGCTTCGCCGGTCTCCATGCTCTTCTTGACGAGCGCCAGCGCGGGGCTGTCGGTCTTCACCTGGCTGTGGCAGTTCCAGCAGGTGTTGGTCGTCGGGACGTTCGAGTGGCCGGACTTCTCGACGAAGTTGTGGCAGTAACGGCAGTCTAGACCGAGGACGGAATCAGGACCGGCGTGGAAGGAGTGGTCGAAGGCGACCGGCTGGTCCGGCGTGTATCCGACGTTCAGATACTTGTTCGTCGCGTACTCGTTGACGGCGGCGGCCACGACCACGCCGGTGACGAGGAGGCAGACGAGGACCTGGAACGGGGCGGCGTTGATCGCCCGGGAGAAGAAGTTGCCGCGCGGAGCCGGGCGGTTGAGGTATTCGAGGAGCTTGCGCATCGCGTTCAGACGAAGGGATTGGCGGGTTTTTTGACCGAAGAAGCACGAAAGGCGGCACCCCTTCGCAATCCAAATTTGAGGGGTTTTAGTCGCTTTTCGAAGGTCGACTAGGGGTAATATGACCAAAAGCCTGTGAATGCATTGTGATTACATCATTTAAACCAATGAATAACAGATAGTTACATAGTTTAGAATGAATCTAAACATGACCGCCCTCCCCTAGCCCCCAGATGCTCGGTTCCAAACTATTAGGCCGGCCAACGGAAAACCCCAGTGGGGCTTATCCGTTGGCCGGCCTAGGTTCGGGTCAGGTTCGACTTAGCGGGTCAGGGACTTCGCGGCGCTCTGGACGAGGTCGACGAAGCTCTTGGCCTCGAGGGAGGCGCCACCGATCAGGCCGCCGTCGATGTCATGCTCGGCGAGCAGCGCGTCGGCGTTGTCGGGCTTCATCGATCCGCCGTAGAGGATGCGGACGCGGGCGGCGGTCTCGGCGCCGAACTGGGAGACGAGCAGCGAGCGGATGAAGGCGTGGACTTCCTGGGCCATGGCCGGGGTGGCGGTCTTGCCGGTGCCGATCGCCCAGACGGGCTCGTAGGCGATGATGACCTGTTCGGCCTTGCCCGCGGGGACGCCGGCGAGACCGAGCTCGACCTGACGCTTCACCACGGCGTTCGTGGTGCCGGCTTCGCGCTCGGAGAGCAGCTCGCCGACGCAGAGGATGGGCTTGAGGGACGCGGCGAGGGCGGCGTTGACCTTGCGGTTGATGAACGCGTCGTCTTCGCCGAAGAGGCTGCGGCGCTCGCTGTGGCCGAGGATCACGTAGCCGACGTGGAGGTCGCGCAGCATGGCGGCCGAGACTTCGCCGGTGAAGGCGCCGTTGGCCTTGTCGTGCATGTTCTGGGCGCCCACGGCGAGGTGGGTGCCTTCGGCGGCGGCGCTCACCGCGGAGAGCGCGGTGAAGGGCGGGCAGAGGACCACCTGGACGGCGGACTCGATGCCGACGGCGGCGGCGATGGCCTTGACGAGGTCGGTGCCTTCGGTGGCCGTCTTGTTCATCTTCCAGTTACCGGCGATGAGAGGAGTGCGTTTGGACATGGGAGTGGTTTGGAGGCGTGTTTATCGGGTCAGAAATCGGTTCAGGCCGACAGGGCCGCGACGCCCGGGAGGATCTTGCCTTCGAGGTATTCGAGGGAAGCGCCGCCGCCGGTCGAGCAGTGCGAGACCTTGGCATCGACGCCGAACTTCTTGGCCGCCGTGGCGGTGTCGCCGCCGCCGACGATGGTGATCGCGCCACGGTCCGTGGCCTTGGCCACCGCGGCCGCCATGGCCTTGGAGCCGACGGCGAACTTCTCGAATTCGAACACGCCGCAAGGGCCGTTCCAGACCACCGTGCCGGCGCGGCCGATGGCGGCCTCGTACAGCTTGATGGACTCAGGACCGCAGTCCATGCCTTCCCAGCCGGCAGGGATGCCGGACTGCATGGTGGCAGGCTGGGTGTTGGAATCAGGAGAGAACTTGTCGCCGCAGACGAAGTCCACCGGGAGGGTGACCTTCACGCCGCGGGCCTTGGCCTTGTCGAGCAGCTCCTGGACGATCTTGGCGCCTTCGGCGTCGTAGAGGGAATTGCCGATCTCCA
>JACCDN010896932.1_pt1 | contig 17787 bp, 17 predicted proteins | sample 7441691 | NCBI WGS metagenome assembly JACCDN01 (sample SAMN15323439, study PRJNA562643) | freshwater metagenome | isolation source: river surface water | place: USA:Blue River Watershed | collected 2017-08-16
AACGTGGCCCGCAATCCGGTTTCAAAGCGCCACGAGGCGAGGGATACGCCGGGGAGCGGGAAAGGTCAACGGGGCCAAGGGCCGCATTTTCCCATCCAGAGACCAGACATGCGCCACAATCCGGTGCCAGACCGTGCAAACCGATGGTCGTGAAAGGTAAATCATGCGTCCCTCCCCCGCGCTCTTTGTCCTTGCCGCCTTGCTGGCCACAGGGGGCCCCGCCCTTGGCGACACCGCCGCCACCTGCGCCGAATGCCCGCTGCCCTTGGCGCAGGACCTGCCGATCGAGGTTGATCCCGGCTTTCCCGTCACGGTGGATCTGGTGGCCATGATCGCCAAGGCAGGAAAAGACCGCGACCTGCTGATGATGCTGGAAAACCTGATCGCCCGGCGCAGCAACCAAAACAGCCTGCGGATGCTGGAGCAGGTGGTGCTGCCCCAGAACAACGGCGGCCATGACCTGAACGCCGCACCTTATCGCTATGAAATCGTCGCTCAGGTGCGGCAGGCCCAGAACCGGGCGCGCATCCTGGGCGAGATGCTGGCGGCGGATCTGAACAATGACGGCCAGATCTCACGACAAGAGTTGAGCGACGTGCTGGCGATGGACCGGGTCAACCACGTCGCAGATGTGTTCTTCACCTCGGACATGGATGGCGACAACGTGCTGAATGCCGACGAAATCCGGGCCGCTGCGACGGAAACGGTGCGAGTGACGATGGGCGACCGGGAAGATCGCCAGCACTTTGCACAGGTGTTGGACTTTGACGACGACGGCTATTTGTCGGCCGAGGAATACCAGCGCGGGCAGGTGGCGATGGGTTTTCCGTCGCTGTGACCGTTATGGAGGCAGCAGCGGCCCCTTGCTTTGCGGCAGGCTTGCCAGCCAGTCCATCAGCCTTGGCCGTGCCGACATATCGCCTGCCGCGCGGGCCTCTTCGATCACGGCGCGGGCTTCGGCCAATTTCACCCGGCGCAAGAGCGCCTTGACCGGGCCAACAGAGGCCGGGCGCATCGACAACCCGCGCAGGCCCATCGCGGCAAAAGCCAACGCCTCGACCGGACGACCCGCATCCTCGCCGCAGAACGACAGTCGGGTGCCCGAGGCATTGCAGCGGGTCACGACCTGTTCCAGAAACGACAGGAACGACAGGTTCAAACTGTCATAGCGCTTGCGCACCCGCTCATTCTCGCGGTCAGCGGCAAAGAAGAACTGTTTCAGGTCATTGCCACCGATCGAGATGAAATCGGCCAGATCAAAGAAGGCTTGCGGCGCATAGGCAAGGCTGGGCGTTTCCAGCATGGCGCCGATTTCCAGATCTTCCGGCACCGGATGGCCCAAGGACCGCTCGCGGTGGACCTCGCGCAAGACATGGCTGCGCGCCTCTTGGAATTCGGCATGTTCGGTGATGAAGGGGAACATGATGGCCAGTGGCCGCCCCTTCGATGCCCGGATCAGCGCCTGCACTTGCATGCGCAGAACACCCGGTTTGTCCAAGCCAACCCGGATCGCCCGCCAGCCCATGGCCGGGTTCGGTTCATCCTGCGGCTTCATGTAAGGCAGCACCTTGTCCGACCCGATATCCAGCGTGCGGAACGCAACCGGGCGGCCCTTGGCGGCGTCCATCACGCGGGCGTAAAGCGTGGCCAGTTCGGCCCGTTGCGGCATCTTGTTGCGGATCAGGAACTGCAACTCGGTGCGGAAAAGCCCCACGCCTTCGGCACCAGAGCCTTCAAGGCTGGGCAGATCGGCCATCAGCCCCGCGTTCATCTGCAAGGAAATCGAGACGCCGTCGCGGGTGGTCGCGGGCAGATCGCGCAAGGACGCATAGCGCTTTTGCGCCTCGGCCTGCATGGCCATCTTGTCGCGGAAGCTGCGCGAGACGGTATCTTCGGGCCGCAGATGCACGATGCCCTGATCGCCATCGACCAGAATGGCATCGCCGTTCAGCGCCTCGGCGGTAACGTTGCGGGCATGGATCACCATGGGAATGGCCAGTGCGCGGGCGACAATCGCGGCATGAGAGCCGACCGACCCTTCCTCTAGCACCACGCCCTTCAGCTTGCGGCCATAGTCCAGCATTTCCGCCGGGCCGATGTTGCGCGCCACCAGAACCGGATTTTCCGGCATTTGCGCGCCGGTATCCTTGCCCTGCCCCGTCAGGATGCGCAGCAAGCGGTTCGACAGATCATCAAGATCATTCAGCCGCTCGCGCAGATAGGGGTCTTCGACCTGTTCCAACCGGTTGCGGGCGGTGGATTGTTCTTTTTCGACCGCAGCCTCGGCCGACAGCCCGCGCTGGATGTCTTCTTCCATCCGGCGCAGCCAACCGCGCGAATGGGCGAACATCCGGTAAGCTTCAAGAACCTGTTTTTGCTCTTTCTCAAGGCTTTCAGCGGCCAGCAGGTCATCAACCGACACCCGCAAGACGCTGACGGCGTCGCGGATACGGTCGATTTCGGTCAGCGGGTCATCGGCAACCGGGTTGGTCACCACGACACGCGGTTCATGCAGCCAGACCCGGCCCTCGGCGGTGCCTTCCTGCCCGGTGCCGCCGCGGAACATCAAAGGCTGCTTGTGCAGGGCCTGTACGTCGTCACCGGCAAAGGCGCCAAGTTCGGTCATTTCGGCCAGCACCATGGCCACGACGTCCAAGGCGTCGATCTCATCCTCGGCATATTGGCGGGCGGTTTTCGACTGCACCACCAAGACGCCCAGCTTTTCGCCCACCCGCTGGATCGGCACGCCAAGGAACGAGGAATAAATTTCTTCCCCCGTCTCTGGCATAAAGCGAAAGCCCTTTTCCGACGGCGCATCGGCGGTGTTCACGGGCTGCCCCGTGCGCGCAACACGCCCGACCAGCCCCTCCCCCAGTTTCATCCGGGTCTGGTGGACCGCCTCAGGCTTCAGCCCTTCGGTCGCGCACAGTTCCAGCGTCTCGGCGTCGCGGAACAGATAGATCGAGCAAACCTCGGTCTTCATGCTGTCGGCAATCAGATGGGTGATACGGTCCAGCCGTTCCTGCCCCTTGGCGGGGGTGGCAAGCACATCGCGCAAGCGCCGCAAAAGCTTGCGGCTGTCGCTTTCACTGCGTTCGGGCATGGGCAGACTCCTCTCCCCGTCTATAGGACCAATACTGGTAAATGGGGAGTTAATTTCGGACAGGTTCAGCGCCATTTTGCGCAATTTAGCTACCAGAACGGGCATTTGCCGCGATTATGGGCAAATGCAGGCTCAAGCGCCCTTGCCGGTCGATGGCCCGTGCGCCAGATAGACACCATCCCAGCTTGTTGAAGGCCACCATGACCCAAAATTTCGCAATCTATCCTAGCTTGAACGGCAAGACCGTTTTCGTCAGTGGCGGCGCGCAAGGTATTGGGGCCGAGATCGTTCGCGCCTTTGCCGCGCAGGGGGCCAAGGTTGGCTTTTTGGATATCGACGAAGCCGCCAGCAGGGCCTTGGCTGACGACCTGCCCGGCGTGTCCTATGAGCTGTGCGATTTGCGCGACATTACGGCACTGCAGGCCGCTCTGGCCTCGCTGAAGGCCCGGATTGGCGCGGCCGAGGTTTTGGTGAACAACGCCGCCCGCGATGATCGCCATGGCTGGCAAGATGTGACGCCCGACTATTGGGACGAACGCCAAGCCACCAACCTGCGCCACATGTTTTTTGCCATCCAAACCGTTGCCCCTGACATGATCGCCTCCGGGGGCGGTTCGATCATCAACATGGGGTCGAACAGCTGGTTTGAGGCGGGCGGCGGTTTTCCGGCCTATGCCACCGCCAAAGCCGCGGTGCATGGCCTGACACGCACCATGGCGCGCGATCTTGGTCGCCACCGGATCCGCGTCAATGCCGTGGTGCCGGGCTGGATCATGACAGAGCGGCAAAAGACGCTTTGGGCCACGCCCGAAGCGCTTGAAGCCCATCGCAACCGCCAGTGCCTGCCCGACCTGATCGACCCGGTCTATGTCGCGCGCATGGTGCTGTTTCTGGCCTCTGACGATGCCGCGATGTGTTCGGCATCGAATTACATGGTCGAAGCGGGCTCAATCTAACCTCTGGTTAAGCCTGCCGCACCAAACACTCTTGCCGGAATCGCCATTCCCCGCCATCACCAGCGCCAGTGCCGAGTGATCTGTACCCGTTTATTTCAAACCCCATTTGCAGGGATGTCCGATCATCCCGGAAAGAATATCTTGATGAAAACCCTCGTTGCGGCCGCTTTGATTGGCGTGGTTTCCCCTTGTGCAGCCTTCGCCGAATCGGCGGATATCTCCACCATCACCTGCGCCGATCTGGCTGAAATGCCGGCAGATTCGGTTGCGATGCTGTTGACTTGGATTGACGGCTATATGGGCGGTCAGGCCTCGGACACCGGCTTTGACGTTGAACGCCTGCAAGCCAATATCGACGGCGCCGCCGAAGCCTGCACCGCCGATCCCTCGGCGAGCCTGATGGATGTGCTGCACACCGCCGAAAACGGCTGATCCCGCTTGCACCAAATGAAAAAGCCCGGTCGTCTGACCGGGCTTTTCCATGTCTTGGATAATCCCTTAGGCTTTTTCCAACTCGAACGTGTCGTGCAGCGCCTGCACGGCCAGTTCCATATATTTGCGGTCAATCAGGACCGAGATCTTGATCTCGCTGGTGGTGATGACCTTGATATTGACGTTTTCAGCGGCAAGGGCGGCAAACATCTTGGCCGCAACCCCGACTTGGCTCCGCATCCCGATCCCGACGACCGAAATCTTGGCCACATCGGTATCGGTCACCAGCTTGCCATAGGCGAATTTGCCTGCGGCCTTGGCTTCTTCCATCGCCTTGCGCGCCCGCTCCACCTGATTGGTGGGCAAGCTGAAGGTCATGTCGGTATAGGCGCGCTTGTCGGTCGGATCGTCCAGCTCCGAAATATTCTGCACGATCATGTCGACGTTCACACCCGCATCGGCCAAGGGGCCAAAGATCGCGGCCGCGATGCCGGGGCGGTCTTCAACCTTGACCAGCGTCATCTTTGCCTCGTCGCGGCTATAGGCGACGCCAGAAACAACTTTCGATTCCATGATTTCGTCCTCGTCGCAGACCAGAGTTCCAGAAGTTTCATCGGTGTCCTCGAACGAGGACAGCACCCGCAGCCGCACCTTATAGCGCATTGCCAGTTCGACCGAACGGGTCTGCAAGACCTTTGCCCCCAGCGAGGCCAGCTCCAGCATCTCTTCAAAGGCGATCTTTTCCAACTTGCGGGCTTTGTCGGTGATCCGCGGGTCGGTGGTATAGACCCCATCCACATCGGTGTAGATGTCACAGCGTTCGGCCCCAAAGGCTGCGGCAAAGGCAACAGCGGTGGTATCCGATCCACCGCGGCCGAGCGTGGTGATCCGGCCTTCGGCGCTGACGCCTTGGAAGCCTGCGACGACCATCACCTTGAAGCCTTCGGCGAATTTGGCATCCATATTCTCGCGCGGGATCGACACAAAGCGCGCCGCCCCATGCGCCGAGGTGGTGTTGATCGGCACCTGCCAGCCTTGCCAGCTGCGCGCAGCGATCCCCATTTCCTGCAAGCGCAGGGCCATCAGACCTGCAGTCACATTCTCGCCAGACGAGACCACCGCGTCATATTCGCGCGCATCATAGAGCGGCGAGGTCTTTTCGACCCAACCGACCATTTCATTGGTCTTGCCCGACATGGCGCTGACGATGACGATGACGTCATAGCCACGCTCCACCTCGCGCTGGACCTTCTGGGCGGCATTGGCGATGCGGTCGAGATCCGCCACCGAGGTGCCACCGAATTTCATCACCAGAAGCGGCATGGACATCTCCCACAGCCTGAAATCGGCGTTTCTTTAGGGCGACTGCCCCCCGCGTGCAAGCGGGAAAGCGGTGGTTAATCCAGTCGGAAGCCCACGGGCTGCAATGGCGGCGGCACAGGTTCGCCCAGCGCGGGGGCCAGCGCGATGTCGCAGGTGCGGCAAATCGCGGCCAAGGGCAGGGCATTGGCCGTCTGCCCGAACGGATGCGCCAATTCCTCGGTCACTTCGGCAAGGCCGAAAAACACATAAGCGACAATGCTGACAAAGACCGGCGCCATCCAGCCCGGCCCTTCCAAAAGCGCCAGGGGCAACAAGAGACAGTAAAGCCAAGAGGTGCGGAAGATCAGCAAGGAATAGACATAAGGCAAAGGGGTAGAGCGGATGCGCTCACATCCCGCTTGCGCCAGCGTGATCGAGGCCAGCCGCCCCGAGAGCGTGCGCGCGCCAAAGCCGTCAAGCTGCCCCGTGGCCCGCGCCGCCGCCAAAAGCCCGTTCATCGCCTGCAAGGCTTCCTCCGCGCTTGGACCGCCCGCCGCCTCACCGCGCAAGGCCCGGCGCAGCCCGTGCAGAAAATCGCGCTGCCCCATCAGCAAGGCGCGGGTCTCGGCCCCCGGCCCAAGAAACAACTCCGCCTCGCGGATCAACGCACGGGTGTCGGCGACCAACCCGCCCCAAAGCCGCCGCGCCTCCCACCAGCGGTCATAGGCGGCGTTGTTGCGAAAGCCCAAAAACAGCGACAGCGCGACCCCGAAAACCGTAAAGGGCACCGGCGAGACATGCGGCATGGGTGAGACGAACCGATCAAGCGCTACCACCGCTGCCGCCGCCAAGGCCACCACAACCAAAGACGGCGCGATCACCGGCAACACCGATCCGCGCAGCGCAAACAGCAACTCCCGCAATCCGGGCTTATCGCGAATGATCATGGCCGCCCCCTGTTGTCAGACTTTCACCCGCACCGCCCGGCCCCGATGTCGGAGCCTCCGGCGGGAGTATTTGTGCCAAGATGAAATCCCCCGCTTCATCTTGGCACAAATACTCTCGGGGGGTGAGCGCGTCAGCGCGAGGGGGGCGGACAGCCCCCCTGCCCGGTTTCAAAGCGCACGCCAGCCGATGTCCGAGCGGCAGAACCCGTCGGGCCAGCGCAGATGGTCGATCATCGCATAGGCGCGGTTGCGGGCATCGGCCAGCGTGTCACCACGGGCGGTGACGTTCAGCACACGGCCGCCATTGGCGACGATCATCCCGTCCTTTGCCGCCGTTCCGGCGTGAAAGCACATGTGGCGGCTGTCTTCGGGCAGACGCTCCAACCCCCGGATCTCGCTGCCTTTGTTGTAAGCGCCGGGATAGCCCTTGGCCGCCATCACCACGGTCAGCGCGTGGTCGTCGGCCCAATTGACCTTTGCCGTGTCCAGACGGCCTTCGGCGCAAGCCAGCATCAGATCCAGCGCCTGCGCGCCAAGGCGCATCATCAGGACTTGCGTTTCCGGGTCGCCAAAGCGGGCATTGTATTCCACCAGCCGGGCACGTCCCTGCTCGATCATCAGTCCGGCGTAAAGGACGCCCTGATAGGGGGTGCCGCGCCGCGCCATTTCCCGGATCGTCGGCAGAACGATCTCGTCCAGCGCCTGTTTTTGAATGGCATCGGTCAGCACCGGCGCGGGGGAATAGGCCCCCATCCCGCCGGTGTTCGGACCTGTATCGCCATCACCAACCCGCTTGTGGTCCTGTGCGGTGCCGATCGGCAGGGCGTTTACGCCATCGGTCAGAACGAAGAAACTCGCCTCCTCGCCCGTCATGAACTCCTCGATCACCACTTCGGCACCGGCAGCCCCGAATTCGCCGCCGAACATGTCGTCGATGGCGGCCAGCGCCTCGGCCTCAGACATCGCCACGATCACGCCCTTGCCTGCCGCCAGCCCATCCGCCTTAACGACGATCGGCGCCCCTTGGGCGCGGATATAGGCCTTTGCAGCCGCGGCTTCGGTGAAACGGGCATAGCCGGCCGTCGGGGCATTGCAGGCGTCACAGATCTCTTTGGTGAACCCTTTCGACGCCTCAAGCCGTGCTGCCGCCGCCGAGGGGCCAAAGGTGGCGATCCCCGCCGCCCGCGTCGCATCGGCCACCCCTGCGGCCAAGGGGGCCTCGGGTCCAACAATCACGAAATCAATGGCATTTTCTTCGCAGAAGGTGACCACCTCGGCGCCGTCCAGAATGTTGAACGCCGCCACCTCGGCCATCTGCGCGATACCGGCATTGCCGGGTGCGACGATCAGCCGGTCACATTTGGGGTTTTGCTTTACAGCCCAAGCCAGCGCATGTTCACGCCCGCCGCTTCCAAGGATCAGGATATTCATCACGCGCCCCTTTGCCTTCGCTTGCCCAGCGTCATAAGGTTCCCCCCCAAGGGAGGCAAGCGCCGATGGACATGTTCGAAGATTCCCCCACCCCGCCGGGCAACCAGCCCGAATACACCGTGTCGGAACTGTCCGGTGCGGTCAAACGGGTGATCGAGGGCGAATTCGGCCTTGTGCGCGTGCGCGGCGAGGTGGGGCGGGTCAGCCGCCCGGCTTCGGGGCATCTTTATTTTGACCTCAAGGATGATCGCTCTGTCATCGCCGCGATTTCGTGGAAGGGGCAGGTTGCCCGCATGCAGGTGCGTCCCGAGGAGGGGATGGAAGTCATCGCCACGGGTCGGATGACCACCTTTCCCGGCCAGTCGAAATATCAGTTGATCGTCGATGATGTGGCCCCGGCTGGCGCGGGCGCGCTGATGGCGATGCTGGAAAAGCGCCGCGCCGCCTTGCAGGCAGAAGGGCTGTTTGATCCCGGTCGCAAAAAGCCGATCCCCTATCTGCCGGGGGTGATCGGCGTCGTCACCTCGCCCTCAGGCGCGGTGATCCGCGATATCCTGCACCGATTGCGCGACCGCTTTCCCCGCCATGTGCTGATCTGGCCGGTTGCGGTGCAGGGCCAGTCCTGCGCGGCGGAAGTGGCGGCCGCGATCCGGGGCTTCAATGCGCTGGAGCCCGGTGGGCCGATCCCGCGTCCCGACCTTCTGATCGTGGCGCGAGGCGGTGGGTCGCTTGAGGATCTGTGGGGCTTCAACGAAGAAATCGTGGTGCGGGCGGCGGCGGCCAGCCGCATTCCGCTGATTTCCGCCGTGGGCCATGAAACCGATACCACGCTGATCGACCACGCCGCCGATTTGCGCGCCCCCACCCCCACCGCGGCCGCCGAACTGGCAGTGCCAGTGCGGCTGGAGCTGTTGGCAAGCTTGGACGCCTTGGCGGCCCGCCAGACCCGCGCCATGGCGCAGGGGGCTGCCAACCGCGGGCAAAGGTTGCGCGATCTGGCGCGCGCCCTGCCCCGGCTGGAGACGCTTTTGGCGCAGCCCGCACAGCGGCTTGACCTGTGGTCGGGCCGTCTGGGTGGTGCGCTTGGCATGGCGGCGGCGAAAAAGCGCGCCGCTTTTGAACGTGCCGCGAGGCTGCGGCCCGAAACGCTGGTCACGCTCATCGCGACCAAGGCCCGCGACTTGACCGCCCGCGCCCAGCGCCTCTCCGACAAGGGGGCCGTAGCATTGGAGCGCAAGCACGGTCAGTTGGACAAATGGGCATCGCGGCTGGAACCCGCCTTGGCCCGATTGCTGTCGACTGCCGCGCGCGACATCGCCCGCGACCGCGACCGGCTCTTGGCGCTTGAAACCCGTCTGCACGCTGCCCCCGCCCGGCAATTGGCCGATCTGACCAAACGGCTGGAACAAACCGACCGCACCCGCCTGACGCTCGGCTATCGCGAAACGCTGAAACGCGGGTTTGCCGTGGTACGCGGCGATGGTCATGTGGTGACGACCAAGGCCGGGGCCGAACGCAGCGCCAGCCTTGAGGTCGAGTTTGCTGATGGCAAGCTCGCCTTGGGCGCGCGACCTGCCAAGAAAGGCAAAGCCGAAGGCGGTGAACAGGGTAGCCTGTTCTAGAACCCTGATTTTCGACGAAAATCAGCCGCGCCTAGACCCCAAGCCCGTCGCAAACCATGCCCGTTTCGCTTTCTTCAACCGCGGCCAGCATCATCGCGTCAGGTTCCAGTTCGGATTGGGCAAAAAGCCTGCCCGCGCGATCGTAAAAGCGCCAGCATTCCTGTTCGTCTGGTGCGTCCTCATAGGAAAAGCAAATCAGACCCGCCGCAGGCTCTTGCCAGAGGCCGCGCTTGCACGGCTCCCCGTCAAAGGCCCAGATCACCTTGCGGTCTTTGAGATACATCTCACGCCCCCAGACATCGCCATCACGGGCATAGGTCATGGTGCGCCCAAGGGTGCGCGCGTCGAACTCTGCCCCTGACAGAGGCGTGTCGGCCAGCGCGACACCGGGGACAAACATCAGGGCGAGCGCCAGTTTCATGGCTCTCTCCACCGCGCAAGCGGCTTGCGGATCAGGCGCTTATAGAGGGGGGGGAGCAAGGCCAAGGTGCAGGCCACTGGCAGGGGCCAAGGCAGATGCGGCGCCTCATCGACCGGAGGCAGGCGCAGCGCCGGATAGGGGCGCGCGGGGTGGGCATGATGGTCAGAATGGCGCGGAGCGTTCAGCATCATGCCCGAGGAAAACCAGTGCGGCGCGTTCCACGAATGGCGCGCGGCCACCGGCTCCAGCCGCCCATCGGCGCGGCGGGCGCGGGTCAGCCCATAATGCTGGACGTAATCCGACAGCATCAACTGCACTTGGGCATGCAGGCCAAGCCCGCCCCAGACCAGCACTCCCCAGCCGCCGGCGATCAGATCGGCCAGCAAAAGCGACAGGGCCGCGCCCCCCAGATAGACCGCATAGGGATGCAATCCCGGCGCACCTTTCGACCGGGCGCGCAATGCGTTCTCCTCTTGCCAGCCCCGCAGGAAACTGCCGCGCCAAGCGCGCAGAAAAAAGCGATAGAACCCCTCGCCCATACGGGCGGAATTCGGGTCTTCGGCACTGGCGGCATGGCGGTGATGCACCAATCGGTGCGCCGAGGCGTGGTGGCCAAAAAGCAGGCTCGTATAAACCGCCACCCCCAGCCCATAGAGCAGACGGGAACCGCGATGGATCAGTTCGTGCGCCATCGGGTTCGACACCTGCCCGAACCAAAGCCCCGCCCCCAGCATCAGCGCCGCCCTTTGCCAACCGCCAAGGCCGCTGTCCCCCGCCACGCCCCAAACCACGGCGGGCAGCGCCACAAGATGGCCGCAAGCCAGCGCAACCAAAAGCCCATCCGCGGCAGGAAACTCTGCCCCCTCAGGCGCATCCCCCAAGAACAGGCCCGAAATCTGGTCAAGGCAGGCCGCAAGAACCGTCATGTAGAAAAGCCCGGCAAAGGCCCAAGCCCCCCCGGCCCAAAGGCCAAGACCGAACAGGATCAACGGGCTGGCCGAAGCCAGGGCGAACAGCGCCATCGGAAGCGAACGAGAGACAATCACCTGCATGGACCAAGGCTAACATGTCAGCATCGGCTGCACAGCCGGGATTTTGCCGCAGGGCGGCGCAGGAGAAACCCGCTTTGCCATGCCCTGACACCTTCCCAAGACCGCCCGAATTGACTAGGTGAGAAGAAACCGCGCAAAGGCCCTGCCTCAATGTCTTTCTTCAAGAAACTCAAGGAACGCATGTTCCGCTCGTCTGACAAGATCGGCGAGGGGTTGGAGGCGCTGGTCGCCGAAGACGCCGCACCCGCCAACGCGGCAGAAAGTGCGCCCGAAGCGGCATCAGACGTCGCCGCCGCGCCGATGCCGAACAAATCGCCAGATGTGGGTCCGCCACCAGCACCAGCCGCGCCCGTCCCTGCCGCAAAGCCGGGCCTTCTGGGCCGCATCTTCGGCGCATCCGAAGAACCTCGTCGCATCCTTGATGATGCGATGCTCGAAGATCTGGAAGACCTGCTCATTCAGGCGGATATGGGGGTTGATACCGCAACCCGCGTCACCGCCAATATCGCCGAGGGGCGCTTTGGCAAGAAGATCGGCGCGACCGAACTGCGCGAGGCGCTCGCCACCGAGGTCGCCCGCATCATGGAACCCGTCGCCCGCCCCCTGCCACTTTACAGCCAAAAACCGCAGGTGGTGCTGGTTGTCGGGGTCAATGGCTCTGGCAAGACCACCACGATTGGCAAACTGGCCAGCCAGTTCCGCGCCGCCGGCAAAAAGGTGGTGATCGCCGCCGGTGATACCTTCCGGGCAGCCGCCGTGGAACAGTTGCAGGTCTGGGGCACCCGCGCGGGCGTTCCGGTCCTGACCGCACCCGAAGGGTCCGACCCCGCAAGCCTCGCCTTTGACGCCCTGACCCGCGCGCAGGCCGATGGCGCCGATCTGTTGCTGATCGACACCGCAGGCCGCCTGCAAAACCGCGCCGATCTGATGGAGGAACTGGCCAAGATCGTCCGCGTGTTGCGCAAGGTCGATGCCAGCGCGCCGCACAACACGCTTTTGGTTCTGGATGCCACCACGGGGCAGAACGCCGTCACTCAGGTGGAGATTTTCCGCAAGATCGCTGATGTCTCGGGGCTGGTGATGACCAAACTCGACGGCACGGCCAAGGGCGGTGTCCTCGTCTCCCTTGCCGACAAATTCGGTCTGCCAATCCATGCCATCGGCCTTGGCGAACAGATCGACGACCTCTCCCCCTTTGACCCGACTGATTTTGCGCGCGCCTTGGTGGGGTTGGAAAGTTGATCCTGCCTTCAACGTGGTCCAAATATCCCGGGGGTCCGGGGGCTGGCCCCCGGGCGCGATGACATCCTAGAACATCCATGTCGAACTGGCTCCTCTCGATCGAAGGCACGGAAACCGGCCGACAGGCCGCGCTGGCGCTTGCCCTCATGGCCGCCGTGCTGCACGCGCTTTTTGGCGCTTTGCAAAAGGGCCGCCATGACCCATGGCTCGCGCGGGCGGGGATCGATCTTTGCTATGGTTTGATCGCGGCCCCCTTTGCGCTGTTCGTGGTGCCCTGGCCCGAACCCCATATGTGGCCGATCTTTGCCGGCGCTTTTGCCATCCATGCGCTTTACAAGGTCTTGCAGGCGATGACCTATACGCGCGGGGCCTATACCGTGGTCTATCCGGTGGTGCGCGGCACGGGGCCGCTCTTCACCGTTGCCGCAGCCGGGTTGGTCTTCGGCGAACATTATGCGCCGCTGCAATGGGCGGGCGTTGCCATGCTGACGGCGGGCATCCTCGGCCTCTCGGCTCATAACCTTGCCCATCTGACCCATGGCCGCGTCACCTTGAAACCGGCCTTGGCGCTGGCGGTCGCCACCGGGGCCATGGTTGCCGCCTATACGACCTATGACGCCTGGGGTATCCGCGCCACCGCCGACCCGTTCACCTTTCTGGCTTGGTTCTTCCTGATCGACGGCGTGTTCATCCCTGCCTTGATGGCCCGCCGCCTCATCACTTTGCCGCGAAGCGAACTGGCGCCGCTGCTGAAACGGGCTGTGCTGGGGGCTTTTGTGGCGTATTTCTCGTTCGGCGCCATTATGCTGGCCACCCGGCTGGACAGGGTGGGCGAAGCGGCGGTGCTGCGCGAAACCTCGACCGTCTTTGCCGCCTTGATCGGCTGGCTGGTCTTGGGCGAAAAGGTCGGGCGCCGGGCTGCGCTGTTGATGGGATTGATCGCTGCCGGTGCGGTGGTGATGGAATGGGGAGGCTGAGACGCGATGGCGGTGAAGAAAATCAATCCGATGCTGAAGCTGGCGCTGGAGCTTGGACCAATCCTGCTGTTTTTCATCGGGTTTTCCCGCATGAAAGACCAAACCTTCCATATCTTGGGCAAGGATTATTCCGGCTTCATCGTGATGACGGCCGTCTTCATCGCGCTGATTGTGGCCGCCACGGGCCTTCTCTGGGCGCTGACGGGCAAGCTGTCAAAGATGCAAATCATGACGCTGGTTTTGGTCGTGGTGATGGGCGGGCTGTCGGTCTGGTTGAATGATGAACGCTTCATCAAGATGAAGCCGACGCTTCTATACCTCGCCTTTGGTGGCATCTTGGGCTTTGGCCTGTTGCGGGGGCAGTCCTATCTGTCCGCCGTCATGGAAGAGGCGCTTCCACTGGCACAGGAGGGCTGGATGATCCTGACCCGCCGCCTGACAGCGTTTTTCTTCGCGCTTGCCATCGCGAATGAGACGGTTTGGCGGCTGATGTCCACCGAGGCGTGGGTCAATTTCAAAACCTTTGGCCTGACCGCGGCTTTGTTCCTGTTTTTCATGTCGCAAGCCAAAGTGCTGGACCGCTATGGCCTGCCCGAGGACAAAAGCGGAAACTGACTGTTTCCAAATTTATCCCTATCAACAAATCTGCGCCCCATTCTTGCCGCCCCGCGGCCCGGCCAACCCATCAAGATCAGGGTTAATGCAAGGGGGCAACGGGGGCAGCCATCATGAACTCACGACCAGCGACGGTCAGCACGGCGGCGACGCGCCTTTCCGGCCCACCGATGCTCGCCCCCGAAATCCTGATGCCGGGTGTGGTGCTGACGGCCCTTTGGCCCCTTCTGCGCGTGGCGGTGGAACGGGAGACGGATGCCTTTCTTCTGGCCTTTCTGGTGACGGTCGCCCTGCGTCTGGCCATCACGGCCGATGTGCTGATCCTGAGCGCGCGCAGCCATTTCGGGCCGCGCGCCGCCGTCTTGGCAACGCTTGCGGTCGGACCGGGGCTGTTGAGCTTTCTCATGCTGAACGGCGATCCCACATGGTGCCAACGCTTCTTGTCCGGCTATTCCCTGCTGATGGCAGCGCTTTTCCTGTTGGACCTGATCGACGGTAAGGCGCACCTTGCCCGCCACAGTTGGCCCGAAGTCACCGCACCGCATGCGCGCCGCATCCTTGGTCAGGTCATGGTGTTGAACCATCTTGGGATGTTCTTGACCAATGAGGTGCTGATCCGCCAAGCCGGGTATGGCAACTGGCTGATTTTTCTGGGCTATGCGCCCTTGATCTCGCATCTGGTTGTGCAATCAACGCTGGGTATCCTGCGCGAATGGACCGCGCGCGAGACAGGCTAGGACCGGGTGATCTGCGCTGGCGCGCTGGCCGCGGCAAAACGCGCCATCACCACCTCGCCCCCGTGCTGCACCGAAAGCCGCATCAGCTGAAACCGGATGCGCGCCATTTCACGATAGTAGCGCAAGAAGGCGGCGTTCAGTGCGGCCCCTGTCAGCGCCCCCAGAATCGGCACGGCCTGCGCCGCCAGTTTTTGCCCCAAAGCCGCAGCCAGTCGCGGCGCCACCGAGGCAACCAGCTTTTGCAGCGCCGGCCCGGTCACCGTCAATCTGGCGGAAAGAAAGGCGCTATTGACCCCGTCATCACCTGCCAGCGGACTGCCCGCGGCGAAAACTTCCAGACAGGCGGCGCGAATACCGTCTTCTGCCGGGTCAAATCCCGCGCGTTTGGCCTCGGCCCTTATAGCGCGCAGGATCACTGTGATGGTCACCGGCAATTCAGCGACCGACGTCAACAGCCCGCCCGCGCCACCGGCCGCGCCCGTAGCCAGAACCGCCGCCAGCGTGCCGCGCCCTTCGGCCTCACCCCCGATCCCCGCCACCCCATGGGCGGCCATCAAGGCCTGCGCGGTCAGTCGTTCCACCTCGACCCGGACGGGCGCGGGCAGGACGGACAGTTGCCGTTCAACACCCCCACCCAAACGGTTGACCACGGCCATCACCGGCCCATTGGCCCGCCGGGCGGCGCGCACAAGCGCTTCGATCTCACGATCAAGGTCGGGGGCTGCAAGGGCGGGCAAATGCGGTGTCATGCCCTGAATGTGGCCCCGACAAGGGGCCCTTGCAAGGTCTGTGACCTTAAACTCCGGTCGCCTTGGTCACGGCGCCGCGCACCCCATCCCATGCGCCCTGTTTCAGCGCCAAGCCCAACACGCGGTCGGGGTTGGTGGGCGGCGGCATCTCCACCCCGTTCAGCTTTTCAAAGCCAAAGCGGCTGTAATAGGGCGCATCGCCCACCAAAAGCACCCGCTCCCAGCCCAAACGCCGCGCCTCGGCCAGACTTTCGGTGATCAAAAGCGCGCCAAGCCCTTCGCCCTGCCGGGTCGGGTGAACTGCCACCGGGCCAAGCAACAAGACATCCTCGCCAGCAACTTCGGCCGGCCAATAGCGGATCGCCGCGGCCAGCGTTCCATCATCATCGCGCAGAATGAGACACAGGGCGGCAACCGTCGGCACCCCGTCGCGCAAACGATAGCTGGAAAGCGCAGTGCGACCCGGGGCAAAGCACAGGTCATAAAGCGCCTCCACCTCCCACCAATCGCCTTCTGTCTCTTCTTCCAGCTTGTACACGCGCCTGAACTTTCCCCTGCGGAATCAATCGGCACGGGGCTAGCATGGGGGGACCGGGGGATCAAACTGCGATTTGGGACCAAACGACATTTGGCCCTGCGTGGCCTTGCCAGAATCCTGAACTTGTGAAGAACTTATGCAGGGATACAGCGGAGGCGGCCATGCGCTATTCGGAAACCATCACCATCGAAGATCTGGAAGCCGATCCCTTCCCACATTACGCACGGCTCAGAGCCGAAGATCCGATTGCGCCAGTGCCCGCCGCCAATTGCTGGTTTGCCACCCGTTGGTCGGATGTGGAGCAGATCGCGCGGCATCCCGATTTCACGGCGCTGTCGGATGAGGCCCCGGTGAACACCGCCTTCGGTCGGCCCAATGTTCTGACGAGCGAGGGACCGACCCATGCCATTCTGCGTGGCGGGATTGAACCGCATTACAAGCCGCGCCGGGTGGCCGATTATATCGACGCGCTGGTGCGGCCGATTGCCGTGGCACAGCTGGCAGCCTTTCGCGCCTCGGGGTCGAATGACCTGCTGACCGAATATTTCGAGCCGATTTCAGCACTGGCCTTGGCGCGGTCCTTTGGCTTCATGGATGTCGACATGCCAACCTTGCGGCGGTGGTTTCATGGGCTTTCGCAAGGGGCGATCAACTTTGAACGCGACCCGGCCCGTGATGCGATCTGTCAGGAGGTTTCGGCAGAGATCGAGGCGGTCGCCCTGCCCTTGCTGGCGCGTCTGGCCAAGACACCCGACAATTCGCCGCTGTCCCACATGCTGCATTCCGGCATGGACGGCGGTGCGGTGCGGCCGGTGGAGATGATCCTGCCCTCGGTCAAGGTGACGCTCTTAGGCGGCATGCAGGAACCGGGGCATGGGGCGGCGAATTTGTTGGTGGGGCTGATGCAAAACCCGGACCAGTTCGCAGCCCTTCGGGCGGATCTGGACGGGTTGATCGGCCCCGCCATCGACGAGGCGCTGCGCTGGATCGCGCCGATCGGCACGATGATGCGGACCGCGCTGCGCGATACAGCGGTGAACGGCATTGCCGTACCGGAAGGCACGCCGGTGTCTTGCATCTTTGCCTCTGCCAACCGCGATGAGACGCGTTGGGACGCCCCCGATGCCTTTGACATCCACCGCCCGCAAAAGGCGCATATGGCCTTTGGTCAAGGCACCCATTTCTGTGCCGGAAAGTGGTTTGCAAAAGCCCAGATCGAGGTGGCGATGCGGGTTCTGCTAGAGGCGTTCCCGCGCTTGACCTTTGCCGATGCCCCGCCCGAGTTTCGCGGCTGGGAGTTTCGGGCGCCCACCCATTGCCGCATTGCGCTTTAGCGCCACTTGTGGCCGAGGTCTCGTCCGGGCTAACTGCCGGGCAACCAAGGGGGCCTTGAAATGCCGATTGCCTATGTCAGCCTTGCCGGTCGCGGTGCGACCGATGCCCTGATCGCCGATGCGGTGGCGCGGGTGGCCGGGGTACGGCTGGCTGGCACCGTGCAGCGCGATGTGGTGCGGGCCGACCGCACGCTGTGCGACATGGAGTTGGTGGTGCTGCCCGATGGCCCGGTCTTTCGCATCAACCAAGACCGGGGCGAAGCCGCGCGGGGCTGCCGGTTGGACGGGGGCGCGCTGGAAGAAGCCGTGGTCGAAGTGGCCGCACGCCT
>JACCDN011015026.1_pt1 | contig 17783 bp, 16 predicted proteins | sample 7441691 | NCBI WGS metagenome assembly JACCDN01 (sample SAMN15323439, study PRJNA562643) | freshwater metagenome | isolation source: river surface water | place: USA:Blue River Watershed | collected 2017-08-16
AACCCCTTGGGGCAAAGCTGTTAGCAAGAAGGCACAAGAAGGTGGCGGTTGGCTAACTTGGGTTTTTGCAACTGAAGATATTTCAAAGGTCGAAGAGAAGTTTGGTCGCAGCGCAATCGAAGGTCACCGCACACGTCCAGATGGAAGCGATCTTAAGTGGAAGCAAATCGGAGTTAATGAGATCACCGATTCTCGGGAACTTCCATTCTTCATCCAATGGTTAACTGCAGATCACCCATCACAAGATGGAAAAGCTGTTGCTGCAATTGAGAAAATTACGATTGCTGACACTGATCATCTTGAAGATTCTTGGTTTAAGTCAGAGATTCTAGGTGGACTAAACGGTGCAGATGTTGAGTTTGTTGATCCGTCAACAAATGATGGTGAGTATGGAATTGTTGCTGTGCAGCTTACGACGCCTAGTGGTGTTGTAAGGTTGGATTAGAGTGTTTCATCGAGACTAAATCAGTGTTATTGGTGAGTCAATCTCGTGTACTCATCAAGAGATCGAATGTAGTCATCTTCGAAGTATGGCTCTGATGCTAAAACAAGTGCCATTGATTCCTTTCGATCAAAATATTGACTAGCCCAGATCATGTTGGGCAAAAAAAGGCCAATACTCGGATCGTTTAGAACGATAGTTTTTGTTTGATTATTGAGGCGTAATTCAACTTTAATCTCCCCAAGTATCGGTATCAATAGTTGCTGACAAGACTTGTGCGCGTGCCCACCTCGAGTTGCTCCATCCTTGTCTACAGTTTGCATAAAAAAACGCTGTGGCGAAAAAGGTAAGTCCGTAAATTCACCGACAACCAACTGGCCACGCGAATCAAAAACCCGTTTGAAACTGATTAACTTAGGATTTTCGAGATAATCGTCAATCATCTATTTTTCCATTTTCGGTTCGTTTTGAAATTATGTAATGAGGACGTTCTGTCCCATTCTCGAAGGTTCGAGATACGTAGCCGCCGATCACACCTATGGAAAAGAGCAGAATACTCTGTCCGATACTGATTAGGAGGATCGTCATGACATACCCGGGAACATCTATTCGATTCGTTAACTTTCCTAAAAGAGTTAAGAAGGCGATGAAAAGAAAGGATAGTGAGGAGAAAAGACCCAAGTTTGTTATCAAAGATATTGGCTTTGATGTGTACCCATAAAGACTATCTGCAAAGAGCTTGAATTTTTTTCTATGAGACCATGTAGACCTACCAATTTCTCGAGGAGAACGAACAAATCCAATCCAGGTTGGATCAAAACCAATCCACAAGAGTTGAGAGGTGAAATTTGTATTTAGTTCACGTAACCTTGAAAACTCGGTTCGAACGTTTCTACTCATAGCAAAAACATCAAATCCATTTGGCGGGCTCGATGGATAAATAAACTTTCTATTGACCCACCAATAGAACTGTGCAAATTTCTTAGAAATATAAGGATCTTTTCTTTGTGTTCGATAACCTAATACAAGATCACTGTTTCCACTTGACAGTTCCTTGAAAAAATCGATAAAAAGTTCTACCGGCTCTTGTAAATCGGAGCCAAAGGCTGTGGACATGCAATAATTTGAATCAGCTAAAGCAGCATGCAAAGCTGGCCCTACCCCGAAATTTCTCGAGAGTTTAATCGTTTTTGTTTTGAGTTCAAGAGAATTCTGGAGTTCAAGGGCTCGTTCATAATCTTCAACTCGTCCATCTGCAACAAAAGTTAATGCAATACCTCCGGGGATAGATAGGTCTAAATGAGTGACATATTCACGTACTTGTGCCATGTGACCTTCACTATGAAAAAGAGGAATTATCGCTTCAAAGTGCGGACCATTTGTTTCATCAAAAGTTAGGTTGCAGATCGAACATTTCACAGAGCTTTCATTCATATTAATTGCTTTCAGGTGGTAACTTACAAACAAAACCAATGTTTGCACAAATTTCGACCGATAATTCGTCTGAGACCTTGAGCAAGGAGTCGATAATCTCTGTTCCAAAAGGTATCAACTGAGAATTTGAGAAGGGCTTTAGAAAGAAACCCCTTGATTCAGAAAGGATTAATCCTGCCTGATAAAAGTCATTTTTTAGTGAGCTCAAGGAATAAACTCGCTGATGCCCAACGAGGTGGTCTCTTTTACTTAATGTATCTAAGTGCTCTTGCAAATTAAGGAGAACAGATAATCGTCGGTGTATGGATTCTGAATTAGGTACAATTCCCACTATCTTTCCATCATGAGCTAAAAAACGCTTAAGGTGAATTAGTAGTTCAATTGGATCATCTACATGCTCCAATACATGCGATGCGATTATCACGTCAAACTTTAGGTGGGATTCAAAACTTTCAAAAAATCCATTTACAATCGTCATACTTGAATTGGAATTTTTCTGTGCAACTTCTACAAGTGAGGCGGCACCTTCAATCACTGTAACTCTTAAATTTTTGTTGAATGTCAGTTCTTTCAAATTGTTGAATGAATGACCATCTCCATAACCTAGATCTAATATATGGGCATTAGCCGAAATGTGTGATTCGATCCAAGGCCATTCGTAATCCTGACCAGCTTTCTCGATCCACATATCCTCTAGATGTCCACCGTGATACTCAGCCGCAATTCTCTCTAGCTTTTCACCATATTCTTTACTCAATTTTGCCTCCATTTGCACCCCATAGCCCTAACAAAACCTGATCATTAAAAGATGAACTTCCAAAATCTATAGGGTATCCAAGAAAATCACCTTGCTTTAAGGCTTCGTACACAAAGTTTCGATTTCTCTCAACTCGAAGCCTAGAATTGCCATAGGGGAACCTTAAGCCGATCCGATTAACTTCGACAATTCCAGCAAAATCAACAATTCCGAACTCAGTTAGGATACTTTTAGCATTAGACTTGAGTTGTTCATCCGTGACATTGGTAAATTCTTTGCCATATTCAAGTGAAGCTAGAGTCCTTTGCTCATCTTTCTTAATTTCGATATTACGCAATGTGATACGGTACGGGCCAATCGTATTGTCTACGAAATTTACAATGAGGTCATCATCTATCTGCTGAGGCAATAAATAGGAAATGATTTGAATAGGACAAACTAGTTGCTCAGGATATGAGGCATCAATTTCAATTTTCAATAATTGAGCGGTATTTGCAGTCGAAGTAAGAAACAATGTTTCTGGCTCAAAAAACATTTCTTCATCGATATCTTTTACTACTTCAACATTTCGAAGTTTTATAACTTCAGACAAACGAAGCACTAAGCTTGAAACACTACTTCGTTTCGGAACCACAAAAGGTCGTTCCATCGAATCGCATGAGGGCGATGGCTGGTCAAGAAGGGCCAGAATTGTCTCAGGGTAAAACAAAGGCAACCAAATCGATCGATGATCTCTTGACGGAAGAAGAGAACTCACCTCATCATTAAACTTTTTGAGCCATTGCTCAAAAAGTTCAGTGTAGAGAGAAATCCCCAGCGAACTGATCATGAAATCTTTGACACTAATGGAAAGGAATTCTTCGTTACTCAACTTGTTTCGGGCGTGCAAGTTGGGATTATCATTGTTTCTGGTTTGATTATTGGTGAGTTCTTGACGAATCCGATTCGTCTCTTCCAAGCCCAAAAGCGAAAAAACCTCCAGGTGATCACGAATCAGATAGTCATCTATTAATTGTCTACGAAATGAAGTTTTGACTTGAATTGGGGTGAAAGCTTCAGAATACTCCATTAACCATTCGAAAACACGGTCAACTAATCCAAGACCGTCCTGACGTATGGGAGGAGAATAAAGATCTTTATTCGTTTTGTATTCAGTTATGTAGGGTTCAAGTGCCACCATACCCAGGTCAATTTGAGTATTACCTAGAGGTTTTCCACCAAAATGACCGCCAAGTGGTCCCGAAGTTTGCACCCAAGTTACTCGATCATTTTTTGAAAGTTCAAGTACAGCAACCATTGCAGCGAGGCTAGAACCGACCACGACCCTAGTCAATTGGCACCCTTGATACTGCAAGAATTTCTGATCCTAGTCCAGGCAATGAATCCGACAAAGCTTCCATGGACTTAAGAAATTCAAGGGTAATCAATGACTCATCGAGAAATCTTTGCATTTGTACGTGAGAAAATAATTTAGGAAAAAATGTCTCTGTCTTGATGACTTCAAGACCATGCTCCTTTAATTCTTCAGTTAACTCAGCAATTGAATATGCACCATGCGCTTGCTGCATGCGAATTTCTGTTAAAGTTTTTTGATTCAATTCCGCCTGAAACCCTAAACGCACCCCAAGAGTTCTGTGTAAGGATTCTTTGTTTGTAACAATGACTGCCAGAATTCCCCCAGGTCTAGTAAGCCCTATTGCTGCATTCAACAACTGTGAAGGATCTTCAACTTCATGTAAAATGCTGCTCAGAATCGTTATATCCGACTTAATTAGTGCATTTTTATCAGACACCTCTTCGGCTCGAGCGCAGTAACCTTCCCATATTTCTGGACGTTGGATTCGAACTTTTGCTTCATCAAGTAATAAACCAATCGGTTCGACAGTTTGACTCTTTATTTCAGGCGACCAAGATTCAAATATCGAGGAACGGCCACAACCGATTTCAGTCGCTATTCCAAAATCTTTCGATGTTAGCAATTTGAGCAAGGCGTTTCTACGAAAGTGCTCTTGATGAATCTCAAAAGGTAGGGCTTGATACGATTCAAGATAAGTCCCTAGGTCACGTTTGAAGGCACCATTTGTCATATCTTTAGATTATCACCAGACATGTGTAATACAGTTAAACATGCCAGAGCCCAGGGAGGATGTATGAAAAAACCAATATTTTGGGACAAGAGTTATCTCCTTGAAAGACAGAATGGATATCAAAGTTTCCTGAAGTACCAAGACACTCACTGGGTGGATTTTCAGCTGGCCGAGATAACTGAGTATGAAAACGAGAAGGCACCAACGATAATCTTTTCTAAGGAAAAGGTATCACTTACATCCCCTTTTCGTGGTTCTTTCGGAGGAATCCATTTAGGAGGAGAATCGAAAACTAACTCAGCAGAATTAGTCAAGAAGCTGAATGCTTACTTGTCACTAAATGACGCAAGGTACGCAACAATTACATTGCACCCTTCACACTTGAATTCGATGGAGTTTGTTAATGAGCAATTCTACCTTCAAAATTCATGGAAGATTTTGTATGAGAACATCAATCACCATGTAGACATGCGCACCTGGTCTGAAGAGTGTATGAGCAAAGGTAATCGCAAGAAGCTTCGTCAATGCCACGGATCAGGCTTGATATTTTCTGAAGCTACCCCTTTAGAGTGGAAAGACGCTTATGAAGTTGTCAAAAAGAATCGTGAATCATTAGGCTCGAGAGTGTCCATGAGTGAAATCGAACTCTTTGCGTTGCTCACCAATTATCCAGATACTTACAAATGCTTTGTTTTGAAAGATTACTTGAATCAGGTTGCAGCCGCTGCCTTTCTTGTAGAAACTTCCTGTGAGAATATCTATGTTTATCTCTGGGCTGATGTCCCTGAATATAGGAACATAAGCCCAATTGTATTTTTGATGACTCAGCTGGTTTCAACTTTTAAGGAGAAATACAATTTCTTGGATCTTGGGACTTCAGCGATAAACGGTGAGGTGTTAGAGGGTTTGTCCAGATTTAAGCACAATTTGGGCGCATCACCATCTCACAAATTACAGGTTGTATGGCAGTCATGAATTGCCAAATTCAGTTTTAGCATTTTTCACCTGATGAAATTTTTAAGATTTTCCTTTAGAAGAAGGAATCAAGTCTGCCGTCCCATCTTCAGTTGTGGATTTAATGTACAATAATTGCGATAGAGAATGGAATTAAATGACAGAATTCAAAGAAGCAATGAGTAAGGTGTCGAACACGGTTTCTCTTTTGGCTTATAACTCTGGACAACCCCAAAGTGAACTTAAAGCAATCACAATATCATCCCTAATTTCTGTATCTGTAGTGGAAAATGAAGAGGAAGTTCTCTTTGTGCTGAAGAAAGATTCTTCAGTTGGAAAGGATTTATTTATTGGTAAGGAGATTTCCATAAATGTACTGTCTAATTTGCAATCTGATATCGCACAGGTTTATGGTGGAGGCCCTAATTCAAGAGTAATTGGATTAAGCGGCCAAATCGAGTATTGGGATAATTCGCAAAATGTCCCAGTATTGATAGGGGCGCATCTTGTATTTATAGGAAAAATCGAAGACATTATTGGAAGAAAATCTTCTAATTTGTTTCTAAGTAGAATATCCAGGTTTAGCATTTCTAACGAGAGTGAGCCACTGATTCATTACCTTCGTAGGTATCAGTCCCCAAATCCACACTATTTATAAGCGGTACTTTGCTAATGTCGAATCAAACTTGCTAACCTCAACCCAATCTCGCTTACAATTATTTATGTCTGAAATACTTGACTGAGGCTATTTGATATTTTTTCAATTTCATTCTTGCGGAGTTCAGAAAACAATGGGATTGTCACAATACGCTCATTTAGAGCTTCGGTGTTATCCAAATGTGGAGTGTCATTTACACCGAATCGCACCATTTGATCATGGTCAAGGACGGGGTAATGTACTTGAGTGCTTATTCCAAGTGCCTGAAAAGATTCCATAAAGTGTTCCCTATTGAACATCTCTGGAAGAAGTATTACGGCAAGATGTGCGACATTACCAGTGTTAGACGAAGTAATAACTTTGCAGTCTGAGCCCAACAAAGGTGCCTTGTATGACGCAACTATATTCTGACGGGTCCGATTTCGCTCATCGAGTGATTTTAGACCGATCCTTAATACCGCTGCTTGCAGCTCATCCAAGCGACTGTTTTTACCACCTGATAATTGGATGTGATATTTTGAAGTCCAACCATATTGACGTAATTTCAAAATCGAGCTTGCTAGTTCAGGGTTATTCGTGGCAATTGCGCCACCATCCCCAACGGCTCCTAGGTTTTTCGTTGGGTAAAAACTGAATGTTCCAAGATCCCCGATTGTTCCTACACGTTGGTTTTCTTCGAATCCCCCTGTCGCTTGAGCGCAATCCTCAATCACTGCAATCTTGAATTGTTCACACATGCGCTTTATCTTAGAAACTGGAGCGATATTTCCATACAAATGTGTCACTACTACGGCCGATATTTCTTTGGTTAGTAATGGCTCAAGAGCTACAGGATCCATTAACAGTCTTTCAGAATCGACATCGCAATAAATGACCTCACACCCAATGCTCGCAGCTGATAACGATGTATATCCTCCCGCATTTGCCACAGTGATAATCTTCGAACCAGGCTTGCAACCAACTGCTCTGAGTGCTATCTCAAGTGCATCGGTTCCTGATGCGACACCAAGAACATGGTCTACATTAAGGAATTCAGCAAATTCTTGCTCAAAAGCAGCATGTTCAGGACCATGAATCCAGTACCCACTTTTCAATACGCGAGAAATGGCTTGGGCTGCTTCATCTGACTGAGCAATTCCGCGAGTTAAGTCATTTATTGGAATCACTTACACACCTCTAATCAAATCGATATTCAAGATTTGTCCCACCAATTTATATTCTGAGCATACCAATCAACAACCCCCACGAAAGAATCGTCGATGCTTTCAATCGGTTTGTAACCCAATTCTTCTTCAATTTTTTTGAATGAAACTGAATAACGGAAATCGTGACCCTTTCGATCCTGAACAAAGGTTATGAGATTCTCGCTCGCGTCCATTATCTGAATGATTTTTCGAACCAGTTCCAAATTAGACAACTCGGTACCACCACCGATGTTGTATATCTCACCAGAGGCACCCCCCATCATCACGGACTGTATTCCTCTGCAATGATCCAGCACGTGTAGCCAGTCCCTACGATTTTGCCCATCACCATATATTGGAATTGGCTGACCAGCCAATATCTTTCTGATAATCACTGGAATCAATTTTTCTGGATATTGATGTGTTCCAAAGTTGTTGCTGCATCTCGTTATATTCGTATGTAGGCCATGTGTTCTGTTGAATGCTCTAACTAGTAAGTCGGCAGACGCCTTGCTAGCAGCGTATGGCGAGTTAGGAAGAAGGGGAAATGATTCATCCCAAGATCCTTCTGAGATGGAACCGTAAACCTCATCTGTTGAAACTTGTAAAAATCTAGAAACTCCAAACCTCACAGTTAAATCTAGCAAATTATGTGTCCCTTGAATATTTGTCCTTATAAACGCAGCGCTTGATTCAATTGAACGATCCACGTGAGACTCTGCCGCAAAATTTATTACTGCGTCAGCCCCAGAGAATATTTCTTTGGATAGATCTGGGTTACATACATCGTCCTTAACGAAACGGAAATTCGAAAGCTCCATTAAATCTTCAAGGTTACGAAGACTGCCAGCATAAGTTAGTAAATCGACCACAACAACCTCGAAAGCCCCGTTTTGGTCATTCACTAATTGACGCGCGAAGTGAGAACCAATAAAGCCAGCCCCACCAGTGACGACAATCTTCATTTTGCTCCTTTGTGTCGGTGGTTTGTAGCGCTAACATTACACAATGATTGGAATCGTACTTGCAGGGGGATCAGGATCACGGCTTGATCCATTGACAAAGGCTACAAGCAAGCAGTTGCTACCTGTTTACGACAAGCCCATGATCTATTACCCAATTTCAACTCTAATGCTTGCGGGCATCAAAAAGATAATTCTCATAACAACTCCACATGATCAGTCAAACTTTAAAAGACTATTGGGGGATGGGAGTCAGTTTGGTATTGAACTTAATTATGTAATACAGGACAAACCTTTAGGACTTGCACAGGCGTTTACATTGACAGAAGACTTTGCAAGCGGAAATAAAGTCGGTTTAATTTTAGGCGATAATATTTTTCATGGTACTGCTTTAGGAACCCAACTAAGTAAATTTCAATATGTGATGGGTGCACAGATATTTGGATACCATGTGGCGAATCCACAAGAATATGGAGTCGTAAACCTAGATTCTAATGGGAAAGTTACTGACATATCTGAAAAACCTAATCAACCCTCGAGCAACTTAGCTGTACCAGGGCTATATTTTTATGATGAAAGCGTGTTTGAAAAAGCTAGGAAAGTTAAACCGAGCGCAAGAGGTGAACTCGAGATTACTTCGATTAATCAAATGTATTTAGAGGAGAATTCTCTATCTGTAGAAATTTTGCAAAGAGGAACGGCTTGGCTTGATACGGGTTCCGTCGAATCACTATACGAGGCGGCAAGTTTTGTCCGTGTTCTTCAGGAAAGACAAGGCTATAAAATAGCATGTTTGGAAGAAATTGCCTTTAGAAATATGTGGCTTACAAAAACAGAACTTACAGATTTAGCGGAAAAAACAAAATCAGCTGAATTCCAAAAGTACCTTAAAATGTTGTTGACTGAAACCGATTCACATGATGCACAAATATAGTCAGGTCAAAATTTCTAAAATTGTTTATTCCATTCAACATGCCGAATTGGATTTTTCGGTCACAATTATTCAGTTATTGTTTATATTGGTGGCTGAGATTTTTGATACCTTGAAGCAAAGGCCACGATCATCCGCTCGAAGATTCCATCGTCCGCGAGAGGCGTTTTTGCTTAGGTAGCAACCAGGCTGGGAAACTTGTACGGTGTTCCATCCTGGTGCAGAAATAAATCTAAACCGCAGGGAATTATTCGTGGATTTGATTTCGATCTCCTGATCTCCAACGTTGACTCTCCATTCAAGCAAATCCTGCAAGTCCGGGCCTTTTTCGTAAAGTACACTTATGTCAATGGCTTGAGAGCTCCTTGTATAAACAGAGAAACACGCTTGTCCAGTGCTCCAGCGAATGCCCTTCACATCAGTATTCGGAGAATTAGAAATAAATTCAAATGGATACAACCCGCCTGAATTCAAAACTATACCTGAAAGTAATTCGCTGCTCCTATTGACTGAAATTGAGCCTGACAATAACTTTGGAGGCGAGTCAAACTTTAACAAACCAACGACATCTTGAACTTCCTCGTCTTGCAAAATCAAGGCATTTTCGTCGAAAGACTTCTGCACGTTAGTAGGCTTGCAATCGCCCGCCAAGGCCCCCCCTAAGGCTTGTTTTGTCGGTCCAAGCCCCACGAAACGATTTTGATCAATCGAACCCAACAAACCAGATAGCCACACGCTCTCCTCAGCAGATGGTGTTGATAGGTAAATTGTGGAGGTTCCACTTAATTTTAAGGAATTCAATTCAGTGAAATCGGCAGTCTTTGCTATTTGAGAAAAGCTATTCCATCTTTCGACCTGGCTAATGTGTTGAACGCCCGCAACGGAGATGAAGATCAAAGCTAAGGTCGTTATGAAGGACAAGGATTTTTGGAAAGGTAATAGGGTTACTTCAGCTTTTCGGGATAGCAATCTAACGAGGTAAACGACAACGAAAGTAGTAACTAATGGCATAATCCAAGTTCCGAATTTATAAAAGAGGTAGGAAGAGCCTTTCAGGTAGGCGACCGCGGCCATCAATCCCCAACTGAAGATGTAGGACTTAAGAACTAGTTTCGATTCAACTTTATCGGCAAGTTTTTGTGCAGAGAGAAACATAAAAAAAACACAAAATGATAGAAGTCCAAACACAGCAATCTGCACGTGATTAAACGATATGAAATTTGGGTATTTGAGAATTCCGGCGAATAAGGGGATGCCAATCTCAGAGATATATTGACCAAATATGCTTATCTGTAAAGGGCTTGAATCAGCTGCCCCCTGCTGCGGGAAAAGAACCCCCGATATCCAGATCCAAATTCGCTCGATTACGATATTGATTTGAAAACCGTAGAGAATTACTAGAAACAAGGAAGAAAGAGAAATCAACTGTAAGATAAGGAAGAGTTTTGACTTAAAGGAGAGAGCTCTTCCATTGAAGAGAAAAATAAACAGTAGAACTAGCAGAACGAGGGGAAAGGCCATTGCTGGATATGCAATGAAGAGAGTAACTGTTACAAAAGCAGATAGAGTTAAATTGAATCTTGAATCCTTAGGTTGGCACAAGAAGTACATGGCACATAAACTCAGAATTAGACCAAAAACTTGCCCAAACATAAAGTACTGCAGCGGTAGTATAAAGCTTGGAGTTACGAGCAGAAACAATCCCGCCGCAAAGAGTTCCGCACGATTTGCTTTTAACGTCTCTTTTATAAATACCAGAATTGTAATAAAAAGTATTAGCATCAAAAACACCATCACATACTTAGCTGACAACCAGATACTTACAACTCCCAATGAATTCACTAGCGCCAAAAGAAAGCTAACTCCATAACGATCTTTCGAACTAGCGCTCCAGTCCAAAGGAAGTAATTGATCACTTATTGGGTAACTTAAGTTTGCCGGATTCGAAGTCAAGAAAACTGCATCTTGAATTGCATAACTTGCGTCAAAATTCCGGGAAGCAAGATCGACTTCAAAACCCTGCAAGATTATTGCAAAAAAAGCCCCTAAGAGCAGAATTGGGATGGATTGAAAGAAATAGACTTTTGTTACGTCAAAGCGAAACAAGGCATCAAAATAGATTCGAAATGCGAAAATTAAGAAAGTAACGGAAAGGCCAATAATGATGGAATTTCCAACACCTATCCCACCGAAAATCGATATCAACGAGCCTAATGCGACTAAAACACTAAGTCCAAATGCAAATACTGGACCAGATTTAACCATGCGGCTTGGCATATAAGCGCATCCAGCAAGAAATGCAGCATTTGTCAGAATAAATATTTCTAGCACATGTTTCCAAACTGTTGTTGTACCGAAGTGTACATCCCAGGATGCTATTGCCGGCTTGTTTCACCTGTATTTGAACCCTGTGTAGTTCTTGGGGCTTATGAATTAATGGAAATTCAAACGCTTAGATATCTGAGAAGTCTAAAATTAGCTTCCAGATTTGAAGAGGTCGCTTGACCATGAATCCCACACAGTGGAAATTCGGATAGAACGACGACAGCATAATCTAAACGGATTTAGATCATGCCCAGAATTAACCACTTTTGTGAGTGCTAAATCAACTCAGACATGAGATGATGCTCAAACCTTGTTCTTTTTACTAGGAATGGAAACTTAGCATGATCGAAGAGAAAGCATTGACTATTTCAATTGTGACATGCTCTTTCAAGGATTTAGCAAATCTAAAGGAAACTGCAGATTCAGTTTTGAAGCAAGATTATCCCGTTGAATGGATAATTGTGGATGCAGATTCGGGACAAGAGCATAGAGTTTTCTTGAATTCACTTAAATCCGGCACTCACAAAATCAAGTGGGTATCAGAAAAGGACAAAGGGATTTATGATGGAATGAATAAGGGCTTCAACATGACAACTGGACAAGTTCTTATCTTTCTAAATTCGGGAGATGAGCTCGTTGAATCCGATACTGTGCGTAAAGTCTTAAAGGTTTTCAATGAAACGAAATGCTCTTGGGCCGTTGCACTTGCCGTGAGAATAGACGGAGAAGGTCATCCTAGAGCAGTGTGGGAGTATCTTAAGCCTGAGATGGGTGGCTTGGCTTTAGGTACAAGAACCTTCTGTCATCAATCAACTTTTTATTCAAGGGAACTTATTACAGCAGTACTACCTTACGATAATACAAATCTTGCTGCCGATCATTTACTAAATATCAGAGCATTTAAGCGAGCCGTGCCTCACATGATCCCTCAAGTAACAACCCTCTTTAAGGACGGTGGCGTAAGTGCAAATAGGCCGTTTCGTGCAGCAATGAAGGATTTGCATAGAATCCGGGCCGAGGAGAAATTATTGCTTGGAAATTCAAAATTGATCGATGTTCTAACTTCCACATTTGTAGTCTTCCTAGTCAAATTTGGAGGTTTTTCTTGGAATCTGATGAGGAAAATTTCACGAAAACTCGTTAAAGACGAACATCGAGTGAGCCCAACGATTTCTTCTTAAATCAATCATGAAGTCCACCAATCAACAAATGATAAATCTAATTTTTTTGGGTAAGCGCGGTGGGGGAACACAGCTTTTAGTGGACACGTCCTTGTCACTGAGTTCAGCAGGCATACCCCATAATATTTTTTGCTCTGAAGTTGGGACCATTTTCGAACTTTTAGAGAAAAGTACCGCAGTAAGTATTGTCGAATTTACCTTACCGCATAGGTTTCATGATTTATTGAGTCTTCCTAGAATTTTCTTATTCCTTCGAAACATTGGGAAACTGGCTTATATGAGTATAATCATGAAGGATTCTATCGTAGTGCAGTTATTGCCAAGCCCCTTCGACTGGATAATCGACGTTTTCGCTATTCACAAAACTACTCAAATCTTGCGGTGCATACATGATCCAAAAGCCCATCTTGGAGAGAAATGGCCCACTGTACGCGCACTGAAGAGCAGAATTAAGAGAGCGGATAAATTAATTGTCTTTAGTTTTTTCTCAAAAAACAGAATAAATACTTTATCTTCCAACATAAGTGTCTTGTCTTTGCCAAGAGATTTCTACTTTAAGGGTACACCGAGAGATGATTTTATGTTTCAGGCAAGAGAACTTCGGCGAACCAAATCTCCGATAATTGCTTTTTTGGGAAGAGGAAAAGATTACCAGGGATTAAATCTTCTTGATTCACTACCCACTAATTTCCCACAAGCTAAATTTGTTTTGGCGGGAGAAGGAAATTTGGTTTATTCTGCGAATTCTAATTTTCTCAAGTTAAACTATTGGCTAACTGATTCTGAGTTCCATTACCTACTAAATCTTGCTGACATAATAATTTTTCCATATCTGGAAGCATCGCAATCTGGCACGATTCCAATCTGTTTGAAACTTAATAAGTGCATTGTTGTATCTAACGTTGGCGGTTTAGTAGAGCAAGTTGCAGGATATGAAAAGGCATTTCTATTCGAGCCGGGCAATTTGACGACACTAATGATCGCATTGCAAGACGGATTAGACATGATAGTTTCCAAGAACAATTTTGAAAAAGGATCTTTTGTCTCTGATAGACCCCGTCCAACTCTTGGGGAGTATTTGAGAGAGAAGTATTCGAATTAATTTATCGTCGATTGCCCCGAAATTTGTGCGCCGAAATTGCTTGGGCCAAGTTCAAACTGGTGACCTAATGATATTTGCTAGTTTGCTCATACCAGCTGAGCTAACAAGTGAAGCAGAACTCTAATATTGGTCTTCAGTAAGTATTAACACCAAAACCATTAGCATCTAAAGGGGACCTAAACCCGCGACCTACGCCCTGAAAGGGCTGCGCGAAAAATAACTGCACTACTGGGCCTAAATAATCATTAACGACCAAGAATCACACCCAAGAACTCCAAAAGCGATTGTGAGTTGTTATTTTCGTACTTAGTTGATTTTGGGTTGATCGGAACGCTACCTAACAGGTCATCAGGCCTAAAGAAGCCTGAAACCGCGGGAAACTTCTCAAGAATTGCCTTCTTGTCGAGCACATCCAGGTTAACTTCATCGAAGTAGAGAACTGGCATGCCTACGACGTGTGCTTCGGTCAAAACACTGCTAGGCCCTTGCGTGATCAGTATTCCATTTTCCGGAATAACTATGGCATTTCCAGGAATAGACGGGGGCAAGACTCGAATCTCTTGGCCTAATGATTCACTTAATTTCTCCGCACCTTGAACATTAACAAGTTTTGTGATCACATTGCTATTTCGTGTAAACGGGAATCGAGATATGAAATTTTCTGCATCTAGATGACCGAAGGAGTAGTAATCATCTGGAAGAAACAGAAACTCCTGATTCATATTTAATATAAATCTATCTCGTTGGAGTGGAGCTATCCTGGAAATGTTTGGATAAGCAAGGATCCAGGGAGGCAGGGGATATTCCGAAACAAGAAAGTCATAGTCACAAAGATAAAATCTTTCCTCCCACCTGATTGGTTCTGTTAAATCATGGGGAAAAAAAATGACTTTTTCCCAATTCGATAAACGCCGCAATTTTGCAACAGGAATGTTATTTCGTCCAGATCTTTCATTAATTCCAGGATGAGCGCTCGATATCAGAATCTTCTTACAATTGTTAAAGTATAAGAGCGAACGTGTAAAATCCTCCTCTTTCCAATTCTTTGCGATCACATATCTGATGCCATTACGATTTAATTCTTTTTCAACATTAGATAAAGAGTATTCTCCATCTACGCCATATAAATATACGATCGTATTCATTGCCATTAGGTACTTGCTTGATACCAAGTAAGTACTGATGGGGTTAAGAAAGAGCAAGATTCGTTTTGAAAGACAGGGTTAGGATGAAATCCATCAGAGAGGGAAATTCGCCCCCCTGGCCGGCAATCTATTACTTTTTCATATCCATTTTCATGTAATTTTAACCGTGCTTCATAATCGGTAAATAGTTTCGAGGGTTTGTCTATATTTATTTGCAAATCAATTAATCGAAATCTGATATCTCTGGGGTCTAAATGCGTAACAACATCAAGAGAATTTTTATTCTCGATTACAAATAAGTTAAGGCCAGGAGCTACATCCAACCTCACGATGAAATAATCTCCAACGATCTCGGCGACTTTCAGCTGTTGATTAAAAATGAATGCAAAATTGGGCTGCAAACAAAAAATGTGATCAACTTTAAATTGCAGAACTGTTTGATACGTTTTCAGACTCTGATTAATAATCTCAAGATACCACTTACCTTGATCACCAATTGCCCATCTGAACTCATGCCCGCCAATCGACTCAGTCACACTGAAAGTGTTCCCAAATACAATTTCAATTCGCTCCAATTGGACTGGTATAAAAAGATTGGAGTTAGCGAATAGGCGCAATCTTGAGTTTTCTGCATTCCAAAAAGTGTCAATTGCCGACTGGTGGTCAGTAATAACTAAGTTACGGAACTGAAACTTTTTCGGAGCAATGAAAAGCTGTTCTTTATTTAAAACTATTGGCAATTTGCAATATGGTGCAAGCTCTTCTGCAAATGCCCCCAAAAGAAAAGTCTGATCTTCTAATCGCTGAATGCGGTCAATCGGAAATGAGGATATATCTGGCGAAGGCAGTCGAAGGCTCACCTTCTTATTCTATTGCAATTTGACAAATAGAATGATGTTTATGTCTTTGTTTAAAGTCGAATGAGAAGCTTGAGTGTTATAGTCTGATGATGGATGCGGTTTTGCTGTCTGCTGGTGTCGGCTCACGATTTGGTGCGCTAACTGAAGATAAGCCCAAATGTTTATTGAAGTTAATGGACAAAACAATCATAGAAATGCAGCTAGATGCCCTTTTTTCTCTGACTTATGTCGATCGAGTCATAGTAGTGGTCGGTTTCAAGGCTGACCAAATTAAAGAGTCGCTAAAGAATTATTCAGATGTTTCTAAAGTCGAATTCATAAATAACGAAGACTACCGGGTTACAAATAACATGTATTCACTCTCCTTAGCTTCACATATTTTAAAGGGGCGAGAGTTTATTTCCATAAACGGTGACGTTGCAATTAAATCTGCTTCACTGTTGAAATTCTCTGACAGAAATGAATCTCAATTCCTCTTTGACTCCTCAAGGTACTCTGTTGACAACATGAAAGTACAAACGAGTCAGGATGGTAACCTACTTTCTCTTAGCAAAAATCTTGGTCATGAAGTTTCGAATGGCATCGCTGCAGATGTGTATAAATTTAGTTCAGACGATTCTCACAATTTTTTTGAGGAAATACATAGATTAATCCAATCAGATGATAGAAATCAGTGGTTGGAAGTAGCAATTGATAAATTGTGCCAAGAGAAGAAGTTAGATTTAAAAGGAATAGATATCAAGGGTGATTTATGGTTTGAGATCGACAATGTTTCCGATTTAGAATTAGCTCGCGAAATTTTTGCTAGCGAAATCGATTTAAGCGGTTTTGAAGTTTTTATTTTTGATTTAGATGGGACCTTGTTGCTTGGATCCAAGGTATTCGATGCATCTTTGCCATTATTGAAGGCATTAATTGAAGCGAACAAGAAGGTGTATTACGTTACCAATAACAGTAGTTATTCGGATAATGGTCATAAAGAACGATTAAATGGGTTTTCATTTCCAGTTGCGGGAGATTCCGTAATAAGCTCAACAAAGCAGACAATTAATTATTTATTGAATGAAGGATATAAAAAAGTATTTCTATTAGGAACAGAGTCTGCTTCGGTGGACTTTTTAGCTGCAAATCTGAGTATGAAAACCAGAAACCCAGAAATTGTGGTCATCGCTAATGACACAGAGATAACCTATGACAAATTACAAATCTCAATTTCACATATAAACAACGGAATTCCGTATGTCGTAACTCACCCGGACACTTCTTGCCCTACAGAATTTGGTTTCATGCCTGATGCAGGATACTGGATGGAGTTAATCAAGAGTTTAACTGGAATCCCCCCCCTTAAAGTTTTCGGTAAACCGTCAGTGAGCATGCTTGATGCTATTCCGCGATTAACTAGTGATATCAAAAACAATTCAAAAGATCTTGCTTCAAAGTACGTAATTGTAGGAGACAGGTTGCATTTTGATATAGCAATGGGATTAAACAGCGGAATTAGTTCTATACTTACACTTTCGGGTGGAACTTCGGAACTTGAATTTCAGAATTCGAATCTCAAACCTCTTTATGTAGTCAATTCAGTCGGTGATCTCTTAAAAGCGTCAATAGACCAATCAACTTAATTGGTATGTAAGTGGCTTGGGCCGGGATCGAACCGGCGACCTAACGATTTTCAGTCGTTCGCTCGTACCAACTGAGCTACCAAGCCAAACAAGGTTCTGATATCGGCCTTTAAAAAGTACGACACCAAAACCTTTG
>JACCDN010021555.1_pt1 | contig 17769 bp, 18 predicted proteins | sample 7441691 | NCBI WGS metagenome assembly JACCDN01 (sample SAMN15323439, study PRJNA562643) | freshwater metagenome | isolation source: river surface water | place: USA:Blue River Watershed | collected 2017-08-16
GGTCGGGTCCTTCCACCGCTGTACCCATCATGCTGCGCACTTGCTGGCCCCAACTGTGCCGGTAGCCTTTGCTATTTCTGTTGGTGTATTGGGCTGCAAAGGCCCAGTCATCTGCCGTGGGTGGCGGCGGGGGAGCCATGCTGGCAGATTTTTTGGCCGATTCGGTTGCCGTGGCTAACGATTTCGGCCTAGCCAATTCATCGCCAGCGGGCAAAGTAATTAGATGCGCTAAGACAATCTGTTCTTTGAGTGGAGGTCTTGTTTTTGTAAGGTTGGTAAATTGAACATTGCCTAGCAGCGCAAATACCAAAACGTGCAATGCCGAACTGAGCGCAAAAGCCTTGGCATTCAGGTTACTGAGTGAAAGCATTTCTAACTAGGTTGCAGTAGCATTCAATTGCTAATTCAATGTCGAGGCAAGGCACCTGCAGCTTTGGCATTGGCGTCTAGACCCCCCTTCGATTTCCATTCAGAAATACCGCCTTGAAGAATGCGAACATTGTCCCAACCAGACACTCGTAAAGCAAAACCAGCCTGAGCTGAAAGGGTGCCAGTGTTGCAATAAATGAGCACTAGTTTATTTTTAGGAATTTTTTCACTTTGAGCCATGATCTGACGCCATTCAATGTTGACAGCTCCAGGAATGTGCTCTTTGGCAAATTGAGCCCCTTCGCGAACGTCAATAACCATCATCTTGGCATATTCACTTTTTGGAATCTGTTCAGCAAAGATGGTGCCGCCACCATAATCTACAAACTCTAAGTAAGCTGAGATTTCATCGATGATTTTGGCCTTCTCGTTGGCTGATGCAGGTGCCATTGCCAGAAAAAAGGCCAAAACGAAGTAAAGATGTTGTTTCATACCGCACTTTAAATAAGTAATGACTGATATTATTACCCAATGAACTTACAAAGTGTTGGAATTCAAGCGGCTGAAGTTCATTTTCATCACTCATGTTTATGTTTGAACCAAGATTACAGGCTAACCAAGCATTTGAATCGTTTGCTACGCTTTCAACCGGTAGCCACCTATTCGCTTGACATAAGCCAGCAAGTCCGAGAAAAAGGGATTGCTGCATAGTGTGGACGCGTCCCCCACCAAAAGCAATTTGCGCCGAGCACGTGTCATGCCCACGTTCATACGGCGAATGTCAGAGAGAAAACCAATCTCGCCAAAGGGGTTGCTGCGGGTAAGTGAAATAGCAATGATGTCTCTTTCCTGGCCCTGAAAAGAATCGACGGTACCCACGCTCAGGTGGCGTTGCAATAGCAAATCGTTAAGCGCAGCGTTGTCTTCGATGCAATCTCTCAAATAATTAATTTGAGCCCGGTAGGGTGCAATCACACCCACGGTAAGCGGTTTTTTGTATGGCTCGCTATGAGCATGGGTCGCTAACAACTGTTCAAGGCAACTGATCAGCAAATTGGCTTCGTCGGGATTGGCTGTCGATCGGGTTTCAGGCATGGCGACCTCTAAAAATCCGCAGCCCGCTGTGTCTAAAAACTCAACTGGTAAATCATTTTCGAAACACGGATCGTAAGTCGCCAATCCCGCATGACGCACGCTCGCATGCGCAGTCAATTGGTTGCCGTAAAACCTGTTGGAGCTAAACGCCATGATGTGCTCGTGCATGCGGTATTGCACATTCAACATGCGTGCTGTGTTCGGCTGTCGCTGGATGCATTTCTCAAAAAGGGTTTCGCGCAAACCATCTTGCGCCGCTTTTTCAGACTTGACCGTAGGCGGAAGCTGATGGTGATCGCCTGCCAAAACAACGCGCTGTGCCTTGGCAATCGCAATCCAGCAACCTGGCTCCAAGGCTTGCGCGGCCTCGTCAATGAAAACCGTCTCAAAGCTCAATTGTCGGATGTTGCGGTTACTTGCGCCTACCAGCGTACAAGTAATGACCTGAACTGTTTCCAGAACATCTTCTGTGATGAAGCGCTCCAAATCGTCGGCGGTTTGACGCAGTGTTCGCGCTTCCTCCCTTAGCCATTGACGATGTTGACGCCCTTCAAAGCCAAAGTCGCGAACATATTCATTGGCTGTCTCGCGATGCTGCTCAGCTGTTTGGCGCATCGCATGCATCTTGCTGTAACTGGGGTGGGCCATCACACCTGCATCGAGGGTGTGTTTGAGCAGAAGTTCGGAGACACGGCTGGGATTGCCCAGGCGTATGACGTTGACACCGCGCTCGGCTAACTTTTCTGTCAGCAGGTCAACCGCCGTGTTGGACGGTGCACACACCAACACGCGCCGCTCACGCCGGGTCGTTTCTAAAATGGCTTGTACCAGTGTTGTGGTTTTGCCGGTACCGGGAGGGCCGTGGATGATGGCAACGTCTTCTGCCGTGATCACATGTCGCACAGCAGCCAGTTGGGAATCGTTGAGCGCGCTGGGATAAAAAAGGTCGTCGCTTTTGTGTCCTCGATAGCTGGCTTGCTTGGCGCCCACCAGCACATCGCGCAGATGGGCCAAGCGGTTGTCGTGTGCGCCCATGACTTCTGTCAGGGCTTGGTTCATCTCGCGGTAGCTCACTTCGTCGAAGGTGAGGTCAATTCCCAGCTTACTTCCATCCTTGACCCAGTCAGGAAGGGCTTCTTTGGTGCTTGTCAGCGTGAGCTTATTGCGCCGCATACTTGTGATGACGCCGCTAAGCGAGGGGCGATCGGTTGCCGAATGGCCAGAGGCATCGCCAAACAGACAAGCGTTCTTGCCCACTTGAAACAAGTGAAGTTCTTGTCGGTGCGCAGGTCGCTCTAGTTCTAACAACACCTTGCCGCCAAACCCAATATCCTCTTGCGTGATGGTGACGGGATACCAAGTTAAGCCACGCTTTCGTCGCTCCTTGATGCTGGCATCGGCATTTTTAAGCTTGAATTGGGCTTGATCTTCCTTTTGCTCAAGCTGCATGAGCGCACGCACATGGCGCAATTCTTGTTGAACAGCGCTGGGGGAGGTGAGGGTGGGGTCTTGGTCAGTCAAAGCAACGGGACTTAAACGCCCGAAGTTGTGAGCGTGGTGGGAAATATAGCGCAATGAGGCCATCAGTCTGAAGGGCGGCTTCTTTTTCAGAGGATTAGCCCTAACAAACCTCGGCTCATCCGAGCGCTAGGCTTTGATGACGCCATTTTTGGTTACATTAAACTCAGTTCTTTTGAGGTGCTAAAACCATGAATTTTCGCTATTTGTTAAACCACGTCACCCCCTTCATTTCTGGGTGCGTTATTGCCTTTTCTGTCATTGGCCAGTCTCATGCACAGGCACCAGCAACCACCACGCTCAGAATCACCACCATTCCTGAAGAGGCAGCAACCGAGCAAATTCGTAAGTTCACGCCGCTCGCCAACTATTTAGAAAAACAATTGAACATGAAAGTTCAGTTCACGCCGGTCACCGACTACCCAGCTGCCGTAGAGTCGCTGGTTAACAAAAAAGTCGATTTGGTTTGGTTTGGCGGCTTTACATTTGTCCAAGCCAGCATTCGTTCTGGCGGCAAGGTCGTGCCTTTGGCGCAACGTGAAGAAGACACCAAATTCCAGTCAGTATTTATCGCAAAGACCAACTCAGGCATTAAGAATTTGGCCGACATGAAGGGCAAACAGGTTTCTTTTGGTTCACAAAGCAGCACATCTGGTCACCTCATGCCTAGAAGCTTCTTGTTGCAAGCCAACATCGAACCAGAGAAAGATTTCAAACGCATTGCCTATAGCGGTGCCCACGATGCCACCATTGCCTCTGTGGTCAGTGGCAAGGTTGATGCTGCTGCGTTGGACATCACGGTGTGGCAAAAATTTGTCACTGAAAATAAAGTCAATACCCAAGACGTTAACGTTTTCTTCTCTACGCCTACTTATTTCAATTACAACTGGTCGGTACATGCCGATATGCCTGTGCAACAGCGCGACAAAATCAAGGCGGCCTTGCTTGGCCTGAATTCATCTAACCCTGCGCATGCCGAAATTCTGAAACTTAACCGTGCAACTCGATACGTTCCTACAACGCCAGAAAACTACAAAGGTTTGGAGTCTGCCGCGCGCAGTGCTGGCTTGTTGCAATAAGCGGAATTTAAACCTTGAACATCGAGCTATCAGGCCTTCAGGCTCGACACCCGTCGGCACCTGCCTCGGCGCCACCTGCTTTGCAGGACGTCAATCTCAAACTTAGCAAAGGCGAGCAGGTTGCCATCATCGGTCCTTCCGGTGCAGGGAAAACAAGTTTGCTGCAAATATTGGCCTGTGCCCAAAGGCCCACGCAGGGCGTACTGCGTTTGGGTGAACAAGATCCTTGGCAGTTGCAGCCAAGTGATTTACGTCATTTGCGCGGACAACTGTTCCTAGCACCACAAGTACCTCCTTTGCCACCGCGGCAACGGGTGGTTACTTCGGTTTTGGCCGGACGGCTACCGGCCATGGGTTTGCTGGCAAGCATGCGCTCTTTGTTTTATCCAACCGACATTCCTGCGGCCCACGAGGCACTGCAGCATTTTGATCTCAGCGAAAAATTGTTTGAGCGTGCTGATCGGCTGTCTGGCGGTGAGCGCCAAAGGGTGGGTCTTGCGCGTGCTTTGCTGTCGCCCGCCAGTCTTTGGCTGATTGACGAACCCTTGTCAGCACTCGATCCAATGCGTGCGCAATTGGCCATAGAATCTTTGGTCAAGCTTGCCAGAGAAAACCACATCACCTTGGTGGCAACTTTGCACCAAGTCGATATGGCCCTGACCCACTTTGACCGCATCATTGGTTTAAGCAGGGGCCAAGTTGCATTTGATTTGCCCTCGTTACAGGTCTCTCGCGAACGTTTGGCGCAACTTTATGCCCAACACGAACATGAGTTGCGCAGTGATGTTTTGCCAGCCAACTTGAACGAAGACCTGCTTGCCCCTGCGCCAGTTGTCATGCACTGCCGATAAGGCCTGCGCCATTCGCAACGAACGCATACCGATGACTGTTTCTAATTTGTCCTCCGTGAATGCGTCATTGAAAGGCGATTTGCGCGACCCAGATTTTTCCTCACGGATTTTTTGGTTAGCTCTGGCCCTCTTGTTACTTTGGCCCTTAGGCGTTGCCACAGAGTTTCGGCCATGGGTTTTGTGGGAACCCGACAACAGAAAAGTAACCGCCGATTTTTTAGCCAGCTTCTGGCCACTTGTTCACGACGCTGAATTCATGCGCTTGGTTGCCCGCGAAACTTGGCGTACGGTTGCCATGGCCACCGCAGGGGTTTCGCTGGCTTTGGTGCTGGCAGTCCCTATGTGTTTGATGGCAACGCGCGTTTTGTCGCTGTCGGCTTTGTCAGGCCGTATGGACCGCTGGCCTGCCGCTGTTCGATGGTCTGTGCGCGCCATCTTGATTGTGCTGCGAAGTATTCCCGAATTGGTATGGGCCCTGGTTTTTGTGCGGGTTGTAGGCTTGGGGCCAACTGCGGGTGTGCTGGCCATCGCCCTTACTTATGGCGGCATGCTTGGCAAGGTTTATGCAGAAATTTTGGAAAGCGGAGAAAGCCATGCCACCCATGCCTTGATGCGCAATGGCAGTGGCCGTATGCAGGCATTTTTGTACGCACTGCTGCCCAGTCATGCAGCTGAGCTGGCCTCTTACACGGTGTACCGTTGGGAGTGCGCCATTCGTTCATCTGTGGTGTTGGGCTTTGTAGGCGCTGGAGGCTTGGGTCAGCAATTGGACAATTCGATGAAGATGTTCAACGGTGGTGAAGTTGCAACTTTGCTCTTGGTCTTTATCGCCTTGGTTGCACTGGCCGATAAAGTGAGTGCCTTGCTCAGAAAGGCCTTGTCATGAATCAGGTTCGATGGCAAGCCTATGGGTTTACCTGCATTTTGCTTGTGCTGGTGATCGCAAGCTTTGCGTCGTTAGATCTAGACTGGGCTTCCTTTGCATCTTTGGAGGCAGGGCGAAGCATGTACCGCTTTATGGCGGAGTTTTTCCCGCCCGACATGTCGCCTCAGTTTCTAAAAAAAGTTGCTTTGGCAGCTTGGGAAACCTTGGCCATGTCCGCATTGGGAACCGTGATTGCTGCGGTGTTGGGCCTGGCATTGGCAGTGCCTGCCAGTCGTGTCTCCATCCACGATAGAGCCTGGCTTCGCAGTCCCACACGTTGGCTGCTGAATGCCCTGCGCGCTATCCCCGAGTTGGTGTGGGCTGCGTTGCTCTTAATTTCAGCCGGTTTGGGACCCATGGCGGGCACTTTGGCCTTGGCACTCCACACCTGCGGTGTACTGGGACGTTTGTTTGCTGAGGCCATTGAAAACACACCTTCGGGGCCGCGAGATGCTTTGCGAATTCAAGGGGTGGGGCCGCTGCAGGTGTTTGCCTACGCTACTTTGCCCCAAGTGCTTCCGCAGTTGATGAGCTACACACTGTACCGCTGGGAAAACAACATCCGTGCCTCTGCCGTGTTGGGCGTTGTAGGGGCAGGGGGTTTGGGCCAACTGTTGTCCTTTAACATGGGCCTGTTTTTGATGAACAAAACCGCGACCATTTTGGGCGCCATGTTGCTCATGGTGGCATGTGTTGATGCTTTGAGCTTTTGGCTGCGGCAGCGACTTAACCGTTAAGCCGTCAAGTTAAAGACACCCGGACAAAGACACACAGATAAAGAAATACTGATGCAAGTTAAGCAACCAACATTCTTTGATATCTACAAAGAAAACAAAGCAACAGATCTACAAGAGCTGATGGCAGGATTGCTAAGTCCAAAAGCCAACTTGTCGCCAAAGTATTTTTACGATGAAATGGGCTCGGTGTTGTTTGATGCAATTACCTTGTTGCCAGAATACTATCCAACTCGCACGGAGTTCGAAATTTTCACGCAGCAAGCCGCAGACATACACGCACAACTGCCCAAGCAAGCCGCATGGGTTGACCTTGGCGCTGGCAACTGCCAAAAGGCCGTCAATCTTTTTGCACACACCATGCCCGCCAGCTATGTTGCTGTTGACATATCTGTTGACTATCTTTCGAGTCATCTTAAAGACTTACAAGCTCAATTCGCAACCCTTGATGTGATGGGGGTGGGCATGGATTTTTCTCAATCACTGACATTTCCAGAAAGCTTGCAGCAGCATCTGGCTTCAAAGCCTGTCCTTGCCTTGTACCTAGGGTCTAGTTTGGGTAACTTCAATCCCACTGACGCGTTGCAGTTTTTACAAAGAATTTCAAGCCTTTGCAAAATGGGACAAGCAGGTTCTGGCTTGTTGATTGGCATTGATTTGGTCAAAGCAGCCAAGACCATCGAGTTGGCTTACGCAGACGATTTAGGCGTTACGGCAGCTTTCAATTTAAATGTTTTAAGACGCATCAATCATTTGTTGGGCTCAGATTTTGATGTTCGCGATTGGCAGCACATGGCTTGTTTCAACACGCAAGACTCACGCGTCGAAATGCATTTGCAAGCCAAGAAAAATTTAACGGTTAGTTGGCCTGGCCAACAACGTCAGTTCATGCAAGGTGAGACCATTCATACAGAAAATTCTTACAAATGGACGGTTGATAAATTCACTCAACTGTTGCGCCAATCAGGATTTTCTAACGAGAAGCACTGGACCGACCCTCAATCGAATTTCGCTGTATTTTGGGCAAGCTAAGCGCAACACACTTGGTTTGAGAGTCACTCAAGTGCTGGCTTTACAGCGCGCAGGTTCTCAGGCCTGCGTAGATATCCTTGCGCTCAGGCGTAAAGAAGTTTCGATAATTGACGTCTCTAAGGACAGCGTGGGTTAGCCGAGCGGCACCCCTCAGTACTTTGTGGGTGCCAAACCACGGGGCTGAATATTCAGCATAGGGATGCACTTCAAAGCCTTGATAGGGCCCGAATGTGTCTTGGGTCCATTCCCATACGTCGCCCCATTCAAAAGCCGCCAATGTTTTGGCTGCGCAATCCCACTCGGCCTCTGTTGGCAGGCGACGCTTGGCCCAAACGCAATAGCTTTGGGCATCTTGCCAAGAAATGTGAACAGCCGGCGCGTTTTCATGGAGTGGTGCCCAATGTCCAAAAACCTGTGTTTCAAAAGCAGCGCCTGTTCTGCGAATGTTAGGTGGAAGAGGGTGGTTTGTAGCGGTTGCAAAATCCAAATATTGCGCCCAACTAACCGCTTGTAAGTCAATTTCAAAACTTTCAAGGGTGCTTGCTAGTTGCATCAGTTCATTGTCAAAGCAATACAAAGGGTCACTTCCCTTTGGCTTTGATTCGCCTGAGCCAAGGATCCAAGTTTGCGCTGGAACTCTTGCTGTTTGTGGGCCGTTTCGTGGAAAAGTTTCAAAAGGCGCTGATTCCCAATTTGCTGTGAACGGAATTTGAAGGGCTTGTGCCATGTAGGCGCTGGCCTCTAGGTGCATGGCCTCGTGCTGCAGTACTAGCCAATAAAAATAAAGCGACGGGCTTGTGTTGCTCTCGTTTTGAAGCAATTCGAGGGTTTGAGCAAGGCTTTGGTTTGCAAAGTCAATGCACTGTAGGTATGACGGTAGTCCTGCATCCCAGCGCTTGGCATGTGAAACCTTGGCGCTGTCAAACCAAGCGTCGGAGACATTGAGCAAAGATGGTTTGCGAGGGTGTGTCGGGTTGCATCCAATACCTTGGTCGCGTTGTTGATTGCGTCCAATCCAATATTCTTGAAACCAAGCGATGTGGCCAAGTTCCCAGACGGGGGGATTTAAATTCGATTTCAAAGGAACGCTGAGCCTGTCAGCGCGCAGATAACATTCAAACGCTTGAAGGGTATGGGCTCGAATGTCTTGAAGAGCCTTTGTCAGCGACTGGGTATTTACTTGACGCATTGATGGCTGGGGTCCTTTTCGTTATCCTGCACCTCTGAATATAAAACACACTCAGTTCAAAAGTGCTTCTCAACAATGTGATCCAACCCAAATCAGAGCTTTCTGAGTTTGCCAAACCAAGGCTGGTCATTGTAAGTCCAGCCCTTGCCAGTGCCAACAATGGCAACTGGCAAACCGCAAAGCGCTACCGTCAATTGCTCAAGGCGCATTTTAGAATCAGGCTGTTGGGGCAATGGGATGGTGCAAAGACGGACGATTGCATGCTTGCTTTGCACGCACGCAGAAGTTATGACTCTATTGCCGCATGGCACGCCATGCATGGCGCCAATGGTTTGGTTGTGGTGCTGACAGGCACAGATTTGTACCGCGATATTCAACATCACCCACAGGCGCAAGAATCGCTTGAATTGGCTGCTCACTTGGTCGTTTTGCAACACATGGGTTTGGCTGAATTGCCTGCTCGTTACAGGTCCAAAACTTCGGTGGTTTTGCAGTCGACCTCTTCACGGGTCAGCTTGTCGAAAACCACTCGCAGCATTCGCGCAGTGATGGTAGGGCATCTGCGTGAAGAAAAATCGCCTCAAACTTTGTTTGAAGCGGCGGCCTTGCTTTCAAAGCACCACGACATTCACATCCAGCACATTGGTGCAGCGCACGACGCCAAGCTGGCAGACATGGCTCACCAAACGGCAGCGCTTTATAAGCAATATCAATTTAAGGGGGCTTTGGGCCACTCTGAAACAAGGCGCCAAATTCAACGCTCACATGTGTTGGTTCATACCAGTGTGATGGAGGGGGGTGCGCATGTGTTGATGGAAGCCATTTGTAGTGGCGTACCAATCATTGCCTCGCGTATTGCAGGCAATGTGGGTATGTTGGGGGAAGACTATGCTGGCCTATTTCCAGTGGGTGATTCGAAGGCCCTTGCCGACATGCTAATTCGATTTAGGCATGACACCGAATTTGCCAGCTTGCTTCTTAGGCAGTGCGCCCTGAGAGCACCCTTGTTTTCGGCCGAGCACGAACGCCAAGGCTTGCTTACAATCTTGCGTAATGTTCATTTTGCACCTCGTGTGCTTTGAAGCTTTTGCGCCTTTAATTCTGCATTTTTTCGCAATTAGGAACCACCATGAATTCTTCTGAACCCCGTTTGACCTCCCTCTCGCATGGTGGAGGCTGTGGTTGCAAAATTGCGCCTGCAGTTTTGTCAGAAATTCTCAAAGGCACTTTGCAGATGCCAATCCCTAAGGAATTGATGGTGGGCATTGCAACCGCTGATGACGCTGCCGTTTACAAGCTGAACGATCAGCAAGCCTTGATTGCCACCACCGACTTCTTCATGCCCATTGTTGACGATCCCTTCGATTTTGGCCGTATTGCCGCGACCAACGCCATCAGCGATGTTTATGCCATGGGTGGCAAACCCATCATGGCTTTGGCGCTGGTGGGCATGCCAGTGAATGTTTTGTCGACCAACACCATTGGCAAAATTTTGGCGGGTGGCGCTTCGGTTTGCAATACGGCCGGTATTCCCATTGCGGGCGGGCACACCATTGATTCGGTCGAGCCCATCTATGGTTTGGTCGTTTTAGGTCTGGTGCATCCAGATCGCGTCAAGCGAAACGACGGTGCGCGCGTTGGCGATGTTTTGGTGTTGGGCAAGCCACTTGGCGTTGGTATTCTTTCTGCTGCGCTTAAAAAGGAAACGCTAGATGCCGAAGGCTACGCGTCGATGATTGCCAACACCACCAAGCTCAACACGCCTGGTCCCGAGTTAGCAGAACTGGCTGGCGTGCATGCCCTGACCGATGTCACCGGTTTTGGCCTTGCCGGACACGTCCTTGAAATTGCACGTGGTGCCAACCTGACGGTGCACATCAATTGGGCTGATGTGCCTTTGTTGCCCAACGTGTCTGCCTTGTTAAAAGATGGCAATCTGACAGGCGCATCGGGTCGAAACTGGGAGGGCTATGGCCATGAAATTAGCTTGGCAAGTGGTCTGCCTGCAGAGTGCCAACCCCTATTGTCAGACCCTCAAACCAGCGGCGGTTTGTTGGTAAGCTGCGCCCCTGAAGCGGTGGCCGATGTGCTGGCTGTTTTTCAGCGCCACGGCTTCAATGACGCCGCTGTAGTGGGTCACATGGGTGAAGCACAATCTTCACGCTTGATGGTCAGTTGAGCTAGGGGCATTGCCCTTCAGACTTAGCGCCAAGCGATCAAACGCCAAGTCTGTGGCAATGGCCAACAAAGCCACCATGGTGGCACCTTGCAACACATAGGCGGTGTTAAACCCCGAGAGCCCTACCAAGATGGGCAGACCCAGCGTTTTGGCGCCTACTGTAGAAGCTATTGCGGCTGTGCCGATGTTCACAATGACTGAGGTTCGAACGCCAGCCAGCCACACGTGCATGGCCAAAGGAATTTGCACTTCAGTCAAAATTTGCCGCGGAGACATGCCCATGGCGCGTGCTGAATCTAGTACCGATATTGGCACAGACTTCAGCCCTGCCAGCGTTGCCTGAAGCACGGGCAGCACACCAAAAATAGACAAAGCCACAAGGGCCGGCAGTTCGCCAAAGCCAACAACGGGCACTGCCACGGCCAACACAGCTACGGGGGGAAATGTTTGTCCCATGGCCCCAATCGATTCCATCAGGGGTTTGAAGGCCTGGCCAGAAGCAGCATGGCATAACAGCCCTGCCAGCGTTGCCAAGATCACTGCGATTGCACTTGATACGGCTACCAAAACCATGTGTTGCCAAAGCAAATTAACCATGGGTTCTTGCAGATAGACGGGCCGCTGCAGGTTTGGAAATAAGGTGGCAAACAAAGGCTGAGCATGGGGCAGGCCATAGGCAAGCAAGAGCAAAGTTGCCACATTCCAAGCGAATGCATTGCCCCAGATGCGAGGTGCATGCATCGATGGTCTTTGTATTTCAAGCATGCTTGCTTTCTAAGCAATCGTTGGCATTCACCATGCCAATGACTTGACCGCTTTGATCGGCTACACGCAAGGCAGCAACTTGGTGCGCTGCCATGAGCGAAATTGCTTCTCGCACTGTGGCTGAAATGGCAATGCAGTGAGTTGGTGCTAGACCTTCAATCGGTTTGATGTGATGTTCAATCGATCGCAGGGCGAGCAATTGAAGTCCTAGATTATCGCGTCCTAAAAACTCGGCGACAAAGTCGTTGGCAGGCTGTTGCAACAATTCAAGAGGTGTGCCCATTTGCTCAATGCGCCCTTGATTGAGCAGCACGATGCGGGTTGCCAGCAACAAAGCTTCATCGATGTCATGGGTCACAAACAAAATGGTTTTTTTAGTGGTTCGGTGAAGATTTTTCAGGGTTAGCTGCAGTGATGCTCGGGTTACGGGGTCAAGCGCGCCAAAGGGTTCATCCATCAGTAAAAGATCGGGGTCTGCAGCCATGGCACGGGCCACACCCACACGTTGTTGTTGACCGCCAGAGAGTTGGTGAGGATAGCGATCCGCAAATTGTGCAGGCTCTAAACCCAGCTGAATCAACAACTCGCCAGTGCGGGCTTGAATTCGATCGGCGTGCCAGCCCAGCAACCTGGGTACGGTGGCAATGTTGTGCGCAACGCTGCGGTGTGGAAACAAACCGACTGACTGAATGGCATAGCCCATGCGTCTGCGCAAGTCTTGTAAATCCAGGCGCTCAATTTCTTGGCCTTTCCATAAAATTCGACCTCCATCGTGCCCCACCATGCGGTTGACCATTTTGAGAAGGGTCGATTTGCCAGAACCGGATGGGCCCAGAAAAACCACGAATTCGCCTTGTTGAATTTGTAAATTCAAATTTGAAATAGCGACAGCGCCGTCATACAACTTGCTGATGTTTTCATACTGAATCAGCATGTTCGCTCCTTCATCAAGGCTTCCATCACTTTGAAAAAAGTGTCGGCCAACATGGCCAGCAATACGATGGGAACTACACCCAAAATTACCAATTCGTTGGCAGCGCTAAAAAGTCCATCAAACATGATTTGTCCTAACCCGCCTGCACCCACCAGAGCGCTCACTGCTGCTAGGCCTGTGGTTTGAACCACGGCTGTGCGCAGACCAATGAGTAGCACGGGCAGTGCCAGTGGCAGCTCTACTTGCCACAGTACCTGCCTGTTTGACATGCCCATAGCCCGGGCTGCATGAACAACTTCGGTAGGGACTTGGCCAAAGCCGGCCAGGGTTGACCGAACAATGGGCAGAAGGGCATAAAGAAGCAAAGCAATGACGGCAGGCGCCATGCCAACACCGCTAATTCCTGCGCGGGCCAATGTGGGCATTTTGACAGCCATCCAAGCCAAGGGTGCCATCAATAGACCGAACAAGGCGATGGCCGGAATGGTTTGAATCACATTCAGAACGGGAAACAAAGCTTTTTGTAAACCAGGCTGCCGCGTCATGCGCCAAGCCAGTGGCACGCCCAAGGCCACTGCTGGCAGTATGGCCAACAGCACGAGTTGAAGATGGCGCAAGACGGCAGACTTCAAAACATCACTTTGATTGGCAAATTCTTTCACAATGGACAAATGCTGACCTGCACTCAACGCCATGTCCGATGCCGATGACAAAGAAGCTATCACCGTCAATGCCAGAGGTAGTAACAACACAGTTTGCACAAGCAGTCGCCAAAAGTTTGTCATTTGCAACCTGTTAATCGCGTCCAACGCAATCAACCAAGCGGTGGCGCCTAGGGCCCAGAAAGCAGACCCCAAATTGGTTCTTGCTAAAGTATTCTCTGGTTGGCTGATTGCGCTCGCGTGTTGGCCAGCCAATTGCCAGAGGCCTGCCAAGCAGAGGCCCATTGCCACAATCACGATGGTTTGAATAAGGCGTTGCAAAGGCATCCAAATGGCAACGCATAACAAACCTACGATGGCGCACAGGCAAGCGATTCCAAACGGACTGCTTTGTAAATGTAAAACTTGTTCTAAATAAACGGGCTCACCAGACAGCAGCCTGTTGGGCGCAACGCGTAAAAAGGGAAGACCATAAGCTGCTGCTGTGGCAAGCGCCAAGTAGAGCGTTAGGACTGGATTCCCTCGTTTGACGAACGTTACTGCCATGGCTGCATTTATTTTAAAAATCCCTTACTTTGAAGGTAGCTGCTGGCCACTTTGCGCGGATCTTGACCCTCCAACTGAATGCGCGCATTGAGTGTTTGCAATGTTTGTCGATCTAGTGATTTGAAGATGGGGGCCAGCACAGTGGCAATGGCAGGGGTGCGCTTGAGTACATCGTCTCGTACCAACGGAGCGGGTGCATAGACGGGTTGCACACCTTTTGAATCTTCCATGACCACCAAACCCAGCGCGGCCAAGGGACCATCGGTGCCGTAGGCCATGGCGGCATTCACACCCGATGTTTTCTCTGCGGCCGCCTTGATGGTGGAGGCTGTATCGCCGCCGGCCAAGACAAGCGCCTGATCGGCGCGTAATTTAAAGCCGTAGGCAGTCTGAAAGGCGGGCATGGCATCGGTGCGTTCCATAAATTCTGCCGAAGCGGCCAATTTGAAGGTGCCGCCTTTGTTGACGTAGCGACCTAAATCGTCCATGCTGCGCAATTGGTTGGCAGTTGCCAAATCTTTGCGCACGGCAACGGCCCAAGTGTTGTTGGCATTGGCAGGCTCAAGCCACACGATTTTGTTTTGCTCGAAATCGATTTTCTTGGCCAACTCGTAGCCCTTTCGAAAGTCTTTCCAAGCTGGATTTTTTTCGGCGCCCAACATGAAGGCGCCATTGCCCGTGTACTCAGGATACAAATCGATTTCGCCAGCCAGCAATGCCATGCGCACCAGCTTGGTATTGCCCAGCGCCACTTTGTTTTCTGTTTTGATGCCATTGGCTTCAAGTGCCAGCACAATGATGTTGCCCAGCAATTTGCCCTCGGTGTCGATCTTTGAGCCGACTTTTACAGGCCCGTTAGCTTGCGCTACGAAGCTACAAACTAGGCTCAGAGCTGCAGTCCAGATTGTGCGACGCAAGGCGTGGTTTAGGAAGCGCATGTTGAGGCCTTTCAAAAGAGCACTTAGATCAGAGCGCTCAGCATAAGCTAAAAAATCGAATTTACAGGGCGCTTGCTAGGCGAGATATCTTCAAACTACTGTGCCAGTGTCCTTCGGTGTAGCTGCTGAGGCGGGCAGTCCGAACACACGATCAAAGCACCATGTGAAAGCAAAGGTGTAGGCTAAGAAGAATATGTTCAAGCCAAGGTTGAGCGCGAATGACCGCAAATAACTGATCTCAAGCCACCATGCTGCAATGGGCAGCAGCACCACCAAAAAACCAATCTCAAAACCTACCGCGTGTAGCACGCGACGCCCGAAGCCGCGACCTCGCCTCAGTCTGTTGGCTTCCCAGCGCTCAAACATGGCGTTGTACGCATAGTTCCAGCTGACTGAAAAGAGTGATCCAAAAATAGCTAGCGCACCCGCACGTTCTAGGCTGCTGTCACTGAAGCTAAAAAAGCCAAGTGTGCCAAACAAGAGAGCGATGGCCTCGTAGGTGGCGACGTAAGTGAACTTACGTTTGGGGCCTTGCAGGTTCATGTTGAAGATAGGTGAGGTTTTTAAAGTTGCATGTATTCTCTGGTGATACTACATGACAAAACTGAAAAATACCGAATGACTGAATGCCACCGCCACACAGCAAAGCGCGAAAGCTCTAAATTGCTGATGACCACCAAAATCTTCAATAAGCGCTAACGAAATTTCGATAGCGGTCGGTTTTTACTTAATTTCCCAAACCGACACTGTGCCACTCACCTCATGACCCGCAACCAACAAAGCCTGTCCAGTGGGGCTTTGTGTGGCCGGTACAAAAGTCAAGCCTTCAGGTGAAATATCGCCGTTGGTCAAATCTGTTGTATTTTGCAACCATTGCACAAACTTTGGTGCTGCAGGGTTTGTCAGGTCGTACATCAAGATTGCGCTTGAGCGTTCTAATGCAACAAATGCATAAGTTTTTTGGTTGACTTGACCCACCACAACGCTTTCGGGTTCGGGTCCTTTGTTGTCTAAGCGGCCCAACACTTGATCTTTGCTCAGCAACGAACTGGCCATGGTGCTATACGCCAATGTTTCAAGATCGCTGCCCGAGTCATAGACTTGCGCGCCTGTACTTGCGTTATAAATTGAGAATGAACGCCCCCCCAAGGTGTAGAGCTTGTCGTTTTGGCCGCTGCTGTTGCGGCCCATGGTCGAGAAGACGGTAAGGCGTCCAAGTTCAGCATCTTTTTTCAGGTCAGTTGCTGTTGGAAAAGCGCTGCTGCTGAGCAACATGCTGCTGCTGCCAACTCGAATTGTTTCTTTTTGACCCGTGGGTAAGAAATCATCGCGGTCATCACCTTCGTTGGCCGTAATGAAGTAGCTGGTGCCATTGACACTGAAGGAGGCGATGCCATCAGGCATGTAGATACCAAATAAGTTGGCGTAAGGCTTCAGAACAAAGGGTGCAGTTGCAGAAACTTTGTCTGATGCTGCAATGGCATTCGCAGCCAAGCCATGGTTTTTATACCCCATCGGTATGATGCGATCGATGCGGTTGCTTGCCAGGTTCACAACGGCAACAGCATTGTTTTCTTGCAAGGTTACGAATGCTTGTGAATTGTCTGCACTGATGGTGACATATTCAGGCTCCATGTCTTGGGCCACCGTAGCGCCAGGACGGCCAATGCGCACATCGACAGGCAGTTCGCTGGCACGATTGGCGCCTGCGTTGAATGCAGAAAAGTCGAGAGTGATCGCAGAGTCTGCAGGGATGCCGTTGGCGACAGCAATGATAGAAATGCTACCTACCGGATCAATGCCATCGGTAGCAAAGTTGACGCTCAGTTCTCCTTCGTTGGCAATGACCAATTTGCTGCCATCAGGGCTGAACGCCATGCCATCGGGTAGGCTACCCACCGTCACCTTTTTCAGGTAAGTGGCATTGCCTTGTGCATCAAGACGATAAAAGGCCACAACACCCAAGTCTGTTTTAGGTGTTGCCTGCACTGCAATGGCCATCAAGTTGCCAGAAATTGCCAAGGTTTGAACCCCACCTGCAGTAAAGCCGCTGCCATTGACATGTTGTGCAACAGACATCACACCACCCGCCTCTAAGTTGCTTGAGGTAGAAGGGTTAGCAAGGGCTGTGCTGGTTAGATTTTTAAGAGAAATTCTTTGGAAGGAGGAGGACGCTGTTGCCGTATCAACCGTGATGAAAATAGAGCGACTTTCCGCGTGGTAAGCCACAATTTCTGAAACACCTGCGCCTGCGTTCAGTGCATACCGGCCGACCAAGGTGGCCTTAGGGGCCAGTTCTGTTGTGTCACTCACGCCACATCCGGTAAGGGCTGCCATTGATGCAGCAATGAAAAGTGAACTTAGAAATTTAGATTTCATCTTTGGGCTCGTAGATTATTGAATGATTGAGACTTTAAATTTGAAGCATGACGAAATTGTGAAAATTTGGTTTCAGTTGAAGGTCTTGGGCTGCGCTCTGATTGAGAGGGTGAAATAAAACTGTCATATATTTCCATTACCATCGAAATATGGAAGATAAATACGTCATCAAAGCCCTCGCAGCCCTGGCTCAGCCCAATCGGCTGCAGATTTTTCGCGCACTGGTTGTGAAAGGTGCCAAGGGCATCACGCCTGCGCTGCTCGCACAAGACTTGGGCATACCTGCCAACACACTTTCATTTCATTTGAAAGAGCTCATGAATGCCGATTTGATTTCTCAAGAGCGCAGCGGGCGCAACTTGATTTATCGCGCTCAGTTTGACCGCATGAATGCTGTGCTGACGTACTTATCCCAAAACTGTTGCGAAGGGGAGGCTTGCGAAGTCAGCCCTGATGCAATTTGCAAAACCTGTTAAGTAAAGGATCCCAAAGTGACTGAATCAAAACCCTTGAACGTACTTTTTTTATGTACCCATAACTCGGCTCGCAGCATCTTGGCCGAAGCCTTGTTGAA
>JACCDN011009893.1_pt1 | contig 17767 bp, 21 predicted proteins | sample 7441691 | NCBI WGS metagenome assembly JACCDN01 (sample SAMN15323439, study PRJNA562643) | freshwater metagenome | isolation source: river surface water | place: USA:Blue River Watershed | collected 2017-08-16
GAAGGCATCCCCGTCGTTGCTCCGATCAAAATTGGCAAAGGAAGTGTGCTCAATCACAACGGAATTTACGTCGCATTTTTTCCAAAATTTCGCGGACGTATGCCCGAAGAATTTTTAGCTGGAGATCTTGCACAAATCGGCCGGCGCTTAGCGCAAATTCACAATGTCGGTTCGCGACGCAAATTTTTAGAGCGCGGTGTGTGGTCGCAAACTCCATTTTCAGGATGGGATCAGCTAGAAATCCTCTCGAGCATTGTCGCTCCCGAGGTTTGGCCGCGTTATGAATCTGCAGCAATCACTCTGCTGGAGCGCATTGAAGAAGAGATCGACACCAATCAATTCATTCGCATCCACGGCGACTGCCATCGTGGCAATCTTTTGTTACGCCCTCAGACCAGCGGACAAAAAGAATTTTTCTTTGTCGATTTTGATGACTGTCTGATGGGACCTGCTGCGCAAGATTTCTGGATGTTGTTTTCAACCTCAGAGCAAAAATCAGAATTGATGAGTGAAGAAAAAGAACAAATCTTAAAAGGCTATGAAGAGCTCAGACCTTTTCCTGAACAACAATGGCAATGGTTGTCGCTGTTGCGTGGTTATCGCATTTTGTATTACTCGGCATGGATTGCTCGCCGTTGGAGCGATCCTTCGTTCCCGTTGCTGTTTCCAAATTTTGAAACTTACTCTTTCTGGGCTGAAGAAACTGAAGCTCTCGAATCCATTGCTTGGTCTTTGGGATGAACTCAAAAGGATCTTGATAATGCTTTGCATCTCATATAGACCGGTTAGTGGTTGGGTCCCATACGAGGAATTTTTTGTCGAAGCCCGCTAGGCCCGGAAGGGAGCAACGGTAAACAGAGAACCCTGCGATATGGGTCGCCCAACCACTTTTCGGAGAACAAATGTCCTATCAGGTGATTGCGCGGAAATGGAGACCTCAAAGTTTCGATCAACTTGTTGGTCAAGATCACATTTCGCAAACACTGCAAAATGCACTTCGCCATGATCGTCTTCCACATGCTCTTTTATTTACTGGCCCTCGCGGCACCGGCAAAACATCAAGCGCGCGTATTTTAGCAAAAAGCATTCGTTGTCCCAATGCGGTTGATTTTGTTCCGTGCAACACTTGCACAGAATGTATGGACATTGCTCAATCGCGCTCGGTTGATGTGATTGAAATCGATGGGGCCTCGAACAATGGTGTCGATGCGATTCGCGAATTGCGTGATACCGTTGGCTACATGCCTTCGCGTGGTAAACAAAAAGTCTACATCATCGATGAAGTGCACATGTTATCAACCAGTGCCTTCAATGCATTACTGAAAACATTAGAAGAACCTCCACCACATATTGTGTTTGTCTTGGCAACCACCGAGGTTCATAAAATCCCGTTAACGATTTTATCTCGTTGTCAGCGTTTTGATTTTCGCTCTATCTCTACTCGACAAATCACAGATCATTTGCGCGTGATTTGCGAAAAAGAAAACGTCAGCGCCGAAGAAGAAGCTCTGTGGATCATCGCCCGTCAGGGTAATGGTTCCATGCGCGACAGCCAAAGCTTGTTAGATCAAGTAATGACTTTTGCTAACGAAGCTCTGACCACCGCCAAGGTTGTTGAGATTTTAGGCCTGACAGATCGCTCTTTGTTATTAGAAACGCTGGTGGCTTTGCTCAACCGTGATGCGAATCAAACTGTAACCATTTTGAAAAAGATTTTTCTCGCTGGTTATGAGCCCACTTTGTTCATTCAAGATTTGTTAGAAAACATTCGTAATCTTTTGTTGGTCAAAATCGCCAAAGAAGAGAGCACTGAACTGCTCGAGTTGCCAGACTCTGAACTGTTGTTCTTGCAAAATATTTGCGTCAACACCAGTGAAGAAGATTTGCATTTGTTATTTGATATGGCCCTTAAGGGCGCCAATGATTTACCTAAATCTCCAGAGCCTCGAATTGTTTTAGAAATGGTTTTGTTGCGCATGAGCCAAGCACCAAGAGTTCGTGATATTTTGGCTGGCAATTTTTCTGTTGGCGACAGCTCACAACAACAGTCGGCGACAACAACGACAACTCAAGGTCCGCCAACTCGGGTTCAAAATTCTACAGCTGTTTCTGCTCCACATGTTTCCGCTGGCCATACAGCCGCGAGCAATCAACCTGCGGCGCCTGTAAAACCTAAAGTTCATCCAATGAGTATGAATCCTCGTGATCGTTGGCTTGAGTTCGTGCAACACATTCGCTCTGCCGATGCTTTGCTTGCTGCCAAGGTAGAAAATCTTTTGTTTATTGGTGAAAAAGACAAGACCTTAGATTTAGCGATTCCAGGCAAGCTTGGTTTTATCAAAGACCAACTGTCTGACGCGTCTATCCGAGTCAAACTGCAAAGCTTTATTGAAAGCTATTTTGGCTCTGGTTACACTTTCCAGATTCAAGTAGCCAAAGAATCTACGACGGGAACGTCGGCAAAATCTGTGGCTCAACAGAAAGAAAAAGAAGAAAAAGACGCCATGGCTCAGCAAGTAGCTGAACACCCAATGGTGAAATCTGCAACGATGGCCTTTAAAGGGCAGATTAAATCAATCAAAGGCCAACAGTAAATTGAAACGCATTTTACAGAAGTGAGAGGAATATGAAAGGTTTTGGCGGCGGTGGCATGGCCCAATTGATGAAGCAAGCAAATCAAATGCAATTGAAAATGAAGAAGCTTCAAGATGAGTTAGCAGAAAAAACATACGAAGGCTCTGCTGGCGGCGGCGCTGTCAAAGTAACTGCGTTCGGTAACGGCACTGTGAAATCTATCGAAATCAACGATGATGTTATAAAATCTGGTGATAAAGAAATGGCTCAAGATTTAATCTTGTTAGCTACAAATGAGGCGATCAAGGTTGCCAAAGAGACTTCGGCAAAAGAAATGGAAAAAATCACCGGTGGTTTAAACATTCCGGGGTTGTCCTAATCTGAAACTGTCGATACACTAATTCGCATATGCTTCACATCCAAGCACTTGAAAAACTTGTGCATGAACTTTCACGCTTACCTGGTATTGGGCCCAAAACAGCCCAACGGTTGGCGTATTATGTTTTACGAAATCCTTCCGAGTATTCTCACCGCTTGGCAGAAGCTCTGCTTCGTGTTCACAGCGATGTTCATACCTGTCCACAATGTTTTAATTATACAGATGTAGAGCTATGCAAATTCTGTCAAGACAGTCATCGCCAAGACGAATCGATCTGCGTGGTTGAAGAGCCCGCAGACATTATGCGTATTGAATCTTCTGGTGCTTTTCGTGGTCGTTATCATGTTCTGCATGGAACGATCTCTCCGCTTGAAGGCATTGGCCCACAGGATTTAAAAATTCCAGAATTGCTTCAAAGAATTCACAAAGGCCTGGCCGATGAAGGTCCCCGCATCAAAGAAATCATTTTGGCTCTTGATGCTGATCTCGAGGGTGACACCACCGTTTTGTATCTTGCCAAACAATTGGCAAACAAGGGCCTAAGGCTCAGCCGTATCGCTCATGGTGTACCGATTGGCAGTGACATTGATTATATCGACGATCGCACCATGGGTCGCGCGCTGGAAAATCGGGTGGAATTATAAATGTCATTTATCAACCATAACGCCAAAGAAATTCACTGCAAAATTGTTTATTACGGTCCTTCTTTGGGTGGCAAAACCACAAACATTCGTTGGGTGTATCAACAAACTGCTTCTGATCAAAAAACCAAACTTGTAGCTTTGAACACTGATGTTGAAAGAACTTTATTTTTTGATTTTTTGCCTTTGGATTTTGGTGATGTTCGTGGTTACAAAACTCGTTTTCATTTGTACTCTGTCCCTGGCCAAGTCATCTATGATGCCAGTCGTAAGCTGATCATCAAAGGTTTAGACGGAGTCATCTTTGTTGCCGACTCGCAAAACGAACGTATGGAAGAAAACATTCAAGCTTTAAAAAATTTAGAGAAAAACCTTGAAGCCCAAGGTTTAGATATCAACGACATTCCATTGGTATTTCAGTACAACAAACGTGATTTACCATCAGCAGCCTCGCTTAAAGAACTGCGCTTACAGCTCAACAAATTCAACGCTCCAGATTTTGAAGCCATTGCCAGCGAAGGCAAAGGCGTCATGGAAAGTTTAACCACCATTTCAAAATCAATCGTCAACACCCTTAAGGGCGGATCCTCGCTGTAGAGGTTTGACCTTAAGATAAATTGTCGGTAAATACTGGCTCATGGATATTGTTGCACGCATTCAAAAACTGAAAAAAGAAAAAGACGCTATTATTTTGGCTCACTATTACCAAGAGGGCGCCATTCAAGAAATTGCAGATGCCGTTGGTGACAGTTATCAATTAGCAAAAGCCGGCCAGCAATGCGAACAACAAGTCATTTTATTAGCTGGCGTTGTTTTTATGGCCGAAAGTGTGAAGATCTTAAATCCAAGCAAAACTGTTTTAGTCCCCGATCTAAATGCTGGATGCTCTCTGGTGGACGAAGCTCCCTATGATCAGTATTTAAAATGGCGCCAACAACATCCAGATGGCATTGCCGTGACATATATAAATTCATCAGCGCAGGTCAAAGCTATCTCTGATGTGATCGTGACCTCAAGCAATGCACAAAAAATTGTTGAAGCCATTCCGAAAAATCGCCCCATTCTTTTTGGACCAGATAAAAATCTTGGTGCCTATTTAGCAAAAAAATTAAATCGTGAAATGATCATGTGGCAAGGCAGCTGCCAGGTTCACGTTTTGTTTGCAGCACAAGAACTTATTAAGCTGATCAAACAACATCCCGATGCTGTGGTTATTGCTCACCCAGAATGCGACGACAGTATTTTGATGTGGGCCCATGTGACTGGGTCGACCTCACGCCTTCTTGAAGAAGTCCAAAAAAATCCTGCGAAAAAATTTATTGTTGCAACCGAAACTGGAATTTTTCATCAAATGAAAAAATTGCGACCAGATGTTGAGCTGATTCAAGCCCCAGTTGCTGACCCGGGATGCGCTTGCAATGATTGTCCATATATGAAATTAAGCTCGCTTGAAAAAATTGAACGCGCTCTGCAAACTCTCAGTCCACAAGTAAATCTAACTGAAGAGTTGCGTTTAAAAGCTAAAATTTCTTTAGACCGCATGATGCAAATATCGATTGATCAGCCCGTACAATGGCCCGATCGATTTCAGGGCTGATTTAAACATTTAATTCTGTCCTGAATAAATTTAAGAATTTAAATTTTCTCTGTTAAATTTTGTTTCATCTTGAAACAAGGCAAAAATAGCTCATAGAAAAAGACTAAATCGGGCAATAATTCTGACAAGATATATTCGTCTCATAACGATCCAAATTTATTTTCACAAACGCCATAAATGCTTTTAATTCTTTTTAAAGAATCTTCCAGGGCAGTCCTCAACTTTGGTCTAGTTCCTCCGATCAGTAGATATCAACAAATAACCGAGCATATGCTCACGTTGATAGAAATGGATTAGGTATTATGAGTGCACAGGCAAATCGTAGGTCGTCTTCTCGCCGAGAAATCACTCCATTAGAGGTAACCTCGTTTTCTTCCTTAGAAAACTTGGCCAAAATTGCACGTTATGGTGAGGTTGTTGAAGCCTCGTCAAATGGCTTTTTATTAAAGGTGCGGCGCGAGGATCTTGTTCCCATTGCGCTACGGAGAAATCTCTCGATCGATTCCCTGATCGGAACCAAAGTGCTGTTACATCTGCCGCAAATGAATTTAGATATTTCAGGCAAAATTGCCAGAACACAATTAAAAGGAAAAGCCGGCTACGAGATCGGCATTGATTACACCGAAGACTCCCCGGAATATTGGCGTGAGTGTTTAGTCGACCTGCTTCCGGCACCAGGAGAATTCGATGAGTGATGCACCACCTATGCGAATCAGGCGCGGATGGCCTGTTCGTATTTGGTGATATCAAATCCAAAGGCCAAAATATTTCCATCAATTTCCAAAATCGGCCGTTTGATCATCGACGGCTGATCACATAAAAATTTAATTTTATCATTGGCAGTGAGCTCTTCGTATTGCTCTTTATATTTACGATAAGTCAGCCCCTGTTTGTTCACGGGCAATTCTCCAAACGCCTCTTTCCATTTTTTAATTTCTGAAACTGTTGGTTTCGTTTTTTTAAAATCAGAAAATTCATACTGGATCTTTTTTTTATCTAAAAAATCACGCGCTTTTTTCACAGTATTGCAGTTGGGAATTCCGTATAACTTACAATTCATAAAATGGTGGCAAACCTTTCTCGCTTACAAGTAACAAAGAATAATGTGGCGGCAAAAACCAACTAATAGCCTCGCCAATTCCTGCATGTTCCGACTCTGGTGGATTTCCTAAAGATTCTAAAGAAAAAGCCAAATCATAATTTGGCCCACCATCAGTGCTAACCATTAAAATTTTTGGTCGTAAAATAGACTGATCGCGAAAAAAATCTTGCAACACTTTGCGCACGTAAGACGGAAGATATTCAGCTGTTGGATTGCCCGCCTGAACCTCCATATTATCAAACTCAACTGCTCCTGCAGCCGCAGTTTCAGCCTGCACTTTCTCAAGTGGTTTAAAAAAATATCCAGTTTCTTTGAATGACCAAATCATTCCATAGGTAAAAACATAATCAGGATATTCTTTCATCGGATTGACGACCAAACCAATGCCTTTATCAGTCAGCCAATGAATAATTTGTGATGTTGCTTCTGTCGCTTGATCACTTGTTTCTGTTAATAAGTACGGCCAACCATCAGGCCCTGATTGTGGCTCTGCGGATAAAACATTAATTTTTTCTTTCGACAAAGCTTGGAAAAAACGATTCTCCCAGCTTTGATCGCGAGAGGCTTCGGGGGTCTGAGTAATTTGATGTAATGTCATGCAGGCTTCTTACCCATGGTTTGGTATTTTGACAAGATGAAAGCAGGACTAAAAGCTGGTTTGTTTCCCCAAGAACAATCAAAATGCTTACAAGATTGCTCATCAAAAAGAAAGTTGCGATTCTCTTTCTATGCATCAAATATCTGAATATAAATTGCAAACAACTGACGGTATTTTTCTCTATTATCAAAAGTGGCACGCAAAACAACCCAAAGGCAGCCTGATTATTACTCATGGACATGGAGAACATTCGGACAGTTATTTACGAGTTGTTGAAGCCCTAAAACCATTATCTTTAGATATTTATGCTTGGGATCTTCGTGGCCATGGGCGTTCCGAAGGTCAGCGCGGTTATGCACCAAGTTTTACACACTATATTGATGATTATTCACAATTTATTGGCCATCTTGATCAACAATTTAAAATTTTCTCACACAAAGTTTTTGTTTTAGCTCACTCACTGGGTGGCCTGGTACAGTTGCGTGGTTTACAAAAAAATCCTCAATGGAAAATTCAAGCACAGGTTTTATCTGGACCTCTGCTTGACGTATCGGTTGGTGTGCCTTTGATAAAAGACTTTGCTTCTTTGCTTGCAAGCAAAATATTTCCCCGCTTAACCCTTGGTAACCAGATTAAAAATTCTGATCTCTCTCGAGATCAAAACGTTATTGCAGAGTACGAACAAGATGTTTTGAGACATGAAAAAATGTCTCCTGGTGTTTATCTTGGGTTTATCGAAAACAGCATGCTAACACAAAAATATATTTGCCCCATTTCAACTCTCGTCCAAATTGCAGAGCACGACCCCGTCGTCAGCTCACAGAAAATTATTTATTGGTCAAAGAAGCAAAACCCAAATCATTTTAAACTAATAATTTATCCAGATCGAAAACACGAAATATATAATGATCTAGACCGTGAACAGGTTTTTGGTGACTTGATACAATTTCTTAAAGAAAATATCTAAAGCCTATTGTTAACAATCTAACAAAGACTGCCACGGTGGCAAACTCTGGTTTTTACAATAGAGCAACAATCTGAGGGGGCTGTATGAATAGATTTTTTAAAGTGGTTTTTTCGTTAACTGTTTTTGTAACACTTGGTTTGCCAAACGCTGCTCTAGCGTACTTACATGACTACGATATTAATGCCGAGCAATCACAAGATCCAGAAAACTCTAGCTTAAAACAAAATATGAAAAAAATTGGCAGCCTATTTAAAACCTTGGGCAGCGCTGTTTCTGATCCATCTTTGAACGCTGAATCGGCCAAGAACGCCGATCAATTGGTAGTTCATTTTCTAGAGGCGCAAAACATGATTCCCGACTCTATTGCTTCTCTGCCTGGATCCGAACAAAATTCTGCTATCAGTGATTATAAATCGATGTTGCAATCCGAAGCCGACCTGTCAAAAAGATTGTCAGCAGCGTTTAAAAAAAATGATAACAATGGTGCCTCAGCATTATTAAATCAAATCAACAGCCTTAAAAAAGATGGCCACAATAAATATAAATAAAAATTAATATTTGATCTGTATTGAAATTTAATTCGAATCAATTGAAGCATGGGATATCTCGTGCTTTTTTTGTTTTATTTACCTTTTGAAAAATCCACTGTCCATTTCTCTAACACTATTGTTTTTACATATTCAGATACATTGTGTCTCACTTTTAAACCCTCTCAGCTTGGATTCGATTTGAAGCCCTGAGAACATGAAATGAGGATTCACATGACTTTGAAAAACATTTTTAGCAGCTTAGTATTTCTTGCCTTTATCAGCTCAAGCGTAAGCTTCGCCAAGATTCATGGTTCACATAGCTCAAAAAAATCGCGTGCGGTTAAAATTGCTAAACTTGTTGTGTCTCCTCTCTCTTCATCTCCTGTCAAAGTCGTTGAACCTGGACCGCAAGATGCTGATGACGAATCTGTAGGCCCTTTTGAGGGCGCTGGTATTGCGCTTGATGATGCTGGCGCGCCAGAGGCTGGTGAAATTGAATTAAGTCTTTCTATGAACACCGAAGGTATTCGTCATGGCGACAACACGTTAACCCGTTCAGCAGAAGTTGGTTACGGCGTCACCGTATTGGGCCGCCCTGCTGAACTAGCAGTTGCTCAAGAGTTCTCAATCGATAAATCGACTGATGAAGATGGCAATCCAACCCGTAGCTCTGCGTACGGCAAACCAACCGTTGGTGTTAAAGTAAATGTTTATAATAACGATGAAACTGCAGTATCTGCAGCTATGGGAGCTGAATACAGCAAAGACCATGTTGCAATTCCACTTATCATTTCAAAAGAATTTGGCGCAATAGCTATCGTTGCTAATGCTGAATATGAAAAACCGTTAGGTGTTGAGATTGACGAAGAAGGTACTCCAGAAGAAGCTCCTGAATTGTCAGTTGGCGTTGGTATTGGCAGACGTTTGAACAGCAAAACTACAATGATGATGGACGTAACCAGAACAAGCGAAGCTGCAAATCTTGGTGCTGACAAAGTTGTTGTTGTCGACGTTGGTTTGTTTCGTAAAGTTAGAAAAAATATGAACGTCTTTATTACTGCAGGACGCACTGTTGGCTCTACACCAGATGGTCAGGCAAAATACGTGACTGTTGCTGGAATCCAAAAGGTGCTGTTGCCGGCCGCTTTGGCGGTAGAAATGCGCCATCAGCTATGTATATGAATTTCAGCCCGCCCTTTGCTAAATATAAAGAAGCTGGCGAGAATGAAATGATTTTTATGGGCGGACAATTTTGGGATGGTCGCGCAAGCAGCCTTGAAGACCAAGCCAAGGGTCCATTTTTAAATCCCGCAGAAATGAATAATGCCGACGCCAAAGCTGTCATCTCTAAAATCGCAAGCGGACCTTATGCAGAAGATTTCAAAAAAGTTTATGGCCAAAACTCGTTAGACAATACAGATCAAGCCTACAACAATGTGGCTGACGCCATTGCAAGCTTTGAACGCACCAAGGTTTTCGCTCCATTCACATCCAAGTATGATTATTATTTAGCTGGTAAGACTCAGTTATCAGAACAAGAACTGCGTGGATTGAAAATCTATAATGATCCGAAAAAAGCTAACTGCGTGGCTTGTCATAACAGCCTTGTTGGCTCAAAAGGCGAAGCGCCTTTGTTCACTGATTTTTCTTATGACAACATCGGTTTGCCACGCAATCCAGAAATTTTTAATGGCACCAAAGACATTGGTTTGCAACAAACAACCAAAAGCTCAAGCGAAAGAGGCTTATACAAAGTTCCTACCTTGAGAAACATAGCCATTACATCTCCGTACATGCACAATGGCTATTTTAAAACATTACGTGGTGTGATCGATTTCTACAGCAGTCGCGATGTGAAACCAAAATGTAAAAGTAAATTGGTATCAGAAGATGTCGCTCTTAAAAACAACTGCTGGCCAGTTGCCGAAATCACAACCAACGTAAATCGTGAAGAGCTAGGAAAATTGAAACTGACAAACATTGAAATGTCAGACTTAGAATCATTCTTGCTAACTTTGACTGATGGTTATCAGCTGCAATAATTTTCATACGGTTTTATGATTAGGGCGAAACCTTTTTTGGTTGCCCCGTTGTAATATAGAGGCCTCCCGACAATTATTGATAGTTTGCAAATCAAAACAAATTCAATTCAATTCAATTCAACAAAAGGCTCCAAAATAATTTGGGGCCTTTTGTTTTTCTAATTTAAGATGGTAGTTATTTTATTATTTTACTGATATTGGTTTTATATGAATAAAATTTTAACTACGACATCACTGATTTTTTCTCTATTCTTTTTTGAAACTTCTTTTGCAATGACCAAGGTCACCTGTACGCCTACGAGAAATTCTACATATCAGATAAATATTATTTTTCCTCGCGATACAAACCCACTGCATCCTTTTGTCGGTTTTTTAAATTTTATGGCAACCGTCCAAATCTTCAATCCACAAAACCAACTGGAATATGAAAACAAAAAAATCCGCGTCACTCCAGAGGTCTACACCACTGACATCAACTTGCGAGGAGACGCCGAAGGCGTTTACCTAAGACTGTACCCACAAATCACAAACGATCAGTTTACTCATTATACCGGACAAATATTCATCAACGATTTAGATACAAAAAATTATTATAACTTTAGAAGTTCTGATTCCGCGCCTGGATTTGTTTGCCGATAGATTATCAAAGATTAATGATTTAGGCCTCTGCAGACCCAATCATTTCCAAACGTTTTGCCGAATCAATTCTTTTTCGATTTCAGCTTCTTCGTTCCATTTGGAATACCACGGACCATCGTAACCCGATTCCTTTGCAAGTGCGAAGACACGACCTTGATTTAATTTAGTTGAAGACTTTGGCTCAATCAAAGCAATTGGGTCTTTGTAGGCTTCATCGGGAGAGATAAACGACCATTTCCTTTGACTCATTTCAGAGATCCCATATCCGTCATTTTATTAGATCTCCCTAATCTGTCGCCTGAGAAAAGGATCGATGTTGCCTAGGGCTTGATGAAATAACCCTAAAATCAATCCGAACCCTATAGTTGACAAACTGTCCTCTATATGAGACGCTCCTTAAATGGCGAATATTCGGTCTGCGATATACTATTTTGATTCTAAAGTGCAGAAAGAGCCCGCAAGAGAATGGCTGGAGAGCCTTCGTGATAGATCCGTCCAGTCGCGAATTTATGTCAGAATTCAAAGAGCCGAAATGGGAAATTTCGGAGATCACAAATCTGTTGGCGACGGAGTCATGGAACTTCGTATGACTTTTGGTTCTGGTTATCGATTGTATTATGCGCTGGACGGTAACGATATCATCTTGCTCTTAATGTGCGGTGATAAATCTACACAAAGTAAAGATATTGAGACCGCAAAAAAACACTGGAAAAATCACCAGGAGGAATAGATGGCACGCGGAACAAAGGTCAAAGTCGATTTAGAGAGAAAACTATTAGATCCAGATTTTGCTGCCGAATATTTGGCCGCAGCCCTGGAAGAAAATGACGAGGAATTTCTGTCGGAAGCTCTCGCCACGGTGGTTCGATTGCATGGAGCTAGCAAAGTAGCAGAAGATGCAGGAATTGCCAGACAGGCTATCTACAAGATGCTTTCGGATGAAGGAAATCCATCGTTTAAAAACGTGTCTAAGTTGCTTGAGGCAGTTGGACTTGAACTTACAGTTAGGTCTAAGAGAGATGCTTCTTAGTTTGTGGCCATTACAAGAATATTTGTTCTCGATCTTTCGAATATAAATTTTCATTTCAAATTTCAAATAGCTGACTGGTTCGAAATGGCTGGCACGAGTAGATGAGTTTGTAACTGATTGCCTCACTTGTCCGTCTTGAGACTATAAAAAAAATATTTGCCCTCAGTAGGATGAGACATTATCGAACCGGACTCACCCCATAGAATCTTAGTATGTAGAATCAGCTACTTACAGAGTTAAACCATAAAAAATGGTAATATTTTAAAGAAGTGGTAATATTATTTAAAAAATTGTAATATAGTAATATCAGTATGTTACAGATATAAACTAGCAAAAATGGGATTTTTATGAAGCCTACCGCCTTTGAATATAGTAAAACCAAAATTGATCAGGCAGGAGAGCAATTAAAAAATAAGTCTGGGTCTGATGACGATATAACAAACGCTTTGGATGTTTTATCTAGCTGGCGCGCCTATCATGCGATCCCGCTCGATACTTTTGCGACAGTGCTAAGACAAAGAAGTCAGAAAATCAGTGCTCATGCTGTCGTTGCGCAGAGATTAAAAAGAACACCATCGATTCTACTTAAACTCTCGAATCACAAAACAATGCGTTTATCAGCCATGCAAGACATCGGGGGATTGCGTGCTATCTTGGACACCAATGAAGACGTTTATAAGTTGTTAAAGATCTACAAAAAATCAAAATCTAAACATTCGTTATTTTCATTAGACGATTATATCGAAACACCAAAAAAAGACGGTTATCGAAGTATTCACCTTATTTACAAATTAGCGAAAACTCCCAATCTGTTTTTGGAAATACAATTAAGGTCGCAACTACAACATATCTGGGCAACTGGCGTGGAGGTATTCGGAACTCTAAAAAACAGTTCCTTTAAATCAGGGCAGGGCAGCCGAGAATGGTTGGATTTTTTTTCTTTATTGAGCTCAGTATTCGCAATAAAAGAAAATAGGCCGCCACTAAGGTCACACGAGGGGATCTTGAAGAATGACATTATTTCTCAGGTCCAAAAAAAAATTCAAGAATTGCAGGTGATAGAAAATCTTAGCGTATATACAGCCGCATATAAAACAATCTCAAAAAATACGGCCAAAGGACGCAAGGGGCATTACAGTTTACTTTTACTGAACTCCAGAGAGAATACGGTTTCATTAGAGACTTACAGTGCCAATCAATTTGAAGCCGCAGCTCAGGCATACTTGAATTTAGAAAGAGCGCACTTCGGTGATAAGCAAATAAATATTGTACTTGTAAATACCGGGGATATCAAAAAACTTGAACTAAGCTACCCAAACTATTTCATGGACACAAAAACTTTGGTTCAAAATCTTTCATTAATTGTAATGGGAAAATTTTTATAAATACTTAAAAAAATTGGCGGAGAGCGAGGGATTATTTTGAGTGTTTTCTCAAAACTCTTCGAGCCAAAGATATTCAGTGTGAATTGTTATTAATTTCAACATGTTAAACCAAACCAAGCCCACCCTTGATCTGTTACTCATTTTGAGCAAAGCAGAGCTGTTTTTAGCCATATTCTGCCACAATCCTGCCACAGAATTGCAGATAATAATGCGCGGTTAACTAACCTTTAGCGCTACTTCAGGATTCGTCTTTTTATATAAAATAATCAACCTGTCTGTAGAAAAATCATCCAAATGATTTCGCAAAAGCCATACAAAAAAATCTGAACTACTCACTCAATAGCGTGTATCGAAAATGAGCTCTCTGCGTCTTTGGTAACACCATTTAATTTGTCACCTCCGATTAGCTTATCTGCGCTCAAAGACAATAGAGACTGATCGCTTAATTTTACAGACAAATTATCAAATGAGATCTCAGCCCCTTGAAGAAACAAGGTCTGATCTTTCTCCATTTTTATAGAGCCACAAAGTGTAATTTTACGAAAATATGCATCATGCATTTGAACAAGCTGGTCAAAAGTTAATGATTTAATCTTATTTTCATTGTCTGTAATTTCAATATTTCCCTCACAAGTTAAATTCAGAATTTGTCCCGACAATTCGCAAGGTGCAAACAATCCACTGTATTTATCAATAGACTTTGCATATAGCGAATTAGAAAGCTTCGCTATAAACTTAACTGCTCCGCCGGAAAAAATGCTATTTCTCTGATCTTCTTGTTTTGAGATGCTGTCAGAATTTAGAGTCAACACAACTGAAGAATAACTCCGACTATTTTCACAAAGGTTATTAGACACAATAACTGTTTCTTGGTCAGCGCTCTTAACCTTGTCCTCGGGCTTTATACAACCAGTGATTAAACTCAAAAAGACCACCGGTACGAGCGTCAAATTCTTAAACATTAAAACCTCCAGTTTCCGCACAAATCGCCACAAATATCTTTTAAAATTTTGCCGGCTTGTTCGGTAACACTATTTGTAAAACTTGATGATACCTAATTGCCCACTCAATTGAAAAAATTGCCTATTATTTGTACTTTATGGGCGACAACAACATGCAAGTCAATTGCAGTACAGAAACATGAATGTCTTATGTAATTACTTTATAGTGTATTTTCCATCCACTACTTGAAAAGGCTAGCGTAAAGAAAATCCGCTTTCATGATCTAAGACACACGTTCGCAAGTTTGTTTATGATGAAAGGTGGCAACATCTACGATCTACAAAAAATCCTCGGCCACTCATCGGTGACAATGACTCAGGTTTATGCGCACCTTTCCCCCCAACACTTACAAAAAGCAATTCAGATTGTGAACTTTCAAGCAGATGGTCTGCCACAATCCTGCCACAGCGATATTTCAGAAGAGTCAAATTTAGTTGTTTTTCAGAGGTAAAAAGTGAATTTGCAAGACTAAATGGCGGAGAGCGAGGGATTCGAACCCTCGAGCCCCGCGAAGGGCTGCCAGTTTTCAAGACTGGTGTATTCAACCGCTCTACCAGCTCTCCGTCGACCGTTTTATGGTTTTTGGCGAGTGGTTTCAACGACTTTTACATATTGTGCGTTGTTTAATTTTTTATGAGCGAGAATTAGGCAATAATATCTGTGTTTAAATATTTTTGCAGAGCTTTTGGTACCAAAACCGTTCCGTTCTCTTGTTGATAGTTCTCTAAGATCGCGATCAAGGTTCTTCCGACCGCTAAACCCGAACCATTCAATGTATGAACATACTGTGGTTTCTCGCCATTCGGGCGAAATCGAATGTTCGCACGACGTGCCTGGAAATCCTCAAAGTTCGAACACGAACTGATCTCGCGGTAAGCCTGAGCCCCAGGCAACCAAACCTCAAGATCATAACATTTAGCTGCACCAAAACTGATATCACCAGAACACAACTGCATACGTTTATATGGAAGCTCTAGATCTTCCAATATTCTCTCAGCATGACCAGTTAATTGATCATGCAACTCATATGACTGATCAGGATGTGCAAACATCATCAATTCAACCTTGTGAAATTGATGCTGACGAATCAAACCCTTTGTATCGCGACCATGAGATCCGGCCTCGCTGCGAAAACATGGCGAATAAGCACAAAATTTTGCCGGCAAATCTTCTGGTTTTAAAATTTCACCCGCATAATAATTTGTCACCGGAACTTCGGCCGTTGAAATCAAATGATAATCTGTACCCTGAAGATGAAAAACCTCTTCAGTAAATTTCGGAAACTGACCAGTTCCAACATATGAATTGGTGTTCACAATATAGGGCGGAATCATTTCCGTGTAACCATGCTGTTGAGAATGCACGTCCATAAAAAATTGAATCAATGCTCTCTCTAATTGTGCGGCCCGACCCTTTAAGAAAGTAAAACGTGCACCAGTTACTTTTCCAGCGCGTTCAAAATCAATAATTCCCAAACGCTCGCCGATCTCCCAATGCTCAAGAGCTTTGAAAGAAAATTTGCTGGGCTCGCGCCATTTTTTTATTTCTCTGTTATCAGCCGCAGATTCTCCCTTGTGAACACTTGCATGCAGTTTGTTGGGTAAGGTCAAAGATAAATTATAAACCTCAACCTCTGCATCTGCAGCGCGAGCTTCCATCTCTTTGACTTCAGAAGAAAGTTTAGACATTTCTTCCAATAATTGTGTGGCGTCTTGGCCCTCACGTTTTAATTTTGCAATTTCTGCTGAAACTTTTTTCTGATGAGCTTTAGAACTTTCAGCTTGAGTGATTAATTCTTTTCTTTTTTTATTCAAATCCAAAAGTGATTGCAGGGCTTCCAAAGAAGCGCCACGCTTTTGCATGCTTTGTTGATATTCTTCAAGGTAGCTTGGCTGACCCGGAGTTTCACTTTTTCGTTCTAACAATTTAATATCAATCATGGATAACTCAAACTCTCTATTTTTAAAATTAAGGAAATAAATTACAGCGCGCTATTAATGAGGCGCAATTATTACGGCGCTACAGTGATGTACAGTCGCAACAACAAACCAACCAAAACGCAAATCAAATCAAAAATGAGTACCGAACCTAAACGCCAAGGGCTGATCATTTTCCAAACGATACCGACAACAACGGCCATAAAGAAAATAAAAGAAAAGGTTCCGAAATCCATCAACACTTGTGCGACCAGCGCCATGGTTAAACCAATCATCAAAGACGTGATAGTTTTCAAAGACAGGGCTATCAACGACACCGATGAGTTTTTAACTCCATCTTGTACTTGTCCAGCAATTTGACTGACTTTATCTGATATACCCATATGTCCTCCAGGTTTGTGAAACTAATGAAAGCGATTAAAAAAGTAAATCAATTCTTGTGTCAGTTAATAATAAAACTATTTTCCCCGACTAATCTGCAAAATTCTTGCTTCTATTTCTTTCTGATCAGGGGCATTAGGAGAAAGGGCTAGATATTTGTTATACGAAGCCACCGCCGCACGCATGTCGCCCTTGGTTTCGTAAATGGCGCCCATTTCTTTATAGATTTCAGCATACCCAGACTCTTGCGAAGAGGCTATATTCAACATGCTCTCGGCTATATCCGGGCTGCCTGATTGACGATAACATCTTGCTGCTTTGACATATAGATCTGCCCCTTGATTTCGCACCTTGATCGCCTGCTGATATTCGCCTGCACATTTCTGAAACTGCTTCGTGGCCGAGTACACCTCTGCCGCCAAAATATACGAATCTGCGATATTGGGATTCAACTTGCGCTCTTCCATACTTGAAGCCAACGCTGCTTCATATTCGCCATTTAAAAAATAGGCTCGCCCAACAAAATAATTCAACCGCGGATACAAACCATTAACGATCGCTGCACGTCTAAACTGAGTGATCGCATCCTTGAATTTACCTATATCTAAATACAAAATCCCAGCACGAAACAAACCCTCAGCATCAGAGGGATCTAACACGGTCGCATTTAAATATTCTTTTAAGGCTTTATCGAATATGGCTTGCGCCTGATAACATTCGCCCAGACCTAAGCGGGCTTTTTTATTTTTTGGATCCGCATCAACAATTTGCTCATAAATTTTTTGTGCTTGTGAATATCTTTCGTTTTCGCGATTTAGATCTGCCATCGCCAAACGAAAATCAATCGTATATGAAAATTTATTTAACAGGTCTTTCAAATAAACAAGTCCCGTCTCTAAACCTTGAAACTGTGTCAACACGCGCGCATAAACAATTTGCGCAGCACTATTGGTTGCATCCAGC
>JACCDN010157493.1_pt1 | contig 17758 bp, 16 predicted proteins | sample 7441691 | NCBI WGS metagenome assembly JACCDN01 (sample SAMN15323439, study PRJNA562643) | freshwater metagenome | isolation source: river surface water | place: USA:Blue River Watershed | collected 2017-08-16
CGTTTATGTCTTTCCCCATTGAAATTCGTGAATCCCGTGGCATTCGCACATTGCACTTTGGCTCTGACTGGGTGCAGGGTGCGATGCGGGTCAGCCGCCCGTGGGATCTAGAGCTGGCATATACGCGCGAGATGATGGCGGCGCTGTTGTTGTCGGCCGAGTGGCCCGCAATGCCGCAGCGGATCTTACAGATTGGTTTGGGCGCGGGGTCATTGACGCGTTTTATTCACCGCTACCTGCCTGAAGCAAGCCAGACGGTGGTTGAGTTATCTCCCGCTGTGGTGGGCGCGGCACGACAGATGTTCCAGCTGCCGCCATGCTCGGAGCGTCTGGTCATTGAGATCACGGATGGCGCGGACTGGGTTGTTCAAACTGAACAACAATTTGATCTGATTCTGATCGATGGGTTTGATGCCGATAGCAAAACCGGGGCCCTTGAGACGCTTGGCTTTTATCGCCAGTGCCGTAGTTTGTTGACACCGGGCGGGTTACTGGTCGCTAACTTATTGAGCCGCAGCACGAATTTTCTGGAAACCTGTCTGAATTTGGATGCAGCGTTTGAAGGGCGTACGAGATTGTTGCCCCAAACACCGGGTGGTAATGTCATTGCGATGGGTTCGTTGAACGCAACCATCCCGTTGGATGCGGCAACGTTGCAGGAGCGAACTACGCTATTGGCCGCTGATATAGGGTTAGATCTAATGCCGCTCGTGGAGCGTGTGCTGGCTCAGCAGGATGGTATGCCTTTTGGCGTTTAGCTACATTACCAGCGAATAGTTTCAGTGGCACTGATGCAGCGTTCCATGAGCTGAACCATCGGTGCGGCCCGCTGTGAGAAATGCACGAGAACGGGCGCATTCTCGTCGGTGTCGCTATCCAAGTCTTCTGGCCAGACTACGGGGTTGCTCGCTTTGTCGGCGTTGATGGCTGTTTGGAGTCTTTCTAGATAACCGGGTAGCTGGGCAATCGCCATTTCACCATGGGGTGGCAGATCGAGCGTATTCAGCAAGGTTTCAGCGTTTTCGCCAAACATGATGACACTGCCCTGAGTGGGTGATTGAAACTTGATCAGGCTCATGGCGTTGGCTTATCCGTGGTTTTGATTTCAGCTTTGACCTTGATGATCTCTTCAACTGACAGGAAGTCAGGTAAGTCAATTTTGCCACGGTCTAGTGCCGCCTGGATTTTGGCGGCGTGTTTGATGAGCCAGGCTTTACGGAACAGCACCGACATGTTGATCATGGACGAGGTGGCCAGTGCGATGGCAAACAGACCGGATAGCGCAATGACGATGGCGATGAACTTCCAGCCAACAGGCATGACTTCGGTGACGATGCCCATAGTGGTGTAGCAGCTGCCGGCAAACATGATGGCATCCATAGGGTCTTTAATCAACGACAAGGCATTCAGCGCCAGACCCCAAAGAATGATCACGATGATCTGGACGACCATGAGATACGTGATGGCCAGAAAGTATTGGTGAAAAACACTATTCGGATTGTTTTTTCTGAGAGAGACACGTCCTCGAATTTCAAAATTGACGGCAATGCGACGTAGGAAAAACACGTTGATCCACAGCGCCGCAAACAGACCGAAAATGGCGAGCGGCAGGTTCTTGAAGAACGGAAATAGTTCGAGTGTGTGGGCGTTGGTTAATGTTTCCATGCGCCGGATCCTTTTAAGTGCCTAGCTTAGGCGACTTCAGCGGTCATGCCGCCGTGGCGCAAAAGGGCATCGACCTGTGGGTCGCGACCACGGAAGGCGCGGAAAGATTCGATGGCCGGTCGGGAGCCGCCGACAGCGAGAATTTCTTTGAGAAACCGGGCGCCGGTAATCGGATCGACCGGGTCACCGCTTTCTTCAAAGGCAGCGAACGCATCAGCCGATAGAACCTCGGCCCACTTATAGCTGTAGTAGCCCGCCGCATAGCCGCCTGCAAAGATGTGCGAGAAGCTATTAGGGAAGCGATGCCAGGTGGGTGGATGAATGACGGCAACCTCCTGGCGCACCTTGGCTAGGGTATCGAGCACGGGCGTGTTGCAGGTGGGATCGCTATGGATGAGTAGGTCGAACAGCGCAAACTCCAGCTGGCGCAGCGTGAAGAGGCCGCTTTGGAAATTCTTGGCAGCGAGCATCTTGTCGTAAAGCGCGCGGGGGAGCATGGCACCGGTATCCACATGGGCGGTCATGTCTTGCAGGACGGACCACTCCCAGCAGAAGTTCTCCATAAACTGCGATGGGAGTTCGACGGCATCCCACTCCACGCCATGAATGCCGGAGACGGCCAGGTCTTCAACCTGGGTCAGCATGTGATGTAGACCATGCCCGGTTTCGTGGAAGAGGGTGATCACATCGTCGTGTGAGAAGGTGGCAGGCTTATCACCAACAGGTGCCGGAAAGTTGCAGTTGAGGTAAGCGACCGGTGTTTGGATGCCGTCTTGGCCATCCCGGTTGATGCGGCGACGGGTGAGGGCTTCATCCATCCAGGCGCCGCCGCGTTTTTCTTCGCGGGCGTAGAGGTCGAGGTAGAACTGGCCGATGAGTTGGCTGTCTCTGGTGATGCGGAAGAAGCGCACGCTGGGGTGCCAGACGGGTGCCGTATCCGGTGTGATTTGTACGCTGAACAGGCGTTCAATGACGCTGAACAGGCCACCCAGTACTTTGGGTTCAGGGAAATACTGCTTCACTTCGTCGTCCGAGAAGCTATAACGCGCCTGCTTGAGCTTTTCCGAGATGTAGGCGATGTCCCAGGGTTCGATCTCACTAAAGCCGAGTTCGGTTTTGGCGAACTGGGTAAGCTCCGTCAGGTCGGCAGCGCCGTAGGGTTTGGCCTTGGCTGCGAGATCGCGCAGAAAAGCCAGCACTTGCGGCACGTTGTCGGCCATCTTGGGTACCAGCGAAACTTCCGCATAGTTTTGGTAGCCGAGCATCTGCGCCATTTCGCTACGCAGCTTGAGAATTTCGTCGATGAGCGCGGCGTTGTTCCATTCCGGTTTGCTAGCCGTATCGCTGAATTCGCTGGCACGCACGGCATAGGCGCGGTACATCTGTGCACGTAGCGGGCGGTGGCTGGCGTATTGCATGACGGGGAGATAAGACGGCGCTTGCAGACTGAAGCGCCATCCGGATACGCCAGCCTTTTCAGCAGCTGCTTTGGCCGCGGCTTTCACGTCGGACGGTAGGCCATCGAGCTCAACTTCGTTTGTCACCTCAATTTGGAACGCATTGGTGGCATCGAGTAGGTTCTCGGAGAACTTGGCGGCCAGTTGCGACAGGCGTTCCTGCAGTGCCTGGAAACGCGGCTTCTCGCTGTCGGGCAGTTCCGCACCCGAGAGACGGAAATCACGGATTTCGTTTTGCAGGATGCGCTGACGTGCCGGGGTGAGCGTTTTAAATTCGGGGCTAGCGGCTAGGGTTTGATAACGTTTAAACAGAGCTAGATTCTGGCCAAGGCCCGCGTAAAACGTCGTGACCTCGGGCAGCATAGCGTTGTAGGCCTCGCGCCACGGTGGAATGTCGTTCACGCTGTGCAGGTGGCCCACGATCCCCCAGGCGCGCGAGAGGCGCTCCAGATTGTCTTGCAGTGGCTGGGCAAAGTCGTTCCAGGTTGCCGGTACATCAGGGTTGATCAGGCGCGTGACTTCGGTGCGCGCTTCTTCGAGTAGTTGGCTAATGGCGGGCTGTACATCTGCCGGTTGAATAGCGTCAAAGCGGGGAAGCCCCGCAAAATCGAGGAGAGGATTCATGTCGGGGCTTCCTGTATTTCTTTTTGTCTATTCCGGAGAAATTATTCAGCGACTTTCTGTCCGGTGAGTTTTTCAAAGGCTTCATGGTACTTGGCGGCCGTTTGTTCAATCACCTCTTGAGGCAATGTGGGGCCAGGTGCCTTTTTATTCCAGTCCAGCGTTTCCAGATAATCGCGGACGTACTGTTTGTCGTAAGAGGGCGGATTGCTGCCCGGCTTCCAGGCATCAGCCGGCCAGAAGCGTGAGGAGTCCGGCGTCAGAATTTCGTCGATCAGGTGCAGCGTGCCCTTGTCATCGATACCAAACTCGAACTTGGTGTCGGCGATGATGATGCCCTTTGTCGCAGCGAAGTCGGCGGCAGCCTGATACAGCGCAAAGGCAGCGTCACGGGCTTCGGTCACCAGTTGGGCACCGGTCTTGCCAGTGCCTTGCAGCAGGGTGTTGAGCTCTATGTCGCAATGCGCCTGAGCCTGCTCGAAGGAAATATTCTCGTCGTGGTCACCGACGGCAGCCTTGGTGGCCGGCGTAAAGATCAGTTGCGGCAGCTTGTCGGCCTGCTTGAGGCCTGCTGGCAGTTTGATACCGCAGACGGCACCGGTGTCCTGATAGTCTTTCCAGCCTGAACCGATGATGTAGCCGCGTACGACGGCTTCGATGGGCAGTGGGCGCAGACGCTTGACCACAACCGCGCGATGACGTACCTGGGCACGCTCGTTCTCGGCGACGACCGTTTCCGGATCAATGTCGGTGCTATGGGTGGCCACGATGTCGGCGAGCTTCTTGAACCAGAAGCTCGCCGTTTGTGTGAGTACCTTGCCCTTGCCCGGAATCGGATCCGGCAGGATGACGTCAAAAGCTGACAGGCGGTCGCTGCTGACAACCAGCAGCTTGTCGTCGCCAACGGCGTAGATGTCGCGTACCTTGCCCTTGGCGATCAAGGGTAGGCTGGTGATGGTGGATTCGAATAGGGCTTGGGACATGAGGATTACCGGTAAAAATTAACGAACCACCTGATTCAGCTTGCCTTCGGCATACTGAAGCGCCATCACGTCGAGCGGGATTGGTTTGATCTTGCTGGCCTGGCCGGCACAGCCAAAGGCTTCAAAGCGGGCTTCGCAGACTTTCTTGGCCGCTTCGCGGGCCGGCTTCAGGTAGTCGCGCGGGTCAAACTTGCTCGGATTTTCACACAGATAACGACGGATGGCGCCGGTCATAGCCAGGCGGATGTCGGTATCGATGTTGATCTTGCGCACGCCGTGCTTGATGGCTTCCTGAATCTCTTCCACGGGCACGCCGTAGGTTTCTTTCATGTCGCCGCCGAATTCACGGATCTCGGCCAGCAGTTCCTGCGGGACGGAGGACGAACCGTGCATCACCAGGTGGGTGTTCGGGATACGGGCGTGGATTTCCTTGATGCGCCAGATGGCGAGGATGTCGCCGGTGGGCTTCTTGGTGAACTTGTAGGCACCATGGCTGGTGCCAATGGCAATCGCCAGCGCATCACACTGGGTGGCCTTGACGAAGTCGGCGGCCTGATCCGGATCGGTGAGCAGCTGTTCCATGGTCATTTTGCCTTCGGCACCATGGCCGTCTTCCTTGTCGCCCGTCATCGTTTCCAATGAGCCGAGTACGCCGAGCTCCCCTTCGACCGAGACGCCAATGCTGTGCGACAGCTCGACAACTTTGCGCGTCGTTTCAACGTTGTACTCGAAGGAGGCAACGGTTTTGCCATCTTCCATCAACGAGCCATCCATCATGACCGATGAAAAGCCCGAGCGAATGGCACCCATACAGACTGCCGGACTTTGCCCGTGATCCTGGTGCATGACGACAGGGATATGCGGATAAGCTTCGAGTGCGGCCAGGATCTGGTGGCGCAGAAACGGCTCGCCGGCATATTTGCGGGCGCCGGCCGAGGCTTGCATGATGACTGGTGCATTTAGCTTGTGAGCACCTTCCATAATGGCCCAGACCTGCTCCATGTTGTTAACGTTGAATGCAGGCAGGCCGTAGCTGTTTTCGGCGGCGTGGTCGAGCAGTTGGCGCAGCGAGACGAGGGACATAGCAATCTCCGGTGGCAGGGTGCCGTTGAAATGTTTGCGGAAGCGTTGGTAAGGAATTAACCCGTGATATCAGGGGTGGCATGATCCCCGACATGAACAATCTTGAGGGTGTTAGTGCCGCCCGGGGTGCCGATCGGTTCACCAATCGTCATGACGACTAGGTCACCACGTTCGACGGCACCTTGATCGAGTAGGACGGTTTCAGCATCTGCCAGCATCATGTCGCGATCAGGCTGGCTGCGTGGCATGAGCATTGGATAGACGTCACGATAGAGCGTCATGCGGTTGCGTGAGCTTTCGTCCGGCGTCAGCGCAAAGATCGGGACACCGCAATTAAGACGGCTCATCCAGAGTGCTGTTGCACCTGATTCCGTCAGAGCGGCAATGGCTTTGACTTTGAGATGGTGTGCCGTCCAGATGGCGGCCATCGCAATTGACTGATCGACGCGCGTGAAAACACGGTCGAGGAATTCACTTTCCAGCATCACCGGGTAGGTGCGCTCGGCTTCGAGACAGATACGCGACATGGCTTCGACGGTTTCTACCGGGTACTGACCGCTGGCGGTTTCCGCTGAAAGCATCACAGCATCGGTGCCATCCAGGACGGCATTGGCGACATCGGATACTTCAGCGCGGGTAGGAATCGGTGAACTGATCATCGATTCCATCATCTGTGTCGCGGTGATGGCGAGCTTGTTCATTTCGCGCGCCATGCGGATCATGCGCTTCTGTAGCGCCGGCACTGCAGCATCGCCGACTTCGACGCCTAGGTCGCCGCGGGCAACCATGATGCCATCGGAGGCATCCAGAATCTCAGCAAGGTGCTCAATGGCCTCGGTGCGTTCGATCTTGGCGATGATCAGCGACTTGCCGCCGGCCTGCTGCATGAGTTGGCGCGACAGATGAATGTCGGCGGCCTCGCGCGGGAAAGAAATGGCCAGGAAATCAGCGTTGATTTCGGCCGCCGTGATCATATCGGCCTTGTCTTTGTCGGTCAGAGCCGGTGCCGAGAGGCCGCCGCCCTTGCGGTTGATACCCTTGTTGTTTGACAAGGGGCCGCCCACCGTGACTTTGGTGTGAATTTCCGGGCCATTCACAGCGGTGACGTTCAGAACGACACGGCCGTCATCCAGCAGCAGCACATCTCCGGCATGCACATCGTTCGGCAATTCCGGATAGTCGAGGCCAACGCGTTCCTGGTTGCCCAGCTTACAAGCGGCGTCCAGAATGAAGCTGTCGCCTTTGTTTAGCACGATCTTGCCATCGGCAAACTTGCCGATCCGGATCTTCGGGCCTTGTAGATCGACCAGAATGCCAACCGGGCGGCGGTACTGTTGCGATAGCTCACGCACGAGCTTGGCGCGGGCGCGATGGTCATCGGCCGTACCGTGGCTGAAGTTGAGGCGAACGACATCCACGCCCGCAGCGATCAGTGCGCCCAGCGCCTCCGGCGACGAGCTGGCAGGGCCGAGGGTGGCAACGATCTTGGTGCTGCGGAGCATGGCGGCGATCCTTTAATGGCGTTTAGCCGTTGGCACGGGCTTCGAGCGCTTCGATGGCTGGCAGGGTTTTGCCTTCCAGGAATTCGAGGAACGCGCCGCCACCGGTCGAGATATAACCAACATCATCGGCGATCTTGAACTTGGCAATTGCAGCCAGGGTGTCGCCACCGCCGGCGATCGAGAATGCGTCCGAGTGCGCGATGGCCGAAGACATCATCTTGGTGCCACCGGCAAACTGATCGTGCTCGAATACGCCTACCGGGCCATTCCAGATGATGGTGCCGGCGTGCGCAATAATCTCCGACAGGCGGGCCGCCGTCTTCGGGCCCACGTCCAGAATACGATCGTGTGCAGCAACTTCGTCCACCGGGATCTTGTTAGCACGCGCCAGGGCCGAGACTTCATCCGCTACAACCACATCCACCGGCAGCGGCACTTCAGCACCACGAGCCTTCATCATATCCATGATGGCTTGAGCCTCTTTGACCAGCTCCGGTTCGGCCAGCGATTCACCAATGCGGTGGCCCGATGCCAGCAAGAAGGTGTTTGCGATACCGCCGCCAACGATCAGCTGATCCACCTTTTCAGCCAGCGACTTGAGAATAACCAGCTTCGACGAGACCTTGGCGCCACCAACGATGGCGACCAGCGGACGGGCCGGGTTTTCAATGGCTTTGGCCAGGGCATCGATTTCGCCGCCCATCAGCATGCCTGCGCAGGCCACTGGTGCAAAGCGGGCGATACCGTGGGTGGTGGCTTCGGCACGGTGAGCCGTACCGAAGGCATCGTTCACGTAGACATCGCAGAGCTTGGCCATCTTCTGGGCCAGTTCTTCATTGTCCTTTTTCTCGCCCTTGTTGCAACGGCAGTTTTCCAGGAGCACCACTTCGCCCGGTTTGACTTCAAAACCACCATCGACCCAGTTCTGGATCAGACGGACAGGCTTGTTAAGTAGCTGACCCAGTCGTACGGCCACCGGCATCAGGGTGTCGTCGGCTTTGACTTCACCTTCGGTCGGGCGACCGAGGTGCGAGGTCACCATCACGGCGGCACCGTTATCCAGGCAATACTTGATCGATGGGATCGAGGCGCGGATGCGGGTGTCTTCGGTGATGTTGCCAGCGTCGTCCTGCGGGACGTTGAGGTCGGCACGGATGAAAACGCGTTTGCCGTTGACATCGACATCGGTCAGCTTCTTAACATTCATGATCAGGCTCCGTGGTAACCGTGATTATTTGGCGTTGATCCAGGCGCGGGCGGTATCCAGCATGCGGCAGCTGTAACCCCACTCGTTGTCGTACCAGGCCAGAACCTTGACCAGCGTCGAGCCGTCTTCAGCCTGAATCACACGGGTTTGTGTGGCGTCGAAAGTCGACGAATGCGGATCATGGTTGAAGTCCGACGAGACCAGCGGGTCATTGTTCACGGCCAGCACGTTCTTCATCGGGCCGTTAGCAGCAGCCGTCATCAGGCTGTTGATTTCGTCCTTGGTGGTTGGGCGATCGGTGGTGAACGTCAGATCGACCAGCGAGACGTTGATGGTCGGTACGCGCAGGGCGAAACCGTCGAACTTGCCCTTCAGTTGCGGCAGCACCAGACCCACGGCAGCGGCCGCACCGGTCTTGGTCGGGATGATGTTCTGGGCAGCGGCGCGGGCGCGACGCAGATCTTTGTGACGCACGTCCACGGTGACTTGGTCGTTGGTGTAGGCGTGCACGGTGGTCATCAGGCCAGACTTGATGCCGACGTTGTCCGACAGAATCTTGGCAACCGGTGCCAGACAGTTGGTGGTGCACGACGCGTTCGACACGACGGTCATGTCGCCCTTCAGGACTTCGGTGTTCACGCCGAATACCACGGTTGCGTCAACGTCATCACCGCCCGGAGCCGAGATCAGAACGCGCTTGGCACCTTGCTCCAGCAGGGCTTGTGCCTTGGCCTTCGAGGTGTAGGCACCGGTACATTCCAGCACCATGTCGACCTTGTGGTCGGCCCAGTTAATAGCCTTAGGATCTTTGGTCGAGTAGAAAGCGATCTTCTTGCCGTCGATGATGATGCAGTTCTCGCCTTCGATCTCCACCGAGGTACGGAAACGGCCATGCGTGGTGTCGTACTTCAGCAGGTGGGCGTTGGTCTTCAGATCGCCCGAGGCGTTGATGGCGACGAGGTTGAATTCATTCTGCAGACCCAGTTCATAGATTGCACGTAGGGTGCAACGACCGATACGACCGAAACCATTAATTGCGACGTTGATGGCCATGGTAAATCTCTCCGTGTTTATTTAGGTTAGATGTTTAGACTGCAGATTACTTTGACAGCACACCGTGGACGGTGTTGACAACGTTTTCGACGGTGAAGCCGAATTCTTTAAATAGCAGACCGGCGGGAGCCGATTCGCCGAAGCGGGCGAGGCCGATAACGGCGCCGTCCAGACCCACGTACTTGTACCAACCATCCGGGTGACCGGCTTCGACGGCCACGCGTGGCAGGCCAGCGGGTAGTACTTGATCGCGCCAGGCTTTGTCTTGCTTGTCGAAGGTGGTGGTCGAGGGCATCGACACGACGCTCACTGCAACACCCGCTTCAGCCAGAGCCGCTTGCGCATCCAGTGCCAGCTTCACTTCAGAGCCAGTGGCAATCAACACAGCTTTCGCGTTGGCAGCGGGCGAAACCACGTAGCCGCCACGGGCCACATCGGCGGCGGCCGTCTTATTGGCGACTGGTGGCAGATTTTGGCGTGAGAGCAACAGGGCTGTTGGGCCGGTGGCGTTTTCTACACCCTTGACCCAGGCAACCGCCGTTTCAGTGGCGTCGGCCGGGCGCCAGACATCCAGATTGGGGATGATGCGCAGCGAGGCGGCATGTTCCACCGGTTGGTGGGTCGGTCCGTCTTCACCCAGGCCGATCGAATCGTGGGTGTAGACCATGATCTGGCGTACCTTCATTAAGGCGGCCATGCGGATGGCGTTACGGGCGTAGTCCGAGAACACCATGAAGGTAGCGGTGTAGGGGATGAAACCACCGGCCAAAGCGATACCATTGGCGATGGCCGTCATGCCGAATTCGCGCACGCCGTAGAAGAGGTAGTTACCACCGTCGGTGGCGGTAGCGCCCTTGGCGCCCTTCCACCAGGTCAGGTTGGAGCCAGCCAGGTCGGCCGAACCGCCGAGTAGTTCTGGCAGGTTGGGGGCGAGCGCTTCAATGGCCAGCTGTGAGGCCTTACGCGTGGCTACCGTTTCAGCCTTGGCTTGCGTGGCAGCAATAAAATCTTGAGCGTTCTTTGCCCAAGTAGCGGGTAGCTTGCCCGACAGACGACGCGTAAATTCGGCAGCTTCAGCCGGGAAGGCTGCGCTGTAGGCAGCAAAGCTTTTGTCCCAGTTGGCTTCACGCACGGCACCGGCTTCACGCGCGTTCCAGGCGGCATACACATTCGCCGGGATCTCAAAGGCGGCATGCGTCCAGCCGATGGCGGCGCGCGTCGCAGCAATTTCTTCAGCCCCCAGCGGAGCGCCATGCACATCGGCGCTGTTGGCTTTGTTCGGTGAACCCATACCAATGGCGGTGCGACAGCAGATCAGCGTTGGACGGGAGGTATCCGCCTTGGCGGTTTTAATGGCGGCGTCTAGGGCGGCAGCATCATGACCATTCACATTCGGGATCACTTGCCAGCCATAAGCAGCAAAGCGACCCGGCGTGTCATCGGTGAACCAGCCTTCAACCTGGCCATCAATCGAGATGCCGTTGTCGTCCCAGAAGGCGATCAGCTTGCCCAGACCCAGCGTGCCAGCCAGTGAACAGGCTTCGTGCGACACGCCTTCCATGAGGCAACCATCGCCCATAAAAGCGTAGGTGTGGTGATCAACGATGGTGTGACCATCGTGATTGAATTCAGCGGCTAGCAACTTTTCGTTGATGGCCATACCCACGGCGTTGGCAATGCCCTGGCCAAGCGGGCCAGTGGTGGTTTCAACCCCCGCGGTGTAGCCATATTCCGGGTGGCCCGGTGTGCGGCTGTGCAGTTGGCGGAATTGCTTGAGATCTTCGATGGTGAGGTCGTAGCCGCTTAGGTGGAGCAGTGCGTAGAGCAGCATCGAGCCGTGGCCGTTCGACAGTACAAAGCGATCTCGATTCGGCCAGGCGGGATTGGCAGGGTTGTGGCTCAGGTGCTGGCGCCAGAGCACTTCGGCGATTTCGGCCATGCCGAGTGGCATGCCGGGGTGGCCGGAGTTGGCCTGCTGGACGGCATCCATGGCCAGAGCGCGGATGGCGCCCGTCAGTTCGTTATAGGCCGGTGCAGCAGGTGCTGGGCGGGCAGGACGGGATGGGGTGTTGGCAGCAGACAGGGAAGACACGAAGTTAGCCCGGCAAAAGACGCAATTATCGGCTAAAACGGGCTTGGCTGCAAAGAATGGGCGGTAAGAAATTCCTAAAAACCCTTAAGCAGCGACTTATCTATGCTGTTGCGGCGGACGGTTGGTCGTACTCCGGGCGAAAGTGCCGGGACCATCGCGGTCAAAGGCGCTCTCATACGTTGCCAGCGCCCTAAATCGGGCCAAACTTGGATCAGGGCTCGCGCCGCCAGCGTTTCTGGTTTGTCGGCGCAAAACTACGGAAGATTCAAGGCAGTACATGGTGTATGTTTGGCTCGATTTCCGACGCTTTTCGTCGTCGATGAGAGCCAGGCGTACGCCATGTGCTGCCCTGTAATGGAAGCAATGATGCCGGGCTTGCCCCGCGTGCTGCTAGTACTAAATAGTCAGTGCGCTACGTTTTTGAAGCTTTGCTTATTTAGCGTGATACGAAGTGACGCGTTCAACCTCGTTTTTCGAGCCGAGGATGACCGGCACGCGCTGGTGCAGATTGGTCGGTTGCAGATCCAGAATACGTTCACGGCCCGTTGTGGCTGCGCCACCGGCTTGTTCAATCAGGAACGACATTGGATTGGCTTCATATAAGAGGCGCAGTTTGCCGCCCTGTTTGGCGACTTTGGCATCCAGCGGATACATGAAGAGGCCGCCACGCGACAGAATACGGTGTACATCGGCCACCATCGAAGCGACCCAGCGCATATTGAAGTCTTCGCCGCGCGGGCCTTCCTTGCCGGCCAGCAGTTCGGCCACATAACGTTGTACCGGCTCTTCCCAGTGGCGCTGGTTCGACATGTTGATGGCAAATTCGCGGGTATCTGCAGGGATGGTGAGGTTTTCCTGGGTCAGGCGGAAGGTGCCGATCTCGCGGTCCAACGTGAAAACGTGCACGCCGTGGCCAAATGTCAGCACCAGCTGCGTGTTCGGGCCATATACGGCGTAACCGGCAGCGACTTGTTTGCAACCCTTTTGCAGAAACGCCTCACCGTTTTCCAGATTGGCACCTTCGGGGGCTTTGAGCACCGAGAAGATAGTGCCAACCGAAACGTTGACATCAATATTAGAGGAGCCGTCGAGCGGATCGAATACCAGCAGATATTCACCCTTCGGATAACGGTTCGGAATGCAGAAAGGCAGATCCATTTCTTCCGAGGCCATGGCGGCGAGGTGGCCGCCCCACTCATTGGCATCAAGCAGAATTTCATTCGAAATGACGTCCAGCTTTTTCTGGACTTCGCCTTGTACGTTGTCTGTACCGGCGGTGCCCATGGCGTCGCCCAGGTTGCCCTTGCCAATGGCAATGGCAATGGCCTTACAGGCGCGGGCAACGACTTCAATCAGCAGGCGTAAATTGGGGTCCAGATTGTTGTGCGAGCGTTGCTGTTCGATCAGGAAGCGGGAAAGCGGGATGCGCATGATGGGGCCATTGAGTATGTCGAGTAATTTTAGGATTGTACTGGGTTCAACCCTGATGTTCACGTAACCATTGCTGCCATGCCGGCCAGACGCCGGGAGCCGCTGCGGCAAAAGCGGTGGGGCAGAGCGCCCCATCGTGTGGTTGTCCCAGGATGGCATTCAGGGTTGTGCTACGCCCACCGGCTTCGTCAAGAATGAGTCGACCGGCAGCCGCATCCCATGGCATCTGCCCGCCGTGAACATAGGCCTGGATCTGTCCGGAAGCCAGTGCGCACCATTCTAGTGTGCTGGCACCCAGGCTTCGCCAACCTCGCCAGGGGGTGGTTTGGTCATCGCTATGGGCGATCCCCGCTGGGGAGATGTTGGCTATCTGGTGGCGTAACGGCTCGGGTAGGTACGTCATATCTACGCCCACGATGCAGTCACGTAAGCGGTCAGGATGATGACTTAGCCGAAGTGGTTGATCGTTACAGAAACTGCCGCCGCCGGCCGATGCGTGCCAATGTTGGTTCAGTGCGGGGGCTACGGTGGCACCCAGGACGGTCTTGCCGTTATGCATGAGGGCGACGGAGATGGCGAACCAGGGTAGCCCACTGGCAAAGTTGGCGGTGCCATCAATGGGGTCGGCGATCCAGAGTGCGGTGTCGCCCCTAACCCCGTCACGCCAAAGTGCGTTCTGTTCGGCGGCTGGCATTTCTTCACCGAGTAGCGGTGCCGGATAGATACGCTCCAGAATACCGGGAAGTGCCGCTTGGACCGCCAGGTCGGCATCTGTCAGGATTGAGCCATCGGACTTGTTGCTGACCCGTGCCCGGTCAAAGCGGGGGCGAACAGTGTCTTCCGCGAGCGACGATAGTGAAGAAACGAGGCTTCTGGCGCAATTCGCCCATAAAGCGATATCGGAAATCAGTGGGGCAGACATCGCTCTATAATAGCAACCATGGTGATTCCACGTTTTTATGTTCCTCAAACCCTCGCTGTGGGCGAGCAGGTCGTGCTTCCAGAAGCCGTTGCAAATCACGCAGTTCGAGTGTTGCGGTTAGAGCCGGGTGATCCACTCGTCTTGTTTAATGGTGATGGCGGTGCCTATTCGGGTCACCTGCTGGCGCAGCCGGTTGCGCTGTCAGAGCGGCCTCTTAAAAAGAAGCGTGAGTCCCGGTCCAGCCGGCAAACAGTCGCAGAAGTGCTGATTGAATCCTTTGAACCGGAGGATCGTGCAAGTTCGTTGCGTATCCGATTGTGGCAAGGCGTGTCTGCGGCAGAGCGCATGGATTACACCTGGCAGAAAGCCGTAGAGCTGGGTGTGCATGCCTGTGTGCCGGTAGAAACACGGCGTTGTGTAACACGGTTGGATGCGGCGCGTGCTGAGAAACGCCATGCCCATTGGCAGGGGGTCATTATTGCAGCTGCAGAACAATGCGGTTTGAATCGGCTCCCAACGCTACAGTCCGTGCGTTCGTTAGCCCAGTTGCTCGCCGAACCGGCGGATGACAGTGTGCGTGTGATGCTGGACCCGGACGCTACCGAGAGTTTCCCCGTTTGGCTAGGGCAGCAGGCGCACATTGCTGATCTGACCCTTCTGATTGGTCCGGAGGGCGGTTTCGCGCCAGATGAGCTTGAAGCTGCGCAGGCTGCCGGCTTTCGGTGCTTCCGGTTGGGGCCGCGGGTGTTTAGAACGGAAACGGCAGGTCCTGTGGCGCTGGCAGTGGCGCAGGCCATCGCCGGTGATTTACGTTAATCTGGGTTAATATGCCCAGCTTGAATTCTGCTGGCGGAGATTGCTGTGCCTGATCCGAATTTTGTTGCTTGGTTCCGTTCGGTTGCGCCCTATATTAATAGCTTCCGAGGGAAGACCTTTGTCATCGCGGTGGGTGGCAAAGCGATCAGCGGGCCGCTGGCCAAGACGTTTGCTTACGATATCAACCTGCTGGCGAGCCTAGGTATCCGCTTGGTCGTGGTGCATGGTGCGCGTCCGCAAATTGAGGAGGAGTTGCGTGATCGCGGTCTGCCCTCGCAATTTCATGGCAATTATCGAGTGACCGATGCCGCGACACTGGATTGTGTGCTGCATGCCGTAGGTAGCGTTTACTTGGAAATCGAGGCCCTGCTCTCCCAAGGTCTGCCAAATACCCCGATGGCGGGTAACACCATGCGTGTGATTAGCGGCAATTTTCTAACGGCGCGCCCGATGGGGGTGATTGATGGTGTTGATATGCAATATGCCGGGGTCGTCCGCAAGGTGGATGTGGAAGGCGTTCGTGCTCAGCATTCCCTGGGCAATATTGTCTTGCAATCCTGTCAGGGGCCGAGTCCTTCCGGAGAAATCTTCAATTTGGCGATGGAAGAAGTGGCCGAAGCGGTGGCCATTGCGCTACGCGCCGATAAGCTGATCTACATTGGCGACACGGCAGGTGCGCTGGAAGAAGATGGCACATTGATTGATGAATTGACGACGGATCAGGCTGATCAGTTGCTTAAGCGCGGAGAGTGGCTGTCACCGGACATGCGTCGCTTCCTGCCATGCTCAATTCGCGCTAGCCGTGCAGGGGTGAGCCGTGTCCATCTGGTCGGTTACGATGACGATGGCTCAATGATTCTGGAGCTCTTCACCCATGATGGGGTCGGTACCATTGTGACGCGTGACTCTTTGGATCGGCTACGTGATGCTCGGCCGGATGATATTGCCGGCTTACTCGGCATTATTGAGCCGTTGGAGCAAGATGGCACTCTGGTCGCGCGCCCTCGGGAACGGATCGAGCAGGAAGTGAGTCAATTCACCGTACTGGAGCACGATAATGTGATCGTCGGTTGTGCTGCACTCTATATGCTCGACAGCGAGAATGCCGAGCTGGCATGTCTCGCCGTTGACCATGATCACCGGGAATGGGGTTATGGCGAGCGCCTGATGCAGGCCATTGAAGCACGGGCGCGTGCGCAAAGTATTCGCCGTCTCTATGTCCTGACTACGCGAACTGCGCACTGGTTTATCGAGCGCGGTTACAAACCGGCGAAAGTGGAAGATCTCCCAGATCGCAAGCGCGAGATGTACAACTATCAACGCAACTCTAAAGTTTTTGTAAAGAACCTCTAACAGAACGCATAGGAAACAAAAATGACACGTACCGTTCAATGCATCAAGTTGGGCAAGGAGGCTGAAGGCCTGGATTTTACGCCGGTGCCGGGTGCTTTTGGCCAGAAGCTGTTAGCCTCGGTTTCCAAGGAGGCATGGCAGCAATGGGTGAAGTTGCAGACGATGATCATTAATGAGAACCGTCTGAATTTGTCTGATGTCCGTCATCGTGAATATCTGCGTGAGCAGTGTGAAAAACACTTTTTTGGTGAGGGTGCAGATCAGGTTGAGGGGTTTTCTCCACCGAAAGCTTGAGTCATTGACACTCAAAAAAAACGGGGCCAGCTCAAACTGGCCCCGTTTTTTTGATGACAGGATCGGTTTATCGCCGACGTTCTTCGACACCGTTCAGTGTGCCAACCAGGAGGATGTCAGCGCCGCGTCGTGCAAATAAGCCGTTGGTGACTGTGCCGACAAGCTGATTCAGTTCGGATTCAAGCGCTATAGGGTTTGTGATCGTTAAACCAGAGACGTCGAGAATATGGTTGCCGTTGTCTGTTACGAAACCCTGGCGCAGCTTCGGTACACCACCCAGCTGTGCCACGGCACGAGCGACCTGTGCCGTGGCCATTGGAATCACTTCAATCGGTAACGGAAATGCCCCGAGTGTCGCTACACACTTTGACGTATCGGCAATGCAAACGAAACAGTCAGCGACATCGGCAATAATTTTTTCACGGGTAAGTGCGCCGCCACCGCCTTTGATCATGGCAAATGTGCCGTCGATTTCATCGGCGCCATCAACGTAAATGGGTAGTGTATTAATGTCGTTCAGTTCGACGAGTGGAATACCGATGGCCTGCAGTTTGCGTGCCGTGTTCTCGGAGCTTGCAACGGCACCGCGAATTTTTTGTTTGAAAGGCACCAGTGCATCAATAAAGAGATTGGCTGTTGAGCCTGTGCCAACGCCCAGAATGGCGCCTGTCGGGAGGTTGGTGTCGACGAAGCGGGCAGCCGCTTCGGCAACTTTCTGCTTCAGTTGTGTCTGTTGATCAAGCGTCATTTCTGTCTCGAATACAGTGAAAGAATGAGTTCGTATTATCCGCTCTAATTCGTTTGTGATGATGTTCGAAATTCATCATCGATATAAATGGTCTGATAACGACACATAAAAAATGTGACACCTGTTTCAATTTGTTGAAAAAAGGCATAAAAAAATCTTTACACACTTCACGAAGTGTATAAACTGTGCTTACCAAACCGTTCCTGGAAGGAGACTCCAAGATGTCGACAGAAACAACCTCGTCGTTTTTGACTTTGGCCGAAACGCTGGCCGCTAAGAAACCGGCTGCCAAAAAGGCTGCTGCTAAGAAGCCAGCCGCCAAGAAGGTCGCTGCTAAGAAGCCGGCCGCCAAGAAGGTTGCTGCTAAGAAGCCGGCTGCCAAAAAGGCTGCTGCTAAGAAGCCAGCCGCCAAGAAGGTCGCTGCTAAGAAGCCAGCCGCCAAGAAGGTCGCTGCTAAGAAGCCGGCCGCCAAGAAGGTTGCTGCTAAGAAGCCGGCCGCCAAGAAGGTTGCTGCTAAGAAGCCGGCCGCCA
>JACCDN010159473.1_pt1 | contig 17752 bp, 32 predicted proteins | sample 7441691 | NCBI WGS metagenome assembly JACCDN01 (sample SAMN15323439, study PRJNA562643) | freshwater metagenome | isolation source: river surface water | place: USA:Blue River Watershed | collected 2017-08-16
AGGCACTTCGTACATGCCAGTCTAGCGCGCGGGTCCGGCCCTGTTCGGGCGAAGCATGCCAGTTGCGGTCCAGAAGATGCCAGTTGAGCGAAACTGCGATGCTTCGAGCATGTCAGTTGCGCGAAAAGGAGGCTTGTTGGACGAACAAGGCTCTTCGGAGCATGCCAGTACTCGAGAATTTTGACGCGTGACTCTTTCGAGAGTGCCTGTTTGCTCGAAGGTGAGACTTGCGCCCTTCGGCGCGCGTCGCGAGGGGCGAGGTTGCAGCTCGCGGGTGTCGTCGGAGGGTCTTGCGTGGCTCGTCGGTCGTCGAGGCGCGTCGCCGGCAGCTCCTGGAGGAGCTCGACGCGCCTCGCCAGGGGCGCGGTGGAGGCCCTGGAGACTCTTGGGAGACTCCCGGGAGGGTTTCGGCCAGCGGAGAGGAGCAGGAGGCCGGGGCGCGGGAGGGAGAGGGGGTGCTGGGGATGCTGGGGACGATCGGCCCCTTTCGGGTCGGGTTTTAGGGTGACCCCCCTTCGGTCGACTTTGTCCCCAGCATCCCCAGCACTCACAGAACCTTTGCGAAATTCGCTACGGTCGCATACGCCTGGAGAGGCGCTGAATACGAAAACGCAGGTTTTACGGGGTAAGGCCTGGCGCGGATCTTGGCGCGGGGGGCCAAGGGGCAGGTGGCATAGCTCGCCGAAGAGGCGCGTGCGGGCGTAGCGGTCAGCTTGCGGCGGGGCGACGACGGGAACGCGCATGCGGGCGTAGTGCCGCGCCAAGGGCCGACCCACGAGCCAGCGGCCGCGCGCCATGTTCGAGACGCGGTGGCCCACGGGGAGCAGGTAGCGCACCTGGGAGAGGCCGCGATCCAGGAGCTTGACGGAGCGGAGGAGGCGCATCATGGGCGAGAGAAGAAGGCGCAGATCTCGGCGTCGAGCTTGAAGGTCTCGATTGCTTTGAGGAGGAGCGGTTTCTGCATTTGCCATTGACGCATGCTCTCTTGAGATGCGCGTGGCGACGAAATGCCATGGCGCCTCAGGATGCGAAGAATCATCGGCCGAGTGAGAAAATTGGTCCGTAGAAGAGCGCTCGTCAGACTTTGAAGCGCGGGCTGATGTTTGCGCAAGAGCTTTTCGGCTCTTCGTCGACACGTTGCGGCAACGCGTGCCGCGGTCTGCGGTGTGGTGGCTTGGGCGAGCGCCAAGCCATCGAGGGCAGTGATCCAAGGCACGCCTTGCGCCGCGGCACCGGCGATCGCGAAGGTTGCAAGCTGTGTCTTGTTTTTGATCACGACAGCCGCGCAGCCGTCCGGCTTTCCGTCGGGCATGGTCAAGAGAAGAGCAGCGAAACAGGTGCCTCCCAGAAGAGCAGTCACGAGCAAGTGCCCCGCTTCGTGTCGGGCGGCGGCCTCGTGCGTGAATCTGCGCACGGCTTGAGCAGTTGTGGCAAGGTGAACGCCTGGCAATCGCGGCCGAAGCGCACGTGTCGCGCGGTCTGTGTTGCGCCTTATCTTGCTGTATTGCGCAGGAGTCACTTGCGCTCCACCTTGCCGCACAGGCACGCTCGGAAACCCGCTGCGTGAGCAAGGCGCGCGAGGTATCCAAAAGCGGTGTCCTGGTCTTGCTCGTCGTGAATCTCGGCGAGCTGCAAATCCTCGCGCTTGCTCTTGGGCGCCTTGGCGAGGGCCGCAGGGCTCGCAGCCTTGACGCTTTCCGCGTGGCGCTCGACGGCTGCGAGGTAGGAGCGTCGGGCCTTGCGGAGCTCCTCGGGGAGCTCCTCTTCCGGCACGTAGACGATGCCCGAGGCGGGCTTGTTCTGTCTCTTGGTTCTGAAGTTCATCGTTGGGCCTCTTGGATTTTGTCGCAAACCATCTTGACGAGCTCGGGTGACATGACCGTCGTGTCACGTCGCCCCTTCGTCATCCGGAGCACCTCTTGCCGCACCTCCGTAAGGGTCGCGGCGGCGTCTTTCAGCTCGGCGCGCGTCAGTGGACGCCCTAGTTTCTTCTCGGCTTCGGCGACGCACGCACGCGTGGCCTGGATGGCTTCTTCTCGCGTCATGTCGTTTTCGCCTTGAGCGGGACCGTGCGCTCGAAGAGGTCCCGATGCTTGGGGCAAAGGTCCGCGCTCCGGAGCACGGTTTGATGGTTGATAATATGAACCTTCACCCATTGCGACTTGTGCAACGGGTTCGCCTCGGTCGCTTCGTGGTAGTTCGTGCAGTCCTTGGCGTCGCAGTAGGTGACGGTGGACGTCATTGCTAGATCTCCGGTGGAACGTTGTTGCAGTGGTAGGCGTCGGCGGGGTCCTCTTGCTCTTCGACTCTCCATCTCAAAACACCTGTACGGCTCCCCTTTGACTCGAACCGTCGAGCCCCGGCCCAGCCCTCGATTGCCTCTTGCCACTGTCCACGGAGCTGCCCGAGGACGCGGCCGAGGTGGTTGCGATCGAAGCCGATTCTTCCTGTCTTGCCAGGGGCGAGCGTTTCGAGCGCCTCCCGGAAATTGTCGTACCCGTCCGGCCCTGTCTCGTGCTCGGGATAAAGCGTCCGTTGCAGGTCGCGCAACGTGAGCCCCTCTCCCTCTGCGAGCTTGGGATACGTCTGAAGGAATCGGGGCCAGGCGTCCAGAATCGTTGTCACCGACGCGCAGAAAGGGTCATGGCTCTCCTGGGCTGTCACGAAGGCCCCGAGAAGGTTCTCTCCTCCGGCCCATGCGAGCGCGTTGGGCACGAGCTCGGCCCAAGCCTCGAAGGTCCCCAGGAGCGGCACGATGCGCGGACGCCCTGCGACGACGTATGCGCGAAGGAGGGTTAGGCCTGCCGAGAGAAGACGAAGCCGTTCACCCGCGACCCACTGGAGAAGCCTCTCACGGTCGAAGGTTCGGAGCTCTGGGCGTGCGGTCTGGGGCTCCAAACGGGTAATCAGGGCGCGGCGCTGCGTGTCACCGCGCACGCTCAAATTATTACCCGTGAAAAATAGAACTGACAGCCAAGGAAGTACCGGCGTTTCGCTCTTGCCGAGGATACGCATCTTCGTTCGCTCCTCGACGGTCAGCATCTTATTCAGGGGTCCGCCCTCAATTGGAATCGAAATGTCGTCAAACCCAACGATCGGACTGTTTCCGCTAAGCGCTTCCGCTCCAAGCATTTTTTCGACTTCTTCGTCGCTCTTTGGCCAGGTGAGCGGAGGCATGCTTGCGCCCGTAGCGATCCGATAGACGACTTTGGCGACTAGGCTTTTCCCCGACGCCTTTCCTGTTGCGTCGAAGCAGAACGCCGGGACAGGCCCCTCAATCGCTCGGCGGCCGAGCACGGTCAACAGGGCTCCGATTGGCACATCCCTATCGGGCCCCGCTCGGAAAGGGAACTCCCGGAATGGCTCACGGAGCTCTGCCAGGGCGCGGCATGCGTCCTCGTGTGTAGGAGCGTCAGCGATGGGCAAAAAGGGCGCGTTGGGCTCGTAGAGTGTCGCGCTGGGGCCGTCGTATCCTGGAGTCTGACAGATCGTCCCGTCGCACCGCAGAAAGGGCGCCTCGGTGATTCCGTCAAGAGGCCGGGCCCACTCTTTTTCGGGCTTGGCGAGGAGCGCGGAAATAACCGATCGCTCGGGCGCCGCGGGCACCTTGGCGAAGCTGCCGTCCACGTTCCGCACGAGGCGAGACCATGTTGCGAAGGTGGCTAGGCGTTCTGAGAGAGTGCTCCACTCGATCTGGGCAATTTGAGGGCTTGGCGCTCGCCCCACTCGGCGCGGCTCGCGCGTGATGGTAACGAGCTTCGGCGGATTGCCACGCACGTAAAGCGTGGGGTCCGCTTGCAGCGCACCGATCGCCTGTGCGATCATGCGTGGGAGCTCGGCCGGAGCAATCTGGATGTGCGGCGTTTCGTCGGGAGACATGTGCCTCAAGCATCAGGCGGCTTTCGCAAGGCATCCGGACATGCGGCACCGGGCCGCTGCGCGTCTGCCGTCGCTCGTCAGTCGGAGCTGTCGGGGCAGTTCGCTCCCGTGTGTCTTGCTGTCAAAAATCGCCTGGAGATGGGGGCAGTTCTCCACGCCGTACAAGTCTCCGCGGGGGCATCCACAGCGCCAGATCTCGCCGTTGCCCCCGAGCCGTTTTTTGCGTCCGTCGCGGTGAATCTCGAAGACCTTCCCCTCGTGCCCCGGTAAGGGAATGCCGCCTTTGCCCTTGCGGGTGGGGCCCTGATGCCAGTGCCCGATCAGCATCACGCTGCGCCTTGCTCAGAGAGAAAGAGTCGGAGCGCTTCGGCCTGAGCTCGCGCGTACTCTCGCAGAACGCGAACACTCATGGCATGCGCCGTTTCGCCGCGCGCCTTGGCAACTTGGCGCAGCAGGTTTTTTTCTGTCTCGTCAAGCCGAACAGGCCACGGCGAAGCCTGGGGCGTGCGGCGTTTCGGCTCGTTCATTGGAGGCCCCGCTTGGAGTCGAACCAAGACCTTCCCGCGATGTCTCGCGGGGGCCCACCGTGGGCTACGAGGCCATCGCAAACACCTTGATGGTGAGTGCTGGGGGATCCGGAGTCCCACAGCGATCGAGGTGTTTGGGGCGGGTCAAAGGTGCCCTGCCGCGTGGTGCGATCGGCCGGCCGGAGCGCCAGCGGAGGCGCGGCCCGTTTCTGTCGGAGAGACAGGAGCGACGCAACATCGCTCGGGCCCTTCGTGCCCCTGACGCCCGGCGCATCAGGAAGGGAATCGCACGAAGACGAGCGGCAAAGGGGTGCTTGGTAGTGGGGGCGCCTGCTCATGCGGGAGTGAGTATTACTCACTACGGAGCATGCGATCAAGGGTTTCTTTGAACTGCTCGCGTGACTCGCACAAAAAGCGAAACGCCCGAAGGGGTACAAGTCCTTCGGGCGTTTCTCGCCTTCCGCATCACACGTCGAGACCCACAGCTCGCAGCGTGACAGGCTCGGGCCTTCGAGCCTTTGGCGCCCAATGAGAAAGCGCCCTGTGCGACTCCGGCCGGATTCATGCGGCCGATGGCTCAAAGATCTTTGAGAGGCGCTCCGGTGCGCTCGTCACGCCGAACGAGTGCAGAAGGTGAGAGTAAACGGCCCCTCTCCGCCGATCGAGTAGTCGACGCCTGGCGTTCTTCGCGGACCGTTTTCGTTCATGGTGGGAATCCTGGGCACGAGAGAGAAGAAGCGCGAGCCAAAGCAGAAAGCTGTCAGGAAGTGCGGCCCTAGTTCGACTTGGTCCAGTCGGGCGCGTTCTTCCACATCTCTTCAGACTCGGCTGTGTGAGTGTGGCTGTCTCCGGGGAGCATGTTGGCCTTGCAGACGGGGCAGGTACCCGGCTCTTTCATTCGGTTGCTGTAGATTCCGGTGGCAACGCTCTTTTCGGGCGGCGCTTCGGAGCCAGTGATTCGGCTCAGTACTTGCGCGCCGTACTGAGCGACGAGGGGCAGGAGCGTGCGCGCCAAAAGGGTTGTTGGGGAAGGGTTGAGCTTCTCGGCCTTGGCGTTGAGGTAGTGGGCACGGGCGTGAATATAGTAGCGCAGGGCTTCGTACATCGAGACGTCCTTTCTATCGATTCTGGTTTTGCTTCGGTCTGTTTTGCAGTTCGCGTGGAAGCGTGGCTGCGTAGTCGGGCGGGAGGGTGCGCGCGTCGGACCACTGCCGCCTCATCGCGCACCATGCGTGCGTGCAGTATCCAAGGCACGGCGAAAGGCCTCTACCTGCTCGCTCTGCTGCGCACCATGCGTGCGTACACGGCTTGTTACACGGGCCAGGCATCGAGACGTCCTTTCTATCTATCGCGAGTAAACTTCGGCCTGGTTCCGATGCGTGGAGTCGAACCACGATAAGGAGCTTCAAAGACTCCCGTCCTACCCTTAGACGACATCGGAAAAAGAGGGGGCCGGTTTGCGCTCCGGCCCCATCCTACCGTCTTTCACGGCCTCCGCGTATTTCTGGGCCGCGGTCGCCCGAGTCCCGTTCGGCTTTCCTGTCGCATCAGGTCCGGCGTAGACGGGTCAAGAGTAGCGAAGGAGCTACGCAGTTGCAACCCGGATCCGCTCAAGTCGACTCGGGGGAGTGAGGAGCCCATAGCCGGCGGCCAGGCGCGCGGCGGCGTAAGGCGTCCAGCCGACCGCCACGAGCAGATCAAAAAAGGTGTTGAAGTGCTCGATCGGGCTCATCCGTTGCCGGTCTCCTTTTCGGCGTGAAGGAGCAAGGCGTGCGCGCAGCAAGCTGCCAAGGCGAAAGCGTCTCCGAGTCCTCGGCAGTAGGCCGCTTGCGCCGCGACATCCGGCGTTGTCCCAAGCGTTGCTGCTCTTGCTTGGGTCTCAAGGCGTCGAAAGTGCTCGATCAGGCTTTTCATTGCGAGCGCTTGCCCTTCGTAGAGGGCGACTCGGTAAGCCTTTTTTTCGGCCTTGGTCGGCTCGTCGCTACTCACACCACACCTCGACCGTCCCGAAGCTGCACTCTGCGCGCCCGAGGCGAAAGCCGTAGATGGGGCCGGCGCACTCCGGCATCAGGACCATGTCGGAGCCCGGATAGATCTCGGCGCACTCGGCCGGGTCAAAGGGGAGCTCGGGGCAGTCCTTCAAGGGGACCTCTTCGACGCAGCCGCCGTTGCCAGGGTCGCAGCCGGCGAGGATGAGGGCGAGGAGGGCGAAAGTGATAGTTCGCATGGATCTATGGAACCTCCTTCAGTAGCACACGCAGGCACCCTTCGGCGTGAAAGTCACCCGGAAGGGCGCCGCATGGACAATGCTCCCGCGCTAGGTGGCGCGAATCCATCGTGCTGCGGATCTGAATGTTGATTTCCACGCGTCCCGCCATGAGCGCGTGAAACATGAGCGCGTGCCCAGGGCAGAGCCAGCGTTCTCGCGCGCTGCTGTCGGACGTCTGGAAATGAATCCAGGCCGCTGTGCGCGGGGGCGGAGCGTCGGGAATGCCCGGCTGCTCCCGGTCTTGCTCGCTGCACCGCTCGGGACATCGATCAACGTCGCACTGGATGAAACGCGTCTGCATGATGCTAGTCCCTTCCGACAATGCGATAGCAAGCTTCGCCATCCGTGGCCCACGAAAGACAGTTCTCGCCACAGCTCGGGCATGCGGCGCCGAGCGCTGGCTTTCCAGCGTGGCACGCACAGTGGCAGTCGCCACAGATCCCCGGCTCTCCAGCCAGATCGCAGCAGCGCTCTCCCTTCGCGCCCGGACCGAACCCGGGACACGCAAGCTCGCTCCCCGGGTTCTGATGCGCTTCGTCCTTGCTTCGATGGTCAAGCGCGGCGGCGTGGATTGAGCTGGCCTTGGCGGAGAATCTCTCTACACGCTCCTTCGCGCGTTGATTCTGCTCCAGCATGTCGAGAATCCTTTTCTCGGTCGGAGAGAGATTCGCTCGGGCGCGTGCCGTCATTTCTTCAAGGCGATCCATCGCGTCATCGAGAATCGAGCGCGCGAATCGAAGGCCGGGCCAGCGGCGCCGAAGGAAGCTCGCGACAGCCGGATCTTTGAGCGCCTCGGGCATGTCGTCTTGCCGAATGCCCATGAGGTTCCAGCTTCGGATCGGGGCTGCGCTGGGGCCTGTGTTTTCGATCCTGAAGTGAACGAGCTCGGGGAGGACCACGAAGAAGGGGGCCGAAAACCAAGACTCCTTTTCTACCGCCGTCGGAGCCTCGAAGATCGGCAGTTGCCGATGCTGGGCGAGCGCGAGAGTCAGCCCAGGATCGCAATCGACCTCGAACCCGAAGGCGAACCCCTGCGCCGTCACGCTAACGCACAGCTCTGCCGCGGCCCCGCTCGCCAGGCTGAGCGGAACATCCAGCAGACTGCCCAGGACGCCCCAGGGGGCGCGCGCCCGGAGCTGCGCAAGCGTGTCCACCTCTTCGCCCCGGAGCCACGCGTCGAGCGTCATGGCACAGGAGGCGCAAAGCATCGTCGTTGTTCGGTCGATGTTCGATCCGGACAGCATCAGCGTTCCCGTCGTCGGACTCTTGCAGCGTTGGCACGCGGTGCTCATTTCTTCTCTTCTCCCTTTTGCCATCCGGCGCTTGATGTCGGCGAGGGTCATCACGAGGCACCGTCCTTTGCGTCGAGATCGGTCGCGGTGCTCGGGGGGCAGTTGTTCGCTCCGGGCTGCCCGCGGGTGGACCTAGCTATCTGCCTACATGTGGAACAAAACTCGCCCGCTTTCCCAAGCGACCATTTCGCTGCGCGGGCGTCGGCGATAGCGAGCGACTTTTCTACGCCAAAAAAAGCGGCCGTTAGCCCACAGGACGAGCACTTGAGCTTCATCGTCCACTGTCTCCAAAAGCTCTTCATCCGCGCCCCCGTATGGCTCCGACGACTCGTTCGACGGCCTTCTCTTGCTCCTGAGCCGCGAAACGGAAGGCGGACCCACCGGCAACGGTGGCATCAGTGTGGCCGAACCGGACAGACGCGGACCACACGCTTCGGAGATCCTCGGAACCTTCGAACGTCGTCACGGTACGATCGCGCACAAGCACTTCATACGAGACGCCCTCATCGTCTCGCTCGGTTTGCACAATCACTGCGGCGATGTCGCCAGCGTGCTCGGCAATCCAGTCCAGCGCACCGGGGTACCACCCCGTTTCGTTCGCCGGGCTCATGTCCGTCCCTCGCCCTTCGTCCTCTTCGTCCCACGGTCCCCTTTCGCCGAGGCTGATGGGGTCGGGACGATGCGGATGCGTGTCCTCGTCGTGCATGCTGGCAAAGTCGGCAGGACGTGCACCGATTTCGCGAACGGGCGCGGCTGCCGCGTAGGGCGGGCACCCCACGGCCTTGCAGGGCTGTCCGCGCTCCACCTCGGCACCGCAGTCCCGACAGACAGGCACGTAGATCGGCCGCAAGCGGCGCTCGTCGTCGCGGCCTCGGACATAGGCAGCGGCGAGGGCGTCTTCGCTAGGGCTGCCCGGATCGAGCGGGGCGCGCATGTCAGGCGGAGCGCAGCTCATCGCCGTCCCCTGTGCCGCGTCCGGTACGCGACCAAGCGCGGCCCTGTGAACCGCTTCGTGCGCGGGATGCCTTCCTTTGCGGCTCGGGTGCTCCACCGCTTCAGCGTGCGCGGGCGCACGGCGAAGAGCCATCCCGGGACCGCGTCCGCGGGGTTGTCCTGGAGTGCTGCGCGGGCTCGCCTGTAGTCGTTGCGGTTGGGGAGGCAGAAGCCCGGGAGAAGAGCAAGCTTTGCGAGGTCGTATGCTCTGCCGGCGCTCCCGTTGGCGGCTCGGAGAAGGTCTTGGTAGGTCATTGTCGGTCCGTCCTTTCAGGTGGCGGCGGTCCAGCGGGCGAGAGCTACTTGCTCATCTTTGCCCCAGGTTCGGAGCCCCAAGGCGAAGCTCGTTCGGGCTGCGCTCGACGCCCCGCAGGTAGCCATCCAGGAGCCAGCACATGCGATCGGCATGGTCGTCGCCGTAGCACCAAGAGAAGACGCGCCAGATCTCCGTGCGCGCCCCGTCCTCCCAGCGCGCGCACGAAGGACCCTCTTCCTTCTCCGCCTCGGCGCTCTCCGCCTGGCGCAGCAGGCGGTCAGCCAAGGCTTCCGGCGCCTCGCCTCGATCCGCGACGACTACCGCCAAGACCCCTCTCTCGCTGAAGACGGACATGTACGCCGCCGCTCGGAGCTCGACGCGACCCTTGCGTCGCCTTCGGATCGCCTTCTCGATGAGCGCCAGACGCCTTTTCGGCGAGGGCGTGCGCAGCAGGCCGAGGCCGAGGCCGATCGCGAAACAGAACAGAGCAGCCAGGATCAGGATTGCGACGTTCATTTTGAATCCTTGTCTTTTTTCTGAAGGGGATCGATTCAGTCGAGCCACCGGGCGAGATAACGAAACGGATCTTCGTTTGGTGTCGTCGTTTCGTTCCAGCGCCTCACGAGGTCCAGCGCATCAGGACAACGCATCGCGGCGGCGGCGAGCGCGCGAATCTCGGCACTGTAGTGTTCCCAAAATTGGAGACCAACGGCCGTTTCCGGGGCGCCCCGTCCATCCGGGAGAGGCAAAAGCCACTGCGCAGCCGTTGGCGCATTTTCGAGCGCAACGCTTGCCGAGGTGGCAAGGAGCTTGCCCAAAAGATCGGCGGTGCGAGCAAACTCGACATGTCCGCCCGTGCTCATTTCGGCAGTCCCGCTTTCGGGTCGCTGTCGTCCTGAAGAAACTCCTCCGGGAGCACGCTCCACCCCATCGGGATCGAGAGCTGCTGTCCGGGGTTCCAGGGCTCCGGGGCGTCGTCCGGCCCGTGCAGCCACTTGTTCTCGCTTCTCAGATCGCGAAGGTTGTCCTCCGCGCTCTTGCCAGGAAAGCCGTAGTTGTGCGCCAGGGCGCGGAGTGTGTCGCCCTGTCGGATCCGGTATCGTCGCTCGGGCATGTTGGCCATTGTCTTTCTTTCTGTTTGGCGTGAGTAAATCTAGACTGACGCGCCCCGGCTCGCGGGCCGGCCCTTGGCGCTTACTTCTTGGGATCGAGGATTTTCTTTCGCGCCTCCAGCGCTTGAGCGATCCCCCGCACCGTGGCGTCGGTCATCGAGGCTTGCAGTTGCCACGCTCCACAGACGTCCACCAAGCGCCCCGCCGTGCGCAGGATGAAAAGATCCGTCCGCACCTCTCCCGCGTTCCTCCCGAGTCGCACGGCAAGCTCAGGAGCCGACGCGGGCCCATGCTCTCCGATCCAGAGCAGGAGCTGCGCTTGCGGTTCGGAGATTCCCGCGGGGAGAAAGAATCGCGCCCCGGAGCCTTCTCCGCTTGCGATGCGCCCCTCCGCCAAGCCCCGGCAGCGTAGGATCTCCAGCGCGGCGTACGCTTCCAGGACTTCGACGTCAGCGCGCACCGCGATTGACTCGACAGCCGAGCCCACGCAAGAAAGGGTATTTAACACGCGGCTCACACGTTCAAACTTCATTGCCACACGTCCAAGGCTCGAATGTTTTGAGCAATCAGGTCACGCTTGGAAAGCTCGTCGTCGCCCCCGGTGCATCGCTCCGCGACCTCGGCCGCTCGATCGCGCATCTGAACGCGCCCTTCGAATCTGCCGTAGTTGAGCCAGTCTCGCCAGGTGAGAAGGCAATCCAGATCGGAGGGCTCGGTCTCTTGATGCAAGAAGAGGAAAGCCAGATACCGATCGAGCGCGGCGCGGCCGATGGCGCGGCAGTCCTCGGCGTGCTCTGACTCGGTCCAGCACTTGAAAACACCTTCTTCCTTGGACTCAAAAACGCCTTCTTCGATCGGCTTTTCGCCATAGTAAATGGCACCCAGGCCGTTCCCTCCGATGAGCAAGCCCCGTGTTCCGCGCTCCAAGACTTGGAAAAACGTACGAGCTTCGCGGCATGTCGACTTGAGCGTGCACGCATATCGCGCATTTTGATCTGTCTCGCCGATCTCCACCACGCCGAGCGTGGACATCAGGTAAGCGCTCGGCTCGTTCGACGGCGGTCCGAAGGTGCCAAAACGCAGAGCCTCTTCGCTGGGCACCACAAAGAAGTCCCTTGGTTCATACCATGGGGACTGACCCGCAAAAGAGTCTTCCCAGGCGACTCGGTACCAAGGTCGACCGTCGACCGTTACGACGTCCGTTTGCTCGACGGTTCCGAGTGTGCCTGTCTCGCGACAAATGACCTTCAGGCTCATAATTCATGTCTCCAGGTGCAGAAACAGGAACGCCAGGTACCGATCGAGCGCGGCGCGGCCGATGGCGCGACACCAGTTGATTGCGGCTGCCGTCGCCTCGTCCTGGCCTGTTTCTGCGGCCCAGGATAGCGACATGCGAAAAGTGCCGTCGTCGAAAGGGAAAAGCTTTCGCTTCGGATCGGAGGGCGGGTAGCTGGCAATTCCTAGTGTGGGGCTGGACACGACGCATCCCCACCCTGGCGTTCCCTTCTCTTGGTGGAAGTGTTGGCTGCCTCCCCGGAACATGTGAAGCCTTTTGCAAGGGTCTTCGTGTCCGCGATCCACGTCCAGGTTGCCAAACTCGTCTCGCATCAAGTGGTCGGTCGCCTTCTTGCTTGGCGGTCCGAAAGTGCCAAACCGGAGGCTACAGCATGCGTCTTTCTCCGACTGCCCCAGAACCGACAAGTGCTTAAAAAAATCGGACATCGAACACTCTCCGGGGTGCGCGGCGGGACTTGAACCCGCGGCCTCCTACTGACCGCAGCGTGCCGCCCGTGGACGCCCTGTGCGTCGTTGGGTTTGCTGGAGTCCTTCGGCGCTCTACCATCTGAGCCACGCGCACCAAAAGCGTCTCATCGGGGACCCTGCTCCCTCGCCTTTCTTTCGGAGGGCGGGCGAGGAAGGCACAGGGAGGCCAGCCCGTTCCGTGAGACGCGGCCACCCGTGTTAGCGCACGGGCGTTGCCCCTCGGACGCGGCAGCGACCGAAAGACGAACGTCTCACTCCCAGTTGTCGGCCTCCACGGTCCGCGCCGTCTTTTGGCGGATGGGGAGCTCGGGCAACTGTTCGAGCAGCCCGCGGATCTTCGCGAGCGACTTGGGATGGACGAGGTTCCGGAGGATCTTCAGCTCGATCCGCCAGGCCTTTTGCGGCTCGCCGTCCACCTCGAATTTGGCGAGCTTCTTGGGCGTCAGCAGGACCTCTGTCAGCCGCACGCAGGCCTCCTCGCGCCACCGCGGCAACGCGCGAATCATCGGCCGCAGGTCGTACTTCTCGTCCACCCACACGAGCGTCCCGGCTGGAGCCAACCAGGGCTCTTCGGTGTCGCGGTCCGTGACGAGGACGCCGGGCGCGGTGGTGAGCAGGAGGTACGCATACCGATCGTCCTCCTCGTCCTTCTTCTTCTTCTTCCGATCGGAGGCGGCGCCGAAGCTGGGATCCACCTCGAAGCGGAAGAGCGGAATCCCTTGGATCGGCGGCTTCACGGGGTTTCCTGTCGCCTTGTCCTCGGCCGACAAGGCCCAGAACCGGATCGGCAGGTTGATCACCGGCGCATCGGGGTGCTTGTCCGTGTCGAGCGCGCGGGAGCTCGTGTCGAACAGATCGGTCAGCTCTTCGGGTCGCACGGGCGCCAAAGCGTCTTCGGCGTGCACCGTCATGGCTCCCGCCGAAGAAGCCTGGCTGCCCACGTACGGCGTTTCGCTGACGTCCTGCCCCACGAGCCACGCAACACCGCGCGGCGTCTCTTTCGGCTCGTCCTGGAGCACGGAGGAGCCCAAGATACGTCCCCCGCTCGCTCGAAAAAGCACGAGGAGGCGCCCGTCCGGCAGCTCCGCCAGATTGGAGAGGACCGCGAGGGAATCGAGGCCGAACCGGTTCCCCTCGAAATCGACCGTTGCGGCCAGCGGGATCAGCGGAGAGCGCGGGTGCGCCGCGCGCGCGGCCGGGGCGAACTGGTCGCCCGCTCGGGGCGAACGACAGTGGCCGAAGCTCTCCACCGCTTCGCCCTGCTTGGCCACACGCACGCGCTCGATCTGGCCGTTCTTCACCCCCAACCGCAGCGTCTTGCCCGCGTGCCTGTGCTCCGGCGACGCCACCACGACCGTCCAGCGGGCGAGAAGGCTCTTCTCGTCCGCCCAGAAGCCGATCTCGTCGAACACGAACCTGTACGGAAACACCTCTCCGCTTGTCTCGTCGGTCAGCACGCCCGTTTCCGAAATGGAATACTTGTGATCGTCCATGAAAAAGTCTCCTTCAGCCCTGCGGCTGCGCCTGTCTCCGAAGCAAGCGCACGCCAAACATCAGCCCTCGCGGCGTAGCTTGCAAGCCTATGTTGCTGCCTCCCCTTATTTTGGTGAGAGAATGTAGGAAACGGTAATACTGGTCTTGCCTATTTGAAAAGCACCAGTTGAGGATCGGGCGGCGGCTCGACCTCCGGGCGCTCCTGCTGCAAGACCGCCTCGATCGCTGCGCGCGCGGCAGCTAGATAGGTCTCGGTCACAAGCGCAGGCTTGTGCTCCTGCCCTGGCACGTATGCGCGGAGCACGGCTTGCTGAAGATCTCGCGGCACCTGATACCAATGCCGTGCGCACATGAGATGAGCGCGGGGACACTGCTCTTTGCATGTCGGCACATGGCAAAAATGCGGCGCGTCCGGCTCGCGCGGCTTGATTTCCTTTTTTGGCTCGACCGAAAGCCCGAGCCTGCGCCGCAGCTCGCCAGCGGCAGCGCGAAGCTCGTCGGCAACTGGGGTAGCCATACGCTCATGCGTTCGGGGAATAGGCGCGCGGAAAGGGCAATTGGGATCTTCGCACGGCTTGCCGGAGTGGACAGAGACCGCGCGTACGCTGCGGATCCATAGCTCGCGGTACGCGTCAGACGTTTCTGCTGATGGCGCATGGACGGTAGTTGAGAAAAAGAGAGTGCAGCGCACGGCGACTCACCCTTCCTCCGGCGCCCAGTCGTAGAGGAGCACCAAGAATCGACCGATAACGTGCGAGCCCACGAGACGCGCGGACTCGCAAACTTGCGCTTGCCAGCAGGGCTTTGGAAAACTCATGCTGTGATAATGGTGCCGGTCTGCATCAGACTCGACCATCTTCTCAACCTCGTCGAGTCTCACAAATACCGAGAGCGTTATTCTCTTGGCCATGTCGCCTCATTCCTTTCACGTCACGCGTACACCATCACAAGCTCGCGCCCGGACGCGTTTACGATGCGCACCGCGTCACCCGAGGCGCGAACGATTTGCCGCACAGCGGCGCACGTTCTTTCGCGCAGATCTGCGTCTACTACCCATGCCCCGGAGAGCTCGTGAGAGAGGCGAAGTTCAGTCACGGCGGGGCCCGGGGCGAAATCGCCCGAATCGCTGGAATCTGTGGAGTCTGTAGCGTCGCACATAAGAAGGGGTCCGGGAAATACTGCGGTCCTTGTCGCGGCGCGCTCCTCGGGCGGGCGAGGGCGCAAAGGCTGGAACGTGCGCCACTCTACGCGAGAAAGGTGCAGCAAGAAACCCGCTAGCTTTACTTGCTGCGAATAAAACCGGACGGCCCGGAGGCCTGCGGCCCGAGGTGGCGCCGAAAGCGATCTCCGTTTGGACCAAGATAGACAAGGGCGCTCGGGTGCGTAGGAGAGGTGCTACGCACAGGCCCCTCATGCGTCGGCTTGTAGTATCGAATCCGATCGGAAAAAATGCAAAAGTCGTACTCTAGAGGCTGCGGCACGTTCCAGCCTTGCGCGTGGCGCAAAAGTTCCAGATTGAAAATCAGGAAAGCCGCTTGTGGGATGTTTGCGTGACACTCGTGGCGAAGCGCAAGCTGCGCCCACCAGTAAGCCGCTTGACTAAAGGGTCGCGGCGATACCCCAGGGATCTCAATCTCTCCGCCCGGGGGATTGAGCCAAACGTTTCCCTGCCAGGGAAGAGTTAGCCCGTTGTCCTCCCGGGTATAGAAGGCCTTCGCTCGAACAAGCCGGTTGGCGTCCGCTGAGCTCGCGGGATCGAGGTCAATCTCCCCCCCGAACACTTCTCGCACGGCGTCGGTAATCTCCGGCGGCGTATAGTGTTCGTTGGATTTGCTGCTGTGTCGCTTTGAGCTAGGCATCTTTTCTCCAGCAACCCAAGGCCAGAACGAAAGAGGGAGCCGCGGACCTTCGTTCGCACGAAGGCGAGAAGGAGTGTAGCAGCCGGGGCAAAACCACACACGCCGCTCCTTTTTCCAGCGGCTGCCCCACCCTTCCGCGAAGGCTTCTCGCGCATTCGTATGGAGCCGCGTCTCTCCGCAGCCGCACTGAAGGACGCGACGCCCGACGTCGGGATCAAGCGTCTCGACAGGGGAGGCGGCGGGCATTGTGCGACTGGCAGAGTGCGGCCAAGAGCCAAAGAAGCGGACCGAAGATCGGGGGTCGTCCCGCTGGATTGTGTCGCCAAGCCATGTTGGAGCTAAGCAGGTACCCGTTTTCCATGTTGATCCGCATCATCGTCGCGGTCTCCCCGGACATGTCAAATCGTGGCCACTGCTCGACGTGAGACAGACGCAGCGAGCAACATCCCCTCGCGTCGCTCTGTCCGCCTCATTGAGAAGACGCGTCAGGTTCGGGGGCATCTTGTCCTCTAGGCTTTGATCTTTTCTGGCGCTTACCCACGCGTCAGCGATCCGCAGAAGCAGGGCCCGATCCGTCATTGCTCTCGATGCTCCGAGCATCGCAGCGGCGCTTCACTCATCCGCTGGAGCTCCTCGGAGAGTTCCTTTTGAATCTGCGCGGCCGTCTTCGGTTTTTTTGGTAGAGGCGTCCAGATTGAATGGGTTTACTGTTTGCGAGACGGCCAAGGTTTGCGTGGTGGGCTTGCCGCATGTCGCGCAAGGGCCAGAGCGTTTGCGCGTGCGTCGGATCTCGTCAAATCAAATTCTCATGCAACACTTCTCCTCTTCGGCGGGTCAAGGCTCGCCTTGCAGATCGAGGGCCCCGGGTGCGGCGTCCCGTGGCCACACTTCAGGCAGCGCCCCTTGATCTCCGGATTCTCCAGGTGCCCCCGTGCGCCGCAGACCTGGCGAGCCTCGGCAAGCTTCGCACGCACAAAGTCCGCTGCGTCCTCGTCGCCTCGGGCAAGGGCGAGACCGAGATCTCGATCCAGCTCCCAGGTGTCTGCGGCCATCATCGCACCACGCCGCGCGGAGGCGGCAACAAGGGAACGTCCCGCCGAAGCTGCGCGGCGGGACCAATTGACCAGTGAGCGGCTTCGTCCGGATCGAGCTCTCGGATCACAAGCTCGATCTTGTCCGTCTCGAACCCCGCACGGGCCGGCTCAATGTGTTCGAACCCGGGAGGAGTGAAATCCCCGCGATCAGCTCTTCGCCGCGTGTGCTCCGGGTCGCGTAGCGCGTCGATCCGGAGAACGAGCGTTCTCACGCCCCCCTCGTCTCCGCCGGATCCTCCGGCCAGTAGGGCAACAGGCTTCGAGCCTGTGGATGGTGTGGAACGTCGGCCATCGTGCGCCGCAGCTCGTACCGTCCTTCGCTCTCCTTGGGGAGAGGCCAGCGGTCCAGATCGATCCATCCGACGAGCACGCGGGCGGAGCTCGGATCGTTCGCTCGCGTGAGAAGGTTCGCTGCGGCGTCATAATGGCGCTGGACGTACTCCGCCCGCGGCGAAAGGCGCGGCCCTTGGCCCGCATCCGCCGTCGTCCACGTCGGCCCGTGGGCGTCCTCGATGACGCCCACATGCGCGAACCCTTGACCGTCTGGCGACCCAGGAGGAAAGGCGGTCAGATAAATATCTCCCAGCCTGGGCCGGCGCCCACCTCCGGCCTCTACCCACGCTCCGCGCGCTTGCCCGAGGTCCTTCACCCCACCGACGCCGCCTTGCGTGATCCCGAGCGGATCCCCGAGCAGAAAGCCCATGCGTAGCGGCAAAGCTCCGCAGGTCGTGCCGGGCGAGGTGGCCGGATCGAAGGCGCTCCCGACGATCTTGCGAAACCTTGCGTCCGGCCAAGCCGCCGGCAAAAGGCTGTCGAGAATCGCCCTTGCTCGCTCCCGCACCGGCGAAAGGCTGAAGCCTCCGAACCCTCCGCCGCCCCCTCCCGCCCCCAGACCTCCTTTCCGATTGCCGAAGAGCAAGAACAGAAGGCCCACTACGGCAACGGCTGCACCGATCACGATGCCGCCGCCTTGTTGTACCGCTCGATCGCTTGCTCCATCGCCGTAACATCGGACGCGGCCGCAGTCTCCAGGCCGTAGTGCGGCCAGTGATCGATCGCCGCGTCCAAAAGCTCCGCCAGCTCCAGCGGTAGCCCGAAATGATCGGCGAGCTCTTCCAGCTCTCCGGCCCGGCGTCCACGTCGATCCGGGTCGGTCGCATCCTCCGGCGCGGACGCAGAGCCGCGCGGCGGCGTGGGAGCGTCGCCCAAGAAG
>JACCDN010180906.1_pt1 | contig 17747 bp, 17 predicted proteins | sample 7441691 | NCBI WGS metagenome assembly JACCDN01 (sample SAMN15323439, study PRJNA562643) | freshwater metagenome | isolation source: river surface water | place: USA:Blue River Watershed | collected 2017-08-16
CTTCGTCTTCTCGAAGGTCAATCACATCTTTGAGGTGCAGGTAGCCAACTAGTTCATCCTGCTCATCGGTTAGCGGATAACGAGAAAAACCATACTTCGCAACGGCCTGTTCAACTTCGCGCGGGGTTACCGTCTCGCGGAAAGAAATCAAGTTCTCGACTGGAACAGCCACATCATGAACCTGCTTCTCGGTGAACTCGAAGGTGTTGGTTAGGGTTCCGCTAAAGTCTTCGAGCGCACCCTCACGAGTCGAGTGCTCAACGATGTCTTCGACCTGGTCAAGCGTGTAGGCACTTGGAGCTTCATCCTTTGGCGAAACCTTGAAAAGCCTCAAAACGCCGTTAGCAATCGCATTCAGCAAGGCCACGACAGGCTTGAGTAGCTGAGCTAAACCGTAGAGAGCCGGAACGAGAATTAGGGCAGCACGTTCAGGTACCGAGAAAGAAATGTTTTTGGGAACCATTTCACCAACCACAACATGCAAGAAAGTGACTATGACCAGCGCGATAGCAAACGAAGCCCCATCGGCCAAGGCGCTTGACAGGCCGATGCCTTCAAGAAGCGGGTGCACCAGGTGGTGAATGCTCGGCTCAACAATCAAGAGGATAAGCAACGAGCATATTGTTATGCCTAGCTGAGCGGTGGCGAGCAAAAGCGTAACCGACTCCATGCCCTTGATTGTCAACTTTGCGGGCCTACTTCCGGCCTCCGCTCGCGGCTCAATTTGGGCACGTCGAGCGGAAATGACAGCAAATTCAGCGCCAACAAAGAAGGCATTCAAAAGGAGCAGAACTCCAAACCACAAAATACCGGCCCAGTCGCTATTCATTGGCGGACCCCGCTAACGTCTCAGGATTTGGAGTGAATCGAACGCGGTCGGCTCGGCGACCATCCATGCGTTCGACTCTTAGAGTGCCGTCTTCGATTTCTACCTCGTCGCCAACAGCTGGGATGCGCCCCAGGACGCTCATCATGTATCCAGCAACGGTCTCGTAAGCGCCATCTGCCGGAACTTTAATCGCCATTTCGAGAAGCTCATCTGGGCGAATCATTCCAGGAAACAGAACAGAAGAATTGGCACCCCGGGTGACTCCCGCCTTGGCTCGATCGTGTTCGTCAACAAGCTCGCCGACCAATTCCTCAATTAGGTCTTCGAGCGTCGCGATTCCTGCGGTGCCGCCATATTCGTCAACCACGATTGCCAGCTGTAATCCCTTAGCTCGAAGTTCAACCAATAGGGAATCCAGTGGCATGGTTTCTGGCACCCTTAGCGCCTGAACCATGATTGCCGTGACGGGCAATTCGGCTCGTCGTTCGCGTGGGACGGCAACCGCCTGCTTGATGTGTACGACGCCGATGATGTCATCGGTTGATCCTTCGTGCAGAGGGAACCGCGAGTAGCCAGTTTTGACTGAAAGGTCTATTACATCGGCAACAGTGGCGTCGCTTTCCAGTGCCTGCATGCGGGGCCTTGGCGTCATCACGTCTGCCGCCACCAACTGGGTCATCGCGAGTGTTTTGCGCAGCAAAGTTGCCGTGTGTGCGTCTAATGCTCCGAGGCTGGCTGAACGCCTGACTAGAGAAGAAAGTTCTTCGGCAGTTCGGGCTGAGCTCAGTTCCTCTTTGGGCTCGATTCCCATCGAGCGAACGATGGCATTCCCCACTCGGTTGAAAATAAAAATCATCCAACCAAACGACCAAGTAAAAGCCAACTGAAAGCCAACGACGATTTTGTTGACTTGCAAAGGTACGGCGATGGCGAACTGCTTTGGGATCAGTTCGCCAATCAGGATCGAAAAGATAGTCGTCAAGGTCATGCTGACCGCGAGGCCAACGCCTTCAAGCGAATCGGAGGAAACACCCCAACCTCGAAGAGTTGGGCTCAAAAGATGGGTTAGTGACGGCTCTACCAAAAATCCCGTGAGCATCGTCGTCAAAGTGATGCCGAGCTGAGCACCAGATAGGTGGGTGCTGGTTTTTTTTAGAGCACGGATGCTGTTAGTAAGGCCGCGCTCGCCACGCTCGGCGCGAGCTTCGAGATCACTTCTCTCGAGGTTTACCATCGAAAATTCGCTGGCTACGAACAAGCCTGTTCCAATAGTCAGAATCATGCCAAAAAACAGCATCAGCCAGTCGTTCATCGTCCTATCAGCATAGCCTTCTTGCGGTAGGCTTGACCTGCACATCGAACGGACAATCATAAAGAGGTGGTTTCTCTGTCAGGCAACGGCGAGAACGCAAACGGTGACAACGCTTTCGGAGCTAACGATTGGTTAGTCGACGAAATGTATGCCCAGTACAAGGCAAACCCTGATTCGGTAGACAAGGCCTGGTGGCCGATTCTCGAGAACTACAAGCCAACCGAGACCCCTCACGCAACTACCGGCCCAGTCACCATCCCGGTTCAAGCTGCATCCCCCGCTCAGCCAGCCGCACCAATCACTCCCCCAGCCGCTCCCGCTGCACCCGTTGCTCCAGTTGCACCAGCAGCGGTGGCCCCAAGCGAGCCGACCCAAATGGTGGCAAAAACCACCCGTGTCGAAGCAAAGCCGCAGCCAATTCCGGCACAGGCTCCAGTTACCGGCCTTATCGACACCATTGAGGCGGGCGAGGTCGAAGAAGACACAGTCAGCATTCTCAAAGGCATGTCAAAGGCTTTGGCCACCAACATGGATGCCTCTATCGAGGTCCCAACTGCTACCTCGGTGCGCACGGTTCCAGCAAAGCTTTTGATCGACAACCGCATCGTGATCAACAGCCACCTTTCTCGCACTCGCGGCGGCAAGGTCTCGTTCACCCACCTAATTGGGTTCGCAATCATCCGTGCTCTCAAAGAGTTCCCAAGCCAAAACGTGTACTACGACGTGATCGATGGCAAGCCTGCCTCGGTTAGCCCGGCCAACATCAACTTTGGTCTCGCAATCGACATTCCAAAAGAAGACGGCACCCGTGCCCTTTTGGTGCCAAACATCAAGCGCGCTCAGCGCCTGAACTTTGCCGAGTACCTGAGCGCATACGAAGAGTTGGTCAAAAAGGCCCGCGATAACAAGTTGACCGCTGGCGACTTTGCTGGTTCGACCATCTCACTAACCAACCCAGGAGGCATCGGCACCGTTCACTCGGTTCCTCGCCTAATGAAGGGTCAGGGCTGCATCGTCGGCGCTGGCGCACTCGACTACCCAGCCGAGTTCCAGGGTATGTCTGAGTCACAACTTTCCAAGCTGGGCGTTAGCAAGACCATCACCCTGACCTCGACCTACGACCACCGCGTGATTCAGGGCGCTGGTTCGGGCGAGTTCCTAAAGAAGGTTCACGAACTACTTCTTGGTGCCCGTGGTTTCTACGACGAAATCTTCGCCGATCTGCGAATTCCTTACGAGCCAGTTCGCTGGGCAACCGACTTCGAGCGCGACATCGAAGACGACCGCGCAAAAGAGACGCGCATCCAAGAGATGATCAACGCCTACCGCGTTCGTGGTCACCTAATGGCCGACGTCGACCCGCTTGAATACAAGCAGCGTTCGCACCCAGACCTAGACATTCGCACCCACGGCCTAAGCCTCTGGGACCTAGACCGCACTTACAAGACCGGTGGTTTTGGCGGCAAGCCAAAGATGCAGTTCCGCGACATCTACAAGATTCTGCGCGACAGCTACTGCCGCACCGTCGGCGTTGAGTTCATGCACATTCAAGACCCAGCGCAGCGCGCCTGGTTCCAAGAGAAACTTGAGCGCCCGTACTCAAAGCCAACCCGCGAAGAGCAGTTGCGAATTCTTGAGAAGCTAAACGAGGCAGAGGCATTCGAAACCTTCCTGCAGACCAAGTTCGTTGGCCAAAAGCGCTTCTCGCTTGAAGGTGGCGAATCAACCATCGCCGCGCTTGATGAGATTCTTCAAGAAGCCGCAAATGCCGAACTGCACGAGGTTGTCATCGGTATGGCTCACCGCGGTCGCCTAAACGTTCTAACCAACGTTGCTGGCAAGACCTACGGCCAGGTGTTCCGCGAATTTGAGGGCAACACCGACACCAAGACTGTTCAGGGCTCTGGCGACGTCAAGTATCACCTCGGCACCGAGGGCAACTTCACCAACATGGAGGGCAAGCAGGTTCGAGTTTCACTCGCTGCAAACCCATCTCACCTCGAGGCAGTGAACCCTGTTGTCGAAGGTATCGTTCGCGCGAAGCTTGACGCGGTTGACGCGATTCCAAACGACGTCTACCCGGTGCTTCCGGTCATCATTCACGGTGACGCAGCTTTTGCCGGTCAGGGCGTTGTTCCTGAGGTCTTGAACATGTCGCAACTTCGCGGCTACAAGACCGGTGGAACCATCAACATCGTGATCAACAACCAGGTGGGCTTCACTACTCCTCCGGGCGAATCACGTTCAACCGTTTACTCAACCGACATCGCCAAGGGCATCCAGGCACCGATCTTCCACGTGAACGGTGACGACCCAGAAGCCGTTGTTCGCGTTGCTCGTCTAGCTCTTGAATTCCGCCAGGAATTCAAGAAGGACGTAGTCATCGACATCATCTGTTACCGCCGTCGCGGTCACAACGAAGGTGACGACCCGTCGATGACCCAGCCACTGATGTACAACTTGATCGAGGCCAAGCGTTCTGTTCGAACCTTGTACCTAGAGTCACTTGTTGGCCGCGGCGACATCACCCGCGAAGAATTTGAAGCGGCTAACACCGGCTTCCAGAGCCGTCTCGAGAACGCCTTCGTTGAGGTTCACGAGGCAATGGTTGCGGCACCGGCATTGGTTCCGCGCCCGGTCGGCATCGGCACCACAGCCAGCGACCACACCGGAGTCGAGCACGCAACCGCGATTCCACGCAGCGTTGTCGAACTAATCGGTAACGCCCACAACAACCAGCCCCCTGGCTTCAACGTGCACCCTAAGCTTCAGCAGCTTTTGACCAAGCGCGTCGAGATGAGCCGCGAGGGTGGCATCGACTGGGGCTTCGGTGAGCTTTTGGCACTGGGTTCGCTTCTGCTTGAGGGCAAGACCGTTCGTATGGCTGGTCAAGACAGCCGCCGCGGCACCTTCGTTCAGCGCCACGCTGTGTTCCACGACCGCGAAAACGGTCAGGAGTGGATGCCTCTTCGCAACCTAAGCGAAGACCAGGCCAAGTTCTACATCTATGACTCACTGCTCAGCGAGTATGCGGCAATGGGTTATGAATACGGCTACGCCGTTGAGAACAAGAACGCCTTGGTTCTCTGGGAAGCCCAGTTTGGTGACTTCGCCAACGGCGCCCAGACCATCATCGATGAGTTCATTTCGTCGGCAGAGCAAAAGTGGAACCAGCACTCGGGTGTAGTTCTTCTCTTGCCTCACGGTTACGAAGGTCAGGGCCCTGACCACTCGTCTGCCCGCATCGAGCGCTACCTGCAGCTTTGTGCTGAGAACAACATGACCGTTGCTCAGCCATCGACTCCGGCATCGCACTTCCACTTGCTTCGCCGTCAGGCTTACTCGAACCCGAAGCGTCCGCTGATTGTCTTTACCCCTAAGTCGATGCTTCGCCTAAAGGCTGCCTCTTCGTCGGTCGAAGACTTCACCAACGGAACCTTCCAGCCGGTAATCAAGGATGAGCAGAACCTCGACAAGAACGCGGTTCGTCGCGTGCTGTTCTGCTCGGGCAAGGTCTACTGGGATCTTTTGGCTGAGGCGCAGAAGCGCGGCGACGGTACCACCGCCATCGTTCGCGTCGAGCAGCTCTACCCAACCCCGGTTGATGAGATCAAGGCTGCCTATGCAGAGTATCCAAACGCCGAGTTGGTCTGGGTTCAAGACGAACCTGCCAACCAGGGCCCATGGACCTACATCGGTTTGTTCTTGCCTCGCTACATGGACGGAAAGGTTGCCAGGCTTGTTTCTCGCCCAGCGAGTGCATCGCCAGCAACCGGTTCGGCCAAGAGTCACGCCGTAGAACAGGCCGACCTCGTGCAGCGCGCCTTCTCGATCTAGCATGCAGCAAGAGTCGCGCAGAGATGTGCGCATCGTCATTCTTGGCGATGCGCTAGTTTCGGCCGCCGGCGACCCAAAGGGCATGGGCTGGGTTGGTCGCGTAACCGCGAAAACCCCTTCGACAGACCCGCGCATCGACATTTTTGCGCTTCCTGCTCCCGATGAAACGACCACCATGTTGGCCGAGCGCTGGGCAATCGAGGTTCAAAAGCGCTTCAGCGCCGACACCGAAAATCGCTTGGTTATTGCCCTTTCGAATGCCGACCCAGCCGCGGGAATCTCGATCTCGCGCAGCCGCCTCAACATCGCGACGATTGTCGACGAAGCCAAGCGCGCCGGCATCGAGACCTTCTTGGTTGGCCCAACACCTCACCGCAACCCAGAGCTGAACAACGAAATCGAGCACCTGGCATCCGGCTTCGAAGACGTTGCCACCAGACGTGGCATCCCATTTGTCGACTGCTTCAGGCCACTGGTCGAGCACGAGGGCTGGAATCAAGACCTCACCGATTCGGTGCACGGCATTCCTGGTCAAGTCGGTCACGGCTTGTTGGCCTGGTTGGTGCTAAACCGCGGCTGGTATGAATGGTTGGGGCTGCCCGAGCCTGAATAAAAGAAACCACCCCGCAGGGTGGTTTCTTAATTTAGCGCTTATTTAGTTGTCTAGTGGCTGCCGCCATTGGCTTGAATGCGGCGAATCTCAGCAAGCACTCGGTCGGCCAGCTCTTGTGGCGGAACCTCGGTGCAAGATTCGCGAATGGCACCGTTGATCAGGTTCTCCATGTCGTAGTCGGTCTCGCAGCTATCGCAGTTGGCAAGGTGAGCGGTGATCTCATCGATTTCGGTGTCGTTCAACTCATTGTGCAGATATTCGTGCACATGGCGCTTGGTCTCTTGGCAATCGAAAGACATTATTTTTCTCCCACTCCGGTTACGTCGTAACCTTCGCTGGCTGCATACTCGGCTAACAGTTTCTTCAAAAGTTTCTTGCCTCTGTGCAAACGGCTCATCACTGTGCCGACCGGGGTTTGCATCACTTCAGCGATTTCCGCGTATGGCAATCCGTCAACAACTGCGTAATACACAACCATTCGGAACTCATCCGGGATTTCGTGAAGTGCCTTTTTGATGGTTTCAGAGGGCAAGTTGTCGATGGCTTCGAGTTCAGCCGAGCGCGAGGCGAGCGAGGTGACCGATTCGGCCGAACCAAGCTGCCAGTCTTCGAGATCGTCGAGGCCGCCCTTGGCCTGGTCTTTCGCGCGCTTGTTGTAAAGGTTGATGTGAGTGTTGGTCATGATTCGGTAGAGCCATGCCTTCAGGTTGGTACCCTGCTGAAACTGCCCCCAGGCAACAAACGCCTTGGCGAACGTTTCCTGAACCAAGTCCTCGGCGTCGGAAGGGTTTCGGGTCCAGCGCAGGGCAGCTCCGTAAAGCTGAGGCATGAGTGGTAGAGCCTGCTGCTCGAATGCCTGAATCTTGCTACGTTCTTGCTCGTTCGGTTTTGACGTCATCGTCTTTGAGTTTAGCCTGCGGCCGCCAAAGGTCGGGCTGTTGAACGCGAAGCCAGACATTGAACGACCTTTCTATCTTTTGATTCCGAATTGTGCTGGTAATTTAGAAACCAATGACTTCGACCACGTATTCCCAGCACTGGCCCGCGCCCGTATCTAGCGCGCCGCTAAACGCAACCGTTTCTCTGCCGGGCTCAAAGTCACTGACCAATCGCGAATTGGTTTTATCGGCCCTTGCCGACAGCCCAACGTTGCTCACCGCTCCCCTAGCCTCGCGCGACAGCGCACTGATGATTGAGGCGCTACGACTGCTTGGTGTCAAGGTTGAAGAGCTCGAAAACGGTGACCTAAAAATCACCCCGGCAGCCTTCGACCGACCTGCAAACATCGACTGCGGCCTTGCCGGCACCGTAATGCGTTTCGTGCCTCCGATGTCGGTGCTTGCCAACGGTGACATCCGTTTTGATGGCGACCTTGCGGCCCGACGCCGCCCGATGCACACCACAATCGAAAGCCTGCAAGCACTTGGCGTGAAGGTCACGGATGAAGGGGCTGCGGCGCTGCCATTCACCGTGCACGGAACCGGCTCAGTTGCCGGCGGCGAAATCACCATCGATGCGTCGGCTTCGAGTCAGTTTGTGTCAGGGCTACTGCTTGCTGCCGCGCGCTTCGAAAAGGGACTGACCCTAAAGCACCAGGGTGAGCACCTGCCATCGATGCCGCACATCGAAATGACCCTCGATTGCCTCGAAAAGCGTGGCGTGAAGGTTTCGAGCCCAGCCGAGGCGGTTTGGCGAGTCGAACCGGGGCCGATCTCGGGCGGTACTTTTGCCATCGAGCCCGACCTATCGAACGCCGGGCCGTTCTTGGCTGCAGCGATGGTTGCCGGCGGTTCGGTAACCGTCACCGGTTGGCCTACTTCGACCACTCAGGTTGGCGACGAATTTGATGGCATTTTGCAGCAGATGGGCGCAACCATTATTCGTGACGAACGTGGCTTGACCATTAGCTCGGATGGCTCGATTCACGGTCTCGACATCGACCTTTCCATTGGCGGCGAGCTCACGCCGGTAATTGCCGCGCTTGCAGCAATCGCCGATTCACCGACCGTTATTCGTGGCGTTGCCCACCTTCGCGGCCACGAAACCGACCGTTTGGCTGCGTTGGCTGCCGAAATCAATCGAATCGGTGGCATCGCTCGCGAAACCCCGGATGGCCTCGAGATCGACCCAAGCGACAACCTGCACGGCGCACTGTGGCAAACCTACGAAGACCACCGCATGGCAACTGCCGGCGCAATCATCGGCCTAAGGGTGCCAGGCATCGAAATCGAAGACATCACCACGACCTCAAAAACAATGCCGAACTTCGACAAGATGTGGCTAAAGATGCTCGAGGGCCGCGCTTGAGTTGGCTCTATGAGCCAGATCCGGGGCAACACGACCTGGATGAAACCGATGTGCGGGTGCGCCCAAATCCCAAGGGCAACAAACCACGCACCAAAAAGCGTCCTGAGCACAAATCGGCCCCCATTGGTTTAGTTACCGGCGTAGATATGGGCAGATATCGCATTTTGCTCGAAGACGACGAGCGAGTAATCACGGCAACAATGGGCAAGGAATTGCGTAAGGCCGGCGCCGCAGTTGGCGATCGCGTTGCCCTGACTGGCGACACCTCTGAAACCGAAGGCGCATTAGCTCGAATCGTTCGTGTCGAACCTCGCACTTCGCTGCTTCGACGCAGCGCCGACGACAGCGACTTGGTTGAGCGAGTGATTGTGGCGAACGCAACTCAGATGGCCATCGTGGTTGCCATCGCCAACCCCGAGCCTCGCACCCGCCTTATCGACCGCTACCTTGCCGCCGCATACGATGCCGGCCTGAAGCCGATTCTCGTGATCACCAAGGTAGACCTGGCCGACCCAGAACCATTCCTAAAGAACTTCGCTGGCCTTAGCATCCCGGTGATTTTGAACCGCTCGGATGCCCCAAGCATCGATGTGCTTCGTGAACTCTTGAAGGGGCAAACCACCGTGATGGTGGGGCACTCGGGCGTCGGCAAGTCGACTTTGGTAAATGCGCTTGCGCCCGACCAGTTCAGGGCAACCGGTGGCGTGAATGCCGTAACCGGTCGCGGTCGCCACACCTCGAGTTCGGTGCGAGCAATTCAGCTCAGCGACGCTTGGATTATCGACACCCCGGGTGTTCGCTCGTTTGGCCTTGGCCACGTGAAACCCGAAAACATCCTGCGTTCTTTTGAAGACCTGTATGCGGTAATCGAAACCTGCCCGCGAGACTGCAGCCACCTTGTCGATGCCCCAGACTGCGAGCTCGACCTGGCGCTAACCGACGGCCGCTTGGGCGATACCGGCGCCGGCAGAGTTGACTCGCTGCGGCGACTCATGAGCTCGTTGGCGACCCACTCAGACCCATTCGAGAAGCGAAGCGACGCCGATAAGCGCGCTGGCGCAGACGAATAGAATTACCCCATGACCTACCAAGCCGATCTTGATCTGGCCCAAGAACTCGCTGATGTGGCTGACGCCATTGCACTAGAGCGTTTTCGCGCGCTTGACCTAAAGGTCGAGAGCAAGCCAGATCGCAGCCCGGTTACCGACGCCGACCGCTCTGTTGAGCAGGCACTCAAGGCAATTTTGGCGGCAAAGGCACCAAACGATGCCCTAATCGGCGAAGAGTATGGCAACAGCGAGGCCAAGCAGGGCTCGAACCGCACCTGGATTATTGACCCAATCGACGGCACGGCCAACTATCTTCGTGGTGTGCCGGTTTGGGCAAGCCTGATTGCCTTGGCTATCGACGGCAAGCCGGTCGTATCGGTGGTTTCTGCCCCGGCAATGGGCCGTCGTTGGTGGGCGGCGCCAGAAATTGGTGCTTTCACCCGCGAGATCGATGGCTCGGTGCGCAAGCTCTCTGTCTCGGGGATCAACGAACTCGAAGACGCCTCACTCAGCTACAACAACCTTCAACTTTGGGATCAAGCGGGCAAAGCCCAGCAGTTGATCGCTTTCAGCCGAAAGATTTGGCGAACACGCGCCTACGGCGACTTCTGGAGCTACATGTTGCTCGCCGAAGGGGCCCTCGAAATTGTTACAGAACATGACTTGAAGATTTACGACATCGCTGCGCTTGTGCCTATCGTTGAACAAGCAGGTGGTGAATTTAGCGCACTCGAAGGACCTCTGACCGCCAACTCTTCGAGCGTTCTGGCCACCAACGGAAAACTTCACAAAATCACAACCCAGGCTTTTGCCTAAACCGATTGGATCATCATGCCGATTCTCAATGACATCACCGCAGCGTTTGGAAACACTCCCCTCGTGCGCATCAACCGTCTTTACCCAGAGTCAACGGCGACCGTTGCGGCAAAGCTTGAGTTCTACAACCCGACATCTTCGGTCAAAGACCGTTTGGCAATCGCCATGGTTGATGCGGCCGAGCAGTCTGGTCAACTAAAGCCTGGCGGCTCAATCGTTGAGGCAACTTCTGGCAACACCGGTATCGCACTTGCTGCCGTTGGTGCTGCTCGCGGCTACAAGGTCATCTTGACCATGCCTGAGTCGATGTCAAAAGAGCGTCGTGCTCTTCTTCGCGCCTACGGCGCAGAGCTAGTTCTAACCCCGGCACCCGAAGGCATGAAGGGTGCGGTTTCGCGCTCTGAGGCAATCGCCGCCGAGACCGGCGCCATTCTGGTTAAGCAGTTCGAGAACCCAGCCGGACCGTTTATTCACGCAACCACCACCGCAGATGAAATCTGGCGCGACACCGACGGCAAGGTTGCCGCGGTTGTGGCCGGAATTGGAACCGGCGGAACCATCACCGGCGTTGGCGAAGAACTGAAGAAGCGCAACCCCGACATCAAGATCATTGCTGTCGAGCCTGCTGCCTCGCCAATTCTTAACGGTGGCTCGCCATCAGGTCACCCAATTCAGGGAATCGGCGCTAACTTCGTGCCGCCTGTTCTAAACACCGGCATCTACGACGAGGTTCTAGACGCTCCAAGCGATGAGGCTTTCGCTTGGGCACGTGCCGCAGCCACCCAGGAGGGCATCCTGGCTGGCATTTCTGGTGGAGCAGCTCTTTGGGGCGTAAACCAGATTGCAAACCGCCCAGAGTACGCTGGCAAGATTATTGTTGTAATCTTGGCTTCGTTCGGTGAGAGATACCTCTCGACCGCTTTGTACTCTGACTTGATGGATTAAATGCCCCAAAACCTGCTTTCTCGAGTAATCGAGGACATTGACGCAGCTCTAGTGCGTGACCCAGCGACAAACACTCGGTTCGAGATGTTTATGACCTCGCCGGGTCTTCACGCTGTCTGGCAGCATCGAGTTTCACACTGGATCTGGAAGCGCAAACTTCGCACCCTTGCGCGTGTGCTTTCAAACCTCACCCGTTTCTGGAGCGGCATCGAAATTCACCCTGGCGCCACCATCGGTCGCCGAGTGTTCATCGACCACGGCATGGGCGTTGTGATTGGTGAGACTGCCGTAATTGGCGATGATGTCTTGATGTATCACGGCGTAACCCTGGGCGGCCGAACCCTTGAGTCGGTTAAGCGTCACCCAACCGTTGGCAACAACGTTGCAATCGGCGCCGGCGCAACATTGATCGGCGACATCACCATCGGCGACAATTCGATCATCGGCGCCAACACCACAGTCACGCGCGATCTAGCCCCAGGCTCTCGCGTGGTCGGCTCGCCAATGCGCGACGTCGACGACAAGTAACTAGTTCTGCGGAAAACCCAAATTGATGCCCCCATGGCTTGGGTCAAGCCATCGGCTCGTGATTGCCTTACCTCGAGTGAAGAAGTGAACGCCCTCTTCGCCATGGGCTTTGGTATCGCCAAATAGCGAGTTCTTCCAGCCACCAAAAGAGTAGTAGGCCACTGGAACCGGAATCGGCACGTTGATGCCGATCATGCCAACCTCAACCTCGTTCTGGAATCGCCTTGCGGCGCCGCCATCGTTGGTGAAAATCGCGGTTCCATTGCCAAACTCGGATTGGTTGATCAGGGCTAGGCCCTCTTCGTAGCTTTGAACGCGAACCACCGAAAGCACCGGCCCGAAAATCTCGTCGCGATAAACCGCCGATTCGGTTGAAACACGATCGATGAGGGTTGGGCCAAGCCAAAACCCTGCTGCTTCGCCGTCAAAATCACCCTGGCGGCCATCGACCACCACGGTTGCACCATCATTCTGGGCAACATCGATGTATGAAGCAACCTTGTCGCGGTGAACCTTGGTAATCAGCGGACCCATGTCGCACGCGCGACGGCCATCGCCGGTTTTGAGCACCTTCATTCGGGCGACAACCTTCTCAATCAGCGCGTCGGCCACTGGCTCAACCGCAACCACTACCGAAATAGCCATACAGCGCTCACCAGCCGAGCCAAATCCCGCATTGATGGCGGAATCGGCAACTAGCTCCAAATCGGCGTCAGGCAGCACCAGCATGTGGTTCTTTGCGCCGCCGAGAGCCTGAACGCGCTTTCCATGCTTGGTTCCGGTTTCGTAAACGTATTTGGCGATCGGGGTTGAACCCACGAACGAAATCGCTGCCACATCTGGGTGAGTTAGCAGCCCATCGACGGCCTCTTTGTCGCCGTTCAAAACATTGAATACACCGTCTGGCAAGCCGGCCTCTTTGAAAAGCTGAGCGAGCCACATTGCGGCACTCGGGTCTTTTTCAGATGGTTTCAACACAACGGTGTTGCCGGCGGCGATAGCCAACGGAAAAAACCACATCGGCACCATGGCCGGAAAGTTGAATGGGCTGATGATGCCCACTACCCCCAGAGGCTGTCGAGTCGAATAAACGTCGACGCCAGTTGAGGCATTCTCGCTGTAAGAACCCTTCATCAGATGAGGGATGCCGGTGGCGAACTCGACGACTTCTTGGCCGCGGGTGATTTCACCGAGCGCGTCACTTAGCACTTTGCCGTGTTCGGCGGTAATGATTTGCGCCAACTCGCCTTTGCGCGCGTTTAACAATTCGCGAAAAGCAAACATGACCTGTTGCCGCTTGGCCAGCGAGGTGTCGCGCCAACCTGGAAAGGCATCTTTAGCGGACTTAATGGCCAAATCGATCTCAGCCTGGTTTGCAAGCGCAACTTGCTTGGTCACAACTCCACGGGCCGGGTCAAAAACCTCGGCAGTTCGACCTGAGTGGCTCAGTTGCGCCGCACCTGAGTACCAGTGGCCAATTGTTGGAAGATTCATCATTGAGTTCCTTTTCTAAACCAAGGCTAGACCGTAAAGAAGTGCCAACCCAGCCACCACCAGACCACAATTACTGCGATACGGGTGTTGCGGTTGTGCATGATGCGGGCGATGAGATCTCCGAATGGTGAAATCAAATCTGGTCTCAGCCTGCCCAAAAGCCAAGCAGCAAAGCCAGCCAAGATGACCGCTAGGTATTCGATTACCGGAATTGGAGGCATTATTTCTTCCTCCAGAGCTGAAGAATTCCCACACCGATCAACATCCAAAGAATTAGGAAGATGCCGCGACCGTAAGGCGATTCCAGAATCGGGTTAACGATGATCGAAATGGTGGGGTAACTCTGATCATCTTTGAAGACGCTGGCCCAAATGTAAGCGAAGAGTTCGCTCACGGCCATCACTAACGCCAGCGTGAGCCAAATCCACTTGGTGCGCGCCATTAGCCTGGTCGAAGACGGCTTGGGGCCATGGTCGCGGTAGTAAACCATTGTCAAAGCAATCGGCGCAAGTGCGAGCAAAAGCACGATGTCTTGCCAACCACCGCGCTCTGAAAAGAACAACACCGATGAACTGAGCAAGATTGCGATCACAACCGACACCTTGCCAAATTTTGGCCGCTCGGGCATGTGCCACTTGAGAAGTTTCTTCCAGTCGGCGATTAGAAGTGCTGTGCCAAGACCAAAAATGATGGCATCGCCGGTCGATCCGCGCATGATGTGAAACATGGTCACGAACGCAAATACCGGCAACCAGGGGTTTATGCCCCGAAGAAGTTGCTTCACTTTTTGCGTCCGTATCCCTCGGAAATTTCGCGAAGTCGGGTGTCAATCAAAAGCCGCACCTGCTCATCGCTCAAGGGATGGTCAGCGGTGAAGTGCAACGCTCCTTGGGTTTGTGAAAAATCATCAAATTCCGATAGCGACTTGAGTGTTTGACCGCTGAACGGAAAATACGAAAGATGTTTTTTGTAAGGGGCAAAACCTGCCACACCTTTTCCATCAACTTTAAAACAAGGCACCTGGTATGAAATGCGTTCGACGGCATCTGGAACCAGAGCCAAAATCTGCTTGCGAAGATTCAGCAAAGCAGACCTATCGGGGTCTGGAGTGTTCTCCAGATATTCGTCGATGACCGTCACGGCTACTGCCAAACGGTGAGAATTGCACCCGCGATAGTTAGGCAGAGCACGTCGGGAGCAACTTCAATCAACCACACGGTAAATGCCTTCTTCTGCGAGAACAGGCGGTGTGAAATTGACGAGGCTGCAACGAGCCCCAACGACACCAAGAATCCGACCACTAGGCCGTTTGCCAGACCAAAACTTGGGTCCGCTTTGAGAGCCAATTCGATAACAACTGCCAAAGTGAACACCTGAGCCGCCGTTGCCACAAAAGTGCTTCCGAAAAGAACGCCCATCGGCAAGTCTGAGCCGGAGGTGTCTTGTGGATCGCGCCCCATAGCCTTTTGCCAGGCCGGGTAGAAAGTCTTTGGGCCGAACCAGATGCCCGAAATCATGAAGTAAACGATTGTGGATACCAAGACTGCGAGCCAGTTGATGTCTGAAATGTTCATGGCATCAGTTTGGCATAACCAGCCGGTTCTTGCGCCTAGCTACGCGGGCGAAGCGTTGCAACCATTGGGCAAACAAATGGGTCGGTGTTGTTACTCAAACCCACTTTGCTCAAGTAGCGAATAATCACCGCGTAGCTCGAAATCAAGTTCATTTCAACCAACGTGATGTCATTTGCACGGCAATACTCGCCAACGATTGCGTGCGCCTTTTTTAGGTAAGGGCGAGCCATCGATGGGAACAGGTGGTGTTCCACCTGGTAATTGAGACCCCCCATCAGGTTGTCTTTCAACCAGCTGCCGCGAATGTTGCGACTAGTTAGAACCTGACGAGAGAAAAAGTCGAGCTTGGCATCCTTGGGAACAAGCGGCATGCCCTTGTGATTGGGCGCAAACGCAGCTCCCATGAAGAAGCCAAAAATCATCATCTGGAAGACCCAGAGAGCAATTGCCCAAAGCCAACCGAAAATCAGGCCCATAGCCACGTAAGGTGCCACCTGGCGAACACCCATTAGGCCGAACTCAAGGAGTCGAATCTTTAGCGGTCGGTCCTTGCGAGCCAGGCCTGAAAAACTGTCAAGCAAGAGGTCGAAACCGGTTAAGAACAAAAGGAACGGGAACAACCAGCCTTGTCGCTCGCTCAGCCAACGCTCGATACCCTTCTTGGCGTCGCGCGATTCGGGCGTGAAACTCAAAATGCGGATGGCGATGTCTGGGTCGGCATCGATCTGGTTTGGCTGCTTGTGGTGCTGGTTGTGCTTGCGCATCCAAAAGCCATAGCTCAGGCCGGCAAAAAGGTTAGCCAAGACCAGGCCAAGCCAGTCGTTGGCCTTGTTGTTCTTGAACACCTGACGGTGAGCCGCTTCGTGAGCAATGAAGCCATATTGGGCGCTCATGACACCGAGCAAACCAGCTGCCAAGAAACCCATCAGAATCCATGCTCCGTGTGCTTGGGCGGCAATACCCACGAATGCTGCGCCAGTCCAAAGGCCACCGGCCACCAGCGAAATAACGCCTAGGCGGATCATGTAAAAACTAGGGCGCTTTTTGAGCAACCCAGCTGCTTTAACCTGGGCAAGCACTACGTTGAAATTTGATACCTGCTTGCTGGTTTGAATAAGCGTCATTAGGCAACTGTATGCCCTTTATCGGGCTGCGCCCGCAGACTCCCAGATGATTGGCAGAAACCCCCTCGAAAGTTGGCTATTTGGCCAAGAAAAGCTCGAGGTTGTCAAGGTAGCTTTCCATGCCCTGACGGCTGGCCTCGGCCTGTTCGGCAGGCATCTCACCAAACTGCGCAAAGCGCACCCAAGTCTTCTCGCCGCGAGGCTCAAAGTCGATGACAATCTTGTGAAAAGGAGTGTTCATGTCCTTGGCCACGAACTCGGCTTCATCCTGGCTGTAGTGGAGGGTGTGTTCGAGCTTCGCCAGAGGTTCAATCGCCAAGTAGCGGCCCCAGAAGTAGGCATTGAAGCCGTTGGCCGAAACATCGACGCCGATAGCCCAAATGCCGCCGACTTCGGTCTCAGAAATTGCCGAGTTAGGCACCACGCTCAACATGGTTGGGCTGTACCACTTCTCGAGCTGAGAAGGCGTCGTCCAGGCGTTCCACATAGTGTCGAGACCGGTCGTGTATTCACGTTCGACCGAGTATAGAAATTCGTGCTTCATGGCTGCCCTTCAATTTGTTGCTATAAGCCTAGAGGCTAGTAATCATAAGAAAAACTTGAACCTTCATCCAACCCACCTGCTGGTAACCTGCAACTACTTTCGACGATGAAACAGGGGTTTCCATGGCGGCCGTAAACCTTGGCAGCAGCACCACAACCAAGATCACAAATTACCCTTTGAACGCCTGGTATGTGGCAGCCTGGGACCACGAGGTGACGCGCACTCCCCTGGCCCGAACAATCTGTGACCGCCCACTAGCTCTCTACCGAACCGAAGATGGCAAACCGGTTGCTCTGGCCGATGCCTGCTGGCACCGGCTCGCACCGCTTTCGATGGGCAAGGTTGTCGGCAAGGACGGCATTCAATGCCCCTACCATGGAATCATCTACAACTCGGCGGGGCGCTGCACCTCGATGCCCGCCCAAGAAACCATAAACCCAAGCGCGACCGTGCCTTCTTTCCCGGTTGTCGAGCGCTATCGTTTCGTTTGGGTATGGCTGGGAGACCCGGCCCTTGCCAACCCCGACACCATTCCTGACATGCACCAGATGGACCACCCCGACTGGGTTGGTGAAGGAAAGACCATTCACGCCGACTGCAACTATCAACTGATCGTCGATAACTTGATGGACCTAACCCACGAGGAATTCGTGCACGGTTCAAGCATCGGCCAAGAAGAACTCAGTGAGTCAGATTTTGTAACGACCCACAGCGGCAACACGGTTACTGTCACGCGATGGATGAAGGGCATCAATCCCCCGCCGTTCTGGAAGAA
>JACCDN010225819.1_pt1 | contig 17747 bp, 16 predicted proteins | sample 7441691 | NCBI WGS metagenome assembly JACCDN01 (sample SAMN15323439, study PRJNA562643) | freshwater metagenome | isolation source: river surface water | place: USA:Blue River Watershed | collected 2017-08-16
CGGTGCCAATGCTTTCAGGGTGAAATTGTACGCCTTCAATGAGAAAGTTATGATGTTGAAGACCCATAATATAGTTATCATCAAGCGTGCGAGCAGTAATTATAAGCTCTGGCGGTAGTGTCGTTTCCTCAGCAATGAGTGAGTGATACCGTGTGACAGGCATCGGATTGGCTAAGTCTCGAAAACAGCCTTTGTTGGTATGTTCAACTTGGCTGGTTTTACCATGCATAAGATGCTTTGCTTTTACGACATTGCCGCCGAAATATAAAGCAATGGCCTGCATGCCAAGGCACACACCAAAAATCGGTAATTTGTCTTTGAAGTGTTCGAGCAGCTCTAAATAGCCACAGTTTTGTGGATGACCTGGTCCGGGCCCAAGCACAATGCAATCATATTGTGCTTGCTCAATGGTGAGGATATTGATCTTATCATTGCGCATCACCACAACTTTATGCCCCAATGAAAGTAAATATTGGTAGATAATATGGACGAAGCTGTCGTAGGCATCAATGAGCAAGATTTTCATTTTTCAATTCCTTACCGGTAATTGCTAAATAAGGCGCACTCATTTTGCTGATGGTTTCATTCCATTCAGCCTCTTTTTTTGAGTCAATGACAATACCCGCTGAAGCACGAATACTGTAAGTGCTATTTTGATATAACGCAGTGCGAATACAAATAGCCATTTCAATATTACCGCGGAAATCAATAAGGCCAATAGCACCGCCATAAAGGCCTCGGCGAGTCTTTTCTGTAGATTCAATTAATTCCATAGCCCGAATTTTGGGTGTGCCTGTGAGTGTCCCTGCTGGAAAGCTTGCGGCAATTACATCATAATGATCAGCAGCAGGGGCTAAGTGGCCAATCACATTTGAGACAATATGGAACACATGCGAATAGCGTTCAATTACCATATATTCTGTCACTTGCAAGCTGCCTGTTTGGCAAATGCGACTAATATCATTGCGAGCAAGATCAATCAGCATCAAGTGTTCAGCACGCTCTTTGGGGTCGGTAAGTAATTTATCTTGCTGAGTTTGGTCTTCTGCTGGTGTGGATCCACGTTTAATTGTGCCGGCAATGGGGCGAATGGTGATCGTTTTATCCTTCACATTAACGCACAGTTCTGGGCTAGCGCCAATAATCGTTATACCATCTAATTCGGTAAAATACATGTAAGGTGAAGGGTTTAGTACTCGCATACGTTGATACACTAAAAAAGGATCAATGTGCGATTGGATTTGAATTTCATGACCAAGTTGGATTTGATATATATCACCTTGGCAAATGTGTTCAAAGGCTGTATCTGTCCAGGTGAAGAATTCTTCTTGGGTAATCGTGTCTCTTACATTCATTGGTGCAGGAATGGGGCGATCCAAAATGGTAATATCATTGTTTTCTGCTATGTTAAGCAGCGCAAGAATTTCGGCTTCGCTATATAATTTTTTGTCTTGAATATCAGCAAACTGATTGAGAATGAGGTAGGAATGGTTGCTTGCTAAATCCGTATAAATCACCCCTTGATAAATGGTCAATAATACAGAGGGTAAGGATTGATTATCTGCAATTATTTTTGGTAAGGTTTCAAAATGGCGCACAGCATCATAAGTCAAATAACCAAAAGCACCAAACCGATAAGAAAGATCAATATTACAAGCATCATAATCGATGTCAAATCGGGCTTCGAATTCACGTAATAACTCAAGAATTGGGCGTTGTTCATTTTTACTAATCTTTAAAGTAAACAGCGGATTAAAACCAATGATCGATTTACGGCAGTCGTTCCTGGGTCCGGCTAAAGACTCTAGTAAAAACAATTCATCACGTTTGAATTGTGTTGATAGTTTGCAGTACCCTTGGAGTACATCAATGGGTGTATCCAAGGGAATGACAGTATTTTTAACCTTCATAATTGATAACATTGTTTTAATGTTGTAATGCTATATCATTACAAAGGGTGTGTCAAGCAAACAGTTCTTTGTTATGGAAATGGTGATGAGCCAACTTCTCCAATAGGGGTATATCTGTTGGATGAGCTAGGGCATTGCATTCCAGTCGTTGTGTCATTAATGCACGCATAAACGATTACTTTAGTGTTAACGGTTGTTTTTCCTGTTATTGTTGTCACATTCACTTGCGGTAATTTAAGAGCTACTGCAGACTCGGGAGCTACCACTTGACCGCCAATGACCAATGGAAAAGTGACCTGCGATAACGGCTTGTCATTTGAAAATGGCCACACATAAAATTGAGTTTTACTTGGTTCATCAGCAGGAATATCCCATTTTGCTATTAAAGTACAGTTTTGGCCATCACAACTAAAGTTAGAGTTGCCGGTGACAGAAACAGGTAAAAGTTGTATGCCAGTTGGTTGAGAGGCAGTGCCAACTACTTGCGGGCCAATGCCGTAACTATTGGTACTGCTGGGGCAATCATAACCTATGGCTTTCGAGCCTCCCCCCGGGATGCAAGCATAGACAATAACTTGATTAATTGTTTTAGGGGCTGTACCAGTAAAGGGGAATGTGATGTTAGTTTGGGTTGTGCCATAATTGAGAAGAGGTTGGCCCGTCAGAACGGCGGAGGTGCTTACTGGAGATGGCGATGGTAATATAAAATATTTCACTGCGGTATCTTGATAGGCAGGAATACTCCATTTAGCAGATAACGTACAGGTTTTAGCAGTGGTATTGCAACTAAACCCGGTTTGTTTAACATTGGTCACAGGTTGGATGTCGTTGGGGGGTGGGGTTGGCGTATAATTTGGGCCAGGGCTTGGTACGGTTAAATTTCCAACACTTTCGAAAGTGATAATAACAGGGGGTTCTTGTGAACCAGCATCGCTATTGGGAATGGAAAGCGTTCCATCTTGCTTGAGTACATCATCATAAGCAAAAGCATAAACGTGATTTGCAGCAAGGCTGTGAATGGCCTGAGCGTATAAATCATACCATGGCCCGATGCCCGTTGGGGTTTGGCTATAAGCATTATATTTATTCTTCAAGATGCTATTTGTGGTGTAGTAATTAGTGTGGGCACTTGTGAATAAATTATTGATAGTTGTTCCCCCAGGGGCGGGTAGTAAGCCAATAGAGAAGGCAGCGGTTAAGTTTTTCACAATTACACTGCGAACCGTACCATCTGGGGTATCGAGGGGTGCTTGGCCTGGGCCAAAAAAGTCATTGGAACTGGCTTGGCTCAAGTCAATATTGATACTCATTTTATCTTGAGGTTTTGCCGCCTCATTGGTGAATATAAATTGCTTGCCTACAACATATCCTTTGAATATATAGGCATTGGGATCTGTTCCGCTGCCAAGCTTTTGATACTCCGGGTATTTGGGGGAGTCAACTTCGCTACAATTAACGATAATGGCATTGCTAGGGTCGCTATAGAACTGAATTAAAGCATTCACATAGTTAAAGCCATAGCCATCTAATGCGGTGAGGTAATTGTTGTTAAAGTTCGCAGAAGTGTTGGGGGCGTTAACGCGAATAACAGTATTTGTGTGCGAAAAAGCATCTTTTGCAATGAGGGCTTGCCAATTGCTATTGCCATTTTTCGTTAAAAAGTTTTGAATGCCATTTACTATTTGATCACGCGTTTGATTGGTGTAACCATTTAGCTGCGTACCGGCAGTATTAGTATATGAAAGGGCAATGGGTAGAGAAAAGTCATCAACCGAAGTGGTGTCGATCCAGAAAACTTGTTTATCATCGTAGGTATATTCAAATTTGTCATAGATTAGATTGTAATTTCCATCGCTCGGATTTGATAAGCTGGGCGCTTGAATGCTGGCAGTGCCGTCCGCAGCACGTGTCATTGGCATATCCATAGGATCATTAAGCGAAACGAAAGCCCTGCCACTAATTACTTGAGGAATATAAATTAATAAAGGCTTTCCTGGGTTGGGAGTAAGTTGTTTTATGCTGTAGGAATAATTGTTGATTTTGGTATTCAGTGTTACATTGGTGCAACTTGCCATCCAAGCATTATAATTAGTGACACTAGTGGAGGTAAGTGACATGACGCATTCAGGGTTGGGAGTTGTAAGTTGTTTGCCAGTTAAAAGGAGGTATACGTCTGTCACTCCTTTTGTTGCAGCGCCAGGGCCTACATTATTTTGGATTTCAATTGGGAAATAACCAGCTTTGCTTGGTACAGTCAAGATAGATGCACTTTGAGAGGCTCTGGATGTTGGAGCGCTTCCACATCCTGTAATTAATAACGCAGTGCTTGTGATAAGGGCAATTTTTTTTATTTGGGTGATAGGAGCTTTCATTGTGGATCCTTTGATAAATTTTAATATAAATTTAAGCTTATCTTATCATCATAGATAATGCAACCAGAAGTGAGTAGTAACAAAAATGCATCCTGGTTTGTGATTTGTTAGAATGGCAAGGTTCCTTAATCATTCAAGAGAGTTATGCATATTGATTTGAAAATTTTAAATAAAGCATTTTATGAAGAGTTTCCTTTACCAGCACATGCTACAATGGGTTCAGCAGGGTTAGATTTGCGTGCAGCTATTGCTCAGGCTTTGGAAATCAAAGCAAGGGAGACCGTACTCATCCCCACTGGAATTGCCATGCATTTGGACGATCCACGTTTTGCAGCGCTTATTCTGCCGCGTTCTGGTTTGGGGCATAAAAATGGGATTGTATTAGGAAATTTAGTGGGATTGATTGATTCAGATTACCAGGGGGAGCTATTAATTTCTTGCTGGAATCGGAGCAATAACACCTTTACAATTCATAAAGGTGATCGTATTGCTCAATTAGTCATTGTACCGGTAGCGCAAGCAACTTGGAATGTGGTTGAGGATTTTGCTGCTTCTAAGCGAGAAGCGGGTGGTTTTGGTTCAACAGGAAAAGGATAATTATGTTTCGTTTAAATTTAGAAATTTTACCCAAACATGCACATGTGTTTCGGACCTATGATATTCGCGGCAACACTGTACAAGATTTAACTGCAGATTTAGTGCATGATATTGGCTTGGCTTTGGGTAGCGAAGCTCAAGCTCAGGGTGCAACAACAATGATCGTGGGACGTGATGGGCGACTTTCTAGTCCAAGTCTGCATAAAGCATTAACAGAAGGTATTTTAGCGACAGGTTGTAATATTATAGATATTGGTATTGTACCATCGCCTTTGCTTTATTTTGCAACTCATAAACTTTCTAGTAGTTCTGGTGTGATGCTAACAGGGAGTCATAATCCTAAAGATGACAATGGATTGAAAACCGTTATTATGGGCAAAACACTTACAGAAGAACAGGTGCAAGGAATTTTACAGCGCATTCAGAAACGTGATGTAGTCACTGGTAAAGGCAGTTTGACGTATTATGATAATATTGTTGATGATTATATTGCCGATGTGGTCAAGCGCGTGCCATTGAAGAAGAAGCTTAAAGTGGTGGTTGATGCGGGTAATGGCGTTTCTGCATTGGTTGCGCCCAAGCTCTATCGGGCAATGGGCTGTGAAGTGACTGAGCTTTTTTGTACTGTGGATGGTAATTTCCCTAATCATCATCCTGACCCATCTAAACCTGAAAATTTAAAAACGCTGATTGAAACGGTGAAAAAAATAGGCGCTGATGTAGGGCTTGCCTTTGATGGAGATGCCGACCGTTTGGGGTTAGTGACACCTAAGGGTAAAATGATTTATCCGGATCGGCAATTGATGCTTTTTGCGCGCGATGTGTTAAAACGTCAACCTGGCGGAAAGATTGTCTTTGATGTGAAGTGTTCGAAGTTTTTAGGGGATGTAATTAGTAAAGCGGGAGGGGTGCCCATTCTTTATAAAACTGGGCATTCTCTCATTAAGAAAAAGATGTTGGAGGAAGATGCAGTACTTGCCGGGGAAATGAGCGGGCATTTGTTTTTCCGCAATAATTGGTATGGCTTTGACGACGGCGTTTATTCTGGTGCGCGGGTCTTGCAAATTATGGCTGAAGATGGTCGGGATTTAGATACAATTTTTAGTGAAATTCCTGATAGCATTTCTACCCCTGAATTGAATGTATTGATTCCTGATAGTGAAAAACATGGTTATGTAAAAATACTGCAAGATCATGCAGATGAAGCTTTTCCAGGTGCGAATATTGTCACGATCGATGGCTTACGTGTTGAATTTAAAGAAGGTTGGGGCTTGGTGCGAGCATCTAATACGACGCCGATGTTAACTTTGCGTTTTGAGGCTGATACTGATGCCAATTTACAGGCCATTATTACCAAGTTTAAGGCTTTTATGTTGAGGTATCGGTCAAATTTAGTAATTAATTTTTAAGGAAGGATGAATATGCAATCACTACGTCAATATCATGTGGATTTATGTCGTGAAGATATTAAAGGAACAAAATATGCCATTGTGGCGGGGGATCCTCAGCGTGTACCAAACCTTGCTAAAGCTTTTGATCAAAATGCAGTTGAGTTAACGAATCATCGTGGTTATGTCAGTTATCTTGCTTATTGTAAAGGTAATCCTATTTTGATTGCTACTTTAGGAATTGGCGGTCCTTCAGCATCGATTGTCATTGAAGAGTTAGCGAATATTGGTATTGAGTATTTTATTCGTGTAGGGACTTGTGGTGCGATTCAGCCCAATATTAATCTTGGAGACCTTATTATTACCAAGGCTTCGGTTCGCTTAGATGGGGCTTCAAAAGACTATGCACCGATCGCGTATCCAGCAGTGGCCTCTTATCATCTGACTGAAGCGATTGTTCATGCCGCGCGTGATGTGCAAGCGCCTTATCATATTGGTATTACTGCCTCAGCAGATACATTTTACCCCGGACAGGAACGTTATGATAATCATAATCGCTATGTGTTGCGTTCTTTACAAGGTTCTTTGCATGAGTGGCAAAAATTGAATGTACTTAACTTTGAAATGGAGTCGGCGACATTGTTTACTTTAGCCAGTGTATTTGGGTTACATGCAGCTTGTTTTTGTGGTGTTGTAGCTAATCGGACACAGTCAGAGGCGCCACAAACTAACTTTTTGGAAGTTGCACGCGGCAATTGGGAGAAAGTGATGGTGCGTGCAATTGAACGTCATATGGAATATGTGAAAGAAAGAGGAATATTTTTATGAAAATAGGCGACTCAGTTCCAAATTGTAGTTTTGCAATGACCGATGGTAAAAGCCATACCTTGAACGATTTTATTGGCAAAACCGTAGTGTTGTATTTTTATCCTAAGGATGATACGCCTGGTTGCACAACAGAGGCTCAGGGCTTTCGTGATCATATTACTGATTTTGCTAAAAAGAATACCGTGATTATTGGTGTATCTAAAGACAGTGAAAAAAGCCATCAGAAATTTCGTCAGAAATACTGTTTACCTTTTGAGTTGATTATGGATACCGACGGCGTTTTGTGCGAGGCCTTTGGAGTGTGGAAAGAAAAATCCATGTATGGCAAAAAATATATGGGTATTGAGCGTAGTACTTTTTTGATTAATCCAGAAGGTAAGTTAATTAAAGAGTGGCGGAAAGTTTCAGTCATAAATCATGTACTTGAAGTATTGAATACAATCCCGTAGTTTGTTTTACATTTGTTTCGTTATTTGCTAATAAGGAAGGGATCATGATCAAAGCAGTTTATGGTGTTGCCCAAAATGGAGAAAGAGTAAAACTGGATTTTAATGAAGTTATCTTTGTAAATGATGCGGGTTGCGAAATTAATGTTCGTACTATGAATTATCATCCGGACAATTTAGATTTGTATATGCAGTTGATATATGATTCGGAGAAAAAACAGATGGAATATTTTTACATGGTTCCCGGAGCTTGTAATTTAATGATGGTAAAAGCCCTAAAACGTACTAGAAAAGATGGGTTTTCTAGTATGAAAGGATCTCAATCATGATTAAAGAAATTTATGGGGAGACTGCTGCAGGTGAGAAAGTCAAACTAGATTTGGTCAAGTTATTTTTAGTAAATGATGAGGGGCTTGAGGTTGAAATTAGTTTGCCAACGAAGCATCCAGATGATCTGGATATTTCTTTGTATCTCATCAGTGATGAAACGCGAGAGAAGTCTCGCTATTTTAATGTGTATCCGGGATCACAGAATTTACTACAGTTAAAAATTATGGAAGAACCTACAGCAGTATTTATAGAAAGTGCAAACAAGGAGTTTAATCGTTGAGTTTATTAACAGACATTAAAAGTTTAACTCAGGAAGCTTTTGCGAAAGCGTTTCCTGCCTATACATTTGCCTTGAATGATATTGAAATTACCCAAGCAAAAGATACTAAGCATGGTGATTATCAATGTAACAGTGCGATGCGTTTTACCAAAGTTTTAGGCAAGAATCCCCGTGAGATTGCTGAAAGTGTAAAAATTATTTTGGCGACAAGTTCGATGTTTAGCGAGCTTAGCGTAGCAGGACCTGGATTTATTAATTATCGGCTCGCCCCAAAAATATTAGAAGTGCGCGCACAGGCCATGCTAGAGGACAAGCATTTGGGCTGTGATACGAGTCATCCTGAGAAAGTGATTATCGATTTTTCAAGCCCCAATGTGGCCAAAGAAATGCATGTAGGGCATCTGCGTTCAACCATCATCGGCGATTGTTTAGCGCGCTTGTTTGAGTTTTTAGGGTATGAGGTATTACGGCTTAATCATATTGGCGATTGGGGGACGGCTTTTGGTATGCTCATTTGTCATATTGAAGCAGTGGCACCTGATGTGCTCACAGGTAGGCAAACTGCCAATTTAACTGACTTAATGATCTGGTATCGTGAATCCAAACAACGTTTCGATGCTGATGAAACCTTTAAGAAAGCAGCGCAATTGAAAGTCGTGGCCTTGCAACAGGGTGATCCTAAAGCTTTGAAGGCTTGGCAGGTTATTTGTGCGATTTCTGAAGCGGCGTATCAAGAGATTTACGATTTACTTGATATTAAGATCACAACGCGAGGGGAGTCTTTCTATAATCCTTTCTTGGCGGAGACTATCCTTAAACTCAATGATAAGGGTTTGATTACCGAATCTGCAGGGGCAAAGTGTATTTTCATTGAGGGTTTTACAGGCCAAGAAGGTGAACCCTTGCCTTTAATCGTACAAAAATCGGATGGTGGATATGGTTATGCCAGTACTGATATGGCGGCCATTTGGCATCGTACACAGGTTGAAAAAGGTCAGCGTTTGTTATATGTGATTGATGCGGGGCAGGGAACGCACATGGCAATGGTTTTTGCTGCAGCCAAAAAAATGGGATATGTGAATGATCAAGTGCGTGCAGAGCATGTTCCTTTTGGTTTGGTATTGGGTGCGGATGGTAAGAAATTTAAAACGCGTTCGGGTGAAACTGAAAAACTTATCGATCTTTTAACTGAAGCTATCAATGAGGCTGAGGTGATCTTGAAAGAACGTGGTACGCCTGTGGAGGAAATCCCGACCATGGCACATGCCTTGGGTATCAATGCGGTGAAATATGCCGACTTGTCGTCAAATCGGGCTCAAGATTATCAATTTAGCTATGAGCGTATGCTCCGTTTTGAGGGTAATACTGCTGCATATATTATGTATAGTTTGGTACGGGTATTGAGTATTCAAAGAAAGGTGGGCGCTATCATTCCGGCACAGGCGAAGTTCCAACTTGAGCACCTTTCCGAAATTGCCTTAGCTATGCATTTATTACAATTTTCAGAAACAATTGATTATGTAGCGCGTGAATTATATCCACACCGTTTGACCGATTATCTCTACCAGTTGGCGAATACTTTTAATGCCTTTTTTCGCGATTGTCGTGTCGAGGGGGACCCTAACGAAGCTTCACGGCTAGCGTTGCTAGAGCTTACTGCACGTGTCTTTAAGGCAGGAATGCAGCTTTTAGGGCTTACACCTTTAGAGAGGATGTAGCTGTTTCATGTTGTTTTTTAAAGGTTTCTAATAAGAAGTCGATCAGTAGACGTGTCTTATCATTCTTGGGCAAAGAGGGGTAACATAAATAAATCGTGGTTTGCTTTTTTTCAGTATCTAAGGGTAAGATTTGTAATTTCTCGGTTTTTAATAGATCTTGTACAAAAAAAGACATGCCCCACAGAATGCCAATGCCCGCAACTGCTGCATCTATGAGCTGTAAGGGGTCTGAGCTTTTAATTCGGGCATTCACATGGATTTTATGTGAGCCAAACTCCCAGACTCCTTCGGGATGTAAGACCGTATTTACAAGACAATCGTGTTCAGTAAGCTCAAAAATAGATTTAGGAATGCCATGCGTTTTAATATATTGGGGGGCGGCAATTAATTGCCGGCAACCACTAAATAAAGCTTCGTAGTTGAGTTTACTATCAATAAGTTTATAGCTGGTAAAAGCCAGATCTGCCTCGTTGTTATTCACTAAAGATGACGCAGCATGCTGAATTAGCTCAATTGAAATTTTGGGATATTGTTGTAGAAAAGTAGTCAGATGATCAAGCAGAAAATAATGCGCTACGATATTGGCAATAGCAATTCGGATGGTTCCGGAGGGCTCTGTGCTTTGATCTTTTAATTCTTTAGCGCAATTAAATTTATGAAGAATTTCTTTAGCAAGCGGGTAAAAGGCTTTACCTTGATCAGTAAGGTTTACTTGGCGTGTGGTGCGATGGAAAAGTTTAAAGCCTAGGCTTTGCTCTAGTTTGTAAATTATTTTGCTTAAAGTCGCAGGAGATGTGTTCATTTGCCAGGCAGCAGCTGAGAAGCCTTGGTATTCAACAACTTTGGCAAAAATTTCTAAAGCCTGAATTCGATCCATTATTTCCAAATTAGCAATAATTTATTGCATTTTAACATATTTATCCTGAAAATAAAATTATTTATAATTAAATAAAATTTTTATTTATATTTTTGCGGGAAAAAATTAAGGAGAAGGAAATGTTAGCACAAGATACTAAAAAAGAAAGTTTAAATTTCAAATTAATAAAAGAGGCCTTGAATGCATTAGTTGCAGCGGGAACAGGAGCAATTGCTGCAGGGGGTGATTTTGCAACAGAGGAAGATGGTAGCAATGCACAAGTTATGTTTTGGACGCTTTTAACCGCGCAAGTGGTAGAACGAGGAATGAATTTGTATTATGGTCGTTCACAAAATGCTTTAGAGGTTACAGGAAAAGCTGTAGGTGCCTCTACATTAGCAACAACAGCTTATTTAGGCGCAACTGGAACATTGACGCGAAGTGACTTTGTTGAAACTTTTGCGCCATTTACTACCGCAATTGCTGTAATTGATTCTATTCGTGCAGCAGGTGCAGCAGGGTTAGATCGTACAGGCTTAAGTGGGGTGTCACGATTTGCTGCGGATACGGTATTAAGAGTGGGTTCGGTGTTTGCTGGGGTTTGGTCGGGCCCGGCAATGATGGGTGGAACACCGACTGATACTGCAGAAGCTGCTTTCGGAATTCCTTTTGCTGTTGGTACGGCTGCAAGTGCTCTTTCTGATAAAGCAATAACTTGGGCGTATGGTCTATGGAGTGCAAGAGGAGTAGTTACTGATCAGGCTGCTGATCCTGATGGTAAATGTACAGTAACGCAGTCATTATTGCCAACGGTATGAGTTATACTTCTAGCAAAAGCGGTGCATTTTGATAAAAGATCTGCTAAAATGCTAAAAAATTCGCCAGATTGATTGTTGATGACCAAGAAAATTTTATTTTGCGCTTTGAGCCTGTTATTAACGGCCTGCGCAACAGCACCTGCGCCAGAAGCAACAACTACTGCTTTAAGCGTGGAAAACGTTTCTACAGCAGTTCCTTCGCAAGCACAAATAAACTCAGAAGTTCAAGTTTTTGCCAAGAATTTCGCTAAAGAAAATGTGATGAGTTATCAAGATATCATGGCTATTTTAAATCAGGCTCAAGTTCAACAATCAATGATTAACTTGATGAATCAGCCTTTAGAAAAGTTGTCTTGGGCACGTTATCAAGATTTATATGTTCGCCCCAGCTTGGTGAGTGGTGGAGTGAATTTTTGGAATGAAAATGCAACGCTTTTAGCAAGTGCATCCAAGCAATATGGCGTTCCCTCGCAATATATTGTAGCCATTCTAGGCGTGGAAACTGTCTATGGTAAAAATCAAGGTAAATCACGGGCCATTGATGCTTTGTATACCCTGTCATTTTATTATCCTCGTCGAGCCGCATTTTTTCAGAATGAATTAGCCGCGTATCTCATTATGACCAATGAGGGTGGGTTTGACCCTCTGACTATGCGGAGTTCTTATGCTGGTGCTTTAGGTATGCCGCAGTTTATGCCCTCTACGTATCGTCAATATGCGGTTTCAGTTTCTAGAGGATATCCTAATCTCTTTACTAGTCCTGGGGATGTAATTGGTAGCATAGGTAATTATTTGAATAAAATGGGCTGGCAGGCAGATGCGCCAATTATTGTGCCGGCGCGATTTAGCAAAAATGTTAAATTAACGGGTAGCTTGCGAAATGATACTTTAACTTTGGAACAATTTAAAGCAGCAGGTATTCATGCGGAAATAAAATTGCCTGGAAATTTAAAGGCGTGTCTCATTAGCTTTGATGGTAAAAATGGTATTGAATATTGGCTTGCTTTCCATAATTTTTATGTGATTAAACGGTATAATTCTAGTAACCTTTATGCTATGTCGGTGTATCAGTTGGGCAACAAGATTTTACAGCAAAGGATTCTTGATCAGATTCCCGCGCATCAAACCAGGAAGAGTACGGCAGGCTACAAAAAGCCAAACACCCAGCAGGGAAAAGGTCAGGAGCGTGCCGTAGCCAGTAAAGACGCTCAATCCTAAAATTCTACCTAATTGGAGCATTGCTAAAGTATAAACGCCCAAAGGGAAGGTAAAACTCCAAAACGTCATATTATAACGCAGGCCCTGACGGAAGTAATACAAAGTGATGCTTACGGCCATGATAAAAATCCAGGTGGCGAATCCACATAAAATTAGAACAAAGACAATACTGAGCTGTTCTGAAGCTAGGCCAAGTGTCATTAGGCCTAAAGCCCCCATTCCAATGGGGCCCAAAGGCAACCAAATAGTTGCACCTAATTCTGTTGCTGGTAATTTGTGAAAAACCATGCGTTGAAAAAGAATACCGATGATGATAAAAGCCAGAGGTACAGAAATGCCCCAGAGCATATAACCGATGATAATGAGTGGTAGAGCCATGTGATAGTCCAAATGTTGTGCAATAATCCCTGCGCTGGATGCGGATACTTCGCAAGCAACAAAAGGTAGGAGCCAAATAGCTGTCATTGTTTCTAGTTGGTGCTTGTGATGAATAAACATGAAGTAAGGGATAATACATACCACCAGAACTGAAAGGCAAGTGTTAAAATACCAGAGGCCAGTTGCGATATTGACTGCAATCATGCCCCATTGAGGTAACCCAAACAGAACAAAGCCATTTACAATGGTGGTGAGCCCCATAGGTAAGCAACCGAGGAAAAAAGGCAACGAAGAATGTTTTAAAAGTTGTACATGCAATTTAGGATAAAGCACAATACTCGTTAGCCATGTACCAAAAAACAACAAAAAGAGCACAATATTAAACCACCACAAACCCATGGCTAAACTATGAAGGAAAATATTTTGGTGTGGTAATTGTTCTAGGCAGATCGAGGTGATCCCGGTGCCCATGTTTACTGCGAACCAATTGGGTGTGAAATGTTGAATTAAAGACTGCAAGTTAGAATGATGGGAGAAAGGGCGCATCAGATGTCAGAAGGGTAAAAGTATGCTATAGTTTTGGATTGTAGCATATCTTTATGTTAAATTTAATGTCAGACCTAATAGACACGCATAAATGGCGTCAAAGTCTTACAAAAAAATCGCGCAAACAGTTTTCTTTATCACTGTGGCGACGACGTTTCTTTTTTTGGAGTGGAGGTCTATTGACAGGGTTGGTAGCGGTTTTATTTACAGTGCTATGTAATGATTGTGACCGTTGGTTTGGCCTTTTTGCCAAGGCCCATCCATATTGGCCTTTCTTTATTACACCCATTGGTTTGGTTGTAATTCTTTTGCTGGTCACGAAACTCTTTCCTGGGAGTGAAAGCAGCGGTATTCCTCAAGTCATTGCAGCGCTGCATGTGAAGAATCCTAATGAGAGAAAGAAGTTGGTTTCTTTGAAAATTGCTGTGGCTAAGTTTTTTCTCACAGCCTTGGGATTTTTAACCGGAGCTTCGATTGGTCGTGAAGGGCCCACGATTCAACTTGCAGCTTCTATCATGAATTCATTACGCCATTTTGCTAATTTTAAAGCATTGGATTTACAAAAAGGGTTTTTATTAGCAGGAGGAGCTGCGGGGATTGCAGCTGCTTTTAATGCACCTTTGGCAGGAATTATGTTTGCCATTGAAGAGTTGAGTAGTTCGTTTGATAAGGTATTTAGTGGGGTGCTAATTACAACCGTTGTATTAAGCGGGGTTGTTGCACAAACGCTTCTTGGTAATTATGCTTATTTTGGGATGAGTTCTGCGAGCTTAAATTTAATTCATGGAGGCTGGTGGGTAATGTTTGTCACAGCAGTGCTCGGTGGAGCTTTAGGGGGATTTTTTAGTTTTTTAATTTTAGCGCTTTCTCGTTTTTTTAAACCTTTACGACTTTCACAACGAGTGCTGCTAGTTTTATTCTTGGGGTTTTTAATTGCAGGGCTTGGTTTTGCAACTCATGGTATGACTTATGGCAGTGGCTATAATGCAGCCAAAAATCTTATTGATAGCGGAGATGGTATTAACTGGTGGTATGGCCCGGCAAAAATGTGTGCAAATATTCTAGCGTTTTTAACAGGAATTCCTGGGGGCATTTTTGCTCCATCGCTTTCTGCAGGAGCTGGGTTCGGGGGATTGATTAGCCATTTTTTCTCTCCAGGTTATAAAGAGGCCATTATTATTTTAGGAACAGTTGCGTATTTCTCTGGAGTAGTACAAAGTCCCATTACTTGCTTTGTGATTGTCTTGGAAATGACAGACAGTACCAATAGCAGTTTGGTGTTGCCGATTATGCTTACCTCTTTAATTGCTACGGCTGTTTCTCGTAGCATTTGTCATAAATCTCTGTATCATGTTTTAGCAGAGCGTTATCTTGATGCGATGCATATTCATCTGAAAAAATAACTAAGGAAGAATGATGAGTCAAAAAATTTTAGGACTAAAAGACGTTATTATCATGAGTGTGGTGGCCAATATGGGCATCCGTTGGTTACCGATTGCCGCAGGGATGGGACCCATCTCTCTCGTTTTTTGGGTGTTGGGTGCTTTGTTATTTTTAATCCCAATTTCTTTGATTGTAGCAGAACTTTCTAGTCGTTATCATGATGAGGGCGGGGCTTATATTTGGGTTCGTCACCAGTTGGGGGATGGTCCTGCTTTTATTGTCTCCTGGTTCTATTGGGTCAATAACTTATTTTTCTATCCTGCGATTTTAACTTTCTTTGCAACGAGTTTTACGTATGCATTTCATAAGCCTGAACTGGCCAATAGCGAAAGTTTTATCACTTGGACCGTGATTCTCACTTTTTGGATTGTTACATTGCTTACGGTGGCAGGCCTGAAACTCAGTAAGGGAATTTCCGAATTTGGAGGAATCTTTGGCAGCTTTTTAATTATCATGCTATTGATTGTGCTGAGCCTGGTGTCTTATGGGGTGTATCATCAAAGTGCTACCTCATTTAGCCTGCAGGATTTTAGTTTTAGTGGTGGTTTGGTAAATAATCTTTCTTCCTTATCAGTGTTGATGTTTGCTATGGCAGGGATTGAAATTATTCCTACGATTGCCAATGCAGTGAAAGATCCTGCGAAATCTTTGCCGCGTGGCTTGATTATTGCCGCTTTCCTAATTGTAACACTTTATCTGTTAGGAACGTTTGCGATGAATATTATGGCTAGTCCTAATGAAATTGCCAATACCACGGGCTTAATGAGTACTTTTCAGATCATTGGCGCGAAATTGCATTTGTCTTGGTTAGATCAACTCATGGCGTTGTTATTGGTGTTTGCGGAAATTGGAGCTTTAGTAGTATGGATTTTTATTCCGGTGATTATGTTCTTCAAAGCCACACAAAGAGGTATTTTGCCAGATTGGCTCCATAAGACCAATAAGAAGGACATGCCTGCAGCAGCTTTAATCTTTCAGGCAGTGATTGTAACTATTGTAATTTTGCTCACTACCTTTTTGCCGTCGGTAAATTTGATGTATCAAGTATTAGTATTGATGACAACGATTACTTATTTTATTCCCTATTTCTTTTTGATTGCTGCGTTCTTACGCTTTAAGCTCAAGGAGAAAGATAGCGGTGCTTATCAAGTGCCAGGCGGTAAGTTTGGCGTGATTGGCTTAAGTGTTTGTGTGGTTTTATCACTGGCTTTGGCTGTGGTGTTAAGCTTTGTCCCAACGAGCAATTTAACTACTACGCATGCACTGATTGTTTATGAAGCTGAACTTGGAGGTGGGCCAATTCTTTTGTTATTTATTGCATTAGGGTTATATTGGCGGGCGAAGAGAGATAAGAGGATATAATTCTTTTAAAGGTGCGGCTCACGCTCTGCAGCAGGAAGATCAATTACACCCAGCCAAGTCAAGGCGCTTCTTCCTATATCCCGATTTAGAAAAAACGGGCCATGAATTACTGCTCGATTGATTCTCTCAAGATTACTATCAAGAAATAGGGCTCCAGCATGGCAAAAAACTTGTTTGTCCTGAGTAAGCACTGCGGGGGAGGCGACACCTCCAGCCAAAAATCGATATTCGAGAGAAAAAGTTTCTTGCCTGAAATCGATTTGTCTTGTAAATTCGATGGTTGGGGAAAGAAACCCACAATCCCGTGCGATGGGATAGGCATCAAAAGACATCCCCGTAATATCGCCAACTACACGACCTTCTTGGCTTATGTGTGCAGAAGTCTCAGGGATTGTTATTGTTTGGATGTGAACACTCAGGGCATTATTTCTAATAGACAGTACAAGACCATTATCAAATCGAAAATGGTAACTTCCATCTGCTTGTGGTTCAATAGTGACAGGCGGGAGTGCTGCAGCCATTTTATTTCCTATTATCAATTTCGATAAAATAATATAAAAAAATTAATAATATGTCAACTGATTGCATTCGGCTTTAAAAATAGCCTCAGCAATATTATCCCCTTGTTTGGCAATTGCTTCACGATTCAAACCACGTAAAGCCATAATCGCTTGGTGAATTTCCTCTACAGGAAAATTGGCAGCAATGATTTTGCTGACCGTGATCCATTGCTCCAAACGCTCGGGGCGACGTAGATAATCAAGGGATCGTAAAAAATGAACTTTTTCTTCAGCGCTCATTGCGGAAAATTTAAGTGCTTTGGGTGTTTTGCTGCGAACGAGATGGGCTAAGTCTTCGAACTCTTTGGGAGCGGCGCGAAGATATTCTGCTTGAGCGCAAAGTATCGCAAAACGAATGAGCGGTTCCCTCGCCCCTTGTGGGAGAGGGTTTGGGTGAGGGGTAAATAAATGCGATACGGCTCCAATCGATTGCAAAACTTCAAAAAACTTTTCGGGATGATCCGTCTGCAATGCCCGATAAAGCTCTTGCCACACCCGTTCATCAGAAAGTTCTGCCAGGGCATTTTCAGCAATCATTTCTTGCATGAGCACTAAGGTTTCATCAGCAACTTTAAAATTAAACCTCCCTAAATAAGCAGCAAAGCGAGCGACACGTAAAATTCGTAATGGATCTTCGATAAAAGCAGGTGAAACATGACGCAGAATGCGATTTTTGAGATCTTGCTTGCCATGATAA
>JACCDN010737459.1_pt1 | contig 17745 bp, 11 predicted proteins | sample 7441691 | NCBI WGS metagenome assembly JACCDN01 (sample SAMN15323439, study PRJNA562643) | freshwater metagenome | isolation source: river surface water | place: USA:Blue River Watershed | collected 2017-08-16
AGCTAGTGCTTGATATTGATAAAGATTGTAAAGTTGCTGTATTTACTATTAAATTAGCATTGCCTGAAATTGAATTTAGACTTGCCTTAATATTGGCTGCCCCAGCAGAAATTGCAGTTACTACACCTTGACTATTTGTCGCATTACTAACAGTTGCCATCGGCGAATCAGAACTCCAGGTAACCAAATTAGTAACATCTTGCTTACTTTTATCAGAATATATAGCAGTTGCTTGAAATTGCGTTATAACTCCAATTGGAATACTTGAACTAGCCGGAGTTACCTCTATGGAAGAAATGGTTTTGCTTGTTTGAATTTTATTATTACTATTAGAACAGCTTAACACCCCGATTAATACTAATAAAATTAATATTAATCTTTTTATAAATAATTTTACATCATAAATTATATTAGTCAATGTTTTATATTCCATTTTACTTATTCCTATAACAGCAAATTATTTAAATAAAAGATTTTTATAATTATGCACAATAATTATTTATTATCTATATTAAATCTTTTATAAGTACTAGCTTATAATAAAATTATTATTTTAATTTATTCTGGTATATGACCATTATTATATACCAAATTTTGTCATATAAAATTAATTATATTTATTAACGCTTAAGGCTATGTCGTAAAATTAAAATAAAACTCTAGTAACATGTAAATTTTGTTAAAATAGTTTCCTTAAAAATAACCTTGAGTAAAAGGGCTATATGGATTTTAGTAGCAGATAATTTTCTAAAACAGTAATTATTACCGCAGTTCTTTGGTTTTTATCTTATGTTTTAAGTTATCGTTAGTTAACCAAAAAAACTATGGTTTATCAAACACTTAGAAAAGATGGCTACTTTGCAACAAAACCAATTTCACCCAATGATTTGACTTAAGTATATTTTAAAAATTTTTTCAATATTCCTAATTCAAAAAATGAAAAGTAAATTTATAATGAATAAATTAGCAAACCCTAATATATTTTCTTCATATGTTTATAATGAATAAATTAGCAAACCCTAATATATTTTCTTCATATGTATATAGTGGTCGCAGATGGCCACAAAAAAGATGGGCAAATGTTATTGTTTTGTTGAATTATTTGGGTAGATCAAATAAAGATCTTGTAATTAAAAATCCGGAACTAAAAAGTTTTTTTTCTTATAGATTATCATCTTCTGAAATAGCAATGTTAAGAAATATTATGAATAGTGACCATACTAATGCCGGTATTAGCATTAGATTCGTAAATGATGAAATATTAGAATGTGAATTTATTAAAACTCAAATTGGAGTAAAAAAAGTTATTGATGCTTTTTTAAGTGATACAACTCCAGAATATTTTAAACATAAAGATTTAAATGATATAAAAAACGAATACGAAAAATTACAATATTTTAATACACATATAACCATGGAACAAGGTAGTTTGTTATATAATGTATTTAATATATGTGAATTAGAACTAAAAAAACACAAGAATCTATCAAAATTATTTAGAATTACTTATTATCATGTTAATATACAAAATCAATTAATTAACACACCAGAATATATCAATATATTAAAATTGTATAATATTAATTCTTTTAAAGAAGATAATTTAGAAGAAATAAGGGATCAGATTACTCAAATTATGTTTAAATATATTGTAACCGCAGTAAACGAAATTTTTCCAAACATAAAAACATTTTTTATATATGATAAATAAACAAAATAATTTTATTGCCAAATTAATAGTCATGTGGTAAAATTTGATAATGTATTTTCATTAAGTTAAAGTTATAATAAATTACTTAATTTAATTATAACATTTCAAATAAAAAATAACATTTAATTTAATAAAAAACCTCTTTTTTTTAACTAAAAACTGTGTATAATCCTGCATTATTATTTTTTTAGAAATTTATATTAAAAACTAAAATTATGGAAAATTTAAATAAAGCAACTTTTATTGACCTTTATCAATATATGCTAGCTTCGCGAGAATCTGATTTAATTGAATCTGAATTAGTCAATAGCGGAGAAGCAAACTTTCTAGCTTCTAGTAAAGGACACGAAGGTAGCGTAATTTTAGCACCATTACTGCAAAAATCTGATTGGCTACATTGCCACTATCGTGATAAAGCTTTAATGCTAGCACGTGGTATAACAAATGAAATGTTTTTTTACAGTGCTTTAGCAAAAGCAGAATCTCATTCTAGTGGCCGGCAAATGGTCTCTCATATGAGTGCCCCAGAACTTAATATAATGAGCATTGTAGGTCCTGTAGGTAATAATGCTCTTCAAGCTGCGGGCGTAGCTCATGCAATAAAAGAACAAATTGATAATCCAATAGTTTTATGTAGTATTGGTGATGGTACTTCTCAACAGGGAGAGGTTTTTGAAGCAATAGCTGAAGCTAAAAGAAGTAATCTACCAATATTATTTTTTATTCATGATAATAATTTAGCTATTTCAACTCGTACGCAAGGTAAAACATTTTTTTCTCTACCTGGAGGAAAAATTGTAGATTCTTTTTATGATACTCCTATTACTTATTTGGATGGTACTCATCCTTATGAAGGATACGAGCAATTAAAAAACATTATTACTTCTATACGTACAACAAAAAGTCCACAAATTATTGTTTTTAAAGTTGATAGATTAGATAATCATTCTAATGCAGATAATCAAAAACTATATCGTGATGAAAATGAATTAGAATTAAGTAAAAAAAACGACCCCATCTATAACTCTTTTAATTTTTTAAAAAAACTAACTACAGAAGATTCATTAGAAAATATCAAAAAAGATACTATCGCTTCTGTAAGGAAAGCTATCGATATAGCCCGTTCTGGTAAAGAACCAAGGGCTTGTTATACTGCAGAAAAACCACTAAACCTTAATATTACTGAATATAGGGGTGATTTTGCAGCAGAAAATCGTTTAACTATGTTAGAAGCGATACGTCAAATATTCAATTATCATCTTAGTAATGATAAGAACATATGCTTATTAGGTGAAGATATTGAAGATGCCAAGGGTGATGTTTTCGGGATTACGCGTGGTTTATCTACAGCTTTTCCTAATCAGGTAAAAAATAGTGCCTTAAGCGAATCTACTATTGCTGGCTTAGCTTGTGGCTTAGCCTTAGCAGGTAAAAAACCAGTAGCTTTTATTCAGTTCGCTGATTTTATGCCACTTGCTTATAATCAAATTTTCACTGAAATTTCAACTATGTATTGGCGTACAAATGGCCATTGGCAATGTCCTGTTATTATTTTTGCTGCTTGTGGTGCTTATCGCCCGGGATTAGGACCATTTCATTCACAAACAAATGAATCGACTTATGCTCATATTCCAGGATTAGATGTATATATGCCCTCAAACGCTGCTGATGCTGCTGGTATGTTAAATGCCGCTTTCCAATCTGGTCGACCAAGCGTTTATTTATATCCTAAAAAACTACTTAATAATAAAAGTGTTCTTGATACAACCTCAGTGGATATTCAAAACCAAATTATACCTACTGGAAAAGCACGGATTGCAAAAGCTGGAACAGATATTACATTAATTGGCTGGGGTAATACAATCGCATTATGCCATATGGTTGCTGAATCTCTAGAAAATATTGCTATTGAAGCGGAAATAATTGACTTAAGAACCATAAAACCTTATGATATTAATACCATTCTTAAATCTGTAGAAAAAACTAGACATTTAATTGTTACCCATGAAGATAATATAACATGTGGCATGGGTGGAGAGATTTTGGCTATGGTCATGGAAAAATCTAAATACTCCATTAAAGCTAAACGGGTAGCACGTGATGATACTTATACCCCTTGTAATTATTCAAATCAATTGGAAATCTTGCCATCTTATGAAAAAATTCTTACAGCTGTTGCTGAATTATTAGATTTATCTTTAACTTGGAAAACTGAAGAAGACGAAGATAGTAATTCATATTTGGTAGAGGTAATCGGTGCTAGTCCATCTGATGAAAGTGTTTTAATTAATAAAATTCATGTAAAAATAGGCGATAGTATTAAGTCTGGTGATACTATTGCTGACATTGAAGCAAGTAAATCTATAGGTGAAATTTTATCTCCTCAAGCTGGAGTTGTTGAACAAATATATGTAAAAGAAACTGAATCTGCTCTAGTTGGCAATCCTTTAATAAGAATGCGTTTAGATCATATTGTACCTAAGACTGAAAAACAAAAAACAAAGCATGCTATTTTAAAACGTAAATCTCAAAGTACCACACTATCACAAAAAGTTTCTCAAGAGGTTTTTCCTGTAGGTTTATGTGTTCCGCATTTTAAAACTGGCTCAAAAAAAATAATGACTGAAGAACTACTAAAATATTTTCCTAATATTTCCTATGAAGATGTTATAAAACGAACTGGAATAGAAAATCGCTATTGGTTAGATAAAAACGAAAGCATAATAGATTTAGCAGCAAAAGCAGCTCATGAAGCTCTCTCTTCGTCTAATCTTCAACTATCTGATATTAATGGTATTATTTGTGCAACTTGTACCCCAGAAAAATATCAATCCCCCTCAGTTGCATGTTTAATTTTAAATAAGTTATATGAAATATACGGAGAACATATAATACCTGCATATGACATTAATGCTGCATGCAGTGGTTACATTTTTGCCTTGCAAAATGCAAAAGATTATTTACAATGCCGACCAAAAGAGCGAATACTATTAATTACTGCTGAAGCACTTTCTAAACATATTAATCTTAAAGATTTTGATACTGCATTTTTATTTGGTGATGCAACTACAGCAACTATTATTGTGGGTAATGATCATATCAATAATAGTAAGGCTATAATTAATCAAATTTATTTAGTAGCTAATGCAGAAAATGGGGATACTTTAAACGTTCCTATAGCTGAAAATGAAGGAATAACATTAAAAGGTAAAAAACTTTTTAATTTTGCCGTTAAAACTATGGCAAAAACTATGTTTAAATGCTGTCAGTTAGATGGTATAGAATTAAGTAAATTAGATTTAATAATCCCTCATCAAGCAAACCAAAGAATTATAAACTCTGTAGAAAATCATCTAAATATTAAGGCTGGCTCATTACACAGTAATATTGCTTCATATGGAAATACCTCTTCATGTACAATTCCTATTGCATTAGCTGAAACATTACCTCAAACCTCTAAAAATAATAGAGTAGCATTATGTGCTTTTGGTGGAGGATTTACTGCTGGAGCTGCATTATTAACTGTTATATAAAGCATTAAAGGTTACAAGTATTTATGAAAAGATTTTTAGCTAAAAAATATAATAACTTTAAAGTCAAGCATTCTATGAAATTTATAAATCAAGAAAATGTTATTGATTTAAGCTTAGGAGACTCTGACCTGACTACTGATTTAGAAGTAATAGAAAAAACTTTTATTGATACAAAAAAAGGCCATACTCATTATGCTAATCCATATGGGCTTTCTGAATTAAGATCCTTATTATGCAATTCCTTTATAAAAGACTATCAATTAAATTACGCAATTAATGAATGTTTAATTACAACATCTGGCAATCATGCCATTTGGTTAGCATTACATGCGATCATAAATAGGGGTGACGAAGTTTTAATACTTGAACCTTATTATCCATTTTATCCGCAACAAGTTAAAGCTGCTGGCGGTAAACCAGTTTTTGTGCAACTAGAAAGTTCTCGTGGATTTCATTTAGATTTAGATAAAATTATTAATAGCATTACTCCCAAAACTAAAGCATTAATTATAAATTCACCTAATAATCCCACAGGTTGTTGTTACACTAAAATTGAACTTGAAAAACTAGCAAAAATAGTAGTTAAGCATGACTTAGTTGTTATTTCTGATGAAATATATACTCATTTTTGCTACAAAGAAAAACATATTCCATTTTCAGCTATTAAAAATATGAGAGATCATACAATTTTAATCGGCAGCTTTTCAAAAAACTATGTAATGACTGGCTGGAGAGTAGGGTATATTTTTACTAATCCTGAATTAATTTTTATTATGAAAGAAATTAATGAGAATAATACTTTTACCTCCCCTACTATTTCTCAAAAAGCTGCCATACATGCATTAAACTCTCGTGATAGAATCCAAAAATATTTATATAATCAATTTAAAGAACGTTTATTTTATTTATACAATGAAATAAATAAAATTAACCCTTTAAAACCATTAAAACCTGAAGGGGCAATTTACTTATTTGTAGATGTTTCTAAAACTAAAATGACAGGTGAAGATTTTGCTAACCTTTTACTAGAAAAAGGAGGCGTCGCTGTAATTCCTGGTTATTCATATGGAAATAGCACCAAAAATTTTATACGTTTAACAGCCTCTAGAAATTTAAAAGAATTAGAAATTGCTACCTCAAAAATTAAAGAATTTGTTAATAAATTTATAATAAGAAAATAATTTTTTAATGCAATTAAATATTTATATTAATTAAATAACAAAATAATAATAAAAGTATATAATATTGGAGAATAATATTGTATACAGAACCTTTTAAATTAGTTTTTTAGGATTTATAAAAATGTCTATAAGAGTAGCAATCAATGGTTATGGTCGGATTGGACGTTGTGTATTACGTGCATTATATGAAAGTAACCATAAAGAAGCAATTACTATCATTGCAATTAATGATATGGGAACAGATATAACTATACATTCTCATTTAACTCAGTATGATTCTGTTCATGGTTTATTTAAACATAAAGTTGAAACCGTAGAAGATAATTTAGTAGTTGATGGGCATAATATAAAAATGCTCTCTGAACGAGATCCAAAATTATTACCGTGGGCACAATTGGGTATAGATGTGGTCTTAGAATGTACAGGAGTTTTTACTTCAAAAGCAAAAGCTAGTGCACATTTAGCTGCTGGAGCAAAAAAAGTTATAATCTCAGCACCTGGAGAAGATGATATAGATGCAACTATAGTTTATGGTATAAATCATCATATTTTAACAAAAGATATGACAGTGATATCTAATGCATCATGTACTACTAACTGCCTTGTTCCTATTGCTAAAGTTTTAAATGATGCTATTGGTATCGAAAGGGGATTCATGACAACAGTACATGCTTATACTAATGATCAAGTACTCAATGATAACTATCATAAAGATCTTCATAGAGCAAGAGCTGCTGCTATGTCAATGATCCCAACCAAAACTGGAGCTGCTAAAGCTGTTGGGCTAGTTTTGCCTGAGTTAAAAGGTAAATTAGATGGTATATCTGTTAGAGTCCCTACTCCTAATGTATCGCTAGTTGATTTCACTTTTATTGCTAAACATTCCTCTACTATAAATGAAATTAATCATATACTTATTGAAGCTGCAAATAATAAATTAAAAGGAATACTGAGTATAAATTCATTACCTTTAGTATCCATTGATTTTAACCATAACCCCCACTCTTCAATATTTGATACTACACAAACACGTGTTGATAACAATTTGGTAAAAGTTTTTAGTTGGTATGATAATGAATGGGGATTTTCAAATCGTTTATTAGATAATACTATTGTTTTTATGAATGCTACATAATTAATTTTTATAAGAAGCTAATTCATATAAAATTTTTTAATAAGCTTCAAATATAAAGGATATTTTGAATGAAGCAAACTAAAATTGTTGCCACAATTGGACCTGCATCTAGTAGTCCTGAAATAATTGAAGAATTAATCAAAACTGGAGTTGATGTTTTTAGGCTTAATTTTTCTCATGGCAACTATGAAATTCATAAAAAAAATATTATTAATATTCGCAAAATTAGTCAAAAATTAGATAAACATGCAGCAATTATGGGTGATTTGCAAGGTCCTAAAATTCGAATAACTAAGTTTATAAATGATAAAATTATTTTAGTTAATGGGGAAGAATTCATTCTTGATGTCGATTATAAGGAACTTGGAAATAATAAAATTGTTGGTGTTACTTACCCCGAACTCATTAAAGATGTTAAAGTAAATGATGTTTTAATTCTCGATGATGGTAAAATTACTTTATTAGTTAGTAAACTTGTTGAAAATAGAATATTTTGCTTAGTAACACAAGGTGGTGAATTAAGCAATAATAAGGGAATTAATAAATTAGGTGGTGGTTTAACTGCTCCAGCACTTACTATCAAAGACTTTGCTGATATAGAATTTGCTTCAAATTTAGAGATGGACTATCTTGCTATTTCATTTGTAAAAGATGCCACTGATATAGCTTTAGCTAGAAAACTATTAGCTTCTCATAAAAGCAATGCATCAATAATTGCTAAAATTGAACGCGTTGAAGCAATTACTAATATGGAACAAATTATATGTGCTGCAGATGGCTTAATGGTTGCTCGTGGTGATTTAGCAATTGAAGTTGGCGATGCGCAAGTTCCAGCATTACAAAAAAAATTAATAAAAGTAGCCAGGAGAAAACATAAATTAAGCATTGTGGCAACACAAATGCTTGAGTCTATGATAACAAGTCCTGTCCCTACTAGAGCAGAAATTTCTGATATTGCTAATGCAGTGTTAGATGGAACTGATGCTGTAATGTTATCTGCTGAAACTGCAAGTGGCCACTATCCAATTGCAGCAGTAGCTGCCATGGCAAGAACTTGTATTGAAGCTGAAAAAAATCGAGAAATCACTCTAGATTTAGATTTTGTCGGTCAAAAATTTAACTATATAAATCAAGCTATTGCTATGTCTGCATTATTTAGTGCTTACCATTTACAAGCAAAAGCTATAATTGCTTTAACTACTTCTGGCAAAACAGCATTATGGTTATCTAGAGTTAATAGTGGAATACCTATATTTGCCATAACTAGTTCAATTTTTGCTACTCAAAAAATGGCTCTTTATAAAGATGTTCGCCCTATATTTATGCCTAGTGAAGCAGTTACGACTACTGAATTACTCGAACAAACCCGCGAGTTTTTACTAAATAACGGAATGATTAATATAGGTGACACTGTATTAATAACGATGGGTGAACATCTCCATGAAATAGGAGGTAGTAATACTATGAAAATATTAAAATATTAAAACCATAACTATTAACAAATAAATACCCTTACAACAATAACTCTTACATTATTTAAACAAATAAAGTGCCCCAAATACTGGTTTCTTCTCAGATAAAGAAACATTTTTAAATTCAGAAGCTAATTTATCTATATATAATTTTGCTAATCCACCCATTAATTTTATTGATAAACCTGGTGTTTGTTTTACAATTGCTTTAATAAAATTATTCACTTCATTTACCCCTTGTAAATAAATATTTTCTGCTAATGGATCAATATTAATATTTTTTATAACAAATTTAGCAATTTCTGCAAAATTATTTGGTTTTGCATTTATTAACCAATTTTTATATTTATCGTTATCATTATCAAAAGATTCATAAACATCAAGTAGTAATGCACTCCATAAAATTTCTTTATCTATAGCTTTACAAACTAATTTGCATGCCTCAAGACCAATCCACGCACCCCCACCTAAATCTCCATGGGGAAAACCCCAGCCTCCTATTTGGGTTGATTTTCTATTTTGAATAAAATAAGCAACTACTCCTGTTCCACAAATAACTATTGCTCCATCTTTATTTTCATGGGCAGCTAAACAAGCAATATGACAATCTGATTTGAGTTTAACTTGTTTAAAATTATTTAATAAGTTTAATAATGATTTTCTTTTTTCAATAACAGAATAACCAGCAACTCCTATACCTAAATAAATTTCTTGAGGATTAATATTACGCGGTATAATTAATTCATTTATTGCTACAGAAATGGAACTAAAGGCCCGATTTAAATCTGAATTTATATTGGCAGGTCCTGAAAAGCTCTCAGCAATAATTTTACCAGAATGATCAGTTAAAATCGCATGAGTTTTACTTCCCCCACCATCAATTGCAATATAATATTTTCCCATTAAATTATTTACCTAAAAATAAATAAATGTTTTCAGATTTATTTCAAAATTAATAAGTACATATTTTATGCTAAAATCAGCAGTGATATTTAATTTTTCTGAATATTAAAAATGAATAAAAAAAAATTGTCTGATATGCAGATTAAGGAATTCTGGAAAGAATTTAGGCGTTTTTATAAAACTGGTTTAAATACAGAGACTCCTCATCCTAAAACATATAATTTATCTCAATTAGCTCAATGTGATTTGCCTAAAGCTTTGCAGTTATTTCAAGAATTAGAATTAGAAGCTATTGAAAAAATTAAAGAAAATATTAGTTCAATCATTGAATTACAACAATCAATCAATAATTGCTTCAAAAATAACAATACAGTATTTTTAATCGGTTGTGGTGCTAGCGGTAGATTATGTATGCTACTAAAAAGAATCTGGGAACTTAGTAATCCAAATTACCCTAAACAAATAATTTCTATTTGTGCAGCTGGAGATATATCTTTAATAAAATCTATAGAACAATTTGAAGATAAGCCAGATTTTGGTATTAAGCAATTATTACAGCAAGGTTTTAGTAAAAATGATTTATTAATTGGCTTAACTGCTTCAGGCGAATCACCATTTATTTTAGCAGCAATATCACACGCAGCAAAAATAAGTAAATATAAGCCATGGTTAGTCTTTAATAATTCGATATCTAGTTTATTGCTAAGAAACCCTAAACATATAGTTAATACACATGAAATTCAACCACTTGCATTAAATGTTGGCCCCATGACTCTTACCGGAAGCACCCGTTTGCAAGCAACAAGTGCTATGCAAATTGCTCTTGGCTTAGCTCTAACTCACCATAACAATAATGACTTTTTAAATGAAATTGACCACATTTATAATATAATTAAAAATTTTCCTTTAATAAATTTAGCTCCTATTACAGATAAAGAAGCTAAAATATTTTTGAAAAAAGAATTTATATTATATGAGACAAATGATACTGTTCTTGGGTTAAACTTATTAGCTGATTTAACTGAACGTTCACCCACTTTTAATTTACCACCTTTTGAAAATAATAATGAAGATAATCAGATGTTTAGTCCATTTTATTTAAGTTTAACTAATATTAAAAACTCAAAAGAAGCGTGGAAATTTTTACTAGGTCAAGACCCCATATGTTTGAATTGGAAAAATTTTCCTAAAACTACATTTAGTTATATTGAAGGTTTTGATTTATCTAAAGATAGTCTTCGTGCTATATCAAATTATTTACCTGCTATTCAGCATAAAGAAGTTTGGCAAATAAAAAATAATATCTTAAAAATTCAGTTAGATAATATAAGCGCTGAGTTTCAAGTTAGTCAGCAAAATCTATTACAAGCTTCTTTAATCTATAAACTCTGTTTAAATGCTCATTCTACTATAATGATGGGTAGAGTAGGGAATTTTGAAGATAATCTAATGTTATCCTTAAACCCTACCAATTTTAAATTAATTGATAGAGCAATTAGATATAGTCAATTTTTATTAAAAAAACATTTTAGCTTAAATATTGACTATAAAGTAGTTGCAGAAGTAACTTTTCAAGAAATAGGGAATTTACAGCCTAATGAATCGATTGTCAAAAAAGTAGTTAATAGATTCTTAGCCGATTAATCTACCATTTTTTACAGTAAACATATTAAAAATTTGACAAGTTTTAGCATAATGAATATGCGCTATTGCCAAAGCTAATGCATCAGCTGCATCTTTTTTTGGTTCACCATTAAGATTTAATAAACATTTTATCATTTTACTAACTTGTTCTTTGCTTGCATGTCCATAACCTACAACAGATTGTTTAACCTGCAAAGCAGTATATTCAAAAACCTCAAGTTCATGAAGAACACAAGCAGCAATACACACACCTCTTGCTTGACCCAATAATAAAGTTGATTTAGGATTAACATTAAAAAATACTTTTTCTATACTAACTATATCAGGCTTATTGTCATTAACGATATCCCTTATACCATTCAAAATACCTTTTAATCTTAAAGGTAAACTTTCATTACTTTGTGTAGCAATAATACCTGATGTAACATAAATAGGTTTGTTTTCATTAATATCAATTATACCAAAGCCGGTATTTCTAAGACCAGGATCAATTCCTAAAACCCGCATATTTAATACCAATTTAAAACTTCTTACTGTATTATAACAAAAATAGTATAATATTTAGTTATATTATTAGTTTTCTACTTTTAGGAGTGTTTTAATGTCAGAGAAGTTTAATTTAAACGATCAATTGGTTAAAGATGCGTTAGAGTACCACCATAAACCTATACCGGGGAAAACTCAAGTAGTACCGACAAAGCCTGTTGCAACCCAACAAGACCTTTCTCTAGCTTATACACCAGGAGTTGCTGCTCCTTGCCTAGAAATTGAAAAAAACCCTTTAACTGCATATGATTATACAAATAAAGGTAATTTAGTAGCAGTAATTACCAACGGAACTGCTGTTCTTGGCTTAGGCAATATTGGTGCCTTAGCAGGAAAACCTGTCATGGAAGGCAAAGCTATACTATTTAAAAAATTTGCAGGCATTGATGTATTTGATATTGAAGTTAATGAAACAAATATTGATAAATTTGTTGATGCAATTGCTATGTTAGAACCAACATTTGGCGGAATAAATCTTGAAGATATAAAAGCCCCAGAATGCTTTCAAATTGAACAGAAACTACAAGAAAGAATGAATATTCCGGTATTTCATGATGATCAACATGGAACTGCAATTGTAGTAGCTGCAGGAATTATAAATGGCTTAAAAATTGTCGAAAAACAAATTTCACAAGTAAAAATTGTCGTATCAGGAGCAGGAGCTGCTGCTATTGCCTGTTTAAATTTACTAGTTGCTTTAGGAGCAAATAAAAATAATATTTTTGTTTGTGATTCTAAAGGTGTGATTTATGAAGGACGTGATGATAAATTAGATCCAACTAAAAAAGCTTATTGTCAAAAAACTAACTATCGCAGTCTTCTTGATGCAATGGAAAATGCAGATATTTTCTTAGGAGTTTCTGGTCCTAACACTGCAAATCAAGAAATGATTATTAAAATGGCAAAAAACCCTTTAGTATTTGCTCTGGCTAACCCTACTCCAGAAATCATGCCAAATTTAGTAAAAGAAGTAAGACCTGATGCTGTTATCGCAACAGGGCGTAGCGATTTTCCTAATCAAGTAAATAATGCCCTTTGCTTTCCCTACATTTTTCGCGGAACATTAGATGTTGGTGCTACTGTTATTAATGAATCTATGAAAATAGCTACTGTTCATGCTATTGCTGAATTAGCAACTCAAGAACCTAGTGAATTAGTAGCAAATGCTTATGGCGGTCAAGAATTACAATTCGGACGAGAATATTTAATTCCTAAACCTCTAGACCCTAGACTTATTCGAGTTATAGCACCAGCTGTAGCAAAAGCCGCTATGGATTCAGGAGTTGCAACTAGACCAATTAAAGATATGGAAACATATCTAACCCATTTGAACCAATACATTTATAAATCTAATATGTTTATGCGTCCAGTATTTACTTCTGCACGTAAAAATCCTAAACACGTTATTTTATGTGAAGGGGAAGATGAAAGAGTGCTTAGAGCTACTCAAGATATTATAGATCAAAATTTAGCTCAAATAACCCTAATTGGTAGACCTTTTGTTATTGAAAAACGAATCAAAAATTTAGGATTAAGAATTATACCAGATAAACATTTTGCAATTATAAATAATGAAAACGATCCTCGTTTTAAAGAAACATGGGGGATGTATTATGATTTAATGAAACGAAAGGGTATATCTCCAGAATCTGCCAAACGTGAAGTTACGCGTAATACAACCCTAATTGGAGCACTAACTCTTCAAAAAGGGGCTGCTGATGCTATGATTTGCGGTACTTTTGGTAAATATCATGAGCATTATAATATCATTAAAGATGTTATTGGTTTTAATAATCCTGAAAAAATTGCAGGTGCTATGAATGCATTAATTTTACCAACAGGCAATCTTTTTATTGCAGATACTTTTGTCAATCGCAATCCCACAGCTGAAGAACTTTGCTTTATTACTATAATGGCAGTTAATACTATAAAACGTTTTGGCATCACCCCTAGAGTAGCTCTACTTTCTCACAGTAGTTTTGGGAGTGATATGTTAAGTGAAAGTGCCGAGAAAATGCGTAAAGTTTTAAAACTAATAAAAGAAAAAATGCCTAACTTAGAAATTGACGGCGAAATGCATGGAGATTCTGCTCTAATGCCTAACGTTCGTAAGCAAGTAATGCCAGACTCTTCTCTTAAAGGACCTGCTAATTTATTAGTTATGCCTAACATTGAAGCCGCTAATATCTCCTATAATTTATTAAGAGTTTCAAGTTCTGACGGCGTAACTGTTGGACCAATCTTAATGGGAATTAAAAAACCAGCACATATAATTAGCCCAATTTCATCTGTAAGACGTATTGTTAATGTAACTGCATTAGCTAGTCTAGAAGCACAATAAAATTTTAAGGAAAAAATATAATTGTGAATAAGCTTATTTTTATCGGTGGTGGCAATATGGCACAAGCCATGCTATCTAAACTGGTAAATTCTAATTCTGAAATTATTGTAATTCAAAAAAATATTGAAAAACTAAATAAATTAAAAAAAGAATATCCTTCAATTCATTTTGCCCCAACTCTTGAATTTTCAACTACAGCTGATACCTTAATAATTTTTGCTGTAAAACCCCAAGATGCACAAAAAACTTGTTTGGATATTGCAAATTTAATTACTAATAGCCCTATAATTTCTGTAATGACCGGAATTAGTACTAACACTTTAAATGCATGGCTAAATAATAATAAAATTGCACGAGTTATGCCTAATACTCCAGCATCTATTGGGCTTGGTGTTAGTGGAGTTTATTTTACACCAAATATTAATAACTCTCAAAAAGAAGTCATTAAAAATATTTTCAACTACATTGGTAAAACATATATTTTTAATGACGAAGATTCTATAAATAAAATTACAGCAACAGCTGGTAGTGCACCAGCTTATCTCTTATATTTTATTGAAAGCATGATAGATAGTACTATTAATATTGGTTTTAATAAAGATGAAGCCATAGAAATGGTATTACAGGTAGTGAAAGGTAGCTTAGGATTAATAGAAAATAATCCTCAATTGTCATTACAACAATTACGCTCAAATATTACCTCTAAAAAAGGAACTACTGAACAAGCTATAAATATCTTTGAAAAATATAACCTTAAAAAGATTGTTGATGAAGCAGAAAATGCAGCTTACCATAGAGCACAAGAAATTAGTAAGCTATATCAATAGTATATTTAAGAAATTGATAAAAATAAATAAGCTTTATATAAAGCTTATTTATTTTCTTTTTTAGATTTTATAAGGAACAAATTTCAAACCAACTTTTTTCTTTACAGGTGTTTCAGGTGTCATTTGCGCAAATTTTGCAACCTTATTCTCAATTATTTTTAACTTATTATTCCATGAAGCTAATAAATCATTTTTTGTTTTTAGCTCTATAGCTAATTTACCACCTACATCATTACTAAACTCATGTAAAGCTGTATCATATTTTTCTTTTATTTCTTCATCTTTACATATTTTCATAAAATTAGAAAGCTTATCTTCATGTTTTCCATAAAAGACTTTAAATTCTTTTTTTAATGTTTCGTCTTTATAAATAAATTCATTAATAAAATCAATTGCAAATTTTCCCTTAGTTTTAACAGGATTTTTTTCTGATACATTAATTTTGGTTATTTCTAACCTTATATTTTCAGTTTCTTGTTTTAAATCATCTATTATTTTTATTGTTTCTAAATATTCTTTTAACTCCGATTCATTTTGAATTATTATTGGAAGTACATAAAATCTTCCACTTATTTCTTCTATATACCATTGATCTTCATTATATTTATTTAATCCAAGTTTAGAAAGACTTAATAATATTTCAAACATTTCTTTAATAAAGGTTGAGTTATTAATAATATCTGGTTCTTTTTTTAATAACTCAGATTTTCTTTGTAAATTTTTCAATTTAGAATAATCATCTGAACTAAAAAAACCTTTTCCAAATCGATCAAAGCCATTTTTTGCTTGTAATGGTTCAGGCCTATAATGTTCAGCTGGACCAATAAATCCTATACCATGAAAATATAATAATATGTTATTTAATACTCCTTTAATGCTTGGTGAATCGCTGATAAACCCTAAATCAGCTATTGATTTAAATATTATTAATGATTTATCAGGGCGTTCAGGGCAAATTTTCACTAAATCTTTATTTTTATTTAAGTTTTCATAAATATTATTTAAAAATTCAATTTTTTTATCACCTTCTACATGCTTACTATTTAAAACAATATTTAAAATCATTCCTATTGTTTTATAATCTATAACATGATGAAAAGAAAAACTTAAAGACTTAGCTGACTTAGTATTTTCTATATTAAAAATTATACTTGGTCTTGTTTCATAATCTAAATCAATTTTTGAATCTAATTTAATTTTAATTTTTCGATGTTTATTATCAGTGAAGCTAGTCAGTTTTTCAGTCTTTTTTTGAACTGGCGTACTAAAATTATCTATATTTTTTTTATTTTTAGAGTGATTTTCAAAAAATTCTGATTTTTTTGATGATAAATCTGCTACACATGATTTATTTTTAAATTTTGATTCTTTTTCTGGTAATTCTTTAAATTCTGGAAAAGGTTCTAATTCACGTACTTTAGTTGTATTGATTGCCTGCTTATCATTTTCTTTATTTTCATAATTAACATAACTATTAATCAGATTTTTGCCATTTATATTATTCATTATGAATTTTTCCTTTTTTAAATTTATTATAAGCCGAGATTCTACTTAATAATAAACCAAATTCATAGTGACAATTTTGTCCCAAATTGCTGTTTTCTAAAAAAATAAGTTTTTGAATTCATTGTTTAATTTTTATTTTGTTAGTTTTTTATTTTTATTAAATTACATACACATTAAATATGACAATTTAAAATAAAAATAAATTAAAAAATAATTCAGGAAATTTTATGTTAAGAATTTTTTGAAGAAAATTTAGAAAAAGAAATATTTATAAATTGATTTTAAAAATAAAATTAAAAATATATTTTAATAAAATCAAGAAAAAAAATTTATAGGTTTTACTTGAAATATATAGATTTTCGACTAAATTTTTGGGGGTTATTTTTTACAAAAATTTTATAATTTATCAAATTAGGAGTAACAATTTTGTTACTTATAATTATTTTTATAAAAAATAAATAATTGAATTCATTATATATTTTTTATGTTTTAAATTTTTTTTAATTAAGTAAAAAATGATAAGCATTAAATTTTTTAAATAAAAAAATCTTATTAAAATAATATAAGAATTTTATATAATAAAATATTTTTTCTTAAAAATTCAAAAAATGATAAATTTTTCAATAATTTGCTTGTAACGGTTTGCCTTCATTCCACAATTTTATCCATTCATTCTCATAAATTGATGCAATCTGTGGAGTATTCCAAAGAACAAGAACGTTTTCCGCATTCTTATTGGCTGCTGCTGCACTAAAATTAAAAGAACCAGTTTCTAAATTCATATTATCAATAATCATAAATTTGTGATGAAATATAGCATAATTTCCATTTAAACGTGTCGGAATATCATGATTAGCTAAAAATGTTACTGCTGAATATTTTCTTGAATTTGATTTTTCATCAGCAACGACTCTAACTTTTACACCTCTTTTGGATGCTTCATACA